>Ga0247841_10000201_pt1 | contig 161856 bp, 125 predicted proteins | sample LaCruzMarch2015__2_FD_192410 | JGI IMG/M metagenome (GOLD analysis project Ga0247841, IMG submission 192410) | Freshwater microbial communities from meromictic Lake La Cruz, Castile-La Mancha, Spain - LaCruzMarch2015_18m | ecosystem: Environmental > Aquatic > Freshwater > Lake | place: Spain... | reverse complement strand
TTTACAAAGCTCGTTTCCTAACAGTGCATCAGGCGGACTTCAACCTGAACGGCTAATTGGGTTGTAAGGCTCTTTCATCCTTAAAGGTATTTTATTAATTTTACGCACGCCTCGTGGCGCACCAAAGAACGCAAAGTAACGCAAAGGTTTACTCTATGTCCTTAGCGGTCTTGGTGGTCTTGGCGAGAAACTTTTAAAGTTATTCGTTTCTGGGCTTTATATTTCTCATACTGAGGGACTACAAAGGTTTCCTCTTTAAATAAGGTTTTTAGCAAAATAGCAAAATATTTACCTGCATTTATAAAAAGTAAGACTGTCGCACCTGGACAGCCTTACTTAATACAGGTACTACCCTAAACAAGGGTAAACAGTTCCTTAATAAACTAAGGAACCAATAACCCCTGATTTACGGCAGCCACATTTATAAATCCATAGAGATGGACAATAGCATCTGTACATTCGATATCTCCAACCTGAACAACTTTTACAGCATTGCTTTTTGAACCAACAGACTCCTGCAAACCGCGACCAGCGTTGCCAAAATAAGTGACTGTCACATATAATTTTAAACCCGCCATATTATCGACAAGCGAAGGAACATCCAGACCTACCGTTGTCTGAGGATTCACGTTAGGTAAATCCATATCAAGCCGTTTTTTCAAACCCGGAACTATATGATAATTCAAAGTTAAAATCAGGGTGGTCAGGGGTATATCATTTACAGTAGCCCATTTATTGGTTGTCATCCATTTTTCCCAGTTAATATCGGCTGGTGCAAAAAGTGTATTACCTGTCAGATTGATACCCGAACGTACGATCAACGAAGCCAGTAAATCGTATTCATAGTTTCCGTCAATTTTGATCGATTTCAGATATTCAACTGTAGTCTTGCCGGTTTTTGGATTATATGGTTCACTAACAGGCATTTCGTTCAATTTTTCGCAGCTTTGGAATAACATAGTCAGTAAAAGAACAGTTATCCCAAAAATTCTATATATCAAGTTTTTCATCTTCATTTTGTAAATATTTATTTATAAAAAGGATTCTGTACAAGATTAGGATTATGATCCATTTCGTACTGGAGAACAGGTAAATAAATCTCATCAACTGAATTTATTTCCGGAACTGTAAGGGCTTTGCCAAATCGCACCAAATCGTACCACAAACTACCTTCGGCAAATAACTCAAAATGGCGCTCAGTAAATATAGCTTCTGATACTTCTGCTTTAGAGACAGCGGTGGTATTAGGAAGTCCGGCACGGGTCCTGATCTGGTTCAGGAGGGGAATTGCAGCGGTTGTCTGACCAAGCTCATTGAGACATTCTGCCCTTAACAGGATTAAGTCTGCGAGGCGGAATAATATTACATTATCAGCTTCGTTGGAGTTTGTAGCAGCACCGGTTGACCCTAAAAACTTGGACACATAAGGTTCCTGAACAAGATCAGCAGGGCGCGGATCTTTTTTAATAACCGCTACCCTTTTATCTGCCGTTGCATTTGCCGCAAAATAAGCCTTATCAGATGGGCAGAATTCAAGATTACCACGTGGCCGGAGTGTTGTTACCGGGTCTTTTGCCCAGGTGTACATATTTGATGTAAGCGATCCGGCCTTAGTGTATAATTCAAAAACAGATTCATTTGATTGATAACCCTTCCAGAAAATATCCGAATAATTCGCCAATAACTGGTAACTGGTGTTAGATATTACGGTTGCAGCTGCATCGGCTGCGATCTGAAGGTCGGCATTTCCTCCCCCAAGAACACGCCCTTTCCATGCATAAAGGTGCGCTTTAAGTGCATTTACAGCTCCTGGAGTAGCCCTTACACGGGAAAAAGGCGCTTTCACAAGCAGGGTTCCGGCTTTGGCAAGATCTTCAGCAATAAATGTAGCTACTTCTGTCATTTCCGATTGCTTTGGAAAGAAATCCTGATTGGTTGAAGTATAGGCAAACTTTATAATTGGTACTTTGCCCCAGTTGCGAAGCAGGTTAAAATAGCAGAGAGCCCTTAAATAGTATAATTCACCCTGAAATATATCTTTTGAATCCTGTGATGAAAAGGCAATTTTATCACTTATTTCGAGCATTGTATTAATCATATTGGCCGGAACATAAAAAGCCTGCCAGTTAGCCAAACTGTTTGTTGTTGCGACAGTGCCCTTAGCCAGGCTATTGGCATCACCAGAGCCAAATACTTCAATATAATTGGTTCCGTTACCCCGCCAGTACAACGTTCCTGCCCTGAAATCTCCGTATGAAGATATCCGCGGAGGATTTGCATCAGAAGATAAAGAAGTACTATAAAAACCGGTGCTTCCTTCACCCAGGGCATATAAGAGACGGTTATATATACCTTGTAATCCGGCATCAAGGTCTGACTGCGTTTCATAAGCATTGGCTGCAGTTAACTCAGAAACCGGCTTTTGATCAAGAATGCCATTACAACTATTAAGGAGAAAAGCTCCCAGAAAAAGTGTAAATACGATAATATATTTATTTTTCATTTTCATAATAATTTAAAGTTTATTATAATCCAATATTAACACCGAAAATAACAGAAAGCGACATTGGTAGTCTGCTGGCCGAGTATCCTAAAGCAAGCGGATTATCAATATTAATAAGTTCAGGATCATAACCAGTATATTTTGTCCACGTCCGGATATTTTCACCGGTCACATAAATGCGCAGTTTGCTTATTTGCAATTTTTTAGTTATTTTATCAGTGAAATTATATGCTAAAGTGATATTTCTTAACCTGATAAAAGAACCATCCTCGATAAATTGGGTGCTTTGAGAATAATAAGAGCCATACATGGTGTTTTCAACAACCAAACGAGGCCAGTTAGTTATATCCCCGGTTTTCCGCCACCGTCCGTTCCATGCTTCAGGTGTACAGTTACGATATAAACCAGTATGACTATCCTGTCCTGCACGAATTGTGTTGGCAATTTCGTTCCCTTTGCTGAATGTAAACATTGTATTAAACTCAAACCCTTTAAAATTGAAACTGTTATTAAAAGCCCCGGTATAGTCGGCAAGGGCATTTCCTATCACAACCCTGTCGGCTTCGTTAATTAAACCATCCTTATTCTGATCCACAAAAATCGGTGTACCTTCTACAAATTCATTATTTCCCGGTATAGCTAATTTCCCGTTAGGGCCTGCACCGGCAGGAACATCTGCATTAGTCGCGTAAACACCCTTAAATACCCACCCGTAGAAATTACCCATAGGTTTTCCTACTTCAATAATACTTCTGCCGTTAACCATGGCCGCGTTGTTACTGCCCAACGCCAGAACTTTGTTTGTCAGGAATGAAATGTTACCTCCCATATCCCACTTAAAACGACCGGTAAGAATTTTAGCATTAAGTTCAAGATCAACTCCGTTGTTTTTAACCTTACCAATATTTTTAATCACCGACTGGAAACCTGATGTATATGGCAGAGGTTCATTAAGTAATAATGACTCAGTGGTTTTGGAATACCAGTCGGCTATAATTCCGATACGTCCTTTAAGGATGGTGAAATCAACACCTATGTCAGCCTGACTGCTCGCTTCCCAGAGAAGGCCCTGATTTGGTATCCCCGCTGAAGTAGGCCCGATCCCCGGGTTTACATAGTCATATCCGGGAACCACCAGGCCTAATGCCTGGAAGTTGCCCAGGGCTGTTTGATTTCCTGTTTTACCCCATGCTGCACGTAGTTTTAGCTGAGTCACCAAACTGACATCTTTAAGGAAGGATTCTTCATTTACTACCCAGCCTGCTGAGAAGGACGGGAAATTTGCAAACCTGTTATCCTTACCAAATTTGGAGGAGCCGTCTGCACGAAAAGAAGCAGCCAGAAGATATTTGCTTTTGTATGCGTAATTTAACCTTGCGTAATAACTTAACAATGCACTGCTGGTTTCGGTTGATGATATACTGCGCAATATACTTGAAGCATTGGCAGTAGTTAATTTATCGGTTGAACCGTTTGTACCTACAAGGTAGTTATCCCTCGACAATTCCTTCTGTAAACTTTGTCCTGCCATAACGGTTACATTATGATCTTCGTTAAAAGTTCTGGTAAACGTTATATAGTTTTCATTCACCAGACGGTTTCTAAACGTGGTACCGCTGGCTGAATAACGTGGATAACTATTACCTGCCGGGGATTGTGTTGTTGCAGGGAAAAATTGTGACTCATAAATGTCAGATACATCAATCGCAATATTGCTCCTGAATTTTATATCTTTCATAATCTGCACCTCAGCATATATGTTGCCAAAGACCCTGTTGGTAAATCCTCTTAGCTTTTCTTCATTAAGGGTGTTAATGGGAAAAGTCTGAGCTGGTAATCCGGTAACAGGATCATACATAGCAGCATAAGATGGAGTGTTAATAAAAGCCATCCATACCCCACCATCTTCAGTATCTTCCTGTGTCCGTTTACTTGTGGTATTGCTGTATGAAAAATTAGTTCCCATCTTTAACCATTTATTTGCCTTATATTCGGCATTTATCCTGGTAGTTAATCTGCGGAAACCTGAATTTATCAATATACCTTCCTGGTCAAAATATTCACCGCTTAAAGAGTAAATAAATTTTTCATCAGCGCCTCTCACTGAAAAGTCAGCTTTGGTAATAGGGGCAATCCGGAATATAGCGTTCTGGTGATCTGAAGAAGCACCCAGGCCCATACCGGGGTTCAGGGAATCGACAGCTTCCGGACGATAGGTATTTCCTACTACCCCGGCAATTAATGGTTTCAGTCCATTCCACCCATAAACCCATTTTTCAATAAACAAATCACGCGATTGCCGTGCACTAAGCACCGGAAGTGTTTGGGTGATACGTTGTACACCTGAAAAAACATTAAAGTCAACCTGTGCTTTACCTAACTTTCCTTTTTTTGTGGTTATTAATATTACACCATTGGCAGCACTGGAACCGTAGATAGATGATGAAGCGGCATCCTTAAGGACGCTAATCGATTCGATATCATTTGGGTTCATATCGGCGAGAGGGTTAAGCGGACTTAATCTCTCTCCTCCAAGCGAAACTGAAGTTGAGATTATGGGAACACCATCAACCACATAAAGAGGGTCGTTACCGGCAGTAAAAGAGCCTCCACCACGAATGCGAATACTGGACCCGGCACCCGGCTGACCGGTACCGGCCACTACCTGTACACCGGAAACTGCTCCCTGTAAGAGGGTTCCCACGGAAGCTGTTGTTTTATTTTGCAAAAATCCCCCGTCAATCCGCGAAACAGCACCGGTTACTTTTCGTCTGCTCTGTTCGCCGTAACCAACAACAATGACTTCATCAATACCAACGGCGCTCTCTTCCAGAATTACATTAACAGTTGATTTTCCTGTTACCGGAATTTCCTGTGTCTTCATACCGACAAAGTAGAATTGGAGTACTGCGGCATCGCCAGGAACAGTAATTGAGTAATTACCATCTATGTCAGACGTTACACCTGTTGTGGTTCCTTTGACCACGATTGAAACCCCGGGAACTGCAGTACCCGTCTGATCAGTAACTTTACCATTAACCTTTTTACTTTGTTGCTGGACTACATCAAGTCTTCCCCTGGTAACAACAATATTCTTATCAAGGATCCGATAAGAATAGTTTTCATCAAGCACTTTCTTAAGTACCTCATCAACTGTGGCATCAGAAACTTTGATGGATTGCCTTTTTTCAAGGTTAAATTCTTCGCTTTTAAAGAAAAAGCCGAATTCACTGTTCCTCTCAATTTCCCGGAAAATATCCACGATGGTGGCATTTTTCAGATTTAGACTGAGACGGACCGTCTGACTGTAGGTGTTCACGGCTGAGGTCGTAAACATTGCAAAAAGAATTAATCCTGCTGTTAGTTTCATAATTCGAATAGTTTTTTCCCATCTTTGCTGTGCAACGCATAGCAAATCATAAATTCTTTGCATAGTTTTGTAATGTTTTTAAGTTTAACTTTGAAACTGACCTCTAATCAGTTTCGATTACTGAAATCAGGTGCACCCCTCCACGGGTGCACTTTATTTTTAATAAATTGTTACGATGTCGCGTGCCTCCTTTCTGTCGGCTATTTTATAATTAATTTTATCGGTTAATGAGAGCATTCTGAGCACCAGGTTCACGGTAGTAGTTCTTTTAATCACACTCGTATATCTTGTATTGGCAAGAGATTTATTCTTAATGATAATCTGTACATTATACCAGTTCTCCAACTCGCGGCAAATATCTGCCAGTGTTTTATCAATAAAAACAAATTTGCCTTCTTTCCATGCAGTTGCGATTGATGGATCCCGCAGGTATACATGGATGCTGTTGGCTTGTTTATTATATTGCACGTACTCACCGGGCTTCAGCGTTCCCATTGATCTGTCTCCCTTACTAAAAAGATCTATCCGTCCGTCAACAAGGGTAACATAAACTCCCGGCTCATCCCTGTAAGCCCTGATATTAAACTTTGTACCTGTATCCTTTACTTTAATGTTTCCCAGATCGACTGAAAATTTTCGCTTCGGATCAGGAATCAAATCGAAATATGCCTCCCCGTTTAACCGGGCACACATCTCACCGTTCGATTTTTTTGTCAGGGTAATCTTTGATGCGGAGCTCAGCCATATTGCAGATCCATCTTCGAGATGGATTGTCGAGACTGATCCCTTTTCTGAGGTATATTCAATCTGCTGTGTTATTAACGGAACCCCTTTATTTGCGGTAACGAGATATTGAATCAAAAATCCCATCGAAAGTGCAATAATAAAAACAGCAGCATAACGGTACCACAAATCAGCCATCCGGTATGCTTTGGCAGGGTTTACACGGTTCCAGAAATGCTCAAAACTATTCTTCTGAGAATGGATATGCCTATTGCTGTCGTAATTCGAGATGGTATAAAGATTCTTATATTGTTGAAATAATGAACGCTTATCGCTATCCTCTTCAAGCGATTGGTAAAAAATACTTTTTTCGGCTTCCGTAGCCGAATTATTTAAAATCTTTAAGAAAATTTCTTCTGACATATTTTTTGGAATTAACCACTATACACACAAGTGGGCCTCTACCCTACCGGAAAAGGCAGAAAAGAATTATTTTTTTTGAAGAATTAATCTGGTACAATTAATTTTGTAAATCCCGTCAGGATGCGTAAATTTATTTTGTTTACATTCAATGAATTACAACTTTGTATCGTCATTCCACCTGCATATAAATTAATTTTGCATTTGATTTATATTCAGTAGATTGCTTCGTCGTACCTCCTCGCAATGACGGTAATCCGTTGATTATATGGGGTAAAGAGAAGGAGGCTGGGGGCTATTCTGTTATTACCGAAAACGATTGACCCGCCCCGCCTCCTTCTCTTTACCATCACCTCCCAAATATCGGTCCGTCATTGCGAACACGAGGAACGAAGTGTGAAACAATCTGTTGAAAACTATTGACATTTATCTTAACTTAATGACATGTCGCGTACAGGACGAAATAGTCTGTTCTAAATTTTTATTATGCCAATATTTTGTGCATCTGGCACACTTTTTTAAACATTTATTTTGGTCGAAAACAAGTACAACAGAAGGTTCAGGGAGTCCCTAATAAAATATATCGGTAATCAAACAGATAATTGTCAGATAGTCCTTCAGCTCAAAACGAAGTATTTTCAATGCTTTGGTCATACGGGCCTCAACAGTTTTTACACATATTGATTGCTTTTCTGCTATTTCCCTGTAATGCATTTCGTCATACCGGCTCAATAAAAATGTTTCCCTCAGATCATCAGGAAGTGCAGCGATGACCTGATCAATTTTCAGACGCAACTCTTCAAATTCGGTATAATTCCCCATCTTTTCCAATGCCTCATAATTAAACTGCATCTCAAGGTATTTGATGTTTTCCAGGTGTTTCAATGCAATTTTTTGATTTCGGAGATGATTCAGACAGTTGTTTTTGGTAATAGTATATAGAAAATTACGGATATTAAAATGATCGCTCAGTGTCTCCCGGATTTCCCATAGTTTCAAAAAAGTATCCTGAACAATCTCTTCTGAAACACTCTTATCCTGGACGTATTGTAAGGACAAATGGTATAAAACACCGAAGAAATCGTTGTAAATCTCCGCGAAAGCCGATTTTCCGCCTTTCTGAAGTGATAATATCAATAAATGTAGTTTAGTTGGATCCATTCCGGATTCAAAAGTAATAAAAAAATGAATCAGGTGAAGATTAAAATAGATGTATAGGATTACTGTATTTGAGCAACCTGCAACAATCAATTAAAAAATATTTGATTAGTTTCGCAGAATCAGGAATTATATTTGCGAATATAAGAATCAATATAAATCTGGCTATTATGGACCTCTCAATCAAGCTTCAAAGCAATAACCCAATTTTCGACAATTACTTGTCCTGTCTTCCTACAAATCTCACACACAGGGATATGTTGACAAAATATGAAAAAATCCCCACCTATATTTATTCCGAAAGTTCTGAAGCATCGCTTGTTGTGGCCAAAGAAATTGCAGAATTAATTCTTGACAAGCAAAAAAAGGGGGAGAATTGTGTTCTGGGCCTGCCAACCGGTTCGACACAAATCGGGATTTATGCTGAATTGGTCCGACTCCATAAGGAGGAGGGTTTGAGTTTTAAAAATGTAATTACGTTTAATCTCGACGAATACTACCCCATTTCCTCATACTCCCTTCAGAGTTATCATCAGTTTATGCACATACACCTGTTCAACCATATTGATATTCTTCCCCATAATATACATATCCCCGACGGAACAATCATTCTTGAAACAGTCCATGATTATTGCCGCGAATATGAGAAAAAAATAGCTGAAGCCGGTGGCATTGATTTAATGTTGCTTGGTATTGGAAGAACCGGTCATATTGGTTTTAATGAACCCGGTTCCGGCAGGAATACCCGCACCCGTATTATAACCCTTGACCCGGTTACCCGACAGGAAGAAGCCAATCAGTTTCAGGGATTTGGGAATGTACCGCGCAGGGCTGTAACTATGGGAATAGATTCGATCCTTTCTGCCCGCAAAATAATTTTAACCGCTTTTGGGGAGTATAAAGCCAGGGTAATTCAAAAAGCCGTCGAAGAGGATCCCGACAGCCATATCCCTGCATCTTTTATTCAGTTGCACGATAATGCCAAATTTATCCTCGACAGCAGTGCCGCCGCACAACTTATCAGAATTAAAACTCCCTGGCTGCTCGATAGTCTCGACTGGACCGATGACCGGCTGGTACGGAAGGCTGTGCTTTGGCTTTGTGGCCAGACTAAAAAACCTGTTTTAAAACTCACAGGAAAGGATTACAACGATAACGGATTAAGCGATTTATTAGCAATCGTTGGTGCACAATACAAAATCAACATCAAAGTATTCAACGACTTACAACACACAATAACCGGATGGCCCGGGGGTAAACCTGGTGTTGAAGATACTTTCAGGCCTGAACGGGCTGAGCCTGCACAAAAGCGCGTAGTCATTTTCAGTCCACACCCCGACGATGATGTAATCTCAATGGGCGGCACCTTACTCCGTTTAGTAGAACAGGGCCATAACGTGCATGTTGCATACCAGGTGTCAGGAAATTTTGCTGTTACAGACGAGTATGCCACCAGATTCCTTGATTTTCATCACGAGTACTCAGGTTACTACGATCATAATAATGAAAAAGCTGAAGAACAGCAACAGAAAATACTCTCTTTCATAAGGAATAAAAAAGAGAATATGATTGATATTCCGGATCTTAATAAAGTGAAAAGTTTGATTCGAAGAATGGAAGCCCGGTCTGCTTTACGCTATTTCGGAATTCCCGATGAAAATATCCACTTTCTTGATCTCCCGTTCTATGAAACCGGAATGCGTTTAAAATCGCCGGTAAGTGAGCAGGATGTAAATATTATCCTTAATATTCTCCGTGAAGTAAAACCACATCAGATATTTGCCGCGGGTGATCTTTCTGATCCTCATGGAACACATCGTGTTTGTCTCGATACTATTCTCATTGCACTGGAACAAGCTAAAACAGAAGAGTGGATGAAAAATTGCTGGGTTTGGTTGTATCGCGGTGCATGGGCTGAATGGGAAGCTGACGAGATAGAAATGGCCGTTCCTATCAGTCCGATTGAACTTTCCAGGAAACGGGAAGCAATTCTGCGTCATCAGTCGCAGAAGGAGGGAGCAATGTTTATGGGTGAGGATGAACGTGAGTTTTGGGAACGGGCAGAGCAGCGAAACCGTAGTACAGCGAGATTATACGACGAATTGGGAATGGCCGAGTATGAAGCAATGGAAGCATTTGTAAAATACTATCCCTGATTATAGCTCAGAAGTTGGAACACTGATGACGCGGATATAAACAAAGCGGATTTTCAAGGATTTATTTTTATATCCGTTTTGATCAGCGTTCGAAAATCCGCGCAATCCGCGTTCTATTATTTTCAATTAAAGTAGCAACATTGTATTATAATGAAGGTTCTTTTTTCCAAATTATTTCTTTTACTTCCAATTTTCATAGCCATCAATAGTTTCGCCCAAATTCCGCCCACTAAAGAATTCCGTGGAATTTGGATTGCAACAATTAACAATATCGATTGGCCATCCGCACCCGGACTTCCTGTTGAGGTTCAGAAAAGGGAATTGACTGAGCTTATTGAGCGCATCTGGCATCTTAACCTGAATGTTGTCATCTTCCAGGTAAGAGCTGCCGCAGATGCATTTTATCAGTCAGAAACCGAACCATGGTCTTACTTTCTTACTGGGAAACAAGGGCTGGCACCGGTTCCTTATTTCGATCCGCTTGCATATGCAATTGATCTTTGTCACTCAAAAGGGATGGAATTACATGCCTGGTTCAATCCATTCAGGGTTCGAAATAATGGGTATTATGAGCTCGACAGAAATAATTTTGCGAAAAAAAACCCGCAATACACTCATCTCTTTGATAATAAGCTGTTGCTTGATCCAGGTATCCCTCAGGTGAAGAATCATATAATCAAAGTAATTATGGAGGTAGTTCGGAATTATGATATAGATGCGATACAATTTGATGACTACTTTTACCCTTATCCGGTCAGGGGGAAAAAATATCCGGATATAAAATCCTTTCGGCAATATGGGAAAAAGTTTTATCCGAACAGGTTAAGCGACTGGAGACGTGAAAATATCAATCAGTTTATTGCTGTTCTTCACGATAGTATCAAAGCGGTAAAACCGAAGGTTAAGCTGGGAATCAGTCCGTTCGGTGTATGGCGGAATAAGAGGGATGACCCTGAAGGAGCCCCCGGTATTAAGGCCACTACCTCTTATGACGACTTGTATGCCGATGTTTATAAGTGGCTTGCCAACGACTGGATTGATTTCATAATCCCCCAATTATACTGGGAACAGGGAAACAGGTTTGGCGACTTTACTGAATTGGCTAAATGGTGGAATGACCATAGTTTCGGCAAACCTCTCTATCTAGGCCAGGCATTGTATAAATCGACCGGGCCGGCAAAAGTTTTTACAAATAGTAAGGAGATCAGTGAACAGATCAGCATTTTACGAACATTTAAAAACATAGGTGGTTTTGCCTTGTATAGCGCTTCACATCTTGCCAAACTTTCAGAAACAGCACTTACTGAACTCAGCAATAATTTATTACTGGCAGATGTCCACATTGCGGATACCACAAATAATGTAGTGATCGCACAAAAAATAACACCTCAGGATCGAATAGAACCAACGCCTGACAAAATATTGATGGCAGATAAAAAATCAATAAACGACACAGTTAACTCAGCTTATACCTCAGCAATTGATATTAAACTGCCTGTGCCTGAACAATTCAGTGTTGTAAAATCCGGAACCGGATGGGACCTGACATGGCAGACAACACCTTCTGAAACAGTTGATGGATTGCAATTTATTGTTATGTATTTCCAACCGCTCCACGATGGGGGTTATGTCAAAAAAATATTCAAAACTACCCTGGACAAACAGGTATTTATCCCACGTAAGTTGGATTTTAATCCTTCAAAAGTACTATTCGGAATTGTCTCTGTAAGTGGGAACGGATATCAAAGCTCATTTCCAAAACTTTTCCGGATTAGAGGAAGGAGAATCATTTTCAATTAGTTGAATACAACTTTGAACAGATTCAAAAACTATTTCACGAAGAGCAGACAAACTGGTTTAAACGCCTTTATCTGATCAGTAAAATGAAGTTTCCCTGTTGCCGGATCCCTTCGAAAAGCAACAATATCCTCGCTAGTCTGATTTGCTACCAGTAAGAAATCATCGTCCGGAGAGAGCGTAAAGTTTCGGGGAGTTTCGCCACGTGTCGGCTCCTGTGCAATCTGAACAATTTTCCCATTGACCGGGTCAACAGAAAAGATTGTAACTGAGTTAAGTCCCCGGTTTGATACGTACAAAAATCGTCCATCCTTCGAAATATGAATATCCGCACATGTATTTGCCATTTTATTTGAAACCGGAAGTGTGGAAACAGTTTCAAGTGTTTTGAAGCTGCCATCTGAATTTAATGCAACTGCTGATACAGTACTTGCCATTTCGTTGACAACATATACTATTTTCAGAACCGGATGGAAAATAAGGTGTCGGGGTCCGCTTCCGGGCGTCATAAAAATTGCAGGAAAAGGCGTGCCCAATAGTCTTGTTCCTCCTTTATTTATCTGATAAACAGATACCTGATCAATTCCGAGATCCGGAACAAATATCCTGTTGGTACCTGGCTCAAAAAATGCACTGTGAACATGTGGCTTATCCTGGCGCCCTTTATCCAATCCAACTCCGTAATGTTGCTGAATATCAAGTGCTTCGGTTAATCTGCCCGATTTATCCAACCTGAAAAGTGCAACATTTCCACCGAAATAATTGGCTACTAAAACATTATAATCTTTGTTTACAGATACATAGCAAGGGTGTGCACCACCACTTGCAACTTTGCTGACAGGGGTTAAATGAAAATTATTCCCTGAAACTGCAAACGATTCGATATACCCCGAATTATTCCCATTTTCACCTTTGGTTTCGGCTGCAGCAAGCAGAAAATCCTTATTTGCAGTCAATGCCAAAAAAGAAGGATTGTTTGATCTTGCTGCTAAACCGTGGTCTGTCAGCTTTCCGGTTAAAGGGTCAATACTAAAGCTGTAAATACCTTCACTTCCGCTGTCTGTATAGGTTCCGACAAAAAAATACTGCGGCTGATTCCTGTTTCCGGAAAGGGCCCAAATAAAATTATTAGTCAGCAATAATAAAACAGATAGTAATACAATTGCATTAATTTTCATTTTCGTTTTAAATTAAGATTTCATAAAAAATAATTCATTTTGTATTGTGGGCCGGCCACTATTATTTGCAGTCACCGCTTCAAGGGTTTGCAACCGCTTGAAGGGTTCAGGAATCTTTTTCTCTATTTATTATTCTCGGACTGTCTGATTTATCTTTGCCCCTTAATCTACCAGTTAAATTTGATACCCGCAAAAAAACGTCTTCCGGGAGACATACTGGTAAAGTAGCGGGGGTCGGTATAATTAAACAGATTGTCAATGCCGGCAGTTACACTTGACCAGCGGGTAATACGGTGCAATGTTGTTAATTTCCAGTTGTAATATTCGCTTAATTTTACTTTTGAATTCTGGCCGCGTGTATCGGTCCATGTGATGTTTGCATCACCATAGTATTTACCCTGAAGTGTAATGGTCGGCCTGTACTTTCCACTTTGCACCGAATAATCACCAGTGATAACTGCAGAGTGCTCCCTTGCCTCAAAACGGTCAATTGCCTCCTCGCTCTGCCTGGTCAAAGGTTTAGTCCAGGTATACCCGCCCGTGAATTTCAATTGTGGAACTGGCCGGTAGTTTAATAACATTTCAATATTTAACATCTCGGCCTTTGCTATATTCTGATATTGGTAAACAAATGGAGGTTTGTTAGTATTCAAAGGGGAAAAAACTTCGGTAATCAAATTATTAAGATCGTTGTACTGGCCAATCACCGAAGCACTAAAATTAGTATGTGAATACTCTGTTGAGAAGCTCAGATAATTGGAATTCTCAGGTTTAAGAATCTGATTACCAATTATTTTTATCGGGGCACCCGGTACATTAAAATCCATATAAAGCTCTTTTAAAGTTGGCGCACGAAAACCTCTTCCAAAAGAACCACGAAAATTAAACTCACCTGGACGCCAATTCATTGCGAGCTGCCAGGTTGCATTCGCGTGGTATTCTGAATGAAAAGTCATTCTTCCTCCGGCTACAGCTGTTAACCTGGGTGCTATGTCCCATATATTCTCGGCATAAATTATTATGGCTTTAGCTCTTTTCTGATCAGAAAGCCCGTTGGCCGAAAATAGTTCATCGCTGTTATATTCGAGACCAGCTACGAGCGAATTATTTGATGAAGTCTTTATGTTATCCTGCAGACGGGCAGTTCTGAATGTTTTATCGTAGTGTTTCTGGTCTCTCCCGGCCACAGGTGTATTAAGATCGTAAGATGAATACTTATCGGTATACCACACACCTTCAAACTGATGAAATTCTGATAGTTTGTAATTTCCGGTTAACCGGTAGCTATAATCCTCGTACCTTCTCTCAGGAAGCAATGGTGTTGTATTATTATCGACACGCCTGAAATAACTAAAATCTCCGGTTACATTCAAACGATCCGAAAATTGATAGCCTAATCTTTGACCAACCGTATAATTTTTGGTAGCCTCAACAGTTTTACCCGATTCTTCCGGGTTTATATCCCAGCCATCCAATTTGTTATATATAAGGGATGTACGTGAAGTTAATCCTCCGTTTTTCAATCCAAGATCCAGAAAATGACGTTGCTCGCCATAGTCAGAGAAACGGGAACCTAAAGACCCTTCACAGGTTTTGTTGCTTTTTTTGGTAATAATATTTATCACGCCACCTATTGCATCCGAACCATAAAGGGCTGACGATGCCCCGCGAACAATTTCTATCCTTTCAATGCTTTCGGTATTTATCCTCGATAAATCGATATTTTCCTTTGTATCACCGGGATTAAGCCTCTCGCCATCTAAAAGGATTAAAATATATTTATTACCAAAACCATTCATCTGCAAACTACTTCCACCCGAACCTGCAGATAGGTTTTTGGAGTCAATACCCGGAAAATTACTGATGAGAGCATCAGCAAGTGAATTTGCATCCGTTTTTTGCAACTCGGATCCATACACTACCTGCGTATGAATTGGTACATTTTTAAGCGGACGTCCGGAACGGGTGGCAGTAATAACTATTGCGTCTAAATCTATTACAGATTGTTCAAGTGAAAAATCGGCACTGTTTATTTTACCGGTTTCAATTAATATTTGCTTCTCATTGGTCTTATATCCTGAATAACTGACTCTGATCGTTTGTAATCCGGATATAATACCATTTAACTGATATTTTCCGTTCCGGTCTGTGATAGAAATAATACCTTTTGCTGGTATAGAAACATAAGCACCTTCCAGTGGCTTTCTTTCAAAGCCTGTTACGCTACCTTGAATCATAACTGTTTGCGCCGATCCCTGAAAAATGCAACAATTTATCATTATGAAAATTAGAAGAAATTTGTTCATTATAAAAAATATATTTGTTAAATAAATGATAATAAATGAGTTTGAAACTATTGTAATGTTTCGAAACTGATAGCTGAGCCAGTAAAAGCAAATTTACCTCATAGCTAAAACAGATATAAAAAATATTAAAACAAATAGATTGGGGGAGCGCGCAGAGAGGATATACCTATTCCTGCAAAATCAGGCAGATGGCACAGGAAAAAATTGAGAACTTTCGTCTCATGGCAGCCAATGACCGGATCATTATCATTTTTCTCATTAATAATCTGCTTTTTATAAGAATAGCTTCCAAGGTGATCAGCAGAAATATCTTCCTCTTTTGAAATTTCGTTTTTGGATTCAGCCGGTGATCCGGCCTTAAAATACGGCAAACCTGCATGACCTCCCCAAATTAAAGTTATAGAGAAGGCCAGAATATATGGCAGAAATCCTGATATTGAACTAAGAAAAAACATACCGCCAAATATAATGGAAATAATCTGAAATAAAATATTGCCGGAAAATAGATTTTGAATAAGCGGGATTTTATATCTTTAGAAAAAAAAGTTTATGAAACGACTTATGATACTTTTACTTGCAGGATTTTCAGCATGTACCGGACCAACAACTAAAACATCAGCTCCGGTAACCGGAATTTCGATTCCGGAAATTGCAATTAATCAAATTATTGATAGTCTAAAAAAAGAGAAAGGCATAACAAATGCTGTCAGGCTTGAAAAAGGGGTTAAACATGCAGCTTCGCTCTGGCGTACTGAAGATGGCAGTTCTGAGGACTTCTCTGCATTCTGCAAAAAGAATTTTCTCGTTAATGAAGGAGAAAGAGAACTACTTTTTGATAAAGTGAGTAAGAATTTCGAATCAATTTTTGGCCATTTCAACAAAATATCACTGGACCTTAAAGAAAATGTAGACCTTAATAACGGTCCGATGCTCGAAATAGACAAGGAATTTAGTGCCTGGTCAATTGCTGCCCATCTTCTTTCAGACCTTTATGCCAACAAGATAGCATTTACTATTGCCCTCAATTTCCCGTATTACCGGTTGGATGAAAAGGAAAAATTCGATCAAACATTAACACGCAAAGAGTGGGCAATGGTAAGATTAGGAGATGTATTCGTTTCCCGGGTTCCCGCTGAATTACAGCAGGCAGAGTCAAAAGCCGCTGCTGAGGCCGACATTTACATCTCGGAATACAATATTGAGATGGGGAAACTTCTCACCGATTCGGGAAAACATCTTTTTCCCGAAAAAATGGTTTTGCTCTCCCACTGGAACCTTCGCGACGAGATCAAGGCAAACTACGGCAACAAAGAGAGTGGGAAAGAGAAGCAGGAGATGATTTATAAGGTAATGGAAAGAATAATAGACCAGGATATACCTGAAAAGGTAATAAATAATCCGAAACTTCAATGGGCCCCTTACTCAAACAAGGTTTTCAAAAATGGTATAGAAATCGCATGCCCTTTTGAACCCAATAAACGTTATCAGAAGATTCTCAACAATTTCATTGCCGAAAAAGCTATCGACGCTTTCAATCCTGAAATGAAAACTTTTATACTAAGGAAGTTCTCAGGTGAAATGGAGGTTCCTCAAAATGAGGTTGAAGCCCTTTTCGATGGTTACCTCCGTTCAGCACAACTGAAAAAAATCGGGAAAATAATAGAGAAACGTCTGGGAAGAAATTTGCGACCATACGACATATGGTATGACGGATTTAAGGCACACAGCATAATTTCACAGGATAAGCTGAATACCTTGACTGCTCGCCGATATCCGGATCCTGGAGCCTTTGAGGCAGACATGCCCAATATGCTAACTAAATTAGGATGGTCTAAAGAAAGGGCTAACTATCTGTCTTCGAAGATTACCGTTGATCCGGCCCGTGGTTCCGGCCATGCCTGGGGGGCTTCAATGAAAGGAGAAAAAGCTCATCTGCGTACACGTATTGCAGAATCAGGAATGGACTATAAAGGTTATAATATTGCTGTTCATGAGTTTGGCCATAATATTGAGCAAACAATTTCGCTATATGATGTCGACCATTACTTACTGAATGGTGTGCCCAACACCGCTTTTACAGAGGCTCTCGCCTTCATCTTTCAAAGCAGGGATTTACATCTGCTTGGAATTGACAACGCGAATCCCGGTCAGGACAGGTTAAATACCCTTGATACCGGATGGTCATTGATGGAGATTATGGGTGTCGGTATGGTGGACATGAAAATATGGAAGTGGCTCTATGCCAATCCCGAATCAACATCTGCTGATTTGAAAATTGCCGTTCAGTCTATCACGAAAGATGTGTGGAACACCTATTTTGCCCCGGTATTTGGGATTAAAGACCAAACAATATTAGGGATCTATTCACATATGATCTCCAATCCGCTATACCTTGCAGCATATTCATACGGACAAATCATTGAATTTCAATTGGAAGAACAATTATATGGTAAAAGCTTTTCAAACGAAACAGATAGAATATATAAACAGGGTAAGCTGATTCCTGAAAGATGGATAGAAGGTGCGGTTGGTACTAAAATATCGGTCCAACCAATCCTGAATAAACTCGACAGTGCACTCAGGTAGGGTCATTCCTTCAATAAACATTATAATTGTGATCATCCTGGCCAGGTTGATCAGGCTGAATATGGTTATTGTCTATTTCAGATAATATACAAATCCTATTGTACCGGTGATTATCCGTATAGGAACCCTAACACTACCTTTTCCGATATTTTCAGTTACAAGAGTTTCTCCCTGTTTCGACACTTTGATCTGCTCGTAAGGAACCCTGGCCTGCGACCTATAATTATCTATTTCAATTTTTAAATTAACCCGGTCCGAAATAGGAAACCGAAAAGCAGTACCAACCAGGACCCCGTAAGCAATATTGGTTGTTGAAGTGTTTCTGTCGAGATAAAACCAATTATTGGCTGGTTTCTCATACAGAAGTTTTTGCTGTGGCAGGTAACCTACATTCATTCCGCCCAGTAATTGAAAATCCCAGAATATACGGTCAAAACTAATTGTATAGAGAGGCCCTGCGAGCAGTGCATTCCACATCCATGCATTTGCCCTCAAAGAAAGAAATTCACGATCAGCATCCGCAACGGAAATAGGAACAGCCTTCATTCTTGTTTCCAGTCTGGTTCCGAGCCAGTTACGGTCAACCGGACTGGTATTTATCAGCACCGTCCCTTTCAGCCCCCAGTGGTCAGTCACGGGATAAGTGGCATCAAGCAACATTGTAAATCCTTTCCGCGCATACCCCGAAGAGTTGTTTTCAATATTTGTCTGCTTAAATGTCCCCGAAGGCCACGACCCACCCATTGACAGCGAGAAATACCAGCTGTCTGATTGAGCATAACTACAAAGAGATAAGAAAATAAATACAAGGAAAACAGCTGACTTTTTCATGGATGTGAATATAAAATTATCCTTTGGATTTACGATTCTGGCAAGAATTATAACTTCTCATAGAAATGGTTTTATCTTATGAAAATTGACAGAAATGGTAAAATATTACCCTGAATAATTTTTCCTGTCTCCTGGTCAAGTTGACTTCCGTAAATGCTGTGAGGAATAGTGAAAATCGCAACAGTTATCAATGAGGCGATTATTATCCAAACGCTTGCATACCTCTTTCGGATCATCAACAATGCCAGCAGCCAGGCCAGAATCGCAATCAGAGTTTTATTATCTGTCAGGTCCCAGCCATAAGGTACTCCTTCCCACCATTCATTAAAAGCATACTTCTGTACAATAGGGCCAAGTATAAGTCCTGCGATAACAATAGTTACGAATGTAATGATGGTCCAAAATTTGTATGAATTGATTTTAAATGCGGCAAGTAAGCCGGTTGCATTACTAAAAAACATCGCAATAAAGATCAGCAGAATATGTAAGACTAACACAAAATCTGGAACATCACCCTTAAAACGGACTAAAACACGGGAACTTTTCTTAAATATTAGCTGTTTTCCGTCCTTCTCAAGTTCAACCTTATACTCGAGTTTACCGGCAGGTGGCTGATTCGGAAGAAGGGCAACCAGTTTGTCCCCCTCCCTCTTTAAATCCACTTTCGTCATTTCGTCACTGGTCGGATATTTCCGGTACAATACATATCCTTTAACCTTTATATCGGAAATCTGCAGAACTACAGGACAACCAGACGGTCCGGAATGAGAACGCATGAATTCGACAGGGAATCTCTGATTTCCTGTTGAAACCTCCGTTTTAAAAGGATAAGTCGGACCAGTTATCCGCTGGTAATAACCAGCTGAAACTGTAAATAAAAAAGCAAAAATCCAGATAAGTATTTTCATAAATACAATAAATTGAGAAATTTAAAGACTTTTATTTCCAATAATTTTGCAATGTTTTGATCTGTGAAAATAACAATAATTACTATTTTTACAACTTATTCCATCTTTAATATTTAAATGGTTATGAAGTTACTTACAATTACAATTGTGTTGATAAGCGTACTCGCCTTAATATCAGCCAATGCAGAACCAAAGAAAGAGACCCGGCTGAAAATCAGTTTTGTGACCCATGAGGCTGGGAAAAAGGTAGATGTTATGATTTCCGGAAAACTTTTCACCTCATACTGTTGGCCTGACAATATAATGAAACCGGTCCTGTACCCTGTTATGACTTCAAAAGGTACAGAAATAACCCGTGGTTACCCGATAAATCCAAGAGAAGGTGAACGGGTTGACCATCCTCACCATGTTGGAATCTGGCTTAACTACGGTAATGTTGACGGATTGGATTTCTGGAATAATTCGGAAGCTATACCCCCAGACAAAAAAAATGGTTTTGGAACCATTAAACACTTGAAGATCAATCAACTAAAAAATGGTGAAGGTGAAGCAAAAATGGTGACCACTGAAAGCTGGATCAATCCTTCCGGCAAGGAATTACTATCTGAAAAGACTGAATATCATTTTATAGCCAAAGGGCCTACCCGAATTATAGACCGCATAACAACCTTAACAGCAACGGATAAAGCGGTTTCTATGAAAGATAATAAGGAAGGGATGGTAGCGATCAGGGTAGCACGCCAGCTCGAACTTCCTTCGAATGACGAAGTGATTATGACAGATGCCAAAGGCAGCCCAACCACTGTAAAAAAGATGACAAACGAAGGAGTTTCAGGAAGTTATCGTAGTAGTGAAGGGCTTAAAGACGATGCAGTCTGGAGCTCGCGTGCTAAATGGGTCGATCTTAACGGCGTAATAGGAAAAGAAACAATTGCAATCGTAATTTGCGATCACCCTAAAAATCAAAGCTATCCAACATATTGGCATGCAAGAGGTTATGGACTTTTCGCAGCTAATCCGTTAGGATGGAATGTTTTCTCAGAAGGAAAGGAGACACTGAATTACGCGATTCCTGCCGGTAAGTCATCTGTTTTCAGGTACCGGTTTATTATTCATTCCGGAGCTGACCTTACTGACAGCGAAATAAATGATTACGCCGATGATTTTGCTAAGAAATATTAGCATAAGCTGATCATAAAAAAATCCGGGTATCACCCCGGATTTTTTATTTGCAATCTAACTTTATTTTGGTGTGGTTGCAGTTTTGGTTTCTGATGCAGCCGATCCATCTTTATGTTTGCAAGTTCCCTTATTATCATTAACTTTCTGACAAGACTGGCTTACATTCTTATTTTTACAGCAGGAAGCTATCTCTTTTTTACAGCATTTTCCGGCAACAGCTTTGTCACCTGTTTTGCAACATACCATTTTAGCTTCCTTCGACTTGCACTTCGGATCCTGGCCATTTGCACTATTTATCGCCAGTATCATTCCGGCCATCATCACAAACAAATAAATTAACTTTCTCATCTTTAATAATTTAGCATTAATAATCATTTCTAAAGGTCCATCTGGTACATTTTGCTCTAAGCCATTTCACCGAATTGGCCAAAAAATCCTGAAGAACCAGGCTCCAAATAACGTGAATATTATTTGATTTTCATAAAAAAAATATAAGTTTTATAATTTAATAGTACTTTGGCCAGATAAATCGAAATATCAAACCAATAATATTTGAATGGCTTTAAGCAAAATTTGCCTGGCTGTTGAGGAGGTCTACAAGGATTTGGATAATCATATGGCTCAGACAACTTTAAAAACAGGGTTGAAATGTCTTCATCTTTGTAATGCCTGTTGCCGGAAGACTGATATTGAAGCCAGTCCGATCGAGTTTATTCCTTTGGCCTCATGGCTTTACGAATCCGGAATGGTAGATGATTTTCTGCTTCGGCTCGAAAAAAGTAATGAAACAGGGTATTGTGCACTTTTTTCTCCTGAAGCCTGGAAAAACGGTGAGTGGGGCTGTCTCCACTATGAAAAAAGAGGATTGATTTGTCGCCTTTTTGGTTTTGGATACCGTATCAACCGCAAAGGGTTACCCGAAATGGTAACATGTAAAACAATGAAAAGTATTTGTCCGGATGCAGTGGCCAAAGCTCGTCAGTTGGGTTTTGATACCCCAGAGGACATTCCCCTTTTCCGGAACTATTCAATGCAGTTATTCAGCATAGATCCGGATCTTTCTGTACAACAACTACCTGTAAATAAGGCAATTAGATTAGCAATAGAAAAATTGTATTTCCATTATGCCCCTGATATGAATCGCTGATATCGCAAATAAAATCTTAACAGCGCAATTCTGAAAAAAAAATGGTACGCTACAAAATGACACCTGTTTCTGTCATATATGTTTCCAATCTTTTTGCATGATTAATATCATCACCGTTCAATTTTTGTAAAATCTGCATAACGATTGAATCAGCCTTTGCTGTCATTATGACTTCGAAATGAAACTCACCAATAGAATTTTCAAGTTCATAAGCTAATTTTAACGCCTCCGGTCTTGTTGGCGAATATGTTTTGTATTTCTCAATATGTTCCTTAATATAGAGGTTCATATTCCTCAGCTCCTCAGTTTGTTTTTCTATTGAATCAGGAGGTAATAAATTTTCGGTGAAAAAAATGTCGTTTATTGATTCTATAAGGGCTGCATGGTTCATCTCCTCAATTGAGATTCTCCACCAAAAATTGTAATCCTGTGGAAATTTTGCACTAAACAACTGGTAAAGGTCCCCAATGTTGAGCTCAATTTCAATCGACTCTTTCAGAAACCGTCTGATAACATCATTCATTGTAATTTATTATTATGGTTTATTATATTTGTGAATCAATAGTATTTGCAGCTAAAAATGAAGGGCTTGCCGGTGCAACTGTATTTAAAGGAATATTGGGATATGGAGCCAGTTCAGTCATTCACTCTTACAAGTTCTGGGAAATCACCGATAAATTACCAATAGTTATTGAGATTATCGATGAAGAAGTTAAGATTCGAAAATTTTACGAGACCATTCGTCCGCAACTCGAATCAATGCGTTACGGATGTTTGGCAACGATTGAAAACGTTGAGGTATTACTCTTCAAGTCTGGTAAAAGTAAAAAAGAGTGAGTGTTACAGTCTGACTATTTCCCAAAAACATACTTCATCCAGGCATCAGCCATCAACTTAGCGCCTGCAACAGAAGGGTGAACGCCATCTCCTGTCCAGTAAGTCGGAGGTACAATTTTGGAAGCTCTCGCAAAAATATCATGGTAGGGGATAAAAATTGCATCATACTCAATGGCCAGCTTTTTTGCGGCAGCGCGATACTTATCGAATTCAGGAAACCATGTTCCATCAACAGCCTTACAACCTAAGACTGCAAATGGCTCACAAACAACGAATTTCACATCTGGAAGTGCCTCTTTGGTTCTTTTTAACAATGCCCTGAAATCTCTTTCATAAATTTCAACAGTTCCATCATAATTTCCATTATGCTTATGCCAATAGTCATTTACCCCTATTAAAATACTCAGGACCGAAGGTTTGAGGTCAAGACAATCAGCCTGCCAGCGTTCAGCTAACTGGAAAACCTTATTTCCGCTGATCCCTCTATTGAATATTTTCAGATTCTTTACTGCAAATATATCCAGAAGCTCAGCAGCAGTCAGGAAAGCGTATCCGCCACCAAGCGCATTCTGATTATTTGGATCTTTGGATTCCCTTTTTCGGCCTGCATCTGTTATCGAATCTCCCTGAAAAAGAATTACACTCTCTTCTCTCAGAGAATTGTGGTTAACTTTAGGAGGTAAAGGGGCCATCCCCGTCTCTTTAGCTGACAAAACAACCGGAATTGCAGCCAGTCCGGCTGTTCCGATTAAAGCATTTCTTAAAAAATTTCTTCGATCTGACATTTTCATAATAAATTACTTTACATATTCAGCTTTTGCAAGAAAGTCAAAGCTTTGTTTAACACTTGTAAAAGGATTGTTATTGGTATATTCCTCAACCTCAACATAATACTCTTTCAATCCCTTTGCATAGGCGGCAGCGAAAATTGGTTTAAAATCCATCATTCCGCTCACTCCGAGTTCTTTTTCATCTTTGATGTGAAGAACAGGGAAACGACCATATTTTGTAATATATTCAGCAGCTGATTGACCTCCCACAGTGATCCAGTATACATCCATTTCGAAAAATACATGGTTGGGACTGGTGTTTTCAAGCATAAAGTCGTAGATCATTTTGTCTCCGAATTTATGTTTGAATTCGAAATCATGATTGTGATAGCCAAATCCAATACCGCCCGAAGCGGCAGTTAGGTAGCCAACATTATTGTAATAATCACAATACATCTTAATCTCGTCCATTGTGGTTTGTTGATTTACATTCATAAACGCCTGAACAATATATTTCACCCCAAGTTCAGCATGGGCGCCACAGGCTTTTTTCCACCACTCCATAATTTCACCTTCTTTCTCTTTCGTGAAACCTTGAACAACATGAGCACTTGTAACTTTCATACCAAGATCCTCAACAATTTTTTTAAACTCTTTAGGAGCCAATCCATAAACCAAACCATCGTTGTAAGCTGCGGTTTCCACGGTAGAATAACCCATATCGGCCACTTTTTTCAAAGTGCCTTTAACATCCTCCTTCATTGCGTCTCGTACTGAGTAAAGTTGTAAACCAACTTTCTTTTTCGGTGCCTGAGGGGTACAGGAAGTTATTAATTGATTAGCAATAAAACTACCAGCAATAACAGTTCCTGATGATTTTAAAAAATTGCGTCTGTTTAACATAGTTCAAATAATTAGTGTGGAAAAAAAACTGAATATTAATTGTTAAAAGTATTTGAATAAAAGCGGAATCCAAAATAATTTCATCTAAAAACAAAGGATTAAGTGGAAAATATAAGTAAAAAAGGAATCCCCGCCAGATTTTCGAGTAAGGTGCGCGAAAGGTTTACAATGGCGGGGATTCCCGAATATTTTACTTTACCAGCATAGCTTGGCGAAGCTTTTTTGACTGCTCCTCTCCTACCAAAATCCTAACTATTTCAAGTGAAAATGGAATTGCTGCACCAACTCCATTCCCGGTAATAATATTATTATCAGTGACAAATGGAATATCCAACACTTCCGCCCCCAGCAGAAATGCTTCGTATCCAGGATAACAAACGGCTCTCCTGTATTTTAAAATGCCGAGATTCCCAAAGACAATTGGCGCAGCACAAATGGCAGCAAGATATTTCCCACCCTTATTATATTTAATAATCTGAGATTTCAATCCTTCATGTTCATTCAAATGTTTCGCTCCTGGCATTCCGCCAGGGAGGATTATCATTTTCCCCTTCGAATAATCAACTTCCTCAAAAAGAAGATCAGCTTTAATTTCTATATTATGCGACCCTTTAACCAGCAGATTTCCAGTAACTGAGACGGTCAATACATTAAGTGCGGCACGCCGCAGTATATCGATAATTGTGACTGCCTCAGTCTCTTCAAATCCTTCAGCAAGATGAACTGTTATTTGATCCATATCAATAAAATTAACCTAATTAACAGACAAATCATGGATTAACCTCTCCGGAATCAATTCTCTTCAGTTCTTCTTTGGGATACTTTTCATCCGGTTTTAAGTTATTTGCTTTCTGAAAATAGAAACGGGCAATAGAGCTATTTTTCTGATTCATTGCCTCATTTCCTTTCTTGACAAAATCGTCATAAGCAGCATTGATTTTTTTTGATTCAGTTCCATTCATAATAGATTCAATCTCAGCTAATCTTGAAGTTACATGATCGCTCTGACTTATTTCTATAGCCTTATTATAATAAAAACGGGATGTAGGATACTCCTTATGGTCAAATGCATCATCCGCCTTTTTAAGATTATCCTTAAAAATCCGCAGATCAGATTCTGTTAATTTTTCAGCAATTAATCTGTCAATTTCCTTCAATTGCTGCAAAGGATAGGTCTCCCATTTCAGAATGTCTGATGCACCCCTGTAATAGAATTTAGCTGAACTATAGTTCCTGGCTTTCATTTCACCATCGGCACTAACTATTTTATTCTTATATTCCTGCATCCTTTCCGCAGTAATTCCCGAATCTATCATTTTATCGCAGGCTTCTATCTTGTCAAGTGAATAATTATCCCCCTGCCTGATTTTCAATACTTCTATATAATAAAATCTTGCCACGGACCATTGTGCCTTTTTAAAGTTTTCGTCGGCAATTTTTAGTTTTTCCAAATACAACCTTTCAGAAGCACTGATTTTCGCTTCAGCAGCCGATTTTTCGTCGGCCAAAGCTTTTGCGGCCAGAGCATCCATAATTAATTGAATCTCTTTGATCTTTTGCGCCGGTAGAATTTCGGAAGGTCTGATTTTTTGAGCTTCACTGTAGGCAATAATTGCGTCAGAATACTGTTTTGTTGAAAAATAAGACCCACCCCGGTTTATGGCCTCGTTATAAAGTTTCATATTCGCATTTTCCTTTTCTCTGATCAAAGCATCTGCTTGTAGTTGAGCCATGATTTTTTCAATTTCCTGAATTCTATCGCGAGGATAAGATGCGGACATATCAATTGAGGAGGCTTGCTGATAAAACGATTTGGCATCCGCATATATTTTCGATGCAAAAAGCTGATCTGCCTTGGCAATTGCCTCTTTGTATTTTTGCTCCTTCAAAGCAATTGCTTGTCTTTCAGCCTCCAAACGAATACGGTCATTTTCAGCCTGCTGAAAAAGCAACTCAGTCTGAGCAATTTTTGAATTAACGATCTCATTGTCCATTATTAACAATGCACTTTTGTATAGTGTCAGAGCTTCAGCATATTTTTTTGCGCTGACCTCCTTATCTCCCGCTGCAATCAAACGGCTAAATTCTGCTTCCTTCTTAGCCTTTTCTCCCGCAAGGGCAATCAATCTTTCAGCATTGGCAATGCGCGCAAGGGCAACAGCATCGCCGGGCCTGATCTCCAGGGCAGATTTAAAGCTACCTATCGCCTCAGTGTATTTTAATTGCTTGACATCCTCGTCGCCAACGGCGATCAGACGGTTAAATTCTGCATCCTTTTTCGCCTTTTCTCCCGCAAGGGCAATCAATCTTTCAGCATTGGCAATGCGTGCAAGGGCAACAGCATCGCCGGGCCTGATCTCCAGGGCAGATTTAAAGCTACCTATCGCCTCAGTGTATTTTGATTGTTTAACATCCTCGTCGCCAACAGCAATCAGGCGGTTATATTCTGCATCTTTCTTAGCCTTTTCTCCCGCAAGGGCAACCAATCTTTCAGCATTGGCAATGCGTGCAAGGGCAACAGCATCGCCGGGCCTGATCTCCAGGGCAGATTTAAATCTACCTATCGCCTCAGCGTATTTTGATTGTTTAACATCCTCGTCACCAACGGCGATCAGACGGTTGAATTCTGCATCCATTTTCGCCTTCTCACCCGCAAGGGCAACCAATCTTTCAGCATTGGCAATACGTGCAAGGGCAACAGCATCACCGGGCCTGATCTCCAGAGCAGACTTAAAACTACCAATCGCCTCAGCGTATTTTGATTGTTTAACATCCTCGTCGCCAACGGCAATCAGACGGTTGAATTCTTCATCCTTTTTCGCCTTTTCTCCCGCAAGGGCAACCAATCTTTCAGCATTGGCAATGCGTGCAAGGGCAACAGCATCGCCGGGTCTGATCTCCAGGGCAGATTTAAAACTACCTATCGCCTCAGTGTATTTTGATTGTTTAACATCCTCGTCGCCAACAGCAATCAGACGGTTGAATTCTGCATCCTTTTTCGCCTTTTCTCCCGCAAGGGCAATCAATCTTTCGGCATTGGCAATGCGGGCAAGGGCAACAGCATCGCCGGGCCTGATCTCAAGGGCTGATTTAAAACTACCTATCGCCTCAGCGTATTTTGATTGTTTAACATCCTCGTCGCCAACAGCAATCAGACGGTTGAATTCTGCATCCTTTTTCGCCTTCTCACCCTCAAGGGCAACCAATCTTTCGGCATTGGCAATGCGGGCAAGGGCAACAGCATCGCCGGGCCTGATCTCAAGTGCAGATTTAAAACTACCTATCGCCTCAGTGTATTTTAATTGCTTGACATCCTCGTCGCCAACGGCAATCAGACGGTTGAATTCTGCATCCTTCTTCGCCTTCTCACCCGCAAGGGCAACCAATCTTTCAGCATTGGCAATGCGTGCAAGGGCAACAGCATCGCCGGGCCTGATCTCAAGGGCTGATTTAAAACTACCTATCGCCTCAGTGTATTTTGATTGTTTAACATCCTCGTCGCCAACGGCGATCAGACGGTTATATTCTGCATCCTTCTTCGCCTTCTCACCCGCAAGGGCAATCAATCTTTCGGCATTGGCAATGCGCACAAGGGCAACAGCATCGCCGGGCCTGATCTCCAGTGCAGATTTAAAACTACCTATCGCCTCAGTGTATTTTAATTGCTTGACATCCTCGTCGCCAACAGCAATCAGACGGTTGAATTCTGCATCCTTTTTCGCCTTCTCACCCGCAAGGGCAATCAATCTTTCAGCATTGGCAATACGTGCAAGGGCAACAGCATCGCCGGGCCTGATCTCCAGTGCAGATTTAAAACTACCTATCGCCTCAGTGTATTTAGATTGTTTAACATCCTCATCACCAACGGCAATCAGACGGTTGAATTCTGCATCCTTTTTCGCCTTCTCACCCGCAAGGGCAACCAATCTTTCGGCATTGGCAATGCGGGCAAGGGCAACAGCATCGCCGGGCCTGATCTCAAGGGCTGATTTAAAACTACCTATCGCCTCAGTGTATTTTGATTGTTTAACATCCTCGTCACCAACGGCGATCAGACGGTTAAATTCCGCATCCTTTTTCGCCTTCTCACCCACCAGGGCAAGTAACCTTTCAGCATCGGCAAGTTTTGAGACAGCAACCGGCTCATTAGGTATAACTTTTAATGCACTTTTAAAATTCAGGATTGCTTCGGAATATTTTAACCTTGCAACATTAGTATCACCAAGAGCAATTAACCTCTTGAACTCTGCCTGTATTTTAGCTTCGCCTACGAGGTTTTTCAGATCAAAAGCTAGCTCTTTTAACTTCTCCTTTACAAATTTATCGGATGGTTTAATTTTTGAGGCTTCACTATACAGGCTGAAAGCGGTGGATAAATCACCTTTTTTTTCATATTCAAGCGCTTCAGCAATTTTTTTATTGAATGCTATATCTTCAATATTTTTAAGAGCATTATTAATTTCGTCCTGAATAAGCTGATCGTCGATATAAGTATTTGAATCAAAATTGTCAAGAGTACCATTCGGAGAATAAGATATTTTTCCTATAGTTTTACCCTCAAAGCTTAGCACAACACCTTCGACTTTTTTATAAATCGTAACCACTATGGTAAAAGGAGGAAATATACTATCCTTATCCCATACATTTCGTGGAATAACAGTTGAAACATGTAGTTCTTTTGTGTAATATCCATCCTTAACGACTGATATCTGGTATTCTTTAAAATAGCTGAGTTCAAGGTCAAATTTACCGGATGAACTGACCGTTATACTTTTCTCTGTCTGTTTCGAGTCAAGATTTATCAGGTTAACAACTGTTCCTGCCGGATCTCCTTTGTCCAGTTTTACCCTGCCAGGAATCTGAAAATATTTATATTTTGCCAGACCAGCAGGTACTCTTGAAGATTGTGCATCAGCCTTATACCCAAATATAAAAATCCACGTAAGAAAGAAAACCGTAAGAAAACGACAGTTCATAACAATGATTTGAGAAATCTTTAAAATATTTATCCATACAGATAATTCCAAAAACAAAAATACCATTTTTGAAGATACAAACTAATCAGAACGATCCGGATGACGCAATCTGCTTTTTCTTATTCCATAACTAAAATACAGAATTAGTCCTATTGTGAGCCAGATACCAAACCGCATCCAGTTAGTAATTCCTAATTCACTCATAAGATACAGATTAGTCAGAAGTCCCAGTACAGGAATCAGGGACCATCGCAACCAAATGGCATAAAGTGTGATAATTATTGCAACGAGGATAAAGAACAGATATGGGATCAAACGCCCTATGTCGGCATTTAAGTTTAAAAAATTAGTCGGCATTAATTTATCGGTATAATTGATAAATCCGGTATGTCTGAAAATCAAAAAAACAAAAATCCATACTGGCAGTAAGAAATATCTGCTATTAAAATAAGGAACTTTGAATCCCTTGTCGTCTTTATCCTTGCCCCCCCTTGGATTCAGAACTAAAATTCCTCCTGAAACCAGTATAAACGCGAAAAGTGTGCCGATACTTGTGAGATCAGTTACCTCGGTCAGGTTCATAAAGAGTGCCGGCACCGCCACCAGAATGCCTGTTACAATTGTTGAAAAAGCCGGGGTACGATATTTGGGGTGTATACGGCCAAATACTTTTGGAAGCAGACCATCACGGCTCATGCTCATCCAGATGCGTGGCTGACCGAGCTGAAAAACCAGCATAACACTTGCCATTGCTATTACGGCACTTAAAGCAATTATTCCGGATAGCTGGTGAAGGTTTATCCACTCAAAAACGAACGCAAGCGGGTCTGCAACACCCAGTTCGTGATATGGAACCATCCCGGTAAGAACAAGGCTAACAGCAACATAAAGTACCGTAGTTATTATTAAGGCCAGAAACATAGAAACCGGAATATCCCGGCGGGGATTATTACATTCTTCAGCAGTTGTTGAGATAGCGTCAAATCCTATGTATGCAAAGAATACTCCGGATACCCCCTTCAATACGCCAGTGATTCCATTAGGAGCAAAGGGACGCCAGTTTTCAGTATTCACATAAAAAGCACCTACCCCGATGACCAAAAGCAAAATCCCGATTTTAAGTAGCACCATAATATTATTGGCAACTTTGGATTCCCGGATTCCAATATAGCATAACCATGTAATAAGAACAACAATTCCAAGCGCAGGAATATCAGCAATAATACGGAATTGTCCGATCACGGGGGCAGTTATCCAGGCGTTATAAGCATTCCGGAGGGAAAGGCTCAGATTATTGAATATTTCTCCATTATTTAAGGCATGAATTACGGCCTTATAACCTCTCAGTGCAGTAAGATAATCTGTGGTAAGGAATCCGGGGATGTGGATTCCACAACCGTCAAGCAGTCCTGTGAAATATCCGGACCACGATATTGCGACAGCGATATTCCCAATTGCGTATTCCATGATCAGGTCCCATCCGATAATCCATGCCACCAGTTCGCCGAAACTGGCATAAGCATAGGTATATGCACTCCCGCTGATAGGAATTGATGATGCAAATTCAGCATAACACATAGCAGAGAGGCCACAGGCAAAGGCAGTAAATACGAACAGCAAAGAAACGGCCGGACCTCCGCTTGCTGCTGCATTGCCAATTGTACTGAAGATTCCGGCACCAACAATTGCCGCTACACCCAGTGCTGTAAGATCAACAACACTGAGATTACGTTTCATCCGACCTCCACTTTCTGACAAAAGGTCAGCTTCCCGGATGATGTGCGGGATAGATTTTTTACGGAATAAATATGACCCCTTCAAAAAATAATTTTTGAATATTAATAACTAATTACCCGACAATATTTTACCTGATAACCGAACCAATTCGGTCTCAATTTGTTTCGCCTGAAACTGTGCGAGTAACAGACTGTTTTCAGCTTCAAGCTGCATTATCTGTATTTGGCGCAAATCAATGTCGCTCAATTCTCCCAATCTGTATTTTTCGAATGCAATAAATGTGTTCCGCTTTGAAATCTTAACATTTTCAGCCTCAAATTTAACCAGTTTAAGATTGTTCCGATAATCGTTATAAAGCTGAAAAACCTGAGACTCAATCCCTTTTATAACCTGCTGAAGTTGAATATCACTCGTTTCGCGTTGTATCTTTGCATTGGCTGTATTCCGTTGTTTGCTGAACCCGTCAAACAAAGAATAAGAAAGGCTTATTCCAACAACGGGCCCATAATTTCTATTAAGATTTATCGGCCCAAAATCATATTTTGAGCGGTTGAAATTATAGTCTGAAAAAAAATCAATCTGTGGATATTTGGGTGAATGGGTTAGTCTATAGTTCATTTCAGTGATTGCTGAATTCTGTTTGGCAAGTTCAATTTGTCCATTTGAAGCAGAAAGTGAAGCTATAATAGTATTGTAATCAGGTAGCTCAAGGAAAGAAATAGAATCACTAACCTCGAAGTCAGATACCGGATCAGTCACAAGCAAATAGTTAAGATCTGCCTTGGCATTTTTTAATGTTACCTGTTGCCTCATATAAGCAGCACTATCAGCATTCAGGTCTATGACCGACTGAAGAAAAGCAAGTTCAGAAGCGGATCCGATTTGATATTTTCGCAAAATCAATTGCCGGCGCCGATTGGAAAAATCTATTGCATCCTGCAAAACTTTTAATCTGTTTTTATATTGAATGATTGAATGATAACTAACTATGATTTCAGATAAAACATTTTCGATTGTAACCCGTGCCGATGTTTCACCCTGCTTTTGAAGTAGAGCAAGTTTATCTTTCTCGATAAACATTTTAAAGCCATCGAAAAGAGTCCAGTCGAGTGATGCTCCCATATTAAGCAGATAGGTCCTGTCATTATCACTTTTTGAGACCTCTCCGGCGGAAGATTCAATTTCTGTTGTTAATACACTTTCACGCACTGAGCTGTTCACACCCAATTTGGGAAGAAATCCGGCATTTCCGATTGAATTGTCATTTTTTGAGATCCTGCTGTTTTTTTTTGAGATCCGGATTGAAAAATTATTCTTTAGGCCCGTAGTGATTGCATCCTCCAATGTTAACCGGTTAGTCTGGCCCCAACTTTGAAATGAGTAAGCTGACAACAAAAGAACAATTGTGATTATAACTCTCATAATTAGCATATTGTTGATAAAAAACGTGCTTTGTATTTCTTAATCGTCAAGGTTCATTTGTAATTCTTCATTGCTATCTGCATTACTTTTCCCTGAGATTAGTGTATAAAGGGAAGGAATTACATAAAGTGTCAGTATAAGCGAAAACAGCAAACCACCAATAATAGTAATTCCCATCGGAACACGGCTTTTTGCTGCAGCCCCTATTGCCAGTGCAATGGGTAAGGCACCTAATCCTGTGGCCAGGCTGGTCATCAGGATAGGGCGTAACCTCAATGTTGCAGCCTCGAGAACCGATTCATTCAATGACAATCCCAAACTCTTCTTCTGATTTGCAAATTCAACAATTAATATTCCATTCTTGGTTACAATTCCGATCAGAACGATGATCCCTATTTCACTGAAAATATTTAATGTCTGGTTAAAGAAATATAGTGACAATACAGCTCCGGCTATTGCAAGTGGAACCGTAAACATTACGGTCAGAGGATCCCGGTAGCTTTCAAATTGCGCTGCAAGTACAAGATAAATTAATATAAGAGTGAAAATAAAAGCATAAAGCAGACTGCTGCTGCTTTCGGCAAAATCCCGTGAAGTTCCTGCCAAAGCTGATGTAAAATTCTCGCCTAAAACTTCCCGGCCAATTTTCCTCATTTCATCAATACCCTGTCCAAGAGTCATTCCGATAGCTGGTTGAGCAGAAACAGTTGCTGAGACATAGCGGTTAAACCGATAAATCTGGGGTGGATTACTTTGGTTGGAGAGCCGTAGCACATTATCGAGCTGAATCAGTTTACCCTTTGAATTTCGAATATAAATTGATGAAAGGTCCCGCGGATCATTGCGGTTCATCCTGATTGCTTCGCCGATAACCTGGTATTGTTTATCCCTCAGAATAAAATATCCATATCGTTGCTGGCTGAAATACAGAGACAAATTCTCTGCCACATCCCTCACAGAAACACTCATAGCTTTTGCCCTGTCACGATCTATTTCAACTCTTAGTTCAGGTTTGTTGAATTTCAGGTCAACATCAACGACCTGAAAAGCCTTGCTTTCCCGGGCTTTATCCAAAAATTTTGGCAAAATAGTTTTTAATTGTGCGAAATCAGGTGCCAGAATTACAAACTGAACAGGCAGCCCTGCCCCCCTACGGGTGGTCGAAATTGTCTGTTCCTGGGTTGCATACGCTCGGGCAAAATTCATTTTCCTGAGAAAAACATTTATATAATCGGCAATTTCCTGTTGACTCCTCTGCCTTTCTGACGGTGGCACAAGACCAATTCTGGCAAATCCGCCATTAGTGCCTCCGCTGGATCCACTGGAGGTAACTGTCATAATTGCTTCTTTCTCAGGAATGGTATCCAAAAAATTTGCAATTTCTTTAACATATTGGTCCATAGCCTCATAAGCAGTTCCTTCAGGAGCTGTTATGCTGATTCGCACACGACTTTTATCCTCCATGGGTGCCAGCTCGGATGGAAGTTTCGAACCAATCCAAAAAATGATTACTACCGAAATTGCCATGATAATAAATGCGATCCAGCGATGCAGAATAAACAACCGAAGTGAACGGTTATAACCGTCGGTCATCCTATCGAAAAGTTTTTCGCTCCAAAGATATATGCTGCTATCAGATGTAGATTTTTTCAACATTCGAGAACACATCATTGGTGTTAACGTCAGGGAGACAAATGCAGAAATTATAACAGACCCGGCTACTGTCACCGCAAACTCCCTGAAAAGTCTGCCGGTAAGTCCACCCAGAAATATTATCGGAAGAAAGACTGCCGCGAGGGTTATGGTAGTCGAAATAATCGCAAAAATAATCTCTTCAGAACCTTTGTGTCCGGCAATAACAGGATTTTCTCCGTTTTCAATTTTTTTGTAAATGTTTTCGAGCACAACAATTGCATCGTCAACGACTAATCCGGTAGCAAGTACAACGCCAAGAAGGGTAAGTAAATTTATTGTGAATCCGGATATATACATCAGGAAGAATGTGCCGATAAGTGAAATCGGAATAGCAAGGACCGGAATAAGTGTTGTACGCCATTGTCTCAGAAATATAAAAATTACCAATACTACCAATGCAAAAGCAAAAAATATCGTATCTTCCACTTCCCTGATCCCTTTTCTGATGTTAACGGTGTTATCAGAAATTAGTTGTGTCTTGATATCAGCAGGTATTTCCTTTCTGAGTTGGTCAAGTCGTTTATAAAACTCATCCGCAATGGCTATATGATTAGAACCAGGCTGAGGTTGTACAGATAGGGCTATTTGTTTTACGCCGCCATTTCCCCTGAGATTACTCCGAAGATTTTCTGCTTCAAGTCGTGCCTGACCTATATCCCTGAGCCGGACTACGGCACCATTTTCTTCTTTAATCAAAAGGTTGTTAAACTCTTCTTCAGAGGTAAGTCTTCCCAAAGTTCTAATTGTCAATTCCCTTTCATAACCTTCTATCCTTCCTGAAGGCAATTCAACATTCTCTCGTAACAGGGCACTCTTTACATCACCTGGAGAAATCCTGAAGGCAGTTAAACGTTCAGGATCGAGCTGAAGTCTCATGGCATATTTTTTCTCCCCGAAAAAACCAATACTGCTTACCCCCGGGATTGTCTGTAGTCTTTCCTTGAAAACATTAATCCCATAATCAGTCAGCTCCAAAAGGCTGCGCGTGTTGCTCTGAATTGCAAGGATTAAAATAGGATCAGAATCAGCGTCGGTTTTTGAAACTACCGGAGGATCACAATCCTGCGGCAATTGGCGCATGGATCTTGAAACGCGGTCGCGTACATCATTTGCAGCAGCCTCCATATCCTCATCAATATTAAACTCAACAGAGATAATGCTTCTTCCGTCACTACTCGAAGAAGTAAGTGTGCGGATTCCGGCAATACCGTTGATAGATTCTTCGAGGATTTCGGTTATCTGGGTAGATATTACATTAGCATTTGCTCCGACATATGAAGTGGAAACAGTTATTATCGGTGGATCTACACTCGGAAATTCCCTCAGTCCCAGCATATTAAATCCAACAATTCCGAACAGGAGGATAGTGATCGACAAAACCGATGCAAAGACCGGACGTTTTATGCTGAAAGAAGCAATATTCATTCCTTTAAGATTCAGTGACTAAATGATTATTTTGAAATTTTCACTTTAACAGGCATACCTTCCTTCACCTGCAACAGGCCACTTATTATCAGCGTATCATTTAATTGAAGACCATTTAAAATTTCAACTTCAGTTTCAGTCCTTATACCTGTCTTTATACCAACGGATGCTACTTTTCCATTCTTAACAATGAAGACCTGTTCACCATCTATTACAGGCACAATAGCCCTTGCGGTCACAAATATAGTCTCTTTACCAGGGAAAAGATTCAGTTTTATCGAAACAAATGAACCCGGGAATAAACTTCTGTCAGGATTGGAAGCCAACGCTCTTATGCGAATAGAGCGGGTTTCCGAGTCTATTTTGGATTCAAGTGCGTAGATTCTGCCTGAATAAATACGGTCTATTCCTTCAACCGAAAATTTGATCTCCATATTTTCCTTAAGATCCTGCTTGTATTTTTCCGGTATCGAGAATTCAATCTTGACCGGGTCTATCTGTTGAAGAGAAGTAATTACAGTTGAATTGGTTACAAAAGAACCCTCGCTAACCATCCGCAGACCAACTATACCGTTAAATGGTGCACTAAGTTCCGTTTTCGAGATCTGGGCATTCAGCAAATCCTGTTCGGCAATGAGGGTGCTTAGTCCGTTTTCGGAGATTTCGAATTCCTCCTTGCTTATTCCATTCAACTTAAGCAGTTCTTTTTTACGTTCGAACTCTTTTGCCTTTAACTCAATCTGCAATTTACTTTTTTTCAGTTGTGCCTGCAGATCAGCATCAAACATTTTTACCAAAAGTTGCCCTTTTTCTACTTTGGTCCCCTCCTGGAAAAGGATTTTAGTTACTTTGGCTGAAATCTCAGGACGAACATCAATTTCTTCATTTGCGAGTAAGGATCCGGTGTAGGAATAGGAAAGATCTTTTGATGACATCTTAACAACCGATCCATCGACGTAAATAAACACTTTCGGGGTTTTACTATTTTGCCTGTTGTTATCTTTTCCCTCATTGCAAGAAAAAAATGAAATGAGAAAAGTAAACGATATGCCTATTGCAAGTTTATGCATCCTCAAGATTGGTTTTTAACGCAAATTAAAGCAATTTTATTAGATATTGCTCCTTAGCCTGAATAATTCATAGATTTTGTGAGTCCCTTGTGTCTTAGAGTCTTCGTGGCAAGAATAATTTTAGCCACAAAGTCACAAAGGTCCTAAGGTTCACCAAGTTAATAATTTTCATAAATTATTCAGGTTAGAACGTTTACAATCGTGAATTATTCAAATTCTCCGGCTTTGTATTCCGGAACTCATTTTTTTTGACTTTCACAATTTTTTATGAAAAACGCAATTATATAATCCATCAACATGTGGACATATATGACCGGTAATCAAAAACTAAGCTATGAGTGAATTGAAATGATTAAGATATTTTGCGGCAAAAACGGTTTTTGAAGACAACCTGTTCTATTATTTCACAGCAGCATAAAAACACCGTTGAGGAGAATTAATTTTGCCCTCGGCAACAAGTTTTTTAATTGCCTTATCAACTTCATTCTTGTTTATGCCTGTGGTATCGGCAATTTCACCACCTTTTACCGGTTTGCCGGCATTTTCGATTGCTATGAATACAAGTTCTTTGGTTTCCATTATGACAATATTAAGGGTTCACAATTTTGATAATCTGCTAAGTAAAAAATGATCAGCAAGAACAATGGCTGCCATTGCTTCTACAATTGGTACTGCCCTGGGGAGGACACACGGGTCGTGACGCCCTTTGGGATTAATTATTAATTCATTCTCATCCTTATCAATTGTCTTTTGCTCTCTTAAAAGGGTAGCAATCGGTTTGAATGCAACACGCCAGTATATATCCTGTCCATTGGAGATTCCTCCCTGTATTCCGCCTGAGTGATTTGTAAGTGTAGAAATTCCTGCATCGGTTATGATGAAAGTATCGTTATGCTCAGAACCTGAAAGTTCAGTTCCTGCAAATCCGGAGCCATAGTCGAAACCTTTAACTGCATTTATGCCAAGCATTGCATGACCCAGGTCAGCATGAAGTTTATTAAACACCGGCTCTCCCCATCCCGATGGTACGCCTTTAATTACCCCGCTTACTATGCCACCTAAAGTGTCGTGATTTCTCGCTGCCTCTTCGATCCTTTCGATCATCTTTAATGCCGTCTCAGGATCCGGGCATCGGACAATATTTGACTCTGCAAGCCCCAGATCTAAATCTTTATACGATTTATTCAAACTTATATCCCCGACAGCCGAAACAAAAGCATTGATTTTGATTCCCAAACCGGATAGCAGGAGTTTTGCAATTGCACCAGCCACTACCCTCGCAATGGTTTCGCGTGCCGATGAGCGACCGCCGCCGCGGTGATCACGGAGACCAAATTTCTGATCATAAGTAAAATCAGCATGAGATGGACGATAAACGTTTTTCAGATCGCTGTAGTCATCGGATTGCTGATCTTTATTTCTGATAATGAACCCGATAGTAGTACCAAGTGTCCGTCCCTGAAAAATACCCGAGAGGAATTCAACTTTGTCGCTCTCACTACGTTGGGTAGTAATGTGTGACTGTCCCGGTTTACGCCGGTCCAATTCGCTCTGAATAAAATCGTAATCTATTACTAATCCGGCAGGACAACCATCAATAATACCCCCTATTGCTACGCCATGTGATTCGCCAAATGATGTAAGCCTGAAAATCCTGCCAATAGTATTCATGCGTATATAATTTGTTTTTTAAATGCGAATGACCAGAAGAAAACATTTAGCAACATCCGCAGCCTGAACCTTTCTGATCGGAGCAACTTTCACTTTCGCAACCACCTGAATCACAACCGCCATCTCCACAACCGCTGCCACAGCCACAACCTGAACTGTATGCTGCATTCAACTCTTCAGCTGTAGCGTCGCGAACATCGAGTATTTCGCCTGTGAAATGAAGGTCTTCACCTGCAAGCGGATGATTAAAATCCATCTGAACTGTATTTTCATCGACAGAAACCACGAGACCGTCCATTCTCTGGCCACTGGTTGACATCATAGGGATACTATTGCCCGGTGTTATCAGTTGATCATCAATCTTTCCATCAACCATAAAAATACTTTTCGGAAGATCAACTATGGCTTCTTCATTGACTTCACCATAGGCATCTGCCGCAGCAATCGAGATTTCAAAAGTATCATTGCTGTTTTTATCTGAGAGGCCTTTTTCAAAAGCCGGTAACATTATACCCGAACCATACAGGAAAATCAGAGGACTATCCTTACCCGCTTTTTCAAAAACATCACCCTCCTTACCATCAAGTTTCAACTCATATGAGACGGTAACCATTTTATCTTTTACAATTGTCATATTCTTTTATTTATTCAATTTTTCAGACTGCAAAGAAAACACGTTATTCTGTAATATACAATTGTAGTTAACTGAAAAAATTGAAAATTGTTCTGAATTATCAGAAATTAACATGATAGCTTAACAAAAAGATCAATAAAAACAGGGAAATCCTGAGACAGTTCTATTCTTCACCTGGGAGTATCTACTTCATATTTAATGTTGTCCAAACAAACATAAGCAGGAGTGTTCATTCCATAGGCTCCGCTATCAGTCGACGTAAACTGAAACGTGAATTTATTTATTTTACCAAGTGGAGTCAGATCAACAGTAGTCCATTTGTTAATAATATAATCTTTTGAATTATCGTCAAAACGGTAATCAGCAAGGTAAAAATCTACCGTTTTTGATTCACCGGCTGAATTAAAGCCAATAATTGTCATTTTGAACCAGTCTTTGTCATTTCCTGTGGTACCTCCAAACTTTTTTGCGAAACTGGGGTCACCGTTTTTCATAGTTAACGCAGAATATGTTGAATTACAAACATCTATACTCTTTACTAAATAGTCTGTATTGGCGGCAAATGATGCAAATGCATCAGATCCGAACGGTGGATAATAGATTGCAAATTTGTTGGTCCCGTTCGATGCATTGAAAACGCTGTATTGGTTTGTATACCTTGCATCAGTGACGTCTGATTTCTGTGAATAGGCAAATCCATCCCAGGAACCATAAGCGGAATTGAAATTATTCCGGAATTTAATCCCCATTGAATTGAACTCTCCCGTATTGTCAGAGCCATTCCAGTAGGATAAGCTTCCGGGAGTTAAATTTTCCAGATCGGCTGTTTCTGTTACAACCATATCCCCCTCCTCTTTTCCACATCCTGACAGAATAAAAAGGCAGATAATAATAATTAACTGATTTTTAATGTTTTTCATCTTTAAAATTAATTTGTTACTTATATAAATCTCTATCTTCAAGTGTCTTAATATCCGGCATATAATAAAGAGGAGACCCAATCCAAATTGGAAATCCTTAACCTGATGTCAATAGTGAAAATGAATGACAATGAATTGCAGTTCATCTTTGCTATTTCTCCCGAGAGCAAAAAATATAGTTGTACGTTTCGGCAGGTCTTCTGGCTTGTCCGGTTTTCTGAACCTTCCCATCCATCGGTTGACGGACAGTGGTATTTGATCAGAAACCTTTGATAGACTTACAGCTGCGGGTACAGCTCCGGTATTACACCGGATTCCCTTTTCATCACTCACCCCTGGTTAGGGACAAGTAATACCGAAAACGATGCAAATGTAAGAAATCTGTCAGATATTGTTGTATTTTTATTCCATAATAATTCAGTTTTTTATGAATCAGAATGAGGCAGCCGGGAGGATATCACATCTAAGGGAAGAACTTGAAAAGCATAATCATAATTACTATGTTCTGAACGATCCTTCAATTGATGATTATACTTTTGACCAGATGATGGCCGAATTAATCGGGCTTGAATCTGAATTTCCGGAATTTTTCGATCCATGTTCTCCCACCCAGAGAGTAGGAAGTGATCTTAACCAGGAATTTAAACAGGCGGCCCACAAATACCAGATGCTATCTTTGTCAAATACATATACCGAAGAAGAAGTTTATGAATTTGACCAACGGGTTCGAAAGCTTACCGATGAAAATTTCGAATACGTTTGTGAACTGAAATTTGATGGAACTTCTATTAGTCTTACTTACGAAAACGGATTGTTAATCAGGGCAGTAACCCGGGGTGACGGTGAATATGGGGATGATGTTACGGCAAATGTCAGAACAATTAAAAGCATTCCGCTCCGGCTGAAAGGGGATTTTCCAATGGAATTTGAAATTCGTGGCGAGATTCTGCTACCTTTCAATATTTTTGAAATGCTGAATCGCGAAAGGGAAGAAATTGGTGAACAGCCTTTTGCGAATCCAAGGAATGCTGCATCAGGAACTTTAAAGCTTCAGAACTCCTCCGTTGTTGCATCCCGAAAACTTGATGCATACTTTTATTATATCCTTGGGAACAATCTCCCTGACGACGGCCATTATGAGTTGCTTCAACATGCCACCTCATGGGGTTTCAAGGTTTCTGAACATACACGGAAATGCAGCAATATCCAGGATATTTTCACCTTTCTTCACGAGTGGAATATTAAACGGAAAGGTTTGCCGGTTGCAACAGATGGGGTAGTAATCAAAATCAATTCTTCCAGGTTGCAGCAGGAGTTAGGATTTACGGCAAAGTCGCCGCGCTGGGCAATTGCCTATAAATTCAAAGCTGAACAAGTCAGTACAAGATTGAATTCAGTTAGTTACCAGGTAGGACGGACGGGGGCAATCACACCGGTTGCTAATCTTGAACCCGTCTTGCTTTCGGGAACTGTCGTTAAAAGAGCAACGCTTCATAACTCTGATGTGATAAAAAACCTTGACCTACACCTTGGCGACACGGTTTTTGTCGAAAAGGGGGGTGAAATTATTCCCAAAATTGTTAGTGTTGATTTTGGAGCCCGTCATCCAATGAGTGAACCTGTTAGTTTTATCGATAAATGTCCTGAATGTAATTCGCTATTAATAAGACAACAAGGAGAATCTGCCTTTTATTGTCCAAATGTTACCGGGTGCCCTCCACAGATAAAAGGGAAATTAGAACATTTTATTAGCCGTAAATCGATGAATATTGACGGTTTAGGTTCAGAAACTATTGATCTGTTGTTTCAGAATAAGCTGATCCGTAACATTGCCGACCTGTACGATTTAAAACTTAATGACATTATTGGCCTCGAAAGGTTAGGGGAAAAGTCTGCTGCAAGGATTATGGAGAGCCTGGAATTATCCAAAAAAGTTCCGTTTGAGCGTGTTTTGTTTGCGCTGGGAATCAGATATGTGGGAGAGACAGTGGCGAAGAAACTTGCCTTTGAACTGAAATCCATCGATAATATTGGAAATGCTTCTGTCGCCGAACTTACGGCAATTGAAGAAATCGGCAGTAAAATTGCAGAGAGTATTGTTGCCTGGTTCTCTGACGATCAAAATAAAATATTAATAGAAAGATTGAAAAGTCATAATTTAAGTTTTGAAAGAAAATCAAAACAAAAGGAAGGTCAGACAGAAAAATTAAAAGGGTTATCTATTATTATTTCGGGAACATTTAAAAAATTTTCCCGTGAGGAAATGAAAGGGTTTATTGAAATTAACGGAGGGAAAAACACAACATCAATTTCTGCAAAAACTGATTATATCGTTGCTGGTGAGAATATTGGACCAACTAAACTCGAAAAGGCACAAAAGCTTAAAATACCAATAATATCGGAGAATGAGCTTATTCAACTTACGAATTGAAAGTAACCAATTTGTAACTATTTTCAGAAAATTATTGTTCTGATAAACGATTTTGTAATTTTGGCCCGATATGTTTAAGAAAATTGTTAGATATTTCGCAAATATGCTGTTGCATAAAGCCTATCGTTCCAGAGAACGAAGTGCGGGGATTAAAACGATAAATAATTCAAAAATAGTTGGAATTCTTTGGAATCCGGCTGATGAAGGAAGCATTGAAACGTTTGAAGCACTCAGAAAAATACTGCAGCTGAAAGGGATAAAACCGACAGGAATGGCTTACGTCAGTTCGTTGCGCGAAAAGCAGACCCTTGCAACAATAGCCAGTTCAGAATTTTTAAACAAACGGGATGTCCGGCTGTTTGGTGGTCCGAAAACAAATGAAGGGATCCAGTTTATTAATGAACCTTTTGATATCTTAATTGATCTTTCAATTTTCAAGACTCTCGCTTTACAATATATACTGGTTCATTCCAGGGCAAAATTTATAGTGGGATGGCATGGTACCGAACCAAATTATTTTGATTTTAATATTGATGTATCTGAAAGGGCACGATGCAGGTACCTGATGGAGCAGATTGTCTATTATCTCGAGAATATTAATGAAAAGAGTTTAATCAGATTATGAAAGAAAAATTCCGTGGTGCAGGGGTAGCGTTGATTACCCCTTTTAAAGCTAATCTTACAATTGATTTTGAGGGATTAGGAAAAATAGTAGATAATCAGATTGACAATCAGATTGATTTTCTGGTTGTCCTGGGTACAACCGCTGAATCAGCCACACTAAACCATTCTGAAAAGCAAAAAATTGTCGATTTTGTTTGCAACAGGGTCAATGGCAAAATCCCGGTTGTTGTTGGAATCGGTAGCAATAATACCCAAATGGTAATAGACACTATTAATGAAATGGATCTGTCGAAGGCTGACGCAATCCTTTCTGTCGTACCTTATTACAATAAACCAACTCAAGAAGGTCTATATCAGCACTATATGGCAATCAGTAAAGTCAGTACACTACCTGTTATCCTATACAATGTACCTGGAAGGACCGGAGTAAATATGAGCGCTGAAACCACCTTGCGTCTGGCCCGCGATTCAGATAAGATCATTGCCACCAAGGAAGCGTCAGGAAACATTAATGAGATTACAAAAATATTGCGCGATAAACCGGCTGGTTTCACTATTCTCTCAGGCGACGACCATCTTATACTGCCAATAATTGCCATTGGAGGCGATGGCGTGATCTCTGTCGCTGCAAATGTTGTTCCAAAAGCAATTGCCGATCTTACCCACCTGGCACTGAGTGGTAATTATAAAGATGCTTCCAGGCTACATCTCAAATTAAACAGAATGTGTGAAGCCCTGTTTGTTGAAGGGAATCCTGCCGGTGCTAAAGCGGCACTTCATTCTGAGGGTATTATTGAAAATGTTCTCCGTCTGCCGCTAGTTTCCGTGAGTTCAGCAACTTATGATATTTTAGCTATGGAGATGCAATTATTCAAGCAAAAAGAATAAAAATCTAATATTTAGCATTTTACATTGAAGCGGTCAGGTAATTTACTTAGCCGCTTTTTTGTTATTATCAATTTTATATACGAAAATTAAACAATTTGTTGCTTTAATCGTTTAGTTAGCAGACTGGTTTTCTGGTTGATAAATATATAAGTTTGAAGCGATTAATCTTCTACAAATATCCTGGTGTCCTGCACCTTAATGTATCAAAGCAACAGGGCTGCAAAATATTTGCAGAATTAAATCACATAACGATTCTTTTGTTTTTAAATAGTTCATAATATGACAATGCCAAACTCGTCTTTGCCAATTGATTCACCTAAGGACAAAATAAGCATTAGTAGTTTGCCCATAGTAAGTGATATTCTACAGCGGATCCTTGATGCATTCCCGCAACCGGTTGCACTTCTTAACAGGAGTGAAGAGGTAATTATTGTGAATTCCCATTTTCTCAAAATATTATCATATACCAATGCAGACCGGTTAACAGGAAAAAAACCCCAGGAAATATTCAACTGCGTATTTGCTATCGATACAGTTTATGACATCCAGGCCACCGATCGTTGTAGTTCCTGTGGTGAAAACCTAAATTTGAAAGGGAATAAAATTTCCTGCCAGAGGTTCACTGAAAGGTGTAACTTAACCTTTGTTGATGAAAATGGTCATTTCGATGATCTGGTAAACATGAAAGTAACCACTTCCCCTTTTACTATCGGTAGTGAGCAGTATTTTCTATTTTCAATTACCGATATCAGTAATGATGTAAGCCGCAGGCTTTTGGAAAAAATATTTTTCCATGATGTTTTAAATAAAGCGGGAAATATAATTGGAATTCTTGATGTTTTGAATTTTGTCGGTAATAACGATGAAAAGTCTGTTGAATTGTATGAATCATTAAAATATACATCCAGGGATCTGATCAATGAAATTATTTATCAGCGCGATATGTCAGCTGCTGAAAATAATGAGCTGACCCCTGTTTTTGCTCCCGCCAGCAGCCTGGAAATTCTGAATTCCTCAAAAAACGAAATTATCAACAACGATATAGCTTATGCAAAGGAAATATTTATTTCCCCATTATCTATTGATCAGCAGATTATTACAGATGCCGTACTACTTCGCAGGGTGTTATTGAACATGCTGAAAAACGCAATGGAAGCGACAATTTCCGGTGAGAAGGTAACTATCGGATGTGAACCTCTTAATCAGGATAAATTTCGTTTCTGGGTTCATAATAACTCACCTATACCTAATGAAATTCAAGGACAGTTATTCAGTAAATCAGTTTCTACAAAAGGGTTTAACAGAGGTTTGGGAACATTCAGCATGAGGTTGTTCGGCGAAAAATATCTTAGAGGGAAAGTGAATTTTATTTCTTCCGAAGAAGAAGGTACCAGGTTTATGATTGATTTGCCTTTGCTGTAATTACAATTTCTTCAGTTACCACTTCAAGGGTTTGCAACCGCTTGAAGGGAAATGATCTCACTGAATCACTTTGTCTTATTAAAATAGGCCATAGCCTCGGGCATCTTTTGTTTAATCCGGTCAATTCTGTTTTGATCAACCGGATGAGTCCTTAAAAACTCGGGTTGTTTGCTCCCTCCCTGTTTGGACATCCGTTCCCAGAATGGAATGCTTTCATTAGGGTTATATCCTGCCATTGCCATGAATATTAACCCCATATAATCTGCTTCATATTCATTTTGCCTTGAAAACGGAAGAATGACTCCTACCTGGGACCCCACACCGAAAGCTGTAAGTGCCAATTGTCTGGTTTGCTCCGGTTTCTCTGCTAATGCTGACGAAAGTGCTGTGCCACCTAACTGGACCAACATCTGATCGCTCATTCGTTCGCTCCCATGCCGGGCTACTGCATGTGCAATTTCGTGACCAAGGACGGTTGCAAGTCCGCTTTCTGTCTGGGTTAATGGCAGCAAACCAGTGTACACAACAACTTTACCCCCCGACATACACCATGCATTGACATTAGCGTCCTCAACAAGATTGAATTCCCATTTGTACCCTTCTAAATTTTTACTTAAACCTGCAGCTGCCATATAGGATTCGACAGCTTTGGCAATCTTTTCACCCACCCGTTTTACCAAGGCAATCTTGTTTTTGTCGGACGACAGTTTATTGGAATTGATAAATTTGCCATATTCCGTCAGGCTTAATGCTATCATTTCAGATTCAGGCACAAGGCTTAACTGGCGCCTTCCGGTTAATGGGACTGTGGAACAAGACATTAAAGTTAAGATTATCAAAATACAAAATAAACGGAATCCACGGTTTGTTGGGATCTTATTTTCCATATCCATTGCAATTTTGGGTTTAAAATTTAGTGCGTGTCATTTATAAATCTCCTTTTTAGAAGACATAAGTGTATTATAAAGCAGAGAGGCTATAGTCATTGGTCCAACTCCTCCGGGAACAGGGGTAATAAATGAACATTTTGGCGCAACCTCATCAAATTTGACGTCACCCAGCAATTTCCATCCCGATTTTGTCTTATCCGATTTAACCCGGGTAATACCAACATCAATAACGACAGCCCCCTCTTTGACCATATCACCAGTCAAAAATTCTGTAACTCCCAAAGCAGCAATGATAATATCTGCCCGGGAACAAATTTCTTTCAGGTTTTTGGTTTTACTGTGGCATAAGGTTACTGTACAATCGATCCCTTTCCGGGAGAGCAAAATACTCATCGGCCTTCCTACAATATTACTTCGGCCAATTACCACACAATTCTTACCCGAAGTCTCGATTTTATACCGTCTGATTAATTCCATAATTCCAAATGGTGTCGCACTGATAAAGGCTGGCATTCCGGCTAACATGCGTCCAACATTAACAGCCTGAAAACCATCTACATCCTTACGTGGATTTATAGATTCAACAACTTTGTATTCCGAAATATGTTTCGGTAAAGGAAGCTGGATGATAAAACCGTCAATATCCTCATCATCATTTAATCGTGCTACACAATTCAGAAGTTCCCCTTCAGTGACATTATCTTCATATCTGATAAGTGTTGATTTAAAACCAACGCGCTCACATGCCTTAACCTTTCCGGCAACATAAGTTTCACTGCCACCATCATGTCCAACCAGAACTGCGGCAAGGTGCGGAACTTTTCCGTTGAGGTTTTTTATTTTGATTACTTCTTCAGCAATTTCCGACTGCATAATTTCGGATATTTTTTTCCCGTCGATTAATACCATAAAGCTGATATTTATTATGAAATATTAAAGTACCTTTAACTTCCGTTCAGGGATCTTATGATAATTCTCTAGCGATATCGTCCTTTAGCCTGAGACAGCGCATTTCGCATATTGCCCCCCTGCGAAACCATTTTCATCATCTTTCTGGTGTCGGCAAATTGTTTGAGCAGGCGGTTAACCTCCTGTATCGTTGTGCCTGATCCATTAGATATTCGTTTGCGCCGGGAGCCATCGATAATGCTGGCATCAGCACGCTCTTTTTTTGTCATTGAATGGATGATTGCCTCTATATGTTTGAATGAATCATCCTCAAAATCAATATCTTTCATTACCTTGCCCATGCCAGGGATCATACTGGCGAGATCTTTCAGGTTACCCATCTTCTTGATTTGCTGAATCTGTTTCAGAAAATCGTCAAAGTTGAACTGATCTTTGGCAAGCCGTTTCTGCAACTTGCGTGCTTCCTCTTCATCAAATTGTTCATGAGCCCGTTCGACAAGTGAAACGATATCACCCATGCCAAGAATCCTATCTGCCATCCGATTGGGATAGAAAGCATCGATAGCATCCATCTTTTCACCGGTCCCAACAAATTTTATTGGTTTGGTGACAACAGCACGGATAGATAATGCTGCCCCGCCACGGGTATCTCCATCCAGTTTTGTCAGGATAACACCATCGAAATTGAGGCGGTCGTTAAACTCTTTAGCGGTATTTACGGCATCCTGACCAGTCATGGCATCCACCACAAAAAGAATCTCACCCGGATTAACTGCAGATTTGATAGACTCAATTTCTTTCATCATCTGCTCGTCAATCGCCAGACGGCCAGCCGTATCAATAATTACAACATCATTCCCGTGAAGTTTGGCGAATTTGACAGACTCCCTGGCAATAAATACCGGATCTTTACTACCTTCAACAGTAAATACCGGAACTTCGATTGCAGCACCAACGATCTTTAACTGCTCAATCGCAGCAGGACGATATATGTCGCAGGCGACAAGCAGCGGACGTTTTCCCTGTTTTGTCTTAATCCTGTACGCAAGCTTACCGGAGAAGGTGGTTTTGCCCGATCCCTGAAGACCTGACATCAAAATAATGGCCGGGCTCCCTTTCAGATTGACATCTACCGTTTGGCCTCCCATCAGCTCAATCAGTTCATCATGGACAATTTTGATCATAACCTGACCCGGGTTTAGAGCCCTCAGAACTTCCTGGCCCATGGCTTTTTCTTTCACTTTTACAGTAAAATCCCTGGCAATTTTGTAATTGACATCGGCATCAAGTAAAGCCCGGCGAACCTCCTTTAAAGTTTCGGCAATATTAATTTCCGTGATCTTCCCCTGCCCTTTTATCAGCTTGAACGATTTCTCAAGCTTATCTGTAAGATTTTCAAACATTCTTCATTCAATTTTATGCCTGCAAACTTACAAGAAAAAAAGATTTACACCAAGACGAAGAAATAATAACTCAATCTGGCGGAAGAAGAATTTTTTCCCGCAGTAAACTGACTTTCAATTTACTGAATAATTGATCAAACGGGCAGATCATATGGCAACATAAGTTATCACAATTCTTATTTTATTGAATATAATTCTGATATTCAACACTATAAAAATATATTAAAATAAACTTTATAATTGATTTTTGCAATGAATATTGACTACTTTTACATCGGATTATTTACCATTTAAATTTAGTTACTTAAATTATGAACATTTTCGTAGGAAGTCTGCCATTTAGCTTGGAAGAGGCAGAATTAAAAGGATTTTTTGAAGAATACGGCGAAGTAGCTTCAGCAAGAATCATCACAGACAAATTTTCCGGAAGGAGCAAAGGATTCGGTTTTATTGAAATGCCGAATGACGAAGAAGCCAAGAAGGCTATTGAGGAACTTAATGGTGCAGAGGTTGACGGGCGCACAATTGTTGTGAACGAATCAATTGAAAAACCTAAAGATGGTACAAGACGTCCAGGCGGCGGCGGTGGCGGTTTCAACCGTGGCGGTGCCGGCGGCGGTGGCGGTTTCAATCGTGGCAGTGGCGGCGGTGGCGGTGGCTACAATCGTGGCGGCGGCGGTGGCGGTGGTGATCGTGGTGGTGACCGTGGTGGTTTCAATCGTGGCGGAAGTGCCGGTGGTAGTGACAGAGGCGGTGACAGAGGCGGTGACAGAGGCGGAAGCCGCAGGGCAAGTTATTAAGCCGGTTGAACGCACATTAGCTGCCTGACGATCTTTCGGCAGTTGGGGTTTGAAGTATTTTCGTGTCGTTTTCACTTAGATAATCCAGCCATAAAATATACGTTCTGAAGCTTAAATAGCATCAATTAGCATTGCAGGGTATCTGCAATGCTTTTTTTTTATCTAAGGCTGAACTTCCAAAAATAATTCGTCCCGTTCCGTGACGGTGGATTCTAAGATTTTTGGCCAGGGAAACCTTAGCAGTACCTCATTATGGTAAATATAATACCCATAAACGAATACTTGAAAAATTTTTCGCATAGGTCGCTAAGAACGCGCAAAAATCTAAAAATGAAAACTTTACGTTGCTTTGCGTCTTTGCACGAAAAATTGAAGTTACATAAGAGAATTATTATGTAAGTAAAATCACAATCTTACTATTGATATAAAGTAAAATAATAAGGTTTTAATCAGGCAATATTAAAATATAATGTTAATTTCACATATTTCATTTTTTGATGTACTCAAAATTACATTATGGGGGAAAAAAAATTCAACTCAAAGAATGCCTCAATCACTGGCCAAAAGGAAAAAAAATTATTGAAAAACGATGTGTTAAAAACATGCTTACCACTTTCTGAAGCCGAAACACTAAAACTCATACAGGAGTTCGAAGTGTACAAGGTCGAGTTGGAAAGACAGAATGAAGAACTTAAACTTGCAAAGAAACAATCAGAAGATGATCTTCAAAAATATAAAGAATTATACGATTTTGCCCCATCTGGCTATTTTACCCTTTCCAAAGAAGGGGTAATAATTGAATTAAACCCCAGTGGTGCAAATATGCTCGGGAAAGAAAGTTCGCGATTAAGAAATAGCAGATTTGGATTTTTTGTTTCATGTGATACCAGATTAATCTTCAATCTTTTTCTGGAGAAGGTATTTAACACCAAAAACAAGGAATCGTGTGTGGTTATGCTGCCACAAAATGGCAATGCACCAATTTATGTTAATCTCACAGGTAGCATTCTTGAAAATGGGGAACATTGCCTTGTATCTGCACTTGACATTACCAGTGGCAAGCAAGTGGAAAATACCCATAACTTTCTGTTGAAGTCCGGGTATCCCGGCTCAAATAATGATTTCTTTGAAACATTGGCACGATACCTTGCCGTGACCCTCGATATGGGTTATGTCTGCATTGACCGGCTTGAAGAGGACGGATTAACCGCTCATACAGTTGCAATATTTAATGATGGTAAATTTGATCCTAACGTTGCCTACACTCTGAAGGAAACTCCCTGTGGTGAAGTTGTGGGAAAGACTGTCTGCTGCTTCCCTGAAAATGTTTGCCGTTTATTTCCCAATGATTCTGTACTCCGGGACCTTAAGGCAGAGAGCTATATTGGCACAACCCTTTGGAGTTTCGATGGGAAACCGATCGGTCTTATAGCAGTAATTGGCAGGATGCCTCTGAAAGATTCTGCCTTGTCTGAAGCTATACTAAAACTGGTGGCCATACGCGCTGCAGGTGAACTGGAGCGCAGGCAGGCAGAGGAAGCAATGCGGGAGAAAAATTCAAGGCTTAACCTTGCAATGCAGGCTTCAGATATGACCTGGTGGGATATGGATATAACAACCGGTAATGTTACATTTGGAGAGAGAAAAGCTGAAATGCTTGGTTATCTTCCCGAAAATTTTAGTCATTACAAAGATTTTATGGCCCTGGTCCATCCTGAAGATTCTGACAAGCCAATGCATGCAATGCAGGGACATTTAGAAGGATTATTCGACAAATATGAATCTGAATATAGAATTTTAACCAGATCAGGAGTTTATAAATGGTTCTATGATATTGGGTCGGTAGTCAAAAGAGACCCGGAAGGAAAACCATTGGTTATAACCGGAATTGTTATGGACATCTCCATGCGCAAGGAGGCATCGGAAGCAATAAGGATCTCTGAAAAAAGGCGACTTGCCATACTTGACACTGCGATGGATGGCTATTGGCTTCTTAATAAGGACGGTTGCCTGGTGGAAGTCAATGAAACCTATTGCCGGATGAGTGGTTACAGTTCCGAGGAACTCTTAACCATGCGCATCCCCGACTTCGATATCAATGAAGCGGCAAATGAGACCAGTGCACATATCCAAAAGATCATGTCACAGGGTGAGGAAAGATTTGAATCGAGGCACCGCCGTAAGGACGGGAGCATTTTTAATGTTGAAGTCAGCGCTCTGTACCAGCACGATGAAGGGGGACAGTTCGTGGTTTTTCTGCACGACATCACTCAACGCAAACTTGCGGAAGAAGAATTTGTTCAACTATACAATGAACTTGAAAACCGGGTAAAAGAACGGACGGAAGAATTGTTGGCATCTAATGTTGCCCTTCAATTATCCGAAGAGAAATTTCGTACTGTGGCAGACTTTACATACGACTGGGAATATTGGATTAATGCAGATGGATCACTTCAATACATGTCGCCATCGGCAGAAAGGATTACCGGCTATACCGCAGGGGAATTTAAAGCCAATCCTCAATTGTTAAATCAAATCGTATTTGTCAATGACCTGGAACTTTGGGAAAGCCATATCTTAGAATCTCATAGTCCAGATAGTGTTGAAAATCACTTTGATATTATATTCCGGATTGTTTCAAAAACTGGTGATCTACGCTGGATCGGCCATATTTGCACAAGAATACTCGTTGATGGGAAATTCTTAGGGTTAAGAGTTTCAAACCGTGATCTTACCGAAAAAGTTAAGGCTGAAAATGACTTATTAAATGTTACCGTTGAAGTTGAAGAACGCGAGCGTAACCACTTTGCCAGTGAATTACACGATGGACTGGGCCCCTTATTGTCCACTGTTAAACTTTACTTCCAGTGGCTCGCTGAAACAGATGATCCTGAAAAAGCAAAAATCATTACCAAAAAAGGGAACAACAGCATCGAAAAAGCGATTGTATTTACGCATGAAGTGGTTCATGGTTTAAGTTCAATTATTTTGAATAATTCCGGATATGTTTATGCAGTAAATAACTTTATCCAAAGCATAAATGACACAAATAATTTAACCTTCAGCTTTAATTCCAATTCAAACAGCAGGTTCAGTAATTTTCTGGAGATTAACCTATATAGAATTACAACTGAACTAATCAACAATACCCTTAAATACGCCAGGGCAACCCGTGCCGAAATAACCTTTAACTATCAAAAAGATAAAAATAATATTATCTTTAACTATTTCGATAATGGTATCGGGTTTGATTTAGTGAACATCCGAAAACCGGCAAAAGGACTGGGGTTACTCTATATTCAGCAAAGGATTAAAAACTTAAGGGGGATTATAAAAATTGAAACCGGTATTGGAAAAGGGATAAAGGTTTATATTGAAATTCCGGTTATTTAAACCTTTGATATTCAGTAAAACCAGAAGATCCGTGGCTAAAAGTTATTAATGAAGACTAAACCTTATTTTATGGGAAGCAATAGTAAAATATTCATCGTTGACGACCATTTACTGTTTCGGGAAGGGATCAAACTCCTTATTGAAATGGAAGGGATGGGCAAAGTTATTGCCGAGGCTGAAAACGGACAGGTTTTTCTTAATTTACTTGAAAAATTTACACCAGATTTGGTGCTAATGGATATTGAAATGCCTGTAATGAATGGATTGGAGGCAACCAGAAAAGCATTGGCAATCAGACCAGGTTTGAAGATTCTGGCGCTTACCATGCTCTCCGATAAAGACAACTATACCGAAATGATAAATGCCGGGGTCATGGGATTTGTATTAAAGTCTTCAGGGAAGCAGGAACTTGAAAAGGCAATAAGTACTGTAATAGAAGGCGGAAGCTACTTCTCAGCTGAAATATTACGAAGAATTATTTTTAATATAGGTAAACAGCAGTCAGCTCCCGGACATTCTTCTGCTATTGTAATCGAATTTACGGACAGGGAGCTTGAAGTTCTTCAATACTTCTGCCAAGGTTTAACCGTAACCGAAATCGGAGATAAACTCTGCCGGAGTATAAAGACAATTGAAGCACATCGCTCAAAGCTCCTGGAAAAAACCAACACGAAGAATACAATAAACCTGGTGCTTTTTGCAATAAAACATAAATTAGTTGACATTACCTAAGTAGTAAAAATGAAATAATATCGTATTATTTTAGTCAATCAATTAATTGAAATTTTAAAATTAGTGAATGCTGAAAATTATATTACGGTGCCCTGCACCGTAAAATCGCGTTTTTATAAATTATTTCTACAAATATTTTGCAACCCTGCTGCTTTGATACATGACTAAGGTGCAGGGCACCTGTATATTTGTAGAAGGTTAATCGCTACAAACCAGAAGGTGCAGGGCACCGAAATATTTATTTGATAATTCAAATATTCTCAGAAATCATTGTCAATAAAAGATAAGAGTCAAGAGTACGACAACTAATAATTCACTTTACTTAATTGTCTGGCACGTTTTAAACGTCATTGTAATCTTCCAATAAACATTCCATAACACTCAGGCAGATAAATTCAGCCCTGGAAAAATCTATCCCAATTGTAATAACCTTATAAATATACTTTATTTATAAGGGTTTATACTATATGATTTTTAGGGTTTATACTATATGATTTTTAGGGTTTTTGCTACCGGGCCTGCCATAATTTAACCTTTAATTTGTAAAGCTGTTAATTGATGGTATTAAGCCTGTAAAACTTAAAGTGACCCATATCTTATAGCTCAATGAAAAAATATCTCATTATATTTCTGTAAATCCTCCGGGCAATTACCCGCAAATAACTATTATGACTATAAAAGGAATTATGAATAACAATGTCAAAATAATCATTGTTGACGATCATTTACCCTTCCGGGAAGGGATGAAACTCTTTATTGAAATGGAGGGGATAGGTATGGTTGTTGCCGAGGCTGAGAACGGCCGGATGTTTCTTGATTTGCTGGATGAATTTACACCTGATTTAGTGTTGATGGATGTTGAAATGCCCGTAATGGGAGGATTGGAGGCAATCATAAAAGCAATGGCAATGAGGCCCGGTTTGAGGATTTTGGTACTTCACGCAACCGATGAGAGAGATAACATTAATGCCATGAGAAATGCCGGGGCTATAGGTTTTGTACTAAAAAATTCCGGTAAGAAGGAACTTGAAAAAGCAATAAAAAAGGTGATAGCTGGCAACAACTACTTCCCGGATAAGATGAGACAGAAATCTGTTAAAAAATCAATTATTATTAATTAAAAATTAAATTCTATGAGACGAACCAGGACAATTTTTGCTGCAGCATTATTAATGTTTGCATTAAGTATTTCGGAAACATGGGGGCAGTATCCAGGCTCAGGCCAGGTACCACTCAACCCAACATCAATTCCAAAGTTTGTTGACTTTCTCCCGCATTTTGCCGGATTGAGGGTCAACGCAAAATCAGGAGGAAATCTGATTATTAAAGCAGTAATGACCCAGCAGGTAGCTGTATCAACAGGTACAGTGCTTGATAACGGGACTGTAGGGACAACCCCGGGGGCTGGTGTCGGGAATTACTTTGTTTATAGTATTTCCAGGAATGGAGGTACAACATGGTCACTGCCATTATGGCCATCTTTCACTATTGAAGCCCAGCGGGGCAGGCAATTGGATGTAGAGGTAAGGAACAATTTGAACGGGAGGACCTATGCAGATGTAAATATAACTGCAGACCAAACAATTATGATGGATGGTGTTCCTACGACAGGCGACATTATGACTGATCCTTACACAGGGCCTGTGCCAATAGCAATCCACTTACATGGTGGGGAGGTACAATCAACCTCCGATGGAGGGCCTTTTGCATGGTTCACTCCTGATTATGCATTAAAAGGCAAAGCGTGGGGTACCGGAGCAGGCAGGGGAGTAGATAAAATACTTCATTATCCAAATACGCAGGAAGCTGCAACTATATGGTACCACGAACATAGTCAGTTGGGTTTAACACGCATAAATGTTTATGCAGGAATGGCAGGATTTTATTTCCTCAGGGGTCTTGATGAAGAAATTGCCAGGTTACCAGGCTGGTCATATGATGACCTCGTGAAGGAAGTCACACCTGCCGGAAAACAAGCTGACGCCCTGCATCCGGGTGCTTATTTGCCTGAAATTGAAATCGCAATACAGGACAGGATGTTTGATACAAAAGGCCAGCTTTATTATCCGAGTAATGAACCAACTAATCCTTCGATTCATCCTTTCTGGTCCCCTGAATTTTTCGGCGATGTAATTACTGTTAACGGTAAGACGTGGCCCTATTTAAGTGTAGCCCCGCGTAAATACCGTTTCCGGCTCCTGAATGGCTCAAATGCAAGATTTTATAATGTCTGGCTTCAGAACCTCGCTACCAGCGCAATGGGCCCTGCAATTAAACAGGTAGGCACAGATGGCGGATTACTTGATTCACCTGCAATATTTGCCCCGGGTCAGAAATTACTTTTAGGTGGCGGTGAAAGGGCTGATGTTGTAATAGATTTTTCAAATTTTGCACCAGGCACAGTTCTTACTTTGATGAATGATGCTAATGCCCCTTACCCGGACGGAGATGCGGTTGAAGTTGGCACGACGGACCGTATTATGCAATTTGTTGTAAATGGTAAGATGGTTAAGAGAATTAACCCCAATTTAACAGGAACTGACAAAAGCGCAGTCCCCTCTAATTTAAGGATTATTCCTATGGTGAAGCTCACTGATTTTAAAGGGAATGTAAATATTAAACCTGATGTGATCAGACAATTAACATTGAATGAGGCTATGGGAGATAACGGTCCTTTAATGGTTCTTCTGAATAACTCAAGATTTGAAGAAATGCCAGGTGAAATGGGAATGTTTGGTAGCCTGACAGAAAAACCTGAAGAAGGGAATACTGAAAAGTGGCAGCTAATAAACCTTACCATGGATGCACATCCAATGCACATGCACCTTGTTCAGTTTCAATTGGTTGGCAGGCAGAATTTTAATGTTGAGGCTTATACTGATGCTTATGTGAAATCATTTAAAACAGGAGTGAATGGCGGGATGACTGGTATGTATATGGGAGGTGAAGGTCCCCCATTATTATATGATGTTAAGAATTCTGACGGAGCGGTTGGAGGCAATCCTTCTATCACCCCTTTCCTGTTGGGCCCGGTAATACCTGCAGAACCAAATGAAAGAGGCTGGAAAGATGTTATTAAAGCTAATCCAGGTCAGATTATGACCTACATGGTCAGATTTGCCCCAACCGATCTGCCGGTCTGGTGGCCAAAGTTGCTTTCCCGCTACAGTTTCGATCCAAGCATTGGCCCAGGCTACGTATGGCATTGCCATATTGTTGAGCATGAAGATAATGATATGATGAGGCCTTTAAACGTGTTACCGAATCCTTCAAGAAAATACCTTAAATCGGCTGAAATCGGTGCTGAAAATATTTCCACAACACCAGTTGAAGGATATGCCCTTGAGCAGAACGTACCAAATCCATTCAGCTCTGAAACAGAAATCAGGTTCAGCATTCCTTCTGACATTCATGTTCAGCTAAAACTCTTTAGTATCATGGGAGTAGAAGTAAAAACACTGATAAACGCAGACACGCCTGCCGGAATTCATAGTATTAGGTTATCATCTGATAATCTTTCAAACGGAACTTATTTTTATATGTTAAAAGCAGGAGACTTTGTATCAACCAAGAAATTAGTAGTAATAAAATAATTTCTGATTGTCGCAAGAAAATTTGTTCCGATCGTAAAACCCTGGGAAAGCATTGAGCTTTTTCAGGGTTTATTACGATGATTAGTAACTGCAAGGATAAGCCAAAAGAGTTTATTTTTGCTCCGACTTTGCAGTTTTTACTTCTCCATTCACCCGAACAATTGCACTTCTACCATCTTCAGAAGCGATCCTGTATTTTGTTACTTTTCCATGCTGCCATGCTATATCGACTTCAAAGCCACCTCTGGCTCTTAATCCTTTGACCGACCCTGTGGCCCAGGCCTCAGGTAATGCCGGTAATAAGCAAATCTCACCTGCCTGAGATTGAATAAGCATCTCTGCAATACCAGCTGTTGCACCAAAGTTTCCATCAATCTGAAAAGGTGGATGGGCATCAAAAAGATTGGAGTAAACCCCTCCCCCTTTGCCATAGTCTGTCCCGACATTTCCTACAATTGACATCAGGTTTCGCAAAAGCTTATATGCATGGTTCCCGTCAAACATCCGCGCCCAGAAATTTATTCTCCAGGCCATCGCCCAGCCTGTGCTTTGATCGCCGCGGGAGATAAGGGTTTTTTTCGCTGCTGCAGCCAGCTCAGGAGTTGCGTTTACTGAAATCTGCCTTCCGGGATGAAGGGCAAAAAGATGGGAAATGTGGCGATGGGTGTCGGTTGAATCATCCCTGTCGACACTCCATTCCATCAACTGTCCCCACTTACCAATTTGTGGTTTGAGAAGTTTGTCGCGTAAAACACTGACTTTTGCCAGGTAATCAGGGTCAATATTAAGAATTCTGGAAGCCTCTATATAATTAGTGAACAAATCCCACACAATCTCCTGATCGTAAGTGACACCCGCCTCATGTGGACCATGCTCAGGTGACCATCCGTCAGGTGTTACCAATGCCCCTTTTGAATCAGATATTAACCGCTCTTCCCAAAATTCGCAAACCTCTTTCAGAACCGGGTAGGCGAACTCTTTGAGGTATCCCTTATCGTTAGTGAAGGCAAAGTGCTCCCACAAATGTTGGCAATACCATGCACTGGCTGGTGGATTCCATACAAAACTTCCTGCCCCGTAAATATTATTTTCAGTCTGAACTGTCCATCCCTTTTGAGATTTATAAAACTCCTGTGTCGCTTTTTTTCTGACTTCTCGTTGATTATTGATGTATTCAAGGAAAGGGACATGACATTCGCTTAGATTGGTAACTTCAGCCGGCCAGTAATTCATCTGGACATTTATATTTGAATGGTAGTCGGATCGCCAGGGCGGATTATTTGAATTGTTCCAGATACCCTGCAGATTAGCCGGAAGAGAGCCCGGACGTGATGAGCTGATCAGAAGATACCTGCCATACTGAAAAAATAATTCCTCCAGATCGGGATCAATGCCGCCTTTTTTATAAGCTATCAGCCTTTTATCTGTCGGCAGAGCACTGACTTCAGGTGTACTCTCACCCAAATTCAAATTCACCCTGTCAAATAAGCTTTGATAGTCAGCCACATGCCGATCAAGCAATTGTTTGTAAGGCAAAAGTGATGCCTCTGATAATTGTTGTTCAATGATGCGGTGAGGATTTTCGCCCCTCCATCCTTTACTGTAATCGGGAAGATAATTGGTTCCTGCTGCCAGAACAAGTGTAATGCTGTTTGTTTTATCGAAATGAAGTGAATTATCATTAACCCGAACTACTCCCCCATCATTTAAAACAACAAGTCCTGCCTCATATAACAATCCGTTTTCGAGTGTTCCCGTCACTATAAATTTGTGATCTGCAACTTCAATTTTGCCATTGTGCATATCGGTAATCCGGATTACACCACTACAACTTCCATTCCGATCGGCACTTATCCGTATCACTATCACCTGATCCCTGGCGCTGCTGAAATATTCCCGTTTGTACCGGATACCGTTTGACGAATAGCTGACCGTATGGACAGCATCTGCAATATTTAATTCACGTTTATATTGCTGTATTTCCCGATTTTGATTAAAGTCAATATAAAGATCTCCAAATGCCTGATAAGCCCCGGTTTCTTTCTCATCGCCACTCCAGAGACTAATCTCATTAAATTGAACACGCTCAGTTTCTATACCGCCAAAAATCATTCCGCCCAGTCTGCCGTTCCCGATTGGCAGTGCTTCAGTCATCCAATCAATTGCCGGTTTATCGTACCGGAGTTTAAGTTTGCTGTCTTTGGTTTTTGCAACCTGAAAACCGGCAGACAGGACTAGGATTAATATCAAACTTAAAAAACTGCGATTCAATTTATTTTTCATGATTTATTGGATTACATCCTATCCGTTTGTGATGTTTTTGTTCCGCCTCCTGAATATTTACCTTTTGAGAATCGCTTTACGGTATGATATTATCATCTAACTTCTTGCAATCCGCATCACCCGATCTACCGCATCATCAACCTGCGCAATACTCTCCATTCCTAAGGTCATACAATGTATGTTGGTTTTCTTCAGGGCAAAAGTAATCGACTCTTCACGCTCATTTTCAAGTATTTTATCGCCATTTCCGAATATCTTCATGCCAATAATACCTTTCCCGTTGTTTTTTGCCCTGAGAAGAATGGCATTAATCTCATCAGGGGTTCCATCCATATGCGACTGAAATGGATTGATACGAGAGAGAATTATGTCTACCCATGGATCAGCAGCAGCAACCCTTAATGCATCAATATTGTGACACGATACCCCCACCGCTTTTATGATCCCCTTTTGTTTAGCTTCCGAGAAATAATCTGTATACCTTTTTTTCTCCACCTGCCACTTTCCGTCCATCATGCAGTGAAGCAGCATTATATCGAAGTAGTCGCTACCGGTCTCGACTCGAAAACGATCAAGTGCTTTATCAACAGGCTCTGCATTTGCAGCGTCATTAAACGTCCACATTTTACCCAGAAGTGTGATTTTTTCTCTCGGCACCTCTTTAAACACCTCCCGGACAAATGGATAAGAGCCATAGCTATCGGCAGTGTCGAAGAAATGAATACCTCTTTCGTAAGCGTGATGTGCAAGTTGCATAAATTTACTCATACCTAAACGGGTCTGGTTCGACTGATGATTGCCTCCAATAGAACCGGTACCCAATGCCACACGCGAAACGGTAAGCCCGGTTTTACCGAGTTTAACTTTGTCAATGGTATAGGCAGCAGGTGTGAAGCCCTGGCTTGCCAGGCCGGTTGCAGAGAGAGCAGCAAATCCTGCCAAACCCACAGCCCCGGTGTGCATAAATTGTCTGCGGTTAATCTTTTCCATGATTCAGCGATTCAAAATCATAATTCAATATATACACCAAATATGTAACTAAAAATCCAGGAAATTCCATTTTCCCCTGTATGCCCTTGAAAGCATCATGCTGGCGGCTGCATCTCCTGTGAATTGTTCTTTCTTAGGGTCCCATTTCAGTGGTCGTTGAAGCTCATAGGCGATATTGGCAATATTACATAAAGATGCAGTTCTGTGTCCGGTTTCAACATCAGATACAGGCCTGGTCCGTTTTTTTATTGCATCAATCCAGTCCTGATAGTGGTTATCGCTATTATACAATCTTTTATCCGTCGGTTTAATCTCCATTTCAACAATATTTGAAGGTTCTGAACGCAGAAAACTCCGGCTTACTTCGATCTTTCCTTTTGTCCCTACGAACTGTACGGCATTAAATTCACCCCAGTTTTTATGATTCAAAACTACTCCGTTTTTATACTTCATCTGCAAGCCAATAACAGCATGTTCTGCCGGAGGATTAAACTCAACCGGTCCTGACTCATCCATTCCAAGTGCCCATTGAGCGATATCAAACATATGAGCGCCCCAGTCGGTGATCATTCCTCCGCCAAACTCACGATAATTTCTCCAGTTCGGAAATCTTGTGTCTTCAACAGGCGGTGCCAAAACAGGACTATATTCACGGAAAAGTGAAGGTCCAACCCACATATCCCAGTCAATATTATCAGGAGCCGGAATGGCCGGGAGGTCCAACGCTTTAACGGGAGGACCAACACATACATTAACTTCTTTAATTTCACCGATATAGCCATTTGTCACCAACTCCGCTGCATGCCTGAAATTGCGCCAGGACCGTTGCATATTTCCGGTTTGAAAAACTCTCTTGTATTTACGGGTTGCCTTTACCATAGCACGACCTTCAGCCACAGTTGAGGCCATCGGCTTTTCGCAGTAAATATCTTTTCCGGCCTTAGCAGCATCAACTGCGACCTGTGCATGCCAATGATCCGGTGTGGCAATCACAACCGCATCAATGTCTTGCCGGCCAAGAAGTTCACGATAATTTTTGTATCCGGTCACTTCAAACTTTTCACCTTTCCATTTCTCATCGTTTATTACCTGAGCTTCGCCTTTAAACTTTTCGAGTTTTGTAGAGACAACATCACAACAAGCCATTACAACAGTTTCGGGACATTTAGCGAGGCTTTTCAATAATCCGTGACTTTGAATACCTGTGCCAATAAATCCAAGCCTGATTTTGTCAGTTACTGCATTTCCGGCAAATGCAAAAGCCGGGATTACGGAAAATGAGGCAGCACCCACTGCTGCAGTCCCGACAAAGTTTCTGCGGGAAATTTTGATTTTGTTAACCATTTCGATTTAATTTAGAATATTGATTTAAAATATATATAACTTCTATTCAGCGCTGTTATTCACCCGTCACATGGCATCCTTTGCGCATCTGAAACCCGTGTTAAACAAAGAAGTCTCGAAAGTATTAAAAGCACGTCCGGTTGTTGAAAAGCTGTATTCGCCATTCTGATCGTATAGAAAGGAACCACCCCTGATCACTCTAAGCTGATTATTAGGTTGAAAGGCGTCATTATTGCCTGGATATGGTGCATAAACATCTGAACACCAATTCCATACATTGCCCCCCATATCGCTAAGACCACATGAGGTCTGACCATAAAATCCAACTGGTGAAGTATTTATAAAACCATCCGCACCCTGAGGTGATGAAACTTCATTTCCCTGCCAAACATTAGCCATAAATTTTCCGTTGACTATCAGAAGATCACCCCAACTAAACCGAAAGTTGTTTTTTCCACCACAACGCGCAGCATATTCCCATTCAGCTTCAGTAGGTAACCTTTTCCCGGCCCATTGCGCAAAAGCAATCGCATCGTTCCAGCTTACTTGCGTAACAGGGTTATTTTCACTGGCTTCCGGCTGATCTTTCCCAAGTGGATACTGCCAGAAGGCTCCCTGAACCAACGCCCATACTTGATCGGAATAACTGAATACACCCGAGTCTCCAAATCTCTCTGCATCAGTTTTAAATCCGGTAGCTTCAATAAATTTTCTGAATTGTCCCACTGTAACGGGAGTTTTATCAAAATAAAACGATTTCAAAATTATTTTGTGAACCGGCTTTTCCTGTGGTAGTCCGTTTTCTGAACCCATCATAAAAGCCCCTCCCTCGAACAACACCATTTCGGAATTTAAAACCTGAGTTTCCTGCAACTTAATCTTCTCGACCTGATTACTCTTTTTTGTAGCCTTCTGAGCGCCGGAATTTCCGGTACAGCCAAATAAGCAGAGTATAGGACAAAGACAAAGAAAAAGAATCCGAGCAGCCATTCGTTTAAGCATTAATAATACAGGCTGAAATTAACAAATAATTTCAAAATTTTCATTCAAAACTAATTACCTGATTATAATTTTATATTCAAATCTATTACATTATAGTGTTTGTATGTAATATCTTGCAGAATTATCAGGAATCAGCCTACCTTTGCAGAATGAATCACAAGGATATCCTTTCAAAAAAAGTTCTTGAGAACCTGAAATTTGGATCATGGAATGCCATTCAAAGCGCCATGATTAGTAACGAACTGAAAGCCAACAATATAGTTCTTTTAGCTCCAACAGGTTCAGGAAAAACTGTGGCGTTTCTTCTTCCTTTGCTTTATCACCTCAGGACTAATATAGCGGGAGTACAGGCACTTATTCTTACTCCTTCCCGTGAGTTGTCTTTGCAGATCGAACAGGTATTCCGGTCGATGGGAACTGGTTTTAAGGTAAATTGCTGTTATGGCGGTCATCCGGTCAAGACAGAACGGAACAATTTTGTGGAACCTCCGGCTGTATTAATCGGTACTCCGGGACGGATTGCAGCCCATTTCCGACGATGCAGTTTTAATGCGGAAATGATTCATTTTCTGGTGCTCGACGAATTTGATAAATCGCTTGAAATGGGGTTTAGCGAAGAAATGAGTTATATTATTTCCAATCTTCCTGAAATTAAATGGAGAATTCTCACCTCTGCCACACAGGCAATTGAAATTCCTGAATTTGCAGGTGTAAAAAATCCTGTTACCCTGAATTTTCTTACGGACGAAAACCGCCCTAATATCGTAATTAAAGGGGTTCGGGCAAAAGATAATGATAAGCTTGAGACACTCATACAATTGATCTGTCATCTCGGGAATGAACCTACCCTTGTGTTTTGCAATCACCGGGAAGCTGTAGACAGAATAAGCGGACAGCTTTATAGCGATGGGGTGGTCCACGACATATTCCATGGTGGTCTCGGACAGGAGGAAAGAGAGCGTGCATTGTTAAAATTCAGGAACGGAAGTCACAATATTCTTGTCACAACTGACCTGGCTTCGAGGGGTCTCGACATTCCTGAGACTAAAAACATAATTCATTATCAGGGTGTAAATACAGAAGAAGCATTTATTCACAGGAACGGACGTACAGCCAGAATGAATACTCATGGAACTGCATGGCTCGTGTTGGCGGAAAAAGAACCAATTCCCGGTTTTTTGAACACACAGCCCGTTTTTATCGATCTGAAAAGGGAGAATAAGATACCTGCACAACCTCAGTGGATCACATTATATATCGGGGCTGGCAGGAAAGATAAGATAAGTAAGGGTGATATAGTCGGTTTTCTTATCGGGAAAGGAAATTTACAATCAAAGGAAATAGGTTTAATAACTATACTTGACAATGCCTCCTACGTTGCAGTTTTGCGTTCAAAAGCTTATGATATTTTGAATTTGATAAAGGATGAGAAAATTAAAAACAAGAAGGTAAGGATTGATATTTCAAGTTGATTAATACAACTTTTTCCCGTTTTGTTTAAAACATTCATTTCATTATCCCGTTTAAGGGTAATCTAATAAATTTTAAAAATGAAATATAATCAATTAGGTAAAACAGGTGTTCTGGTATCTGAACTTTGTCTCGGCACAATGACCTTCGGAGGAAAGGGTTATTGGAAAGCTATGGGCGAACTGACTCAGGATGAGGTGACTAATATTGTAAGAATTTCCCTTGACGCCGGCATTAACTTTATTGATACGGCCAATGGTTACTCTGAAGGATTATCTGAGATCATGCTCGGAAAGGCAATAAAAGATCTCGGATTACCGCGGCAGCAGCTTGTAATTGCAACCAAGGTCCGCCTGCGTATGGGGCCCCATGCCAATCAGGTGGGATTATCGCGCCTGCACATTGGTGATTCAGTCAACGACAGTCTGGCACGTCTCGGCCTTTCGCATATCGACCTGCTTTATATCCACGGAGTTGATCCGATAACATCACTTGAAGAGACCATGAGGGGCCTTGAAGATGTCGTCAGGTCCGGCAAAGTCCGGTACATCGGCGTAAGCAATCATCCGGCATGGATGATGATGAAAGCCAACGATTACGCTGAAAGATCAGGTTGGGGAAAATTTGTGGCAACCCAAAATTATTATTCTATTGCAGGGCGTTATATTGAACGTGAAATAATGCCGATGGCATTAAGTGAAGGCATTTCAATTATGCCATGGAGTCCTTTGGCAGGTGGCTTTTTGTCAGGAAAATTTACACGTACAAGTGAGGTGGCCGGTGACAGCAGAAGGGACGCATTCAATTTCCCTCCTGTCAACAAAGAAAAAACCTATGATATTATTGACGTTCTGATAAGGATTGGAGAACATCATCAGGTATCCGCTGCCCGGGTGGCATTGGCATGGGTAAGGGCCCAACCAGGAATTACAAGTGTAATAATAGGTGCTAAAAATCCTGCACAACTTCAGGACAATCTCAATTCAGTAAATTTAAAATTAAGCGACGGGGAGTTGCAGGAACTAAACCTGGTTAGCGAAATTGAGGCCGAATATCCAGCCTGGATGGTCAGTCGTCAGCTACGGGGCCGTTTTCCGCAGTGATTTTTAAGGTTTGGAATATTTTCAAAATTTCAAAAATTTAACAAAGAAAATTAGTCAGAAAATAAGATATGGAGTCCATAATACTGATTTTTTTATTATCTTGCAGACTATAATCAAATCTTAACGCTATGGAAAATCTGCTGCTTAAATATATGAATGAGCGGATCAGACCTGAAATAAGAAAATTTGATGAACTTCCTGGTCCGGTTATTACTATCTCAAGAGAATGTGGTTGTTCGGGAAGGATTATTGCTGAAAAACTGACTGAACGGATTAACCATAAAATCAATAATCCTAAACAAAACTGGAAATGGGTAAATAAAGAGATTCTCAGCCTTGCGTCCAAAGAGTTAAAAATCAATCCAGGTCAGATAAAAAACATACTAAAGACAGTGGATAAAACCTTTCTTGACGAAATAGCATCATCATTTACAGTAAAGTATTATGCCTCCGACACAAGGATTAGAAGGGTTATCAGGGACGTAGTCCGTCACCTTGCCATAACCGGCAATGTTATAATTGTTGGAAGAGGTAGCGAGGCATTAACACAGGATATTCAACGGTCCCTGCACGTAAAACTATATGCACCTTTGAAATGGAAAGTCGATATAATCAGCAACCGATGCAGGATTCCGGCAGAAGAAGCTGAAAAAATTGTCATTAAAACTGATAAGCGCCGCCTGAAATTTATGGAAACTTATTTACTTAAGGATCAGGACAAAGTATTATATGATATTGATTTCAATTGTGCAAAATTCAGCCACGATGAAATCATTGATCTGATATTGAAGACTATAGAAATGAAATCGCTCCTTTAACCATATAATTGATTGGTGATTATGGATGACGACAATCGGGATAAAACAAATTTCCTCAGGGAATATTCAAGATACTCTAGCCTGATATTTCAAATGTTTCTTATTGTGGCAGCAGGTGTGCTGGGAGGTATTGAACTGGATCGGCTATTTAATCCGCACGGCCGGATTTTTACAATTACCCTGACTATTTTCACTGCCTTTCTTGCAGTTTACCTTCTTTTCAGGATTTTGCTTAAAAAGTAGTATTATTGTACAATTGATTTAAAATAAATGAGAATTGTTGTTTACAGTTCCTTAATATTAAAACTTACACTTTATGACTGTTGCTTCCCGACAATTTATCTTTAAAATATTGATATTTACAATAATAATTTTTGCAATATCATCAGTATTGTTTTCAAGTGTTTTGAAAAAATGGTATTTAGCCGCATACCCATATCAAATATTGCTAATAGCAACAATTACTACAATAGGTCATCTTTGGATCATAAAGGCATCAGGTGAGAATACACGAAAGTTCACCACCGCATTTATGGCTTCAGTCACTTTGAAATTATTAACTTATTTGGCCTTCATGGTGGTATATTTAATTATCGATCATTCACAGGTTATTCCTTTCGTATTGACGTTTATGATATTCTACATTTCATTTACAAGTTTTGAAGTTGTTCAGGTATTAAATTTTATTAAAAAACATTCCAAAATCAGTTTGTGATACGGACAAATTTCCTATTTTTGTGCCACAAATTAAAAAAATGATAAAATTTTCAACTTCATTGTTCTTGGTCTTATTTGCATTTGTTGCGGGCTCTAACTTACTAAAAGCTAACGAGGAACATGCCCCAACGGATACCATTTCACCAAAGAAATTCAATACCGGAAGTTTGATTTTTGATCATATCAGGGATAGCTACGAATGGCACATCGCTACTGTTTACGATAGACATATTTCAATTCCCCTGCCAGTAATACTTTACAGCCAAAAATCAGGTTTTCACTCTTTTATGTCGTCTGAATTTCACCATGGTACAGTAATTTACAACGGTTTTAAGATTGCCTCCGAAGGGAAATATGAAAGAAAGATCGTTGAAATATTGGCTGATGGTTCAGAATTAAGACCCTGGGATTTCTCCATTTCAAAAAACGTCACATCTTTGTTTATAAGCATATTAATCATATTGCTGATATTTCTTTCTGTAGCAAAAAGTTATCTCAGAAATAGTGGTAAACCTCCTAAAGGGCTTCAAAGCTGGATTGAACCCCTGGTACTTTTTATTCGTGACGATATTGCCAGGCCTTCAATCGGGAAAGAAAAATTCGAAAGGTATCTCCCATTTCTGCTGACCGTTTTCTTCTTTATTTTTATCAATAATCTCCTGGGGCTCGTCCCTTTTTTTCCGGGAGGCGCAAATCTGACCGGGAATATTTCTGTTACCCTTGTTCTTGCCTTATTCACTTTTATCATTACAAGCTTTAGCGGGTCACGCAGCTATTGGGTTCATATGATTCATGACCCCGGGATACCATTATGGTTAAAACTGCCAATACCGCTAATGCCTATTGTTGAGATTATGGGAGTATTTCTTAAGCCATTCGTACTGACAATCCGTTTGTTTGCAAACATAACCGCGGGTCACATTGTGGCATTGGGATTTTATAGCCTGATCTTTATTTTTGCCGAAAAAAATCAGATAGCAGGTTATGGAATATCCGTTGTTTCGATATCATTTACTGTATTTATGGGCTTACTTGAATTACTTGTAGCGTTCATACAGGCCTATGTCTTTACATTATTGTCGGCACTCTACGTCGGCCTCGCACTCGAACAACATTCAGGTCACGATTAAACTTTAAGATAATATGCACTAAACCAATTGGTTGACAACAGAATATATTTAATTATAAAACAGAACAATTTAATTATTTAAACATTAATTCGTATGATGACATTAGCTGTAATTCTGCAAGTAGCTGCAAATATGGCAATTGCAAAAATGGGAGCTGGAATTGGAGCCGGATTGGCAGCAATTGGCGCCGGAATAGGGATTGGCCGTATCGGAGGCTCGGCAGTCGAGGCGATAGCTCGCCAACCTGAAGCTGTCGGAGATATCCGTTCGAACATGATTGTTGCAGCGGCCCTGATTGAAGGGGTTGCATTCTTTGCAATTATTATCTGCTTTCTGATCTTTTTCTTATAGACGGATCTTTAACGGGATATTGATAATTCCCCGAATTGAGATATTTGATTCATTGACCAATAAAAATTTATCATTATGGGATTAGTAATGCCTGATTTCGGGTTATTTTTCTGGATGCTGGTATCTTTCTCTATTTTATTGTGGATACTAAAGCGATTTGCATGGACCCCTATTTTAAAAGCCCTCTCCGAACGTGAAAAGACTATTGAGGAAGCATTAAAATCGGCAGAAATTGCGAAAGAGGAGATGAAACGTTTGCAATCCGGAAATGAAAAGATTTTAAAAGAGGCTATACTTGAAAGGGAAAAAATTGTTAAGGAGGCCCGCGACCTGAAAGATTCAATAATCCGGGATGCCCGGCATGATGCAACAGTTGAAGCTACCCGGGTTATAGAAAATGCGAGGGCAGCTATTCAAAATGAACGGGCTGCCGCAATCGGTGATATTAAAAAGATAATTGCCAACTTTTCTGTCGAAATTGCAGGAAAAATACTACAGGAAAAACTGGCTGACGAAAACAAGCAAAAAGAACTGGTTCAAAATTACATTGATCAGATCAACCTCAATTAAATTGACTTATAATGGACGAGGGTAAAATCTCTGTAAGGTATGCCAGGGCATTAATGGGTTTGGCCAGGGAGAAACAGGTGATTGATGAAGTGAAGACAGATATGGAAATGATCCATCAGCTGTTTGCAGCCATTCCTGCGCTAAGTCAGGTGCTTGAAAGTCCGGTAACCGGGATAAAGGAAAAACGGGAATTTTTCAGGGTTGTTTTCTCAAAAAGAATCAATCCAATGACCTATTCTTTTCTGATGCTCCTGCTTACTAATCACCGTGAAGTCTATTTAAGGAATATTTCGAGAATATTTCTCGAATCATATCGCCGGGAAATGGGTTATAAAGCTGCAAAACTGATAAGTGCGGTTGAAACAGATCCGGCCACTATTGATCAGTTCAGGGCATTAATCCGGACACATTTTAATACAGAGGTAGATCTGCATTGTACCGTAGATAGCAATATTATCGGAGGATTTGTATTGCAGGTTGAAGATCAGCAAATTGATGCAAGCGTGGCAGCAAAACTAAAAAAACTTAAAAGAGAGCTTCTTTCAAATGAGAGATGAAAATAAGTGAATAAAATATTTTTAACATTTATATTATGAGTGGAATAAAACCTGCTGAAGTTTCCGAAATCCTGAAAAAACAGCTGGAAGGATTCAAAAGTGAAGCAGAATATGCCGAAATTGGAACTGTACTACAAGTGGGTGATGGAATTGCCCGTCTTTATGGCTTATCTAATATTCAGTCAAATGAAATGGTTGAATTCGATTCGGGTGTGACAGGTATTGTTTTAAACCTGGAGGAAGATAATGTAGGATGTGTATTATTGGGTTCATCAGAGAAGATAAAGGAAGGCGATCATGTTAAAAGAACAAATAAGATTGCCTCAATTAATGTCGGGGAAGGTTTGCTAGGCCGTGTAATTAATACACTTGGGCAACCAGTGGATGGTAAAGGGCCAATAACAGGTGAACTTTTTGAACTTCCACTTGAGCGAAAAGCCCCGGGGGTCATATATCGTCAGCCGGTTGGCGAACCATTACAAACAGGAATCAAAGCGATTGATGCCATGATCCCGATTGGCCGCGGGCAGCGCGAATTAATTATCGGTGACAGACAAACCGGTAAAACAGCAATTGCAATTGATTCTATTATCAATCAGAAGGAGTTTTACGCAAAAGGTGTGCCGGTATATTGCATTTATGTTGCGATTGGGCAAAAAGGGTCCACTGTTGCAAACATTGCTAAAATACTCGAAGAAAACGGTGCTATGCCTTACACGGTTATCGTGATGTCGACCGCATCAGATCCTGCAGCCCTCCAGTTCTATGCTCCGTTTGCGGGCGCTGCAATTGGTGAGTTTTTCAGGGACACAGGCCGTTCAGCACTTATTGTTTATGACGATTTGTCTAAGCAGGCAGTAGCATACCGTGAAGTCTCCCTTTTGCTGAGGCGGCCACCAGGTCGCGAAGCCTATCCTGGTGATGTGTTCTACCTCCATTCACGATTACTTGAGCGTGCAGCAAAGATAAATGACACGGAAGAGGTCGCAAAACAAATGAACGATGTTCCCGAATCAATCAGACATCTTATCAAAGGAGGGGGTTCATTAACTGCCCTTCCGATTATTGAAACCCAGGACGGCGATGTATCAGCGTACATTCCGACCAACGTCATCTCAATAACAGATGGCCAGATTTTCCTGGAATCAAATCTTTTTAATGCCGGTATCCGGCCTGCCATCAACGTAGGTATTTCAGTTTCAAGGGTAGGGGGAAATGCCCAGATAAAAGCGATGAAAAAAGTTGCAGGAACCCTGAAAATAGCCCAGGCCGAATTCCGTGAACTTGAAGCATTTTCAAAATTCAGTTCAGACCTTGATCCGGCAACCAAGGCGGTTCTCGAAAAAGGGGTCCGCAACCTCGAGATCCTGAAACAACACCAGTTTTCACCGATGAAAGTCGATAATCAGATTGCGATCCTCTATTGTGGAACTAAAGGTTTGTTAATGAACGTTCCCAGAAATATGATCCAGAACTTTGAAGTTGAATTTCTTGAAGTGATGGAAGCCAGACACAAAGATATACTTAACATTCTCAGCCAGGGAATTATTGGGGATAGTGAAACCATGATCCTCGAGAAAGTGGCAGGTGAAATTGCTTTAAAATATACAGTTTAGATACTTATTGAAAGTATAATCAGGGACAGATAAATTTGCATAATGGCTAATTTAAAGGAAATAAGGACCAGAATAGCATCAGTGAAATCGACTCAGCAGGTTACCAGCGCTATGAAAATGGTTTCTGCGGCAAAGTTGAGAAAAGCGCAGGATGCCATTGTTCAGATGCGCCCTTATGCCGATAAACTTAATGAAATACTTACAGGTATCAGCAGTAATCCTGATTCTGAAGTTGACAATAAATATGCAGGAAGGAAAACTAAAGAGAATATACTTATTATTGCAATCACCTCTAACAGAGGCCTTTGCGGGGGATTTAATTCAAATGTTATAAAGAAAGCGGCCGAACTCGCCGGGCAGAAATTGAAAGATTATCAGAGACAGCCTAAAATTGATGTTGTGGCAATAGGTAAAAAAGCTGTCGACGGATTAAAAGCCAAAGGGATTAAAACTACCAGGAATTATCTTGAAATATATGATAATCTGAGTTTTGCCGTTGTAAGCGAAATTGCCCAATGGGTAATGGACCTGTATGCAGATGGCAGTTATGATCATGTTGAATTAATTTACAATCAATTTAAGAATGCTGCTGTACAGGACCTTGTTTCTGAACAGTTTTTACCTGTAGAAATAAGCAAGGTTGTAACAAAACAAACAGGAAGCAGAAAAAAAGAGTTTCAGAACGATTACATTTTTGAGCCTTCCCTGCAGAAAATAGTGAGTGATATTATTCCTCAGTCGCTTAAAATTCAGTTTTATAAAGCAATGCTTGATTCAGTAGCCTCAGAACACGGGGCCCGTATGACAGCTATGCACAAAGCAACCGATAATGCATCAGTAATAATTCGTGAACTTAAGTTAAAGTATAATAAAGCACGACAAGCGTCAATTACAAATGAAATTTTAGAAATTGTAAGTGGTGCAAATGCAATGAAAAGTTAGTGCAATACAATTAAAATAAAATCTTCAGGTAAATATTTTAAAATATTAAATTCAATAAAATTCAAAAATATGTCGCATTCCAAAGGCAAAATCGTTCAGGTAATCGGGCCAGTCGTTGATGTAAGTTTCGAGCAGGGTGGAAATGAATTACCAAATATTTTTGATGCTCTTGAAATCAGACGTGAAAACGGTCAGATCTTAATTCTTGAATGTCAACAACATATCGGCGAGCAAACCGTTCGGACTGTCTCGATGGACTCAACCGACGGATTATCCCGCGGTATGGAGGTAGTTGCTACAGGGAAAGCAATTTCAATGCCGGTCGGTGATGTGATTAAGGGACGACTTCTCAATGTAATAGGAGAAGCTATAGATGGTATTGGAACTATTTCAAAAGAAAGAAGTTATGAAATTCATAAGGACCCGCCACGTTTTGAAGACCTTTCCACAGAAAAAGAGGTGCTCTTTACAGGAATAAAAGTTATCGATCTGCTTGAACCATATTCTAAAGGAGGTAAAATCGGCCTTTTTGGTGGTGCAGGTGTTGGCAAGACTGTAATTATCATGGAGTTAATAAACAATATTGCCAAGAAGTATGATGGCCAGTCTGTTTTTGCAGGGGTTGGTGAAAGAACACGTGAGGGGAATGACCTGCTCCGCGATATGATTGAGGCAGATGTTATTAAATACGGAGCGGCCTTCAAGGAGGATATGTTGAAAGGAGGCTGGGACCTTACTCTTGTCGATATGGAGGAGCTGGTCAAATCAAAAACGACACTTGTTTTTGGTCAGATGAATGAACCCCCCGGCGCACGTGCGAGAGTTGCTCTTTCGGGACTTGCCGTAGCAGAATACTTTCGTGACGGGGATAAAAAAGGGAAAGGTAATGATATCCTGTTTTTTGTTGATAACATTTTCAGATTCACACAAGCCGGTTCTGAGGTTTCTGCGTTGCTGGGCCGGATGCCTTCTGCCGTTGGCTACCAACCTACACTCGCCACAGAAATGGGGATTTTACAGGAGCGGATTACTTCAACTAAGTATGGGTCAATAACATCTGTTCAGGCTGTATATGTTCCTGCCGATGACCTTACAGATCCTGCACCGGCCACTACATTTGCACACCTTGACGCAACAACGGTTTTAAACAGGAAAATTTCAGAAATGGGGATCTATCCCGCAGTCGATCCTTTAGATTCCACATCCAGGATTCTGACAGCCGATATAGTTGGGAGAGAACATTACGACACAGCCCAGCGGGTAAAAGAACTTCTGCAACGATACCGTGAACTTCAGGATATAATCGCTATCCTTGGAATGGATGAACTATCCGAAACCGATAAGTTAATAGTTCACAGGGCACGCCGCGTCCAACGATTCTTATCACAGCCTTTCCATGTCGCTGAACAATTCACTGGTACTAAAGGCGTCTGGGTCGCAATTGAGGATACGATTAAAGGGTTTAATGCTATTATCAATGGTGAGGTTGATCAATATCCTGAAACTGCATTTAGCATGGTTGGAACAATTGATGAGGCAATTGAAAAAGGAGAAAGATTGCTCCGGGAATCAAAGTAAATTATAGAAAACCGATTATACAATTCACTTCATTATGTTGTATCTTAAAATCATAACACCGGAGAGATTATTATTTGAAGGTGAGATAAAAATTATTAAACTGCCTGGTAGCATGGGCTCTTTTGAGATCATGGAGAATCACGCATCAATTATTTCTACTCTGATAAAAGGTAAGATTATGGTGAAAGATACAATAGGAGTGATCTCATATTTTGAAATTAAAGGCGGCCTGGCAGAAGTTTCAAATAATGAAGTTAAGGTACTTGTTGAATAATGTAAGGTCACCCATATTTTATCCTGCAAACTGAAGATCGCTCAGGTTCCTGTAAATACCGTCCGATAATTGCATAAGGGTTTCATGGGTCCCTTTTTCTACCAGCCTGCCCTTTTCAATTACGAAAATCTGATCGGCATTCCGGATTGTTGATAAGCGATGAGCGATAACAATTGAAGTTCTGCCCCTCATCAGCTTCTCAAGCGCATCCTGAACCAATCGTTCAGATTCTGAATCCAGGGAGGAAGTCGCTTCATCAAGAATCAGTACCTTTGGGTTTTTCAGAACAGCCCTTGCGATAGCTATCCTCTGTCGCTGGCCTCCTGAGAGCTGTGTTCCACGTTCCCCGACAATTGTTTCGAATTTATCCGGAAAACGGTCAATAAATTCAATAGCATTCGCTTTTACTGCAGCATTATAAATCTCCTCTTTTGTGGCGTTGGTTTTTCCGTAAGCGATATTTTCACGAATTGATCCGCCAAAAAGAAAAATATCCTGGGGGACCAGGGCTATTTGCCTTCGAATGGCTGATAAAGGAAATTGAACGCTTTCCCTGCCATCAAAAAGAATTTTACCTTCAGTTGGTAAATAAAGGTTCAGAATCAGGGAAGCAATGGTCGATTTACCTGCCCCGCTTGCTCCAACCAAAGCAATTAACTGATTGGATGATATATCAAAATTCATATCGTTAAGAACTTTTTCATCTGTCCTGGTAGGATAAGAAAATGATAAACCCGCGAAAGAGATTTGTCCATGAAGTTCATGTTCAGGATCGGTCTGTTTAATTTCTGTAAGTTTCTCTTCATCAACATCATACAATTCAAACAAATCTTCCGTGGCTCCGATAAATTTCTGAATACTTGCATATGCAGCTGCTAAACCCCCGATAGTCCCTCCAACAAAAGCAGAATAAATAACGAATGAAAACAGGTCACCCGATACAAGTTCCCCCTTTGACATCATGTAAGATCCTTTCCATATTACCAGCGACATTGCACCGAATAAACCCAGAATAATAAATGCTGAAAATGCACCCCGGTACTTTCCGCTTCTGATACCCAATTCAGCAATATTATCCGTCCTTTTACGGTAACGCAGCATCTCGAAAAATTCGTTGGTGAAAACTTTCACACTTTGAATACCCTGCAAAGTCTCTTCAACAACAGTATTCGATCTGGCAACCTCATTTTGTACCTCTTTAGATATCTTACGGATATAACGACCAAACATTCGTCCGAATATCATGGTCGGCGGAAGAACCACCAGCATAAATAATGTTAGCTTGATAGAAGTAATTGCCAATAAAGTGATTCCCCCTACTATTATTATAATTTGCCGGATTAATTCAGCCAATGTAGTTGTTAATGTCTCCTGAAGCAATGTGATATCTGCGGATATCCTGCTGTTCAACTCCCCTACCCTACGTTTTTCAAAAAATTTCAGCGGCAGACAGATTAAATGATTGTAGGTATCCTGTCGTAGAAAGGCTAAGGCTTTTTCAGTAACATTATTGAATAGTACAACCCTGAAATATGAAAATGTTGCATTTAACAACAGAATTAATCCTAGTAACAACGCTATCCGGTTCATTTTATCCGGAGATAGCTCGCTCGCTGAATTAACCATTTCACCCAATAACTTAGGAAAGGCAAGATTACCCAGGCTCGATCCAAAAAGGAAGACTAAACCAATGAAGTACTCGCGTTGGAAAGGTTTTATGTAATGGTATAATCTAAAGGCATTTACAAGACCAGCCTTTGTAATTTTCTTTTTCTCTACTTCAACCATTGTGCTCTGCTAACAATCAACTTAACAGTAAAAAAACATTTCGTTACCTTTTAAGTTCATTGGTCATTTTTTTTCGAATCTACATTAGCGAAACGTCCTGACTAAACGTCTTCTGTCGCCAACTCCTTCAGGTTTTGGTCTCGGAAAATTTGAGCGCTGGGGTCTTTGCTGCTGCTTTGGAGCTTTCAATGGATGATGATCTAAAAGCGGATAGGGATGATCATCAATTACAGGGATTCTTTTACGTATCAATTTCTCAATGTCTTTCAAAAATTCCTTTTCTTCTGCATCGCAGAATGAGAATGCAGTCCCTTTTGCCCCTGCCCGCCCTGTACGTCCGATCCGGTGTATATAAGTTTCCGAGATATTTGGAAGTTCGTAATTGATTACCATCTCCATTTCATCAATATCTATACCGCGAGCTGCAATATCAGTTGCAACTAATACCCTGGTGGTCTGATCTTTAAAATTTGACAATGCTCTTTGTCTGGCATTTTGGGCCTTATTCCCATGGATCGCTTCCGCTTTGATATTATGACGAATCAGCTCTTTCACAACCTTATCTGCCCCATGTTTTGTGCGGGTAAAAACCAATGCCGATTTTATATTATTGTCGCTTAGTAAACTTATCAGGAGGGCACTTTTATTTCCCTTATCAACAAAATATATAAACTGCTCAATTATATCTACTGTAGGTTGACCCGGGGTTATCTCTACCTTTAAAGGATTTTTCAAAATCGTGTCTGCAAGTTTAACGATTTCCGCAGGCATCGTTGCCGAGAAAAAGAGAGATTGACGCTTTGTTGGAAGAGCCGCCAATATTCTTTTAACATCGTGAATAAAACCCATATCCAGCATACAATCCGCCTCATCAAGTACAAAAATCTCGATGTCCCTTAGAGAAACAAATCCCTGGTTCATCAGATCAAGAAGTCTGCCCGGAGTTGCTACCAATATATCAACACCCTTCTGAAGGGCTTGTGTTTGTGAAAACTGATTCACACCACCAAATATAACCGTATATGCGAGTTTCGTATGCCTTCCATAATTCTTAAAGCTTTCACTTATCTGAATGGCAAGTTCACGCGTCGGGGTAAGAATCAGACTTCTGATTTTCTTACGCTTATCGTGTGATTGACTATTACTTAACAATTGTAGGATTGGAATAGCAAACGCTGCAGTTTTTCCGGTTCCTGTTTGGGCACATCCCAATAAATCGGTGCCGTCCAAAACGATTGGTATTGCCTGGGCCTGAATGGGGGTTGGGATTGAATAACCTTCTTCGCGAAGTGACTGAAGGATAGGTTCGATAATTTCTAATGACTTAAATGGCATGAATGTTTTTTAACCGTGACCAATTGAATTTTAAATATGATCAGGTGTAATTAATAAATATTGTGCAAAGATACAATAAATTAATGGATTAGTGGTTTCGCGTGGTATATGGGGCAATAACGGTAGCAGGGTACGTTATTGTACAGGCTTCTGTGTGTTCCTGTAGTGGCTAAACAGAGCCGGATACTTTGCTGCCGATTGAATAAGAAAACAGGCCGATACAAAAATATAAATTGTATCAGCCTGTTTATCCGTAAATTAATAAGCTAATTAACAAATTGTTCACTGTTCATTGGCATTCCACGCTTCGTGCCTTTTTTCCATTTCTCCTGCATCATTTTCCCTGCAAAGAGATCAAACTTCAATCGTTGCTCTTCGGTAAGCTGGGAACGCATGTCAAGGCGGTTCTTAGTCCGTATTTTGGCCATTTCAATCCTCAGGGCACCGATTTTTTCGATATTCTTATTGATCAAGGCCAGATCGGGCTTTTCCGCAGTAATTAAGGTTTTTTGATGAGCATCAGCTTCACCAACCTGGTTGCGCAGCGGCTGTAACTGTTTTTGAGTCTCCATCATCATTTTCTTAAAAGTCTCTTTTTGTGCGTCTGTAAGATTGAGCCCATTAACCGGACCTCTTTCTTCACTGTTCAAACGCATTTCCCGCTCAGGCCCGCGAAATGCTTTATTTGGCCCTTTTTCTTTTGTTTGTGCGACTAAAAAAGACGACAAACCCAACAACAGCACAAATGTTAAAATTTTTGTTTTCATACCATTAATTTTTTAATCGTTACTATGGAAAATTCATTGAAATTTTCCTTTGGATTGTCTTTATTAAAAAAGGTTTAAAGAAATAATATCAGACAGGTGATATTAACTTAATTGTCAGTCGTTTGCAACGATTTTATTTTGCAAAGCGGTCAGTCGTATATTACGATTAATACATTTGAAGACGAGCTGCAAACTCAAAACAACAAAACTCGTTGCAAACGAGGGGGATTTGGATATATGGGACAAAAACGGTAGCAGTGATAAGTTATTGTACAGGCTTCTGTGTGTTCCTGTGGTGGCTAAATTTATCTTCATTCCATTTTTCAGGATTGTTTACGATATAATCAGAAATGGTCTGATAAGATTTGTTGCTGCGTATAATATGTTCGTAATAATTGCGTTGCCAAATCCGTTGGGGCTGAATATTTTCACCTGTAGGCACAAAATTTTGTGCCTTTACATTATACCGAAACCATTTTGTAACACCAATTTTGTATCCACGTATTATTGAACCAATTGAACACGGAATTATTTTTTGGAATTCGTTGCGTGGTGGTTCGGGTGGTAGGGGTTGAAAATTTTCAACCCCTACATTTTCAACCCCTACATTTTCAACCCCTACATTTTCAACCCCTACATTTTCAACCCCTACATTTTCAACCCCTACATTTTCAACCCCTACCCCATTACCGTTCAATTCAATTATTCCATGAACATGATTCGGCATTACAACATGTTCATGCAAAATCACATTTGGAAAATGATCAGGCATTTGTAACCAACATTTATCGGCAATTTTTCCGGCATCATTCAAAATCATTTTCCTATTCACAATATTACCGAACAAACATTCTCTGTCCTGAGTGCAAATGGTAATAAAATACATTCCTTCCTGCGAATAATCATATCCTTTAAGGCGGATTGATCTGCGATGATGAATTTTAGGATTGTAATTTTCCATATTCTATACCTTTCCCTGGCACAATTTTTATATCATTTATTTAATCAACCAACCCTTTCACAAAAGAGAGGATTGCAGATAACTAAATATACGATTTTAAAATATATTTTTGGATAAAAACTGGAGGAGATTTCGGGTATTTAAGTTGTCAGAGCTAAGTAGATAAATTACTTTTCGTCTATTTAAGTTATCAGATCTGAGCCATCCGGTTACTTTTCAAATGTGTTGAAGTATCTTCGTCACTTGCGACTGACAGCAAACCTCCCGTTACAAACGCAATACAGACACGTTGGTCAGGACTTCACAATTTATATCCGTGAAGGACCTGGAACATCAAACCATTTGGTGGTCAGCTCGACAGGTTTATAGCTGTGAATATAACCGATGGCCTCGTCTGAGTCAGCGGCAATGAAATAAGTAGATTTATAATCTTCCCTGGAGAATGAGTCGCGATAGGCCCTTTCAAACTGGCCAAATAATGAATTATAAAAACCATCGGTATTTATAAAAACGACAGCTTTGTTATGGTATTGTAATTGCTTTAGTGTGATGACCTCAAGTATCTCTTCCAAAGTACCGAAACCGCCCGGGAGCGCAATAAAAGCATCGGAACGATTGCGCATGATGTATTTTCTGTCACGCATATTCGGGGTGATGATCTGTTCGTGATCCATCGGGGAAGATAGCCGTTTATTATGAATTGATTCAGGGATAATTCCAACAGATCTGGCCCCAGCCTGGCGAGCCGCTTCAGCAACAGTATGCATCAATCCAACTGTGGCACCACCATAAATAATTTCGTGATGGTGATCCCCAATTAGTTTCCCAAGTTTTCGGGCTTCTTCAAAATAGAACTCAGGAATTGCATTGCTTGATGAACAGAAGACACAAATGTTCATGGAAAAATGATGTGAAAAATCAAATATCTATATTTGCATAAGTCGCATTGTCCTCAATAAATTTTCGGCGGGGTGGAACATCATCACCCATAAGCATTGAGAAAACGTGATCGGTTTCAGCCGGATTTTCAATTGTTACCTGACGTAAGGTACGGGTTTCCGGATTCATCGTCGTATCCCACAGTTGTTCAGCGTTCATTTCTCCAAGACCTTTATATCGCTGAACATGGAGTGCCTTTTCGTTTCCACCGGCCCATTCTTCAATCAATCTTACCCTCTGTTGTTCAGTCCAGCAATATTGCTCCTGCTTACCTTTTTTCACAAGGTAAAGAGGAGGAGTAGCAATATAGAGGTATCCATTCACGATAAGGTCATACATATACCTGAAAAAGAAGGTCATAATCAGTGTGGCAATGTGAGAACCGTCGACGTCGGCATCGGTCATTATAACAATCTTGTGATATCGCAGTTTAGAAAAATTCAAGGCTTTCTGGTCTTCGTCTGTACCTATCGATACTCCCAGCGCAGTGTAAATATTACGAATTTCTTCGCTGTCAAAGACCCTGTGAGTCATAGCTTTTTCAACATTCAGAATTTTTCCCCTCAGAGGTAAAATAGCCTGAAACTTACGGTCACGTCCCTGTTTTGCAGTACCGCCGGCCGAATCTCCCTCAACAAAGAATACTTCGCATAATGCAGGATCTTTCTCAGAACAATCGGCTAATTTACCAGGTAATCCACCTCCGGTAAGTACACTTTTACGCTGAACAAGTTCCCGGGCTTTACGTGCTGCGTGACGCGCGGTAGCAGCGAGGATTACTTTATTCACTATAATTCTTGCCTCACGCGGATGCTCTTCAAGGTAATTTGAAAGCATCTCGCTGACAGCCTGATCGACGGATGCACTGATTTCGGAATTGCCCAGTTTTGTTTTGGTCTGACCTTCGAACTGTGGCTCCTGCACTTTTACCGACAAAACGGCAGTTAATCCTTCGCGAAAATCATCACCACTGATTTCAAATTTAAGTTTCGACAGCATGCCGCTTGAATCGGCATAATTTTTCAATGTCCTTGTTAGCCCCCTGCGAAATCCGGTCATGTGGGTACCACCTTCTATCGTATTAATATTATTGACATAAGAGTGAATATTTTCCGTAAAGGAGTTGTTGTAGCACATGGCTATCTCGACCGGAACATCATTCTTCGCTGTGGCAATATGTATCGTTTCCTCAATCAGGCGTTCGCGTGTACCATCGAGGTAATCAACAAACTCAGACAACCCTTTTTCTGAGAGAAACAGTTCATTTTTATATAACCCATTTTCTTCAACGGCACGGTTATCAGAAATAGAAAGACGAATACCGCGATTCAGGAAAGCCAACTCGCGAAGACGTGCGGCAAGGATATCATATTTAAATTCGGTAGTTGTAAAAATGGAGTCATCAGGAATAAAAGTGATAATTGTCCCGGTCCGGTCCGATTCACCTATTATTTTTACATCACCTTTTGGAAACCCTTTTTCATATTCCTGCTCCCATATTCTGCCTTCACGGTGAATCTCTGCGCGAAGGTATGACGATAAAGCATTTACAACCGAAACACCCACTCCATGTAATCCTCCCGATACTTTATAACTCTCTTTGTTAAACTTTCCGCCGGCATGTAAAACAGTCAGAACCACTTCAAGAGCCGACTTATTCTCTCCGGTATGCAATTCTGTAGGTATTCCACGGCCATCATCAACAACGGTTACAGATCCGTCAATGTTTATAGTAACTTCAATGTTCTGGCAATGACCCGCCAATGCTTCATCTATTGAGTTATCAATCACCTCATAGACCAGATGATGCAGCCCTTTTATGTTTATATCACCAATGTACATCGCCGGACGTTTCCGTACTGCCTCCAGTCCCTCCAGTACCTGAATGCTGTCAGCACCATAACTTGAAGATCCGTTCGATGACTTATTCTCTAAATCACTCATTCTTAACCAATTTTATTTAATACACTAAAACGGACTATCCTGAATTCATCTTAAATCCTTCAATTGATAATTCCGGATTTTATAGTTACCGATTTCTCGTTTTTCAGAAATAGTTACCCCTTTTTCAGAGGTTTGCAAATGTAGCAAAAAAATCTCGTACCAACTAAAAAAACAACAACAAATATTGTAGTATATATATAATTGTTTTCTTCATATCATATTGATTATCAGAATGACAAGGTAATCCCAGCCATTAGTCTTAATCCTTGTGACGGATAGCCCAGCCATTGTTCATTTTGTCTGTTCAGAAGATTGTCGACCCGCCCGAATAGTTTAAAATTAGTGGTTATATCATAAGTCGCACCAAGGTTCAACCGGATTGAAGGATCGATAAATAACACTTGCTCAGAGGGTAAAACCGACGATAACGGACTGGTATGATATATTAGTGCTTTTCTTTGACCAACAATATCTGCATCCGCAAAGCCGGTAAGTCGTTCGATAATCCTGAATCCGGTCAGCAAAGAAAGATCAAAAGTAGGTTTCTCCGGAGCAAATGCAAGTGATTGAAGACTATAATTGTAATAATTACCCTTCACAACTACTGAAAGATCTTTGCCGGAAATGTATGAAAACTCAGCAGAAAAATTGGTTATTCCTGCATTATCATATGTAAGGTCGAAAGCATTATTATAAATCAGCGGAGGTGGTACAGTACCTGAAGAGATAATATCATAACTATTCATTACATAGAAATAGAGATCCTTTGCCTGACTGTATTTCAATCCAAGATTATAAGAAATCTCACCCGATATTTTACCCTTCAGCCCACCTGAAATAATATAAGTGTAATCGGTATTTAAAGCATTATGGTGAGGATCAGTCCAATAGTTTTCGTATGCGATATCGCTGTACCGGTTATTTTTTAAGTCTCCGTTAAAACCTGCGTAAATCGTTAACATCTCTTCAATTGGTTTAAAATTCAATTCAAAATCCGGATAAAGTCTTGACATCTTTTCGCCTCCTTTACTTGAAACAGTCACAAATCTGACCCCTCCACGTAAGGTTAAGTTATTGCCATCAAGCCGGACTGACGGGGCTACCCTGAGCCAGGTCTCATTCCTTGTACCTGGAACCGACCCGGAACCAAGATGTACACCATCGGTTGAAAGATTGTCAAAAGAGAGACCCAGAATTCCCTTGACTTGTCCCAGATTATAGCCAAATTTTCCAAAAAAACCTCCGCTACTTTGCTTCTGTCCGGTTTTAGCATCGAAATAGCCTATATTAAAACCGCCATTAAACATAAAATCACTCTCATTTTTTTCATCACTTTTTAGGACAATTTTTAAATCACCACTCTGATATGCCTGCTTCAATCCAAACTGGTCAGGCATATTCTCAGAAATTGCGACCGGATACCCATAATATCTCATGGCGTCACGATTATAAGACAGGTCAGCTGAAAGAATAGTATTTCCAATATTCAAAGTTCCAAATAATCCTGCATTATTCTTACTGTAAGGTGCATCGACAATATCACCTTCGCTCAGTTTAGTTTTGGCATCCGATGACAGATGTTTAAAATGAAGGCCGGCAGTACCAATACCGGATTTTGGAAGATTAACAAACAATTCCCCATAAAGTGTGCTTAATGTGCCAGCCCCTAACTTCAAATAACCTAAACCCAAATCTTTTTTCGGAAGTCTGCTAACATCTGCAGCCTCAATCGGGGAAGCTGCAAAACCTGCATTAACAGGCCTGCTGTTAATTGAATATTTAAATTCGGGGGTAAAGTGTGTTGTATCATCCAACACCGGCATCAGGTTCAATTTACTGGCATTTTGGATACTTGGATGGTAAGCCTTCATAACCTCAACTGATTGGTTGAGTTTTGTGGTGTCTTTCTGTGCTGTGGCAGTCCCAACTGCTGCGCCAAAAATTAAAAGAAAAACCGATAGTGAACTATATACTTGTCTCATAATTATTTCTGATTTATTTCTTTTTTGATCCGACACCCATAGGTTGTTTTCTGATTTCAGATTTAGCGGGAAGTGGATTATCTTTCGTTTCTAAAATCTGGAGATATTGATTAGCCTCATCAATAATACCATCCTCTTTTGATCCGTAGTTTTCAATAATGCTCTTCAGGGTATTTGTGGCCTGAAACAGATCATTTTGTTTTTCGTACACATGGGCAAGCAGCAGGAAGCTTTTAGCAAGCCAATACTGGTGAGGGGTGCTCTTCCTGATAAATTCGTTCACCTCACTTTCTGCCTCTTTCATTTTACCTTCCGAGAAATAGTATTCGCAAAGTCTGTATTCAGCCTCAGCCCCTTCAAGTGATTTTGAATCACCTGAAAGTTTCCGCCAAAGTGGAATAGCCTTGGCAGGATCGTTCAATTCAATAAAAGCTTTCGCTGATTTATACGATGCCTCCCGGTCAAGTTCAAGTGGCAATTTATCCATATTTCTGATCTTCCATCCAACTTTCGAAACGGCTTCAAACTCTTTTAATTCATAATGGCAACGTAACTGTCCGGCCAGCGATATCAGGTTATTGCTGTTATTGCCCGAAACGGTCTCAAGTCGTTGGTAATACCCAAGTGCTTTATTAAAGTTTCCAGCTTTATAGGCAATTTCAGATCCCCTGAGCAAAGCAGTTTCGGTAAATATATTTTCTGTTTGGGCAAGAACATAATCGTAACCCAATAATGCATTTTCCGGTTCGTTATCGGTATATTCCATCTCAGCCATATAAAAATTGACATTAAGTGCAAAACTGCCGGCAGGGAAGTTTTGCAGATATTTCCTAAGTTCCCCTTTAGCGCGCGGATCCTTTGCCATATAGAGTTTTTCAGCTGCATAATAAGTAAGTGAATCCTCCTCATTTTCAGATGGAGTTGCTGATTGTCCCAGTGTTTTGGTATACGCAATATATTCGCCCACTTTGTTGGTTTCTACATAGTTGTTCCGGATTCCGGCAAGAGCTCCTTTCGATTCCGGACTGTTGGGATAGTTTTCAGTAACTTGTTTATAATATCCGATTGAAGCATTATAGTCATTTCTGTTATAAGCCAATATACCCAACTGGACCAAAGCCTTAGGTTTGAACGGTGTGGCCGGGAACTTCGAGAGCAGTGCCTCATAACTTGTAACCGCCCTGTCATTATCCTGCAAACGTTCCCATGATCTGGCAGTTTCAAACATGGCGTCATCCAGATAATTAGATTGTGGAAACTGGGACTGCAATTTCGCCAGTTCGTTAATTTTAAGATTATTGTCATTTATTAATCCATGGCAGAATGCTTTTTGAAACAAGGCATAATCTGCATCTGAAGAACCGGTTTCGTAGGCTTTCTGATAATATATGATAGCATCGTTAAACCTGCTCAAAGCAAAATAACAATCGCCTATACGGTTATAAGCATCGGTATAAAGCGGAGAACTTTTATCTGCCTTACCTTCGGAATATTTTAAAAACCAAGGTATTGCAAGCGCGTACTCTTCCTTGTTGAACAAGGTGTATCCTATATTATAATTTGAAACAGGATATTCTTTCAATTTAAAGGCATCAGGTATACCCTGAAATTTTTTGTAATCAGATACTGCGTCGTCACTTTTTCCCAAACGGAAATTTGCATCACCCCGCCAGTAATAGGCTAAAGCACGCAGTTTGTTATTTTGCTCGCCAAACTCTAACGATTTATTAAACAATTGAATAGATTCGTTGAAACTTAATTCTCTGAAGAATTCAATTCCCCGGTTCAAGGCAACCCTTTGATAAGCTTTTTTAATGGAAGGACTTTTTATCTTAATCTTTTCGAGTGAAGCAAGGGCATCCTTGTAATTGCGTGTAGTCATAAATACCTTAACGAGGTAGTCATAAGCCAGATCATTTTTTTCCGAATCCGGATACTCTGAAATATATCGGTCAAAAGCTTTAATGGATTCATTAAACGGAGAATAATCTAGTTCGTAGGTAATTTTTGCATATTGAAAAAGGGCATCTTCCCTGATTTTAGGATCAAAGTTATAATTTGAAGCATTTTGAAATGCCATCATTGCCCTTTGCTTATCCCCTTTTTTGATATAGAGACCGGCCAATTCATAACAGGCATTTTGCGCGAGGGTGTCTTTTCCTTTTGTTGCTTTTTCCAGATATTGAATAGCTTTATCTGTCTGCCCATCTTTTCCAAAGCAATATCCCGCTACATAATATTGTATTGGGGTTAAATCGTTACCAATCAAATAGATTTCAATATAAGGAATTGATTCATTATATCTCTTTAGCTGATAGTAGGATACACCAAGAACTTTCGATAATTCAATTTTCCTTTTACTGGCTGCATGATCCATCAGGGCCGGGGCAATATCAACAACCAGTTCATACTTTTTTTGAGAAAAATAGATCTGAACTTTATAAAAAGGAATAATAGCTGCGTACTGGGCTGAATTCTCAATTTTTTCAAATTCCCGAAGTGCAAGGTCATATTTGCCTTCAAGATAACAAATATGGCCCCAGTAGAATCTAGATGAGTCTGTAAAAGGACCGGGTTTATCTTTCAGTTCAGCAAAGAAAACCAATGCTATATCTAAATTGCCGGCTTCCAGATTGCAGAAACCCGATTTAAAACAATACTCTTCCAGCTCTTTTCCGGTTAATGCGTACCGGTCTGTTTTTTTGAAGGAGACAAGTGCCCGCTCATAATGCTTTTGATTAAAATCTGCATTTCCCAGCCTGAAATATGCGCTGTTAATCCGGGGAGATCCCGGAGATCCCTTAATAAATTTCTCGAGCATACTACGTCCTTTCTGATTTCCCATTTCAAGATAGCAGACAGAAATATGGTAATCAGCCTCATCCACAAAAACTGAACCCGGTTCCGCCAGTTCCTGAAGTTGCCGGAATTCATAAATGGCAGCTCCGTACTTTTCAGCGTTGAATAACTCCATTGCAATTCTGAAAATCCCGAAACAGTTTTCAGGTGCTGCAACAGTTTGCGATTGCGCAGGAAAAGCATAGCAAATAATAATCACTAAAACCTTAAATATCTGATTTCCTATTTTCATTTTCATATAATCAATTTCCGGTTATTTGAGCATACAAGTAAAACAAATATTCCTTAATATCACTGTTAATACAAAATTATACTTCATAAAAATCATTAAAAAGCATTAGTTTTGTGCAATGCGGTTTTACAAATATAGACTTTTACATAAACTTTTCGAATCGTGGAACCTATCATTGAATTAAAAAACGCTGACATTTATCAACGTGAAAGGCTGGTTTTAAATAATGTTAACTTGTCCATAAATAAAGGGGAATTTCTTTATATCATTGGAAAGGTTGGCAGTGGAAAATCAAGTTTGTTGAAAACTTTTTACAACGAATTACCGCTGATTGCCGGTACGGGGGTCGTTTGCGGGTACCATCTCGAAAAAATACGTCCTAAGGATATTCCCTACCTTCGCCGCAGGCTGGGGATTATTTTTCAGGACTTCCAGCTCCTTACCGACCGTACTGTCTATAAAAATTTTGAATTTGTTCTGAAGGCAACCGGTTGGCACAACGAAAAAACGATTAAAGACAGGATTAATGAGGTGCTTATGATTGTTGATATGGGCCACTCAGGGTTACGTATGCCTCACCAATTGTCGGGAGGCGAGCAACAACGTATTGTAATCGCGAGGGCTTTACTGAACAATCCGGAGATAATACTGGCTGACGAACCAACAGGTAATCTTGATCCTGAAACCTCAGAAGCACTATTAAAGGTTTTCATGAAGATTAACAGCGAAGGAAAAACCATTATAATGGCAACGCATGATTATCCGCTTATTCAAAAATTTCCAGCCCGAAAGATAATCTGCGAAGCCGAAACTATCAAAGAATTACCAGATGATAGCGGGATTATTGATTTTGAATCGTTACTCAATGATCCTCTGGGTCCTGCCGGAACAAATTAGATAAATGTATCGTTTAAGAGAGAATATTTCACTAAAGGAGAGGAATAGTTTCGGAATATCTGTAACTGCAAAACTCTATTTAACGATTGATTCACCGGAAGATCTGATTCAATTTTTCGGAAAGAATAATTATGTAAGGAATGAAAGAAAGCTTTTTCTTGGAGCTGGAAGTAACCTGCTTTTCATTGGCGATTTTCAGGGAATTGTTATTCATCCTGAAATACATGATATTCGCTTAGTCTCTGAAAATAAATTTAGTGTTGAAGTAGAAGCAGGTGCCGGTTTGACATGGGATCACTTTGTTGCTTTGTGTGTCGGCAAAGGTTGGGGAGGTATTGAAAACCTCTCTTTAATTCCCGGGAATATAGGTGCTGTCCCTGTTCAAAATATCGGGGCTTATGGTGTCGAAGCAGCATCAGTGATTTCCAGGGTGCAGGGCATTGATCTAAATACACTTGAAATTAGATATTTTAGCAACAGTGAGTGTAATTTTGGATATAGGACAAGCATATTTAAAGAGCAACTTAAAGAGAATTTTATTATAACATCTGTGGTTTTCAAACTCTCCAAACAGTCAGATTTTCAACTACATTATAAGGGACTGGAAAAGGAAGTAAACAATTATGGGGAGACAAATATAGGCAACATACGCAAAGCCGTTATTGCTATAAGAGAGTCTAAACTGCCGGATCCGATGAAGGTAGGTAACGCTGGTAGCTTCTTCAAGAATCCTGTGATCGCTGAAGAGACCGCTGCCGGGCTGATAAACCTCTATCCTGACATACCAATTTATAATGCAGGACCTGGATATGTGAAGATTTCAGCAGGATGGCTTATCGAAAAAACAGGATGGAAAGGGAAAGCAATTGGGAAATCGGCGGTACACGAACATCAGGCACTTGTGATAATCAACCTCGGTGGTGCTTCAGGAAAAGAGATCTTTGAACTTTCAGAAATTGTCTCCCATGAAGTTTTACAAAAATTTAACATTAAACTTGAACGTGAAGTTCAGGTTATTGGTGAATGACGTGGCGATCTGAAGAGGTAATTATCCTACAATTTCGAAGTCGCACCCTCGCTTTCCTTTTTCCTTGACAGGTCTCCCGGCAACTGATGGATAACGTTTCTTTGACGATGCGAAATTATTTCACGTATTGCGGAGCAAATTGCTGCGGCATCAAATCCGCATTCATGGTATAATTCTTCTTGTGTCCCATGTTCCACAAATCGGTTAGGAACTCCTAACCGGGTGATAATTATGTTTTTATCAGAACGGGCAAAATATTCTGTAACAGCACTCCCGAATCCCCCCTCAATCACACCATCTTCAACAGTAATAATTGAATCAAATTCTGAGGCAACTTCATCGAGGATTTCCTGATCGAGAGGTACAACAAAACGCATATCCCAATGCGAAAATTTTATCCCCTCTCCATTCATAATTGCGGCTGCTTCTACAACAAAATTTCCCGCATGGCCTATTGACAAAACTGCAAGTGTGTTGCCATCACAGATTTTTCTCCCCTTCCCTACCTTAATTTCCTTGAATTCCTTTTCCCAGTCAGTTATTGGCCCGTTTCCGCGAGGGTACCGTATACTAAATGGCCCCTTATCTTTAAGTTGTGCAGTAAACATTAGGTTGCGTAATTCAATCTGATCCATAGGGGCCGATACTATCATATTTGGAATATTACGCATAAAGGCAAGATCGAATATACCGTGATGGGTTGCACCATCTGGACCGACAAGCCCGCTACGATCCATACAGAATATCACGTTGAGATTTTGAAGTGCAACATCATGGATAATCTGATCGTACGAACGTTGCATAAAGGAAGAGTAGATATTAACGAATGGGAGCATTCCTCCTGCTGCAAGACCTGCAGCAAAAGTAACTGCATGTGGCTCAGCAATTCCAACATCAAATGTTCTTTTGGGAAAAACCTTCATCATCATATTAAGAGAGCAGCCGGAAGGCATTGCAGGTGTAATTCCTACAATTTTTTCGTTTTTCCCTGCCAGTTCAATAATTGTTTTGCCAAAAACATATTGATACTTAGGAGACTTAGAGATGTCAGAAGTAGAAGAAAATACTTCGCCGGTAAGGATATCAAATTTACCCGGAGCTGCATGCCATTTGGTAGCATCATTCTCGGCAGGGATAAAGCCTTTCCCTTTTTTTGTTACCACATGCAGAATCTTTGGTCCGGGGATAGACTTTAAATCGTTTAAGATATGAACTAAACTAATTACATTATGTCCGTCAATAGGACCGAAATATCTGAATCCGAATGATTCAAAAATATTGCTTTCACGAAAAACCACTGATTTCAGTGCCTGCTGATGTTTCTGAAGTACTTTTCTTGCAGTGGGACCAACTCCGTAAATTTTGCCAAGAATTTTCCAGATTCTCGATTTAAGACTGTTGTAAACATGAGAGGTTTGCATCTGAACAAAATACTTACTGATACCACCAACATTCGGATCGATTGACATATTGTTGTAATTCAGTACTACAAGAACATCGGCATTTGATGCCCCGGCATTATTCAACCCTTCGAAAGCCATTCCACCAGTCATGGATCCATCACCAATCACAGCTATCACTTTTCTGTCCTTTTCTCCATTTAGATTAGAGGCGACAGCAAGACCCAGAGCTGCTGAGATGGAGGTGGATGAATGTCCAACTCCAAAGGCATCGTACTCACTTTCAGTCATTTTTGGAAAACCACTAATCCCTTTGTATAATCTGTTTGTTGAAAAAACCTTCCGTCGACCGGTCAGGATTTTATGACTGTAAGCCTGGTGGCCAACATCCCATATAAGCTTATCATATGGTGTTTTGTATGCATAATGAAGGGCAACAGTAAGATCGACAACTCCAAGGTTTGCTCCCAGGTGCCCCGGATTCAAAGCTGCTTCGCGGATGATAAGATCCCTCAATTCTGCACAAATAATAGGAAGTTGTTCTTCCTTTAGTTTTCGGAGATCGCTGGGAAAATCTATATTTTCTAGTAAATTACTCTTAAAATCAACCATTTAAGGGATAAAAAATTACTAACGGTTCAAAATGCAAATGTAAGGATAAAACTTAATCCATTATCCCCGGCCCGGCTTACAGTAAACGAAATACGTACCATGGCATTGTTCCAACTATTATTATGATTCGGTATTAAAATAGTAGTCACTATATTACAGTATAATTGAACTTGTTGCCACCAGTTTACAAAACCGGGTTATTTTAGTGTAACCAACTTCTTTAAGAATTGTTTTTGCCTCATCTCAATGATCTTTCCAGCTGACCTATTTCATTTGCTCTAACTGCTCGGCTACAAGGCTGCTTTATACAAAAATGATCAGAAAATCCAATTTCTTCCAGACCTTTATCAATTGCCGATAAAACCATCTCTTCATGAGTGTTCTGTCCATCAGAGAGGGTTGTATGCATGTGGTAATCAAAGTTCATTTTTTGGAGATTTTAATTATTACGCAGCTTATTATTTTTTAAGTTTAATGGCTGCAGACTTTTGGAAATTATATTGCCGCCGGTAGAACGGGTTATCCAAATTATCCCTTTTAATCAATAATTAAACAAAGGAATTTTTTCAATCACGAAGGGTCATTTCTTATTCCAGACTGACTTCAATTCATATACCTCGATCTCTTCAACAAACAATTCTCCCCCTTGTGTCCATAGAGTCAAATCATTATCCTTCTCAGCAGGCGAGAAACAACTACTAAGGACAACCTCTCCATCATTTGCAAAGATTTCAATAGATGCCCTGTCGACAAGAATCTCGAGTTTAATAATGCCATTCCTGGGTTCGACGGTTGCCTGTCCTCCCAGACAATCGAGCATTTTTTTATTTGAATCGTATCTTATCTCCGTTCCTATTTCTTTTTTCCCGTTTCTTATCAGGAATCCAAACCCGTCGGAACTTTTTGGATTTAGTTTTGCTTTAATATGAATGGCTTTACCTGAAATTCCTCCGATCAGATTTCCCTTTAACCCGGGTATGATGTTTTTATCTTTCTTTATCAGTTCCTTGTCATGCAGGGTTGCAATGGCATCTATCGGTTTTTTGCAAAGGACAGGACCCGATTTGGTTGTCCTCAGGGAGAGCTCACACGGGAAAGTCATCTGGCCCTTAAAAGGCATTTCGGGAAATTCCCCCCCTCTCATCCATGCGATCTGAATCACCTTACCTTCAGGGTGATTTGACCATGACTGCGTAGCATAAAAATTCTTTCCCCAATCAAGGGCTCTTGGGTTAGTTTCGGGACTAAATTTTTTACCGTCAAAACTTCCGACCACGTATGCACCATCGCCTCCCAGCATTACCCACTTAAGCTTTCCCTTATCACCGTCAAGCGGAAGTTCAAACAAATCAGGACATTCATAAAACCCAACAACGTGACTTTTTAATGTCCAATTAATTAAATTATCAGATGTATAAATTGAAATACCCTGTTTGGCTTCATCACCTCCAGGCTTTCGATATAGTACCATTACCCAATTCCCGGAAGGTTGATGAAAAAATACTTTCGGATCGCGCGCGTCATCTTTTTCAAAAGGGATCAACGGATTTTTATCGTACTTTTTCCAGGTCCGGCCTTTGTCATTACTATAAGCTAGCCGTTGCCCACACTCAAAACTGGTGTAAAAGATAAGCAGTGTCTTTTCATCACCCTGTTTTAAACCAGTTACATTTTTTTCATCAACAATCGCGCTGCCGGAGAATGCTGTGGCATGACTTTTATCCGTTGAATCTTCATCCGGCCCAATGGCAACCGGAAGGTGCTCCCATCTGATAAGGTCTTTACTTACAGCATGGCCCCAGTGCATGTACCCCCATTCCATGCCGTTCGGATTGTACTGATAAAAGAGATGATACTCCCCGTCATAATAGACAAGCCCGTTTGGATCATTCATCCAGTTTTTCTCGGGAGAAAAATGATATTGAGGCCGGTATTTTTCTTCATAATACTTTTTATCCGTTTTATCCGGAACGCTGGAGAAGGAATAGGCAAGTATGATTAATAGTATCTGCAAATATCTCATATCAAATTAATTATATAATTTTCAAAAGTTTATTCAGTATAGGCCAAATATACATTATCTATTTTACATTCTTGCATGCTGTATTCTATATTGTACCTTTGTCGTGATTTATTGAAATTATGGGAAGGGAAGATATTGAAATAATGGCACCGGTTGGCTCATACGAAGCTTTAATGGCAGCAATACAAGCTGGTGCCGGATCTGTATATTTTGGGGTTGGGCATTTGAATATGAGGGCGCGTTCTGCAAATAATTTTAACCTTAACGACCTTAAGGAGATCACCCGAAGATGTAACAGTTCAGGAGTAAAGAGCTATTTGACAGTAAATGTTGATGTTTTTGATGAAGAGCATTCAACTTTACTGACCATTCTAAAGGCTGCCGGCGAGGCAGGTATTTCAGCGGTAATTGCATCTGACATGTTGGTAATTCAGGAATGCCGGTCTTTGGGCCTTGAGGTTCATATCTCTACACAAGTGAACATCACTAATTATGAAGCTTTAAAATTTTATTCACAATACGCTGATGTAGTAGTACTTGCACGTGAGATGAATCTGGGAAGGGTCGGCAATATTTCTCAGAAAATTATGGAAAACAATTTATGCGGACCCTCCGGAAATCTTGTCAGACTCGAGATGTTTGTTCATGGAGCATTGTGCATGGCCACTTCAGGAAAATGTTATCTTTCGCTGCACGAGACCCATTCATCAGCCAATCGGGGATCATGTATGCAGGCATGCAGAAGGGCATATATTGTAACCGACAAGGAGACTGGGCGCGAACTTGAGATTGATAATGAGTATATTATGTCGCCAAAGGATCTGAAAACCATTCATTTTCTTAATAAAATCCTCGATTCAGGGGTTACTGTACTTAAAATCGAAGGACGGGTGCGAAGTCCTGAATATGTTAAGACGGTTGTGGCCTGCTACAAAGAGGCTGTTAATGCCTACTTTGACGGGACATTTGATGAAAAAAAGATCATAAACTGGGAGCATAAGCTTGCATCCGTTTTTAACCGGGGTTTCTGGGACGGATATTATCTTGGGCAACGACTCGGGGAGTGGAGTAGCAACTATGGTTCATTGGCAACAAAAAGAAAAGTTTATACAGGAAAAGTGACTAACTATTTTTCAAATCTGGAAGTTGCTGAAATTAAACTGGAAACAGGTGGTTTGAAAGTGGGGGATGATATTATAATCAGTGGACCAAGCACCGGATTGATTGAGGCAGGTGTTGAAGAGATCAGGGTGGGCCTGGTAAGGGTAAATGAAGCTAAAAAAGGGGAACTCTGTTCAATTCCCATTTCAGTAAAATTGAGGCGTTCAGACAAATTGTACAAAGTAGTTAATGCCTCAGAGGTAAAATTACAATAAGGACTATATTTACAATCGTTTCTGATACCAACAGAAGTACAGGTAAATGGGAAGAAAAATTTTAATTGGGATTACTATATTGCTTATTTCGGGATTATTCGCCGGATGGTACATATTTACCCGTGAAGCAAAATATTTTGGTACTTCCGCGTTCAGTGCGCTGCCGGAAAATGCGTCCGTAATTATCCGTATCCATAATCTTAAGAAGTATACTACCAGGTCGCTGAATAACCAGGTTTGGAAAGCATATTCCGGTTTTCCGGGTATAAAATCATTGTACAGAAAGTTAAGTTTTGCCGATTCATTGTTAAATTTAGTGCCGTATACAAATAATTCTTTCGTTAACAACGATCTAACCGTTGTATTCGGAGAAAATAATAACAATTCCTGGACTCTTTCACTTATGGAATTATCAAGTCTTGCTGAGAAAAGGGCACTCTCAAACCTGACGGAGAAATTCTTTTCAAAGAAAAACGTTACATTAATAAAAACTAAGACAGAAGGTGCTGACATCCATTGTTACACATGGGACCAGGCCGGAGGGCATAATCTCTATTACATTTCCTTTTTCAGGGGTATTTTTCTGGTATGCACTGATCTGCAGGTGCTTGTTCAGGCAGTCAACAACATCAGAACCCCATTCAATCAAAAAAATTCCGTTTTTGAAAAAGCTAATAAGACAGCAACTGAGAATATTGATCTGAACATTTATCTTAATCATAAAAATTTGTCTCAGGTTACAAGGCATCTTTTTACTGGATCCTTTTTGGACCGGTTAAAAAGGTCTGCCCCTCTGGCTCAATGGTCCGAAATCGACATGACCCAAAAGAAAGATGAATTATATTTTAACGGATTCAGCTTTTCAGGTGATCAGTCGAATAATTACACCGGAATTTTTCTACACCAAAAACCCGATTCAATTAATCTAACAAGGGTCTTCCCCTCTGAATCCTCTTTTTTTGTCAGCTACATGATAAGTAATAACGAGAAATTTTTCGGTGATTACGAAAGCCTACTTAACAAAAACAATGGACTTAGTGAGTACAGAAACTCAATTAAGGAAATCAATTATTTGTATAACGTTGATATACAAAAGATTGTTATCGATAATCTCAAAGGGTCAGCAGCAATGGTTTTTACCAGGTATGATCCCCTGTTGCCTGATGAAAATAAATATCTCGTTCTTAGGGTGGGTAGTGCAACTAAAATGGAGAACGCAATGATTCAGATGACCATACCTGCCATAAAAAACAGAAAACGTGATAAAACAATAAATTTCAGATTGTATAATACTGATAAAGAGAACATTTTCAAAATATACAAATCGCCGGTAAACGATTTTGGCAAAAGGGTTTTTGGAGATATTTTTTCGGATGTTGTAACGAATTATTTCACTTTCTATGACAACTTTCTGATTATGGGTGCCTCGTATGAGTCCCTTGGACGATTTTTAAGGGCAAATGTGACAAAGGAGACGCTTGGAAATGATCCGACTTTCCAGGAATTTGCATCAGGATTGTCAACCAGGTTTAACTTATTTATTTGGAGTTCTCCGGGTCCGGCACTACAATATTTCAAAGGGATACTAAATGTAGATGTTTTCCAAAGTACTGAAAATAAGCTCGAAGAATTGCAAAAAATTGAGTCTGCCGGTTGGCAGGCCGGAATCGAAAATGGTATGACTTATAATATGGCAAGATTGAAATACAATCCTGATATGCGCCAAACCCAGGCAACAACAGTGTGGAAGAGTTATCTCGGCAATAGTGTGATTACCCGTCCAAAGTTTGTTACCAATCCTTCAGATAAATCACAAAAGGAAATAGTTTTGCAGGATGGTGATTACAATTTCATTCTGATTGGGCAGGAAGGCCGGATTTTATGGAAAATCAGATTGAAAGGCCCAATCCGGAGCGAAATATTTCAACTGGACTGTTTAAAAGACGGTAACCTTCAGTATTTTTTCAGCACAGACGAGGCTTTGCATATGATCAGCCATGAAGGCAAATACGTTAACCACTTCCCGGTTGCGCTTCGGTCAACAGCAACCAATGGTGTTTCAGTAGTTGACTATGAACAAAACAGGGACTACAGGTTTTTTATAGCTTGCGGGGATCACAGTGTTTACCTGTATGATCAGAAGGGGAAAATCGTTAACGGCTGGACTTCCCCAAAGACAGGGTTCGATGTTGTTCAGCCTGTTCAATTCTTCAGGATGGATAAAAAAGATTTTATAGTTTTTGCCGATAAAAAGCGGACTTACATCCTCGACCGTAAGGGTAAACCCAGAATTACAATTAAAAGGGATATCTCTTTCTCGCATAACAATATTACTTTCGAACCGGGATCAGGTAAAAACCATGCCCATCTTGTGACAACTGATTCGAAAGGAACAATTGTTTCAATAGGATTCGATGGTTCGGTCAAAAAGTCCTCAAAAGGAGTATTTTCAACTGATCATAGCTTTATCTTCGATGATTTTGATTCAGACAACAGGCAGGATTACATTTTTTCAGACGGTGATTCACTGGTTGTTTATGATCAGAAATCAAATCAAATTTTTGCGAGGAGGTTTAATCATCCTTTTGGTTCGCCTCCCGGATTATATGTTTTTCCGGGAAATATCCGGAAAATAGGTATTGCAGACAGGATTGAAAATAAAATCTACCTGTTTAGCAGTGATGGAAGTATTTGCAAAGGTTTTCCTCTTAGCGGGAATTCTCCTTTCGCGATCAGTTTCTCCGGTGAGGAAAACGGACAGTTTAATTTAGTTACTGGTATTCAGGATGGCTATTTAATTAATTACCAGATAAAATAAAAGTATATCACAAACATAAATGCAAAAAATTGCAAATTAACACTATGAAGAAATTTAATCATTTAATTACAATAATTGTATCCTTATATGCTTCCGTGATATTGTTTGCATGTAATCTTGAAGACTTCAACATGAAAAAGCTGGCTAATCCGGATGACATAGTCTCTGACATGTATGCTCCTTTAGCTTATGGATCTTTTATGGTACAGGATCTGGTCACCTCACCATTATCTGCCACATTTCCTGTCCCTGCAACAGGCGGATTGTCGCTGGAACCTTTAATTATAAGCAAAACGGGTACCTCTTTCAGAGTTGAAGCAGTCGATTCGGTTTATTTAATTATTCATTGTACCAACAATACCCAATGCAATATGATTATCAGCCTTAGTTTCATTAATATTTCCACAGGGCTACCTGCCGGGCGGATATTCACCTCGCAACCTGTTGTGGCCGGGGTGAGAAATTATCCTGCTATATTTGAACTTGGTCCGGCAGATCAGGATATTCTGCAGAAATCGTCTGACATTAAACTGGATTTTACCTTATTCTCCCCTTCCGGAGTTCCTTTGGTCCAGTATAAGGATGTAAAATCAAAGACATTCTCAATAGGTATTTCTTTTCATGCACCTGTCAATTTGCGAAAGTTATTTAATTCCTGAAAAATAATTAATCATAAATGAAGCCAGGTAATCTATTCTTTAAAATATTTCTGTTGGCGGTTCTTGTTTTTGTGGTACATACCCTTCATGCTCAGCCGAATACCTTATATTTTATGAAGGGTATCCCGCAAACTAAAGATCTTAATCCGGCACGTCCAGGAATCTCATCAGGATTCTATTTTAGTATGCCCTTATTTTCAAAACTTGACCTTGCCGCAAATACTAATGGCTGGGCTTACAACGATCTGATCCACAAGGGAACAGGTACACAAGCTGATTCACTTATTGTTGATCTTGATAAATTCAGTTCAGGCATCGGGAATAAGAATTTTGTAAATGAGTCTGCTGCTCTGACAATTTTGGAAGGTGGCTATAAAAAGGGGAAGAATTTCTATGCAGTGTCATTTACTGAACGCGAATTTGTCGGGGCATTTTTCCATAGAAATCTTGTAAATCTTATTAAATCAGGTAATTACCAGTATTTAGGACAAACTTATTACTCAGGTAATTTCGGTGTTGGTGCTCAGCATTACCGTGAGTTCGCCTTTAATTACTCACACGATATGACCAAACAGCTCACTTTTGGTGCAGCTGCCAAAATTCTCTTTGGAATCGCATCAGTTCAGACGAATGGCATTAATCTGAAAGGTACCTCGCCTGCGAGTGGTGAATACATGGATGTCTCTGCTACAGGTCGTGTTAATATTTCAGCACCTGTCGATTTTAAATATAATTCCAAAGGGGAGATTATTTCGATAAATTCACTGCCAGACTATTCTGTGAGTGATTATTTTTCTAATTTCCAAAATCCGGGAATCGCCGTAGATCTTGGTTTTGCATACCGGCTGAATAAAAAAACAGAACTCTCTGCAAGTATAATTGATCTGGGAATGATCGGGTGGAAAAGCAATGTAACCAGACTTACCGAACAGGGTCATTTTTTATATCGTGGAATTAATATTAATGATCCTGCCCATATTCCACCTGTTATATCTCTTTTCAGAACGGTAATAAGTCAGTTAAGTGATTCTATTACATCAGCATTCCGACCCGATACATCAGGTACGGGCTTTTCTACCCTCTTACCTGTCAAAATTTACTTCGGCATTGATTATCAACTAAGTGATGCTGTGAGTGTTTCTGGTTTGAGCAGGATCAGGATTATCAATAATACTGTTCACACTTCATTAACGGCTTCAGCCAATACCCTTATTGGTAGTGGCCTCTCATTATCGGCAAGTTATTCAGTTATGGAGTCCACCTTTGATAATCTGGGTTTGGGAGCAGGGATTAAAACCGGACCATTTCAGATATATGCTGCTGCTGACAATCTGTTTTCTCCATTCTATCCATCCACGGCCAGAAATATGAATCTTAGATTAGGAATCAATTTTATTTTTAATGACGAGAGCAAAAGCAGCAGGAAAGTTAAAAGCAAATTAAATTCAAATTGCAACTGCCCGTATTAGTACGAATAATTTCCTAAATTTGCCGGGATTAAATAAAACAACTGTTATGACACTCTATATTTTAGTCAGCATTGTCACTGAATTCAAGGTTGTAATTTTCATTATATTATTTTTTTACGGTTACAAATTACTGATGCGGTTTATTGCCCCTAAAATTGTTGAAAAAGCTGCAGGTAAAATGTATGATGAGATGAAGAATAAAGAAGCATCCAAAGGGAGACGAACGGTTCGCCAGGGAGATATCACTATCGATTATTCCAATAATAAACCCAAGCAATATAATCGTGGCGATGGCGATTATATCGAATTTGAAGAGATCGACGATAAAAAATAATTTTTACAAACAATTGATCTGAAAATAATTAATTAATAGAGCACTTAAAATGCTCTGAATATATTTTATATGGCCCAGGAAGATTTATTCAAAAAGTTGATTGCACATTGCAAAGAATATGGCTTTGTATTTCCGTCCAGCGAGATCTACGATGGATTAAGCGCCGTTTACGATTACGGACAATATGGGGTAGAATTGAAGAATAACATAAAGAAATACTGGTGGGATTCAATGGTTCTTCTTCATGAGAATATTGTCGGGATCGACTCTGCCATATTCATGCATCCGACTATATGGAAAGCTTCAGGACATGTTGATGCATTTAATGATCCGCTTATCGATAACCGCGATTCGAAAAAAAGATATCGTGCTGATATTTTGATTGAAGAACATCTTGCAAAAATTGAATCAAAAATTGATAAAGAGGTCGAAAAAGCCAAAGCCCGTTATGGTGAAACTTTTAATGAGACTGAGTTTCGTAGCACCAATGCGAGGGTTTTAGAATCTCAGGCAAAATGGAACGACTTGCACAACCGGTTTGCCGTGGCGCTTAATAATGTTGATCTTGCTGAATTAAAGAATATTATAGAAGACAACGAAATCGTTTGCCCATTTTCAGGCACAAGAAACTGGACCGAAGTACGTCAGTTTAACCTTATGTTTTCTACCGAAATGGGCTCGACTGCGGATAGCTCTCTTAAAGTATATCTTCGTCCGGAAACTGCCCAGGGCATTTTTGTCAATTATATGAATGTTCAGAAAACCGGAAGGATGAAAATCCCGTTCGGTATTGCACAGATCGGAAAGGCTTTCCGGAATGAAATTGTCGCCCGGCAGTTTATTTTCAGGATGCGTGAATTTGAACAGATGGAGCTGCAGTACTTTGTCCGCCCCGGAACAGAACTTGACTGGTTCGAAAAATGGAAGGAACTGCGTATTAAATGGCACAAGGCACTTGGTTTTGGTAATGAGAATTACCGTTTTCATGTTCATGAAAAACTGGCGCATTATGCTAATGCCGCAGTCGATATCGAATATAAATTCCCGTTTGGTTTCAAGGAGGTTGAAGGTATACATTCCCGCACCGATTATGATTTGTCCCAACACCAAAAATTCTCAGGTAAAAAGATCCAGTATTTCGACCCGGAAACTAATGAGTCTTATGTACCTTATGTAGTTGAAACTTCAATCGGTGTCGATCGTATGTTCCTTCAGGTTATTTCAGCAGCCTATCACGAAGAAATGGTTGAAGATGTTAACGGTCAGAAAGATGTCAGGGTAGTTTTAAAACTCCCCGCTGCCCTCGCTCCGGTGAAACTTGCAGTAATGCCACTGATCAAAAAAGATGGCCTTAGCGAAAAAGCACACGAAATTATTGACGAACTTAAGTTCGATTTCAACTGTCAGTACGACGAAAAAGATTCTATCGGTAAACGCTACCGCCGTCAGGATGCAATAGGCACCCCATTCTGCGTTACTGTCGATCACCAGACACCAGCAGACAATACGGTTACGATACGCTATCGCGATACGATGTTTCAGGAACGATTTGAAATCAGCAAGTTACGTAACGTTATCCTAAACCATGTAAGTTTCAGGACATTATTTAACCAACATAAGTAATCCTAAATAATTAACAATATTTAACTAATACATTAGTAATATAACTAATGTTTTAGTTGTATATTTGTTTTGTTATTAACTGTTTTGCGAAAAATAATTTAAAGTAAACGCTATGAAGACTAAAAAATTATTCCTAAGAACACACGACCTTCGGGTTTAGCCTTTTTTTTTATTTTGTTAAACTAAGTAATTAGTTTAACAACGAAAATAATAGTTAAATAATTTGGAATCAACATTTCTTTTTTTTAATTTTGAAATGCCTCCCAAAAGCAGAAGACAATACAAATATGAAAGAATTGACCAAAGCTGAAGAGCAACTGATGCAAATACTCTGGAAACTAAAAAAAGGTTTTATTAAAGACCTGATTGATAAGATTCCTGAGCCAAAACCCGCTTATAATACTGTTTCAACATTTATTCGTATTATGGAAAAAAAAGGATTTGTCGGACATATTGCTTATGGCAATACCCACGAATACTATCCTTTGATTTCTAAAAGAGAGTACACAAAGCAGTTCATGAAAGGGTTAATTAAAAATTATTTCGGTAACTCTTTTCAGGAAATGGTCTCTTTTTTTGCCAGGGAGGATAAAATGAGTATTTCAGAACTTGAAGAATTATTACAGGAAGTCAAAAGGGATTTGGAAAACGAAAAAAAGTAACGTCATGAACACAACAATTGTAAATTTCATGTTAGAATCGGGCATCAGCCTGGCACTATTTACTTTGGTTTACATACTTTTTCTCCGTAAAGAGACTTTTTTTGTCCTAAACCGTTTCTATTTACTTTTTTCGGTCATATTTTCATTTTTACTCCCTTTTGTTCATTTCCGGCTAAATAGTGAAATGCCATCAATCATGTTGGATGAAATCACAATATCAGCAAAAGGATATCATAATTTACTACAGACCATATCTGTTTATAGTTCGGTCTTTATTGCTGCATTTGAGAAATCAATTCAATCGGTTGGACTAATAATGCTTATTTACATCTGGGGCACAATAATATTTTCTTTCATATTCATATACAGATTATTATACATAGTTGCATTAATTATTTATAACGAAATTGAAGTAATAAACGGAGCCAGGATAGTTAAAATGTATCGTGATATTTCTCCATTCTCGTTTTTCAATTTCATCTTTATCAGCAAGGATTATGCAAAGAGTAAGGGTATGAAAGAGATGCTTGCCCACGAAATGGAACATGTCAGACAAGGGCATTCCTATGATGTTATGATTTTAGAGTTAATGACTATTATTCAATGGTTCAATCCATTTATCTGGCTATTAAGAAGATCGGTTAGAGAAAACCATGAATTTCTTGCCGACGATGGCGTATTAAAACCAATGGTAAGTTCAGCGGCTTACCGTTTGTTGCTATTAAACAGTGCTTTTCTCCAGCAGCCTGTTATCGCTAATAATTTCAATCATTCATTAGTCAAAATCCGAATCAAAATGATTACAAAAATAAAATCCTCAAAAACAGCAGCTTTAAAGCTTTCAATGGGTATTATTGTTACCGTAGCCCTGCTGATTGTCTTCGCCTTCGATATTAACAGGAACGGTATCCAAAACGAAAAAGCTGTCAATAAAAAGATAGAACAAGTTGTCAATGAGCAACAAAAGTCCACCCAAACGAATCAGTCTGCTTTTAAAAAGGTTGATCAGATGCCGCAATTTCCAGGTGGGGATCAGGCATTTATAGATTTTATCGGCAAAGAAGTAAAATACCCTGATGATGCAAAGAAATCCGGAATTCAGGGGAAGGTTTATGTAACTTTTATTGTGAATAAGCAGGGGAAGGTTATAAATCCCAAAATTACTAAAGGCGTTAGCCCAAGTCTCGATAAGGAAGCCCTTCGGGTAATAAGCATTCTGCCGACATATACACCAGGTAAAAATAAAGGTAAAAATGTGCCGGTTCAGCTCACAGTTCCAATCTCATTTGCTTTAAAATAAACTTAAAATTCATTTGATATCGAGTAAATTATAAGGTGTTTCCTGATATACATAATAATTTAGCCAATTAAGAAAAAGAAGGTTTGCATGTGATCTCCAGCTTAACACTGGTTCATTGGAAGGATCGTTTCCCCTGTAATAATTTACAGGAAGTTCAATCGGAAGCCCCTTTTGAAAATCACGTTTGTACTCGCGGTTAAGTGTCCCTCCGGAATATTCCGGGTGACCGGTAATAAAGAGTTGTTTACCATTATTGGATATCACCATATAAACTCCGGCTTCATCAGATTGCGAAATCAGCTCAATTCCTGCTACCTTCAGAATGTCATCAGCTAATATTTCAGTATGTCTCGAATGCGGAGCTTTGAAAATGTCGTCAAATCCGCGGAAAATCGGAAGCTTTGAATCCGAAACCTGATGATTAAATATTCCGAACATCTTTTTTGCAAGGGGATATTTTGGTATCCCGAAATGATAGTGTAACCCTGCCTGGGCTGCCCAGCAGATAAACATTGTGGAGGTAACGTGATGTTCTGCCCATGCAAAAATTTCGCAGATATCCTTCCAGTAATCGACATCTTCGAAAGGCAAATGTTCAACAGGTGCCCCTGTGATGATCATCCCATCATATTTATAATCCTTAATTTCCGAAAATGTATGATAAAAATTATTCAAGTGGTCCAGAGATGTATTTTTCGAAATATGACCTTCAATCTGAAGAAAATCAATTTCAATCTGGATCGGTGAGTTTGAAAGCAATCGCAGCAGATCGGTTTCCGTCGCAATCTTTAAAGGCATAAGGTTGAGAATAATAATTTTTAACGGACGGATATCCTGATGGGTTGCCCGGGTTTCATTCATTACAAAAATATTCTCCTCTCTAAGAAGATCTATGGCAGGAAGCCCGTCAGGCAGATTTAAAGGCATAACAAGTTTATATTAAAAGTTCAATCAATTTACGGGGAGGTCTTAAAAGTAAAAAAATACTTTTGAGACATCCCCTTTAATTTAACAAAATTAATGAAATAAGACATTCTCAAATCTTTGCAAAAGCCTGTTCAAAATCTGCAATTATATCGTCGATATGTTCAATTCCAACAGAAACCCGCAATCCGGCAGGTTCAACTCCGGCACTAATTTGTTCAACTTCACTTAACTGAGAATGAGTTGTTGCTGAAGGCTGAATTATCAGAGTCCTGACATCACCAACATTGGCAAGATGGCTTACCAATTGAAGGTTGTCAACTGTTTGTGTTGCTTTTTCTTTTCCACCCTTTACAGTAAATGACAGGACGGCTCCCGCTCCCTTTGGTAAATATTTGGATGCGAGTTCATAATTTTCGTTTCCTTCCAGTCCGGGATAATTCACCGATTCAACTTTTGGATGTTTCGCAAGCCATTTTGCCAGTGACAATGTATTCTGAACGTGCCGTTCAACACGTAAAGAAAGGGTTTCGAGTCCCTGAATTAACAAAAATGAGTTAAACGGGCTGATCGCCGGACCGTAATCGCGCAATCCCTCAACACGGGCCCTGATAATGAATGCAATATTTCCAAACGGCCCATTAGTGCCGAAAACGTCCCAGAATTTCAAACCATGGTACCCTTCCGAAGGTTCTGTAAAACCGGGGTATTTACCATTGCCCCAATTGAAATTTCCGCCATCAACAATTACTCCGCCTATTGATGAACCATGTCCTCCAATCCATTTTGTAGCTGATTCCACAACGATATTTGCACCATGTTCAAGCGGGCGGAAAAGGGCACCTCCGCAACCAAAAGTATTGTCAACCATCAATGGTAAATCATACTTTACAGCCAATGAAGCAAATTTTTCAAAATCAGGTATAGAATAACTCGGATTGCCGATTGTTTCGAGATAAATCGCTTTCGTCTTGTCGTCGATCAGTTTTTCAAAGTTCGCAGGATTGAGATCCAATGCAAACCGTGCTTCAATCCCAAGATTTTTGAAAGTCACCTTAAACTGATTAAACGATCCGCCGTAAAGATACGGGGAAGAGACGATGTTATCTCCACTACCTGCAATATTGGTAATTGCAATAAACTGCGCGGCATGGCCTGATGAAACTGCCAAAGCAGCAACTCCACCTTCAAGGGCCGCAATCCGTTTCTCGAAAACATCGGTTGTTGGGTTCATCAAACGGGTATATATATTCCCAAATTCCCTGAGTCCAAAAAGATTAGCGGCATGTTCCGCATTTTTGAATACATAAGAGGTGGTTTGGTAAATTGGAACGGCCCTTGATAAGGTAACACTATCAGGTGTATGACCTGCATGAACCTGCAAAGTTTCAAATTTTGGTGTACTTGTACTCATAACTAATTGTTTTAATTGAAGTTGTATTTAAAAGCTAATTTATAATCAAAATATTTGTTCACTTTAAATGTATATGCTATAACCCGCATTATGTAACATTTGTTTCAAAAAATTCGTGGTGAATGGCTCTGACAGACTCGATACGGTCGTTTACCCCGACTAAAAAGTAGCTCACGATTGGTGAGGCACCTGAGCAACTCATCAACACGTTAATTCCTTTTTTTGCCAATGCAGTAAATATGCGGGCCGCGACCCCGTAATTTTCAGCAATTCCGTTCCCAACCGCTGCCACTACTGCAATATCTTCTATAATCTGAACCCTTCCCACGACAGGGAGCTCAATTGCACTCACCACTGCGTAGGCAGTTCGCAGATCCTTTCTGGCAATTAAAATATTTATAGATATTTGAGAGGTGAGCACTGAACTTATATTAATACCTGCCAGATGAAGCGCAGTAGTAACCTTAGCGAGTATACCAGGTTTTGCCCCCACACCAGATCCTTTCAGTTTAAGAATGCCAAAATCTTCGCTATACGTCACACTTTTTACAATTGCCCTGGTGACCAGTTTTTCAGCACTGACTATAGAAAGTGGATTTTTAGTATCCGGCTCACCGTAAATATTGAAGATCCGGATTGGTATATGGGGATTTGACAATGGTTCCACCGTGCGGGGATGCAGAATTTTAGCCCCGAAATAAGCGAGCTCGGCAGCTTCATTATAAGTCAGTTTCTGAATTTGAACAGGATTTTTTACGGTTTTGGGGTCAGAACTTAAAAATCCATTAACATCTTTCCAGATATCAAGTGACGGTGCTCCGGTACAGCGGGCTATAGCTGCTGCCGAATAATCACTGCCACCGCGTCCAAACAAAGTGGTTTTACCATCAGCAGAAATACCATAAAACCCAGGTATTACATATATAGAATCACTGATAAGTGCTTCCCGGACTTTGCCTGTTGATTTCACAAAATCAACTGAAGCTGCTCCATACTCACCGTCGGTTATCAATCCTATTGCTTCCGGAAAGGCAATTTTTGAATCTAAACCTTCCTTATTCAGAATGCCACTGAGGAATACGGCCGAAATGCGTTCGCCAAATGCAAGAACATGGTCCTCAAGGGCTGGTGAAGCGTCCCCTGTCAGTGCTATTCCGTGAAGGTACTTTTCGAGTTCATCGAGATGAACGGTGATATCTGATAAAATACTATCTATCAACTTTTTATCCTGAATATGTAACTCGAGTGCCTCTTTCTTAAGATTAAAAAGATAATTTATGGTCCTCTTTGCCACATGTTCATCGTGACGTGCTTTTTCAAGCGAATCAACCAAATAATCAGTCACCCCAAAAAAGGCCGATACAATAATTACTACCGGTTGTCCGTAATTCTTGACTACCTGAATTACACGACCGATATCCTCCTTACATTTGAGGTTTGATCCGCCGAATTTAACGACAGTTTTAGACATAACATTAAAATAATTTAAAATTTGGAAATGGGAAAGATACCCTTTAGTGGCATTTGTTGAAGCCTTCAAACAGGTTTAGCCCGGATGAAGGCTATCGCATGAACATAGAGAATGAGAGCATAAAAATAACAGAATGCAGAAAACCGGAAAAACATGGCTGTTTTCCCTGTGTGAATGTAGTACTATTTAAACTTTCTGATTTCATCCTGAATGCAGAGCTAAAAATGAATTTTATTCCGGAACAAACATAGTGATCAATATTCTTATTTCCAAATTTCTTTTAATGATTCTAAATAAAAAAATAAATCATCTAAAAATCTGATGTACCACTCTTCCCTTACCTCATGGCAGAAGCCTTCTTAATTCTCTCTACAAATACTTGCGCCATGGTTTTTCCCCTGTGCTTTGCACGTTCAGCAATCATTCCCTCAAAATTGGCATCAACAGTTTCAGTCCAGATTTTCAGCCATACATCAAAATGATGCTGGTCTATATTCAAATTAAGGTGCATGGGAACCGGATTGCCAAAATAATCCGGCCGGCGTAATAAAACTGTGTGCCAGAAACGGTAAAGTTTACGGTGATGCATATCCCAGCGTCCGGAAAGCCTTTCATTGAAAATTGGCCCAAGGAATGTGTCCTTCTGAACTTCTGAATAAAACCGGTCGACCAGAAATTGTATATCTTTTAATTTTGTTATATCATTTTTCATTTCCGAATATTTGGGTCAAATTTCACAATTTCCATACTGCAAATCAAATAATCATAAACTATATTTGGAAATAATTTGTTAAAAGGGCGGTAAACCAAAAGTATTGTTTCATAATTATATGTTTAAGATGAATATTACCGATATAAAAGGAACTGTAAAATTGGCGAACGGCATCGGGATGCCCTATTTCGGACTGGGTGTTTTCAGAACCAATGAAGGAAAAGAAGTTGAAAATTCTGTAAGATGGGCTCTTGAAACGGGCTACCGGCATATTGATACGGCCGCCATTTATATGAACGAGAAAGGTGTCGGGAATGCAATCAAAGCCAGCGGAATTCCCCGCAGTGAGTTGTTTATAACGACTAAGGTATGGAACGAAAATCAGCGAAACGGTACGGTTATGGAAGGCTTTGAGGATAGTCTCAAATTACTGCAGACAAACTATGTAGATCTTTACCTTATTCACTGGCCTGTTAAAAAAAAATATACTGCCACATGGAAGGTGATGGAGCAGATATACGATTCAGGGAGGGCAAAGGCAATAGGGGTCAGTAATTTTCTGACGCACCACCTGGAAGATATTTTCGGGATAGCAGATATTAATCCTATGGTCAATCAGGTCGAATGCCACCCTTATCTCGTGCAGCAACCATTAATCGATTTCTGTAAGTCGCATAATATTGTTTACGAAGCGTGGAGCCCGATAATGCGTGGTGCAGTTAACAATATTCCGTTATTTGTCGAACTGTCAGATAAGTACAAAAAAACTCCTGTTCAGATTGTATTGAGATGGGACCTGCAAAAAGGAATTGTTACAATTCCCAAATCCGTTCACAAAGACCGGATTGAAAGCAATGCAAGAATATTCGATTTTGAATTATCTGCCGAAGATATAAAGCGCATTGATTCCCTCGATAAAAACACCAGGTTTGGTTCACATCCCGATACTTTTACTTTTTAGGTTACCGGAATCAGTATATACCTTACACCCTCAAGGTTTTTACATGAGGCTGTATCAAAAGTAAAAAAATTTAACCGCAGAGAGCCGCTAAGAAAAACCACAGAGGATCGCAAAGCATTAAAATATAGCAGAATAGCTCTGCGCAACTTTGTGCCTTCTTTGCGTTTCTCCGCGGTAAAAAGACTTTTGATACAGCCACGATATTTATTGTCAGCTATAATTTAGCAAGAAGAATTTCTCTGAATTTAAGCCCCTGAAATTCAACCTAACTGTGATATAATAACCACATAATTTTTTCCATATTTTTTTGCACACTTAGGACAGGTTGTATACCACATAAACATCTTTTTTTTGGTTAATCCCTTAGAAATTAAAATGTTTTCAAAATCTTTACACCATTTGCCGGTATCTTTAAATGGGCCCTCATAAACTTTACTAAAAAATTTACCGCTTAAAGTTGTATTTTCCGCACCTGCAATTTCCCTGTCGACTGAGAGAAAAATATCCATATTCCATTTTGAAGTATGATCAGACAGGCAAAGCCAGTCTTCGACTTCTGCACCGGCCACTTTTATTATTTTATCAAGCCTTCTGATAACCTTGCCAAAATTGACAGGCATATAAAATAGAGTACAAACGTGATCTTTAATGAACCTTCTGTTCTCCCATTCGAATAATTTGTCATCCCATGCAGCCGGGTCAAACTCCGGACAACACATTGAATTTGTTTCTGATTGAGTTGTCATAATAACCTCCTTTTTAAAAAAATTATTTATACATTAAACCTGAAATGCATAATATCGCTGTCCTGAACGACATACTCTTTTCCTTCGATATATATCTTGCCAACTTCCCGGCAGGCAGATTCTGATCCGAGTTTCACATAGTCGTCATATTTAATTACCTCAGCCCGGATAAACCCTTTTTCGAAATCGCTGTGAATTATTCCGGCTGCTTTGGGTGCCTTGATTCCCCTGACAAAAGTCCAGGCACGGCTCTCATCTGCGCCGGTTGTAAAATATGTTTGGAGATTGAGCAATTTGTATGCTGAATGAATCAATTTATTTACACCCGGTTCATCGAGTCCAAGATCTTCAAGAAAAAGCTGCTTCTCGTCATAACTCTCCAGCCCGGCGATATCAGCTTCAGTAGCAGCAGCAATAATCAGAATTTCAGCATTTTCATCAGCTATGGAATCCTTCAGTTGTTCCGAAAATTTATTCCCTTTAGCCGCCGATGCTTCATCAACGTTACAGACATAGAGTACGGGTTTTTTGGTCAGAAGGTAGAAATCATGTATCAGGGCCTCCTCATCTTCGTGCAGTTCAAGTGTACGTGCACTTTTGCCTGTCACCAGGACCGATTTCAATCTTTCGGCAATTGCAACAGTTTTTTGTGCAATTTTGTCGTTCCCTACTTTTGCCTGTTTATGAAGTTTCGAAATCCGGCTCTCAACAGTTTCAAGATCTTTTAACTGCAGTTCGATATCAATCACCTCTTTATCCCTAACAGGATTGATTGATCCATCAACATGGATAATGTTATCATTCTCGAAACAACGAATAACATGAATTATAGCATCAACTTCCCGAATATTGGCCAGAAACTGATTGCCAAGACCTTCACCTTTGCTTGCCCCTTTTACTAACCCTGCAATATCAACTATTTCAACGGTTGTGGGAACGACTCTTTTAGGTTTATCAATTTCGGCTAATTTTATCAATCTTTGGTCGGGAACAGTAATCACCCCCACGTTAGGTTCAATCGTGCAGAAAGGGAAGTTGGCAGCCTGAGCCTTCGCATTCGACAAACAATTAAATAAAGTCGATTTCCCAACATTGGGAAGTCCGACTATTCCGCACCGTAGAGCCATTTTAAATATTGTATATTTTAGTACTGCAAAATTACTAAATTCGCTGATAATATTGTATAATTGAAGGGTTGGATCTTTGCAACCTAATCACATAAATTAATAGGGAATTAAACCATTTATTTAAAAATTAGTCCGAAAGAAAGGATATCACAATATTACGATCCGCGATAATGGATTTGAAAGAAAAGGAATTTATTGGCAATCTAAAATCTGCAGGTAACAGAGAAAAGGCTTTTAAGGTTCTGGTTGAGACTTACCAGGAAAAGCTTTATTGGCATATACGAAAAATTGTTATGAATCACGATGATGCTGACGATATTCTACAAAACGTTTATCTTAAAGTCTGGAAAAATGTGGATGGCTTCAGAGAAGATTCATCACTTTATACATGGCTTTTCAGAATTGCGACTAATGAGTCATTAAGCCATCTGCAAAGGCAGCGGAAACATGCTGTAATCCCCCTGAACGAGATCAGCGATTATCTTACCGGGTCACTCGAATCCGACATTTATTTTGACGGCGATGAAATTCAAAGGAAACTTCAGATGGCAATTGTGAAATTGCCGGAAAAACAACGACTGGTATTTAACATGAAATATTTCGATGAAATGAAATACGAAGAAATGTCTGAGATCCTCCAGACTTCAACTGGTGCCTTAAAAGCCTCCTATCACTTTGCTGTTAAGAAGATTGAAGAATTTCTTAAACAGGATCATAAATAGTTATTAAACCATTTGTAACCAGGAATGTCAAAGAAGCGCAAGAAATGAAAGAAAAAGAAGAAGATATTGAAAATCGGTTCGGAAACCTTAACAAAAATCTGCCTTTCCGGATTCCAGAGAGTTACTTTGATACCTTTTCTGACAGGCTTATGTCAAGGATAAAGGAAATTGAGCACCCCTCCCGGAAGAGAACATTATATTTTTATCTCAAACCGGCCTTATCATTGGCTGCAAGCATAATTCTGGTTATACTGCTGGTTTTTGTACCTATTAAAAAGTTCTTTCCTACCGGTAAAGGGTATTTAGCCCGACAAAAAAACCAGGTAGATCCGGTTGACTCGCTCAGCGAATTGTCGGCAACCTTGATCTCCTGTTTTTCGGAAGGCCAGTTTATGACAGCTGTTTCAGAAATGGATGAATTTGAACCGAAGACTTTGTCATCTGATAATCTTGCTGATTATATTGCAGCTAATTATAACGACTACGATATTATTTCAAACAATTAATAGAAAGAAGATGAAAACAAAAATACTGATCATGGCGGCACTCCTGATATCCATAACAGGCATTGCACAGAGGCAATTCGATCCTCAAACATTACAGATGATCAAAACAAAAAAAATAGCTTTCATTACGGAGAGAGTCGGATTAACTCCTCAGGAAGCCGAAAAATTCTGGCCGGTCTACAATGAACTGGAAAAACAAAGGTTTGTTCTTATGTATAAAAAAAGGGATCTGGAAGAGATGAGCGAAACTCCAAAACCAGGGATGAGCGATGCCGACTACCGTAAGCTTGCCATTGAGATAGCAGCCACTCATGCCAGTGAAGGAAGGTTAATCGAAGAATACAACCTGAAATTTTTAAACATCCTTCCTGCCGAAAAGGTAGTAAAACTTTACAGGGCAGAAGGAAAATTCAGGGCATCTTTGATGCGCGAATTTCGCAAGGCAAAGGATGAGAAAAAGGAAATTAATAAATAGGATTTAGTCTGATACAAGTAGTTTTGGTAAGGAGGTTGTCATAGATCACCGGTCTATCGTCAGCCCCTTTTGCATCTTAGATTATTTGCAACAGAGGCTGAGGGTTTGCATTTCTATCCTTAATCCTCAATTCTACAGCCTGCAAACCAGATTGTTACTCATTACTAACCCTTATATGGTTTACCAGATCCTCAGAATTAATTAAATGTTGTTCACCCGTTTCCATGTTTTTTACAGTAACTACGCCTGATTTTATTTCTGATTCACCGGCGATTATCACGAATTTTATTCCCTTACGATTCGCATAATTCAACTGCTTTTTAAGTTTCTCTGCATCGGGATAAATTTCACTGCATATGCCTTCCGATCTTAACCGCGACAGAAGTGATATTGAATATTTCATTTCCTCTTTCCCGAAATTTACAAACATGACCAATGTCGTTGTACTGACCTCCTTTGGGAAAAGGTCAAGGTGCGACATAACATCATAAATCCGGTCAGCGCCAAAAGAGATCCCCACACCTGAAACACCAGGGAGTCCGAATACCCCGGCAAGATCGTCATACCGGCCACCCCCCGTTATGGAACCGATCTCAACATCTTTCGATTTCACCTCAAATATGGCTCCTGTATAATAATTTAAGCCGCGGGCCAGTGTCAGATCAAGCTCAATTTCAGTTTCAAGTGACAATAAGCAAAGATAACCGAAGATTGTACGGATTTCGTTTATTCCGCTCATCCCGATCGCTGACGTGCCAATGGCCCTTTCAAGTTGATTTAATTTTACTTCATTGCTCCCCTTTATCTTCAGAATTGGTTGAAGTTTAGCAATAGCCTGTTCAGACAAACCTTTTTGAGATAACTCTTCGTTGACCCTATCAATCCCGATTTTATCAAATTTATCGATTGCAACTGTAATATCAATTATACGATCAGCTTCATCAATCATCTCCGCTATACCGGCAAGAATTTTCCTGTTATTTATTTTCAACGCAACCCTGATACCGAGATTCCTGTAAACATGGTCAACTATCTGGATCAATTCCACCTCATTAAGCAAAGAATCTGAGCCAATTACATCTACATCACACTGGTAAAACTCCCGGTAGCGCCCCTTCTGGGGCCTGTCTGCACGCCACACAGGCTGAATCTGATAACGACGGAAAGGAAATGTAATATCATTTTGATTTTGAACAACATATCTTGCAAATGGAACAGTCAGGTCATAACGTAACCCTTTTTCAGATATCTTTGTCGAAAGTTTTAAACTATTCGGTTGAATCAATTCGGAAGGACTAACTGCGGAGAGATAATCGCCTGAATTTAATATCCTGAACAGGAGTTTATCACCCTCTTCACCGTATTTCCCCATCAGGGTAGAAAGGTTCTCCATTGCAGGTGTTTCAATTTGTTGAAATCCATACAATTTGAATACACCTTTTATTTTGTCGAAAATATAATTTCTTCCCGACATTTCATTTGGGGAGAAGTCGCGGGTGCCTTTGGGTATTGACGGTTTCTGTGTCATACGGATGTTAAAATTTCGAACTGTAAAGTTAGGGATTATATCCAAAAAAAGAGGGGTACCCGTCGATACCCCCCTTTAAAATATTTAAGATCCTTCTAATTAAAAATGTAGCGTATTCCAAGTTGCATGGAATAAGTTGAACTATAAGAAACAATGTCGCGGAACGTTTCGCTCAGCATTGTATTGTTATAAGGATTAAGCCTGAAGGTAGGTTTCACTGTTCCATTATAAGTAACACTTGAATTATTCGCTGGAACCAGGATATTATTCATGTTGTAAGCATCTGCTTTACCCCAGTTCTTATTGATTAAGTTGCCAATATTCAGAATATCGAGGCTCACCTGTATAGTATTACGCTTTCCACCGGCTTTTACAAAAAATTCCTGCATAATTTTTGCGTCGAAATTGTTTCTCCATGGAAACAAAGCACCGTTACGTTCGGCATACTTACCTTTACGCGAACTAAGATATTTATCCTGATCGACATAAGCGAAGAAAGCGTTGCTCTGTGCCGCTGCAGTCCATAGGACACTATTAACTGTCTGATCAACAAAAGTAATTTCAGAAGCATCTGCCGGAACATAAATCAGATTGTTTGAGCCGGCACCATCACGAAGAATATTAGCCGAATAAACATATGAAAAACGGCCTTGGGAACCTCCTTCATAGAAAAGTGAAACAGATGTGGCCATCGTCTTCAGATACTCATACCTGTATGATACCGAGGATATCAGCTTATTTGGGCTGACATAGCTTGTATAGCTTAGTTCCCTGCTGTTGGCACCATTTACATTGGCATTGCCATTCCATGCTGACGCTGCCTGATCACCGCCACCATCTACAAGGTTTTTAGCTTCGCTGTGTGTAAAGGCAATCATTGCTGCAAAACCGTGTTCAAATGACTTTTCAAGTTTGGCAGTCATTGAATAGTAGTAGCCACCTTTGGAGTTTTCAAGAACAATCGGTGAAACAGCATTACCTGCTCCGGTGGCAGTCGTAACTTTACCTGCTGCATCAATAAGCTGATAATATTTTTCTCTTGTTGCAATCGGATATATGATCCGGTGATCCGGATATCCTGGAATATACATAGGAAGGCCGTTCTTACTTCTAAGCCCTTCGTTTGCAAAGAATGCAGTGTTGAAATCTTTATTGTAAATCCCTTCCAATGTTCCCTTTAGTCCCCATGGAAGCTTTGCATCAAAAGCAAGGCTGCTCTTCCACGTTTGAGGCATTTTGAAGTTATCAGAAATTATCGTAAAAGTACCCGGGACTACTGTACCAATAGGAGGTTGTGAAGATGGATAGTAGGCATTTATTTCGGGTTTAAACGGCCCTGGCACCGAAGTTCCCGTTAAGGCCTGTGTAGTTTGGATCATGCCCGCATCTGTGGCCTGTCCGACTATCCATACAAAAGGAACGCGACCTGTAAAAATACCAGTACCTCCACGTAAAACCAATGAACGGTCATCCTTGATATTATAATTAAAACCGATCCTTGGTGATAACATTAACCTCGATTTAGGTAGGGTTGAGGTGCTGAATCTATTATCACCGAAAGTAAGTCCTGCGATGATTGGATGTTCTGCCATTGGATCGGGGTACGTTGGCAGGTCAACGCGAAAACCTGCTGTAATCTTTAATTTGGAGTTAACGGCCATCTCATCCTGAAAATAGGCTGAATACTGACTAAATTTAAAACTTGGGAATGCCTGGGCATAGCCCGGAGTATTTGAAAATGTTATTCCAAAGACTTTAGGAAGAGCATTGCTCGTAAAATCACTCCATGAATTAAACACATAATAGCTTGATCCAAAACGCATAAAACCGTTCTTGGTTGTGTTTGTCTCATACTGAACCCCGGCGGTAAAGTTATTCTTGCCAACCGACCACGAAAAATCGTCATTTATAGTTGTTGTTTTTACCTCACGGAGGTTTCCATAGGAGAATAGCTCGGTGCCAAATGATACATAGGCCTTACCATCTTTAATAATATCAACAAATGGGAAAACTTTTCCTTCGGTGCTGCGGGGTTCATCCTGAAAAGAATATGTAAAACGCAGTGTATTAGAGTATTTGCCTCCCCCAAAAGTAGAATTTAACTCAGAGGATAATGAACGGAAGTTCGTTTCCTGGAAATATCCCGTATTCTGGTACCACATGGCATCCATAGCTGTACGGGTTCCTGAGTAAGGTATCTGAGCCGCCTGGAAAGGTGAAAAGGAGCCACTTGGGTAAACTGGCGACTTGGCCTTCGTATTACTATACCGGATGTTGAATTTATGGTTTTTACTTATGTTATAATCCAGACGTACCAGAAACTTTGTGGCAGGGCTTTCCTGGGAATATCCCTGATAAGGACCTGTTTCATATCCATATGTATCAAGAAGATATTTGCTGATCATATCCATATCGGCGACTGTCGGACGGGCGATATTATTTGCGTAATCGGCAGTAGTCGAAGAAGAAGCAGCAACACGTGGTGGTCCGGGTACTTTATTCTTTTCAGTCTCGTAATTTACAAAAAAGAAAAGTTTGTTCTTAATTATTGGTCCGCCAACGCGAAAACCTTTCATGTCGTAACTTGAAGGGGTTTTGGTAAATGTAGCATCACCGACCTTATTTCCCTTGTATTTTTCATTTTGCATATAAGTGTATACAGAACCGCTGAACTCGTTATTGCCCGAGCGGGTTACTGCGTTTACCGAAGCACCGATAAAACCGCTTTGCCTGACATCAAACGGGGTGATGTTTACTGAAATCTGATCAAGTGCATCAATAGAAATAGGTGAACCTCCGCCAGGAAGGTTGGTCCCAATCCCAAAAGCATTATTGAACTGTGCTCCGTCAACAGTGATATAATTCTGCCGGTAGTTTCCTCCGCCAATCTGGTTACCATTTGCCTGTGGAGTAAGGCGTGTAAGATCATTGATACTTCTCGACACAGTCGGCATCATCGCAATCTGGCGGTTACTTACATTAATAGCAGCCCCGTTGCGCTCTGAGTTGAATGCCGAAGGTTTTACACCAACAACCAAAATTTCACCAACTTCGGTGGTGCTCTCCTTCAATTCAGAATTAAGGGTAAAAGATTCACCTAAATTTAAGGTTACATCAGTGTAAGTTGCCTTTGAATAACCGATAAACGAAACTTCGATCGTATATGGTCCACCCGGGCGCATACCCTGAATTATGAACCGTCCTTCGGAATTTGTAACAACGCCGTATTGAGAACCGGACGGTACGTGAACAGCAACAATTGTGGCTCCCGGCAGAGACTCTTTGTTACTCGTAATTTTACCATTCATTCCGGAGGAAGTTACCTGTCCCAGCACGGAAAAGACCATTCCCGTAAATAGCAATACAGTCAGTAAGAGCTTGTTCAAATTGTTTTTCATTAAAAATTATTTTAATTAATAGTTAAATTTAAAATTGAATGACTAATAGATTGTAAATATTTTATCAATTATTAAATTGTTTAAGATTTCGCAAAAATAGAATAAGCGCTCAACACTACTCAATCTTGGTTGTTACAATAACATTAAATTTCATGTCCAAAATTAAACATTGGAAATCAATCCGTAGTTGACAGGCATCAGTCTCTGTTGGCTATTTATGAACATATCATGTGATTTTATTAACAATCGTTTGAAATTATTAACATATCGATGCCAGAAACCGATAACTTTCTGAATTGCTTATCATTAAGAACAAAAAGATATATATAACTGTAAATGTGAAAGTTATCTGATCAATGAACCTTTCGTCGAAGATTTGGTTTGAATTATTACTTTTGTAACCATTTTCACAACAACAATACGATGCTCAAAGATAAATACGGTTTGTTAATAAAAAGGGACGGTTTCATAAATGAACAGATACCTGATAAAATTGATCTTGAGAATGAGATTGGCATATTAAAGCAGGCAAAAAATGCTGTAATACTTGGCCACTATTATATTACACCTGAACTTCAGGATATTTCGGATTTTCTTGGCGATTCGCTTTCGCTCGCACAACAGGCTCAAAAATCTGATGCTGACATTATACTTTTCGTGGGGGTTAAGTTCATGGCGGAGACTGCAAAAATCCTTAATCCGGAAAAGAAAGTCATTGTTCCTGATCTGAATGCAGGCTGTTCCCTTGCTGACTCAGCATCTGTACCTGCTTTTCAGGCGTTCAAAGACAAACATCCTGACCATAAGGTGATTTCATATATTAATTGTTCTGCTGGTATAAAAGCTCTTTCAGATGTTATCGTTACTTCTTCAAACGCGGTGAAGATTGTAGAATCGTTCCCTGCAGATCAACCTTTAATATTTGCTCCAGACAGGAATTTAGGGAATTACATAAATTCTGTCACAGGCAGGGAGATGATGCTATGGAATGGGGCGTGTATGGTGCATGAGAAGTATTCGCTTGAAAAAATAGTGCTCCTGATGGACCAATTTCCTCATTCCGTGTTTATAGCCCATCCTGAATGTGAACAGCAGGTACTTTTGGTAGCTGATTTTATCGGTTCGACAACTGCTTTGCTTAACTTTGTTTCCAAAAGCAGTGCAAATCAGTTTATTGTGGCAACAGAAAGTGGAATACTTCATCAGATGCAGAAGCTCTGTCCGGACAAATTTTTCATTCCGGCCCCTTCTATAGATTCGACCTGTGGTTGTAACGATTGCAGTTATATGAAATTGAATACAATGCAAAAATTATATCTTGCCTTGAAATATGAACGACCTGAGATTAACCTTGATGCGGATATTATTAAAAAGGCAAAAATCCCGATACTCCGGATGCTGAAACTGTCAGAATAAGAGTGAATATTTCCCTGACACAACTGTTTTTAGAGATTTATCGTCTTAAAACAGTTTAAAATTATTTACTTTGTAGTCAGAAATATCTGTTCGATTATTTGTTGAAAGGGAATAAAATTCACAATTCGGATTTTTAAAATCAAGAAAATACAATATTATTGATGAGAAGAATAAAACTGTTATCTGTTGTTTCAATCCTCCTGGCGGCGGTGCTTTCCAATTCGTGCAAGAAATCGTCAACTACCGAGACCACCACTACTCCTCCCGGGCCCGGTGAATATGTAGGTTCAGTTGTTGTTTATTCGAAAGCAGATACAGTGCTTCCATATTTTCTGAAAAATAAATATGTCAGAATAACAGGGGCCCTCGAATTATATACTTCTGATGATATTGACTATGGTAAATATCTTGAAAATCTCAGATCAGTAACCGGTTCTGTGAGACTTTACAAAATCCGGAATACAGATCTTTCTTTTTTATCAAAAATAACCAAGATCACCGGTGATCTTCAGATATCAGCATGTCCCGGACTAACATCACTTGCAGGCCTTTCTCAACTCGATACCTTATCGAATAACCTTATAATCGAAAATAATCCAAAAATTACCAACCTTAACGGCCTTGGTTTAATACAAACCCTGGCAGGTTTAACTGTGACAAACAATGCTACCCTTCTATCCCTGGCAGGATTAAATAATATTACATCAATAAACAGCATTTCAATCGGGGAAAATCCTTCACTTACCTCTTTGAATGGGTTATCAAATCTGACTTCAGTAACCTTAAATGTTGTATTATTTAACAATGCAATTCAATCCAGCCTTGAGGGGTTGAATGGCCTTAAAAATATTGACGGAAATTTGTCCCTCTCAGGATTGGCTGAACTTTCCCGTATAACAGCCTTAAGCGGACTGAATGATACTATTTCATCAATATTAATCTCAGGATGCAATAAATTGACCAATATGGGAGGGTTGTATAATTTGCCTCACATCAAAAAGGATTTAAGAATAGTTAACTGTTCAAATTTTGTTAATCTGTCGGGTCTTACGAAAATTGACACTATAGCCGGAACGATTGAGTTAGATCATCTTGATTCGTTTACTTCCTTTGAAGGTATGACAGCATTGAAAGGGATAAAAAAAGACCTGCGGATTGTTGAGTGCAGTGCTTTGAATTCCTTAAACGGTTTAAAAACCCTCGACAGGATAAACGGAGATCTAATAATTGATGGAAATCTTAAAATGGTCAACCTGAAAGGTGCGGATGCATTAAAACTTGTGAAAGGTAATGTTCAGATATTGAACAATGATTTGCTTCTTTCCCTTGACGGGCTCGAACCCCTTAAAACAATTTCAGGTAATATTGATATTTATTACAATTCAAAATTAGCAAATTATTGCGCACTTAAACCTGATGTGTTCAGCGGAATTGCTTATATTGGTTTTAATGCTTACTCCCCGAGTTGGGCACAAATAAAAGCCGGAAGCTGTTCCAAATAATGTCCTGAAAAGCAAAATATTATTCAATAATTTCTGTCCAGTTATAAGGATCTGGTTCAATGCCATATTGAATTGCCCTAAGTTTTTCATAAAGTTGAACACTCACCTTTCCGGGATCATTTCCGTAAAAGTACTCTGTGTTTTTATCTGCATCAAAGATTCTTTTGACCGGAGAGATAACAGCAGCTGTACCACATGCGCCAACCTCATCGAATCCGGCAAGTTCCTCAACAGCAATCTGGCGTTCCTCAACATTCATACCCATATCTTTCGCCAGCTGACGTAAGCTCATATTAGTTATTGATGGTAAAATAGAATCTGATTTTGGCGTTACATAGGAATTTCCTTTAATGCCGAAGAAATTAGCGGGGCCACATTCATCGATATACCTCTTTTCCCTTGCATCGAGATAAAGAACTGAAGAGAACCCGTTTTGATGTGCACGGTCACCCGCAACCAGGCTCGCAGCATAATTTCCTCCCACTTTTATCTTCCCGGTACCAAGCGGGGCCGCACGATCATATTCCCTGTAAATTACGAGATCTGTTGGTTTAAATCCTTCCTTAAAATAAGGACCCACAGGCATTACCATTACCATAAACAGATATTCGCTGGCGGGTTTAACCCCTATCTGAGGCCCTGTGCCTATTAGCAACGGACGGATATACAGCGACGCACCTGATTCATAAGGAGGAACAAAATCTTCATTCAACTTTATCACCTTCCTGACAGCTTCTGTAAATAAAGCTATAGAAACTTCGGCCATCATAATCCCCTGTGCTGAACGTTGCATCCGCTTTGCATTCTCTTCCATCCTGAAAACACGGATCCTGCCATCTTTTCCCCTGAAAGCCTTCAGTCCTTCAAACGCCTCTTGTCCATAATGAAAAGTAGTTGCACCAATATGAACATTTATATATTCAGAGTCAGACACCTCCAATTCGCCCCACCGGCCATTAACATACCAGCTGCGAACATTAAAATCCGCTTTGCTATATCCAAATCCCAAATTCCCCCAATCCACTGTTTTCATAACCCAATTTTATTCTGCAAATTCTATCCGCAAAAATACAATTAATTTTTAAAAAATTTATTAACCGCAATATTAACAATCAAACCAAAATTATTTCGTAAAATATTCCATCCAAACTATTGTAAACCAATTTAATACACGTTACTGTCATAACATGTATACCATTTTAAAACTATCATAATTTCAACAAAAATTGAATTTTATCCTAATCCTGCCTTTAGTTGAGAAATAAGCTTAAAATTAATGTAAATTTGATTTACATTTGCAGTGTTTTACTCTACGTATTTTAGATATAATACATTGATATACTGGTAAATATAACTATTAATTATTAACAGGAAAGCAGAAAGAACTTCAATAGTCAATGAAATCAGGAATGTTAGTTATAACGCCCATTGTTTCGGAAGAAACTTCAGCATCAGACTTCAAAGTTCCCAGAGTTTCAGGGAAAATATTTTCAATGTTTAACAGTAAATTCCGCTCAGGAACAAGCTTCCCCTGCGATGAATCGGTTCAGGAGTTTATAAGGAAAAACTACGCCAGAACCTCGATCGGTGATTGGAACAGTTGGACCTGGCAGATAAAAAACAGTATTCAAACTGCAGAAAGGTTGAAAGAGATATTTGGAGAAAGGTATGAAAACGTAATTTGTTCCTTACCCGAAGATCATTTACCTTTCCGGATAACACCATATTTTGCATCCCTGTTAAGCCGTTTTTCACCCGGTCATCCCCTTTTCAGGACTATGATTCCTGCAAAAGAAGAGTTAACCATGGGGAACGGGGAAAAGAATGACCCGCTAAATGAGGCTAATGACACCCCTGCCCCGAATATCGTTCACCGTTATCCTGATCGTGTTTTATTCACTGTAACAGGATTTTGTGCTGCTTACTGCCGCTATTGCACCCGTAGTCATATGGTAGCTCAAAAAAACAAATGCCATGTTTCGACTAAAAGCTGGGATAAGGGGATTGAATATATTAAACAAAATAATAAAATCAGGGATGTCCTTATCTCAGGGGGAGATCCGTTGACATTATCTGATTCCAGACTTGAATATCTTTTATCACAGTTGAGAGCTATCGATCATATCGAAATTATCAGGATCGGCACAAAAATTCCTGTTGTCCTGCCGATGAGAATTACAAAAAATCTGATTAAAATTATCAAAAAATATCATCCTGTAATGATGAGCCTTCACTTCTCACATTACGACGAACTAAGCATCGAAACCAAGGAGGCTTGTAACCGGCTGGCTGACGCAGGAATACCACTCGGCAGCCAGTGTGTGCTTCTGAAGGGGATTAACGATCGGGTCGAAACATTTATGAAACTTAATCATGAACTGCTTAAGGTCCGGGTTCGCCCTTATTATATTTATCAATGTGATCCGATTCCAGGCTCCGCCCATTTCCGTACTGAAATAAAAAAAGGGATCGAAATTGTCAAAGGACTTCGTGGATTTACAACAGGGTATGCAGTTCCCCATTTTGTTATTGATGCCCCTGGTGGCGGCGGGAAAATCCCAATTTTACCCGAATCTATAAAGTGTATTGATAAAGAGGGAATTACGCTCATTAACTACGAAGGTAAAGAGTACATTTATCCCGAAAGATCTTAATTAAGATTTATTAAAATGTTAAAAGTCGGCTTAACTTTCGACCTTAAAGAGGATTATTTGAAATTAGGATATTCGGGCGATGAGGTTGCAGAGTTCGACTCACTGGAAACTATTGATTACCTTGACAATACAATATCTTCGTTAGGATTTGAGGTGATCCGGATCGGAAATATTTTCAATCTGACAAATTTTTTAAATTCAGGGGATCGCTGTGATATTGTTTTCAATATTTGTGAAGGGATGTATGGAATTGCCCGGGAAGCACAGGTGCCGTGCCTCCTTGATGCCTACAGAATTCCGTATGTTTTCAGCGAGCCTGACATTCTGAATCTCACCCTGAATAAAGGACTTACAAAGCTTTTTTTAAAACAGGAAGGGATACTTACTGCTGAATTTAAAGTTGTATCTCAGTTACATGAATTACAATACATTAATATTCCTTTTCCTCTCTTTGTGAAACCAGTTGCCGAGGGGACAAGCAAGGGTATAGATAGTCACTCCCTCGTAAACAATCAGCCAGAGCTTGAAAATTCGGTTAACTATTTGCTGAATACCTATCATCAACCTGTTTTGGTTGAATCGTTTCTTCCTGGCAGGGAGTTTACAGTCGGAATTTCAGGAAGCGGAGGCGATACAAAAATTTTAGGGGTTATGGAGATTCTGTTAAATGAACATTCCCCCCACCCCATTTATTCGTATTCGGTTAAGAAGGATTGGGAGAAATATGCAAGTTATAAAATTGCAAGTGATCCTACAGCTTTAAAATGTGGCCGGATTGCAGTTGATGTCTGGAAAATTATCAAAGGGAAAGATGCCGGACGAATCGATTTCAGGTCTGATGCCAATGGTAATCCTAACTTAATTGAGGTAAACCCTTTGGCGGGACTTAATCCAGTTTCTTCCGATCTTCCGATACTTTCACGATTGAACGGAATATCTTACAATCAGCTTATTTCTGAAATTATGAATTCAGCCATTAAACGTGCAGGAATATAAATTTTCAAATGAAAAATGCTCTCATTTTACATAATCCATTAGACAGCACCTCTAAAGAGGACGAGATGGATGTTTTAAATCAGGCAGTTATGATTGAAACTGCCCTTCTACATTTGGGTTTTACTTCGCAACGGCTCGCTTTCAGTTTAAAAAACAACTTCTTATCGGATTTAATTGATCTGGGTAACGTTTCCGTCGTTTTTAATCTTGTCGAAACAATTAACCAGTCAGGTCGGCTTAGTTTTGTTGCTCCTGCCATTCTCGAACTATTAAAGGTCCCATTTACCGGATCCGGTGCAGAGGCTATTTATATGACAACCGACAAGGTTATTTGCAAAACTGTTCTCAGTTACAATAAAATCAAAACCCCATTATGGGCTACTAATATTAAAGACATTGATCCTGAGATATTTTACATTGTCAAACCAATTTCTGAAGACGGATCAGCCGGTATTGATGACGCTCAGGTTACCAGAGGGAACAATATCAGAGAGATTCCAAAAGGATATTTTGCAGAGGAGTATATTCATGGCCGTGAATTTAATATTTCGATAATTGGCGGAGATAAGGAATTTAAAGTGTTGCCTCCGGCAGAAATGTGCTTTTCTGATGATTATTATGAAACAAAACCTCGTATTTTGGGTTATAAGGCAAAATGGGACCCAACTTCTCCGGAGTACAAAAACACAACAAGGAGTTTTCAGTTTGAAGTCAAAGATTCAGGTTTAATTGGGGAACTGATTGAAATAGCCGGTAAATGCTGGGAAATATTCGGGCTTAGAGGATATGCCAGGGTTGATATCAGGGTTGGAAGTGACTATCTTCCTAAAGTAATTGAATTAAATGCCAATCCATGTATTTCACCGGACAGCGGATTTATTGCTGCTTGTTATGAGTCGGGAATGACTAATATTGAAATCATAGAACGAATTATTGAAGATGCAAAAAAATATGAAGCAGGAATTTAAGATTAAAAGATTCAGGAAAACAGTTGTACCAAGTGATATAATGAATGTTACGCAAATTCTAAAATCCACAGGATTTTTCAAGCCCCACGAAATAGATGTTGCGATAGAACTTTTGGAAATTCGCATGAAAGACGGTGAGAGCTGCGGTTATCAATTTTGTTTTCTTGAACTTGAAGGAAAAACTGTTGCTTATGGATGTTATGGAGAAATCCCATGTACAATCGGGAATTGGGATCTGTACTGGCTCGCTGTGGATAACGACTTCAGGGGAAGAGGACTTGGCCGAATGTTACTTGAAAAAATAGAATCAGATATTAAATCGCATTCAGGAAGAGGAATATACATTGAAACATCAAATAAAGAACAGTACAAGCCGACAATAGCTTTCTACCAAAATTCTAATTATCAACAAATTGTGGTTTTCAAAGATTTCTATGACATAAACGACAATAAGGCTGTATTTTATAAAAAACTCTGATTAATCAAGCTTTAAACTTCTTCATAGGGGATGTCCTGAATTTTGGATCCTTTATAAATATTCGGTTGGTGTCTTTTTTTCCACGCCATAATAAGTTCAGAAATCCCATTTAAAATCAATAATGCACCAAGAAAAGGAAGAATAGTTTCGGCACTTTTAAAAGGATCTGATAACAGGAATACGCCACAGGCTATCGTCATCAGTGCAATAATAAGGAATATCCAGGTCCATAATGAACGGGAGAGTGTCCCAAGCACTCCGGCCAGTTGCAACAACCCCATAAGCAATAATATAATTCCGATAAAAATCATAAATGCCTTGACCATGATGGTAGGCGAAGTGATTAAAACCATCCCGATAATCAGATTTATAAGACCCTGGGCAGATAAGAATCCGTTCAATATGGCTGCCTTTTTCCTGTTAGACAGGATAATTGTGAACAGTCCGTTTAATAACAGGAAGGCACCAATAATTATAATTACTGTCCTGATCGTTAATCCCGGGAAAAACAGGAATACGCTTCCGATTAAAACTGCAGAAATACCGCGCGAAAGTGAGTTTTTTGAATTTGTGACAAATAAATTTCCCATAAATACTAACTGTGAAAGATAAACATTATTTCGAAAATGATTTCATGGAATAACGAAGATAGTGTAAAAAAATCAATATTAACTGACCTTGCGATTATTTCGCCTTTTTCCTTTTTTTTTAGAAAATCAGCTTAAATTTGCCAACTGAGATTAAAAATTATTTAATACATACTATGGGACGCGCATTCGAATATAGAAAAGCCAGAAAGCTCAAACGCTGGGGATCAATGGCCAGAACATTCACAAAAATTGGGAAAGAAATAGCTATTGCAATAAAATCTGCCGGACCTGATCCTGCTGCAAATTCAAGACTGCGTGTCCTGATGCAGAATGCCAAGAATGCCAGTATGCCCAAAGAGAATATTGAACGTGCAATAAAAAAAGCAACTTCGAAGGACCAATCTGATTATAAGGAAGTTGTGTACGAAGGATATGCACCCTATGGTATTGCGGTCCTGGTTGAAACAGCAACAGATAATACTACCCGAACAGTAGCAAATGTTCGGAGCTATTTCAATAAATGTGGTGGTTCGCTTGGAACATCAGGATGTGTCGATTATATGTTTGAGCATAAATGTCTTTTCAAGATAAAAAACAAGGAAGGAATCGACCTTGAAAACATCGAATTCGAAATGATCGATCTGGGGGTTCAGGAAGTTTTCCCGGAAGACGACAATATTATCATCTATGGTGATTTCGAAGCGTTCGGTCCTATTCAAAAATATATAGAGGAAAATGGTTTTGAAATTGTTACTGCAGAATTCGAAAGAATTCCCTCGGAAACCAAAGAGTTAAACGAGGAACAAATTGCAGAAGTTGAAAAGCTTTTAGAGAAACTTGAAGAAGATGAAGATGTTACAAATGTATTCCATAATATGAAAGATTCCTGATTTTAATTTTGCATTATTATTTCAGGAACATGTGCCGTCTTGCTAACCGTATTTCACCCACTTGCGTAACATATAAATAAACCCCAACCTGCAAATTAATTCACAGCATAATAGCTACTATTCACTTATGTCAAGTACAGACTGATATATCGCTCAGTTCGTGGCGCGCCTGACAGAGAGAATAATCTGGGTTCCCCCTCAAACGGTGGTGAAGCTAAAAGCCGCAGTGAACGTGGAATAATTAACGTTATTGGAAACAAGGATTTTGGATTACCAATTTCAAAAATGAGCAACCAAAACCAAACAGAACTTGTCGGTAGTTCATCTGCGAAATTTACCTTTCTAAGGTTCAACCATTAATTAATGATTTGAAGTTTTAGCTTATAAATATCGCTTTTACTTTGGATTGTTAGAATATACATGCCAATTTTCAAACCGGCAGTTTCAATGACATTGTTGTTTTCATACAACTCTTTTTGCATTACCTTTTGACCCGTTACGGAATGCATGACAAGTATGACAGGGAATGTGGTTTCAGTAGGCAGATTGACATTAAACCATCCAAAGGAGACCGGGTTGGGAAATAGTACAATACTTTCGGTTACCGTTTCCGGTTTCAGATCAACACTTTCAGCAAGTTCTCCTGATTTCAAGGTGGTACAGGATACTGTCGCAGACGATATATTACTCCATGCAGAATTTCCAGAGGAATTTATTGCCCTTACCTTGTAATAATATTTTCTGCCCTTTGTTAATCCTGTATTGGTATAGGTAGTTATATTTGATGGCAAGGTTGCAATGGTTGAATAAGTTCCATTCAGTGATGTGGATCTTCTCAGGTCAAAATTTGTCTCATTAACAGAATTATCGAACCAAGTCAGTAAGATAGAATTACAACCCGTTGCTTTGGCGGTAAGATTGGACGGTGCAGCAGGTGGACCGGAAGTAGCTGTGGTTGAATTTACTACATTGCTCCAGGCTGAACTCCCGATGGAATTAATAGCTTGCACCTTGTAATAATAAGTTGTCGAACTGTTTAGTCCTGAATTAGAGTAGGATGTTGTATTTGCCGCCAATGTTGCAATAGTAGAAAAGCCACTACCTGAAGACAATGAACGCTGAAGAACATAACTCGTTTCATTGGTTGCAATATCACTCCATGTAAGGTTGATAACGGAAGTTCCGGCTGCTGTGGCAATCAGATTCGATGGGGCAGCGGGTATATTTGCAGGCGGAGTATCGGTTTTTGCGCTTGCTTCGTTGCTCCATGACGAATTTCCTCCTGCATTGGTTGCCTGAATTTTATAATAATATGTTGCTGAACTGCCGAGTCCAACATCAGTATATGAAGTTGTATTCGCTGATATTGTAATAAGCTTGTTGAATATGCCACCGGAAGTGGATGATTGCATTAGTACAAAACTCGTTTCATTTGTTGAATTGTCAGCCCAGGTTAATTTTATGGAAGATGTTCCTGCAGGTGTTGCTACCAGATTGGAAGGTGCAGCCGGAGGAGAAGGTATAGTGCCCGACTGCGTATATTTAGCTGTTGTCCCTCCAACAATATATATACTGTTATCAGTGCCAAATTCAAACCAAACCGGGTATCCGCTTGGTGTTGTTGCAGCCCATGCCGAAGTGCCATCGACATTCACTTTGCATAAACCCATTTGCGACATGGTACTTCCTGCAATATAAGCTGCATTTTGTCCATCCAGTTTCATTGGTGCCAGCGCCAGCAATGCCAGACCTGGACCATCGGCATCCAGGTTTTGCCAAAGTACATTTCCATTGGTATCATATTTAATAAAGGCTGCACCATACCCGACACTTGGATTACCGCCAACCACAGGATTATTGTCAGTGCCAACCTCAACTTTATTCCCTTTCAAAGTATTTGTTTTCGACCAGAGAACTGTTCCAGTTGGAGATAATTTTGTGATAATACTTCCAGCATTTGAAACAACATACTCACCATTAATGATGTAGGTATTCCCAAAAACATCACCCGCCGCATCTCCGACACTCAGGCTGTTTACTCCTGCGTAACTCCAGATAAGATTGCCGTTCAGGTTAATCTTTGAATACCCGTTTATGCTGCCTGTTATTCCTCTGTGCACAATAACAATGTCGTTATCCGGGGTGAATTTGAAAGTAACAGGGGCACCAATTCCTGAATCAAAATAGTTCCAAACGGTTACACCCGATGAATTAAACTTCTTAACTTTAGTAACCTGTCCGTTTGAACCGGTTCCTATCCCAAGAACATAAATATTATTGTTAGCATCAACCAAGCATTTTCGGGTTGAAGAACCGTCAAAAGAGCTTTCGTAAACAACCCGCCACAATAAAGTACCATTAGGACTGTACTTCATTAAAAGACTTGCTGCATTTACCGGATTTGAATATCCCGAGCGAATTGTACCCGAAACCAGTATATTCCCCAGGTTATCTGTATCAACCCAGGTTGCAACTTCGTGCCTGGTATTATCGTCATTATTATAGGGAACTTCCCAGAGAATATTCCCTGTTGCATCCCTCTTGGTTAATGTTATGTCACCTCCTGCATTATAATCCCAGTTCGCTGTATAAACATTGTTTGAAAGATCTGTGGCAACTGCAACACCACCCGGATAATTATACCAGACTACCTGTACTTGTGCATTAGAAACTGACCCAATTAACACCAATGCCAAAATGATAAGTTTTTTCATAAATATTCAATTAAAATTTATAACTATTGTTCCATATTAAAGTCTTAAAATTGGAGCTGATAAGAAAATGATTATTTTAATCAATCATGGTTCTATAAAATAAACGATCTAATTTGAGTTCTTCGTCTCATGGACTGCGATAATTTTTTTTGTATTTGCTGTGCGATTTACAATGGCTGCTCCCGTTGCACCTGTATTAAGTAAATATGAATTGCCCAATTTCAACATTTTGTAATTCGCATCGTTTATATCAGCAATAGCCCCATGTTGTCCGGTACCATCTACATAAAATATAATGCCACTGCCAAAGTATTGTCCAAAAATGTAAAATGTATTACTTTGCAGAACTGCTTTCTTCTCTGTTAGCGTAGTTGCGCAAGACCTTTTTCTGTAATATTTTAGGTTCTCCTAAATTGGGTTTTTCGACAAACGCAATGATCTAATTTTTCATTTGTACTAGTTTTAAATATTGAATTTAAATTACTTTCTGACAAAATTGTTTCGTTTTTCCCGATAAGTGTTACATAATAACGGAAAAGATTTATATAATCCACACATGCCTTTTGCACAATAAAGCAAAAAGCATATTCTTAACTTTTTTTTAGCTTGTACTTTGATTCAGTATCTGCTTTCCCCTTTCGAGATTTTCAAGCTGTTTTGCTGATAGTTTTGGATACTCAATACCATGCGATTGCAGATTTTCAATAATAATTTGACAAACAGCAATTTGCATAAACCATTTATGGTCTGCCGGAATAATATACCAGGGAGCCAAATCTGTAGAAGTATGCTGAAAAGTTTGTTCATAAGCTATCAGGTAATCTTTCCAGAATTTACGTTCTACCACATCACGGTCTGAGAATTTCCAGTTTTTCCCGGGATCATCAATTCTCTTTAAAAACCGCTTTTTCTGTTCCTCCTTCGATACATTAAGAAAGAATTTTAAAACTATAGTGCCGTTATTGACCAGGTATTTCTCGAAATTATTGATATCGTTGTAACGTTGTAACCATAGGGACTGATCAGGGGTGATTTCGTCGTAATCTACAGAAAGTCTCTGTTCTGCAAGTATTTCAGGATGCACCCTGGTAACCAGAACTTCTTCATAATACGATCGGTTGAAAATTCCGATTTCACCTTTGGCAGGGGTAACTTTCATACATCGCCATAAATAAGCATGATCGAGTTCTTCGCTGGATGGAGCTTTAAAGCTGGTGACATTGCATCCCTGGGGATTAATACCTGACATAACATGTTTTATAGTACTGTCTTTCCCTGCCGCATCCATTGCCTGAAAAATTATCAATAATGAAAATTTGTTCTGTGCATAAAGCATATCCTGGATTTTCGAAAGTTCCTTTATGCCTTTAATCAGTTTTTCCTCAGCATCATTGGAGTTGTTAAAGGATCCGGTATCATCAGTTTTGAAATCTGCTAATTTCCAGTTTATGTCAAAAGGGAAAATGTACTTACTGTAATTCATAAATAACGTCTATTAAGTAAAATACTGAGCCTATCATAAAACAAATGCTTATATATAAACCAATTTTTAAAATAAATGTTTATCTATCTTTGCATTAAGTTCAAAAAAAAATACTGAATGTTAGATCAATCAACAATATGTGCCATTTCGACTCCACCAGGCATCGGAGGAATCTCAGTAATACGTATTTCAGGGCGAGAGGCTTTCTCAATTGCCGGAATGATTTATAAATCACCTGTCAGCGATAAAAAACTCACTGATCAAAAGCCAAATACACTTCATTTTGGAGCTATAAAATCGGGCAATGATATTATTGACGAGGTTGTAGTAGCTCTCTTTAAAGCCCCTCACTCTTTTACCGGTGAAGATATTGTTGAAATCTCGTGCCATGGATCTGTCTATATTCAGCAGCAGATTTTGCAATTACTAATTTCAAATGGTGCCCGTCTTGCCCGGCCGGGTGAGTTTACCCAAAGGGCATATCTTAACGGAAAGATGGACTTATCACAGGCTGAAGCTGTAGCCGACCTGATTGCCTCGGGAAATGCTGCAGCCCATAAACTTGCCATCAACCAGATGCGTGGCGGTTTCTCCCACGGTATTCACCAACTCAGGGACGAGTTGCTCCGGTTTGCAGCATTGATTGAACTTGAACTGGATTTTAGTGAAGAAGATATCGAATTTGCCGACCGGAGTTCATTAATTGAATTATCCGCCCGCATTGCAGATCTTTTAAAAAAACTGACCGAATCGTTCCGGTTGGGAAATGCTATCAAAAACGGAATTCCTGTTGCAATCATCGGGGAGACCAACGTCGGAAAATCGACCCTGCTCAATGCCCTTCTGAATGAAGAGAAGGCCATTGTGTCGGATATCCACGGAACAACCCGGGATGTAATTGAAGACGTGGTAAATATTGACGGAATACTGTTCAGATTTTCTGATACAGCAGGCCTTCGCGAATCAGCCAGTACTATTGAGTCTTTAGGCATTGAGAGAAGTTATATTCAACTTGCGAAAGCTGAAATTGTTTTTCTCGTAACAGATATAAGCGGACAAATTGGGCCAGTACTTAAAAGGATTGTTAAAATTCGTGAGAAAATAGTTGGTCAAAAATTAATTATAATTGCAAATAAAGTTGATATTGCCACAGCCAATACTCAAAACCAGTTATCACTATTTCCGTTATTACCAAACGAATCATTGGTTTTTATTGCTGCCAAAAGCCGGACAAATCTCGATGAGCTTATTAAACTTATGAAGAAGGCGGTTGATTTCGATTCCATCAGGCCCGGAGAGATCATAATATCCAATTTGCGTCATTACGAAGCACTTACATTGGCATTAAACGCGATAAAACTGGTCATGGAAGGACTTAAAACCGGGATTTCAGGTGATTTTCTGGTACAGGATATCCGCGAATGCCTGCACTATCTTGGTGAAATAACTGGTGAAATCACTACCGACGAGATACTCGGACATATTTTTAAACACTTTTGTATCGGAAAGTAACCACCCATTTACAACCCAATAATAAATACTTGATAACTCACTTAAGTAAAGGGAATTATTAGTTGTCGTATTCTTGACTTTCATCTTTTGTTGACAATGATTTCTGAGAATAATTGAATTATCAAATAAATATTTCGGTACTCTGCACCTTAGTCATTTATCAAAGCAGCAGGGCTGCAAAATATTTGTAGAATAATTTTAAAAAACGCGATTTATAAGGTGCAGGGCACCGCAATATAATATTCAGCATTTAATAATTTTAGAATTTCAATAAATTGATTGACCAAAATAATACGACATTATTTCATTATTACTACTTAAAAGCCTTGTAATGATGGCATTTTTTATTAAATGATGTTAATATTTTTTAATGGTTAAAGTTGGTTATTAGTGAAATATTTGTACTGACAAACTATTTGATTCAACCATAAAATAAAAGCAAAATGCAACTACAAGCAATTCATAACAAGATTTACGAAATTAGGGGGCAAAAGGTGATGCTGGATTTTGACCTGGCGCAACTCTATGAGGTTGAAACAAGGGCACTGAATCAGTCCGTAAAACGTAATATTAAAAGGTTTCCTAATGATTTCATGTTCCAACTTAATAAAAACGAATGGGATATTTTGATGTCACAATCTGTGATATCAAAAACAGAGAAAAGAGGGGGAACACAAAAACTCCCTTATGCATTCACTGAACAGGGTGTGTCAATGCTCAGTGGTATTCTAAACTCTGAAAAGGCAATTGATGTAAATATCTCTATAATGAGGGCTTTTGTTTTTATGAGGCAATATGCTTTGACACATAAAGACCTGACTGAAAAATTGCAGGAACTTGAAAGCAAATATAATAAGCAATTTAAAGACGTGTATGATGCAATAAACTTCTTACTTCAAAAGGACAATCAGGATGCAGAGCAAAAAAATCGCAAACGAATTGGTTTTAAGGCTGATAACCAGTGAACCATTAATGATACAAAACTAATTCATAATTGGCACAAGCAAAGCACGCCCATTATGCGGGATGGCTTCGAGCTTTCCATGATAAATTGTTTCAAGAAATTCGATGTCCCAGGCTTGAAATGAATCGCTGGATCGAATTACTTTTTTATCTTTTAGGAATAGAAAATCATCGCCAAACATGAAAGCCAGATTGGGATCGTGCATCACAGCTACAATGGTTAAACCTTCACTGACCAACCGTTTTAACAGGTTTAATAAATGTGATTGATTCAGGAAATCGAGATGTGTTGTCGGTTCGTCAAGCAATAATATTTTCGGATTTTGTGCAAGCAAACGTGCAATCATAACCATTTGCTGCTCGCCACCCGACAATTCGGTGTAATTCCGTCTGCGCAAAGGCAAAATACCAACCTTCTCCATGGCCAGAACAGAGGCTGCTTTATCTGTTTCTTTAGGAATATAATTAGTAAATCCAGCCCTGCCCGTAAGGACAACATCTTCGACCGAAAATGGAAATATTGCTTTATGGTGCTGATCCAGGAAACCAATAAGTTTTGACCGTTCATGATAAGAGAGTTTTGAACCATCGTTCCCTGCTATTCTTATGATACCCTTTTGAGATGTAAGCAATCCCGCTAAAATTTTCAGGAAAGTAGATTTACCACTTCCGTTTTGCCCTAAAATAAATGTGAGCTTTCCAGCTTCAATTCCGGCAGTTATGTTATCGAGAATCAAGGAATTATTATATCCAAAAGTAAGATTGGACACGGCTATTGCATAGTTTAACTGTTCCATCCGATATTTGTTTTTTTCATTAAAAAAATAAAAAACGGCGCACCTAAAAGCATGGTGAATACTCCTGTTGGAATTTCAAAGCCCGAAAGTGTCCGTGAAAAATCGTCAATGATAAGCAAAAACATACCTCCAAAAAGAAAATTCAAAGGAATAGCCTGGCGGTTGTCGGGACCAATTATCATTCTGACCATGTGCGGTACAATAAGCCCGTATAAGCCAATAATTCCGGCTACTGCAACGGCAGATGATGCAGCCAGGGTGGAGGCAATCAGGATAATAAGTTTGTCTTTTTCGGGATTAATGCCGACGGTTCGTGCTTCATCGTCGCCAAGTGCCAGTACATTTAACCGCCAGCGATAAATAAATAGTACAACCACCCCTGCTGTTATAGGAATTACCGAAGATTGCAGCTTCTCCCAGTTGGCATTGTGAAGGTTTCCCATGGTCCAATGAACGATGGACTGCAGTTTAAAAGGGTCGCTGTAAAATTGCACCAGCGTTAATAAAGCAGTAAATATTCCCGATACAATAATTCCGGACAATATGAGCGAGACAATGGAAACGTTTTTGTTTTTCAGGGCCATGAAATAGCTAAGCCCAACAGCAATCAGGCCGAAAATAAAAGCAGAAACCTGCACCGGCAGAAATGAATAGGCCAATGCCAAAGCAGCCCCGAATGCTGCGCCGGAGGAAAGTCCAAGAATATACGAATCGGTTAGCGGATTGCGAAATATAGCCTGAATGCTGCATCCTGAAATGGCAAGTGAGCCGCCAACTAAAAATGTCAGTAAAATTCGTGGCAACCGAACATCAAAAACGACCGATTGAACAAGGTTTGTATTGCCTGAGTGATTGAATATAAGGTTAAAAATTGCATCCGGACTGGCTGTTTGAGAAGGACCAATGAAAAGTGAAGCCAATATTATTGGTAATGGCATTGAATAAAGCAGTAGTTTAATAAAGTTGCTTTTCACAATTCGTTAATTCATTGTCAAATTTTTGCCCTTTTGTCCGTATAACTCAAGCAGCATTTTGCGCTCTTCAACATCTAAAATCAAATCTGAATAAGTGGAAGGATAGCACCATTTTGCAACTATTTTAACAGCATAAGGAAACTTAAGCGTCCACAGATCGCACAAAAACGCAGAAGGCAATTCATAAACCTGCTTGTGCTGAATAGCTTTTAGCATTTGAAATTCGGAAAGATTTAGAATGTCTTCCGGAGTTTTTGAAGGGCTGAGCCACATCACCATCATGTCGGGGTTCCAGTCAAAGAGCTTTTCCTTATTGACAACAACATGCTCCTGATCTATCGTGCAACTGTTTTTTGCCCCGGCAAGCTCAATCAATTCATTGACAGTGCTTGTCGTTCCGGCTGTTTCGAGTAAGCCCTGAGGCCACATGAAATAGACCGATTTTGGCTTGTCTTTTGATGCTTGTTGTATTAATTTCAGTCTGTTGAGTTCAGATTTTGTATATGCAATCAGGCTATCTGCCCTCTGACTTTTCCCGGTAAGTACGCCAAAGTCTTTTATCTCCCTGTAAACATCGTTAATACTTTGGAGAAATACGCCATAAACAGGTATTCCATGTTCTTCAATGGATTGAATAGATTCGGTTTGCGATGCCCAGATAATCACCAGATCGGGCTGAAGGTCAATAATGTTTTCTACACTAACAAAATCCCAATTGCCTGGTGCCGGCAGCTTTTTGTTTTTGATCCGTTCGTCTAAAGCTGCATACTGAGCCGACGCACTTTCATTGTAAATTGCAGATGAAACCCCGATTACCTGATTTTCGGCCCGCAACATATAAAGTCCTGATAAGCCACTTTCAATGAGACAAATAATTCGTCTGGCAGGTCCTGGAAGAGATATTACCTTATTTCTGAAATCGCTTACCTGAATGGAATAAGCAGAACCTGGGAGTTTTGCCCTGCCCGGTCTGCAACTTGTATAAGCTACTGAAGCAGATAAAATTAAAATAATACAGACAGCCTGATTTGCTTTCATTAGTTGATTTTAAAATGTAGCCTTTATTCCAGCCATCATCGAAAATCCCGGATTGCGAAATTGCCAGGGCATTTCGTATTTGTTACTGGTGACGTTGTAGAAGTTGCCAAATACCTCAACTTTATAACTTTCAGTTTTTGCCAGAACCTGTGAAATATTCATGTTCAGCAATGTTCCAGGTTTGAAAAAACTGCGGTTGACTAAGTCGCTGCTGTCGTAATAGCCGTTATTGTAATTCAGATAAGGACTAACGCTTAAACCTTTAGAGGTTGTTAAGTTTAAGCCAACATTGGCAACCTGTCCGGGAGAAAAAGGAACTGTTCCGGAATCTTTAACTTTTGTATTCATAAAGGTATAGTTTGCAAACCACTGGACATTATCAGAAACCATTTGCTTAACCTCAGCCTCGACCCCCGAAGATGCTGTTCGACCAGCATTAACAGATTGTGTTTGCGAAGGGTTTTGACTTACCACATTGTCAATGATTGCATCATTAACCGAAAGATAAAAACCGCGAACAGAAACCTTGATATTTGAAGACAGGGAAACATCTGCACCTGCATCAATTCCTAATCCCGATTCGGGTTTTAGGTTAGGGTTTGGCAATTGCCCATTGCGGCCAATTACTCCTTTTTCAGCAAGGCGAATTGTACCTCCGGCAGATTTTAATCCTGGGGTAAGAAAGCTGTTCCCGGCATTGGCAAACAATGAGAAGTCAGCATTGAACCTGTATTTTAGACCTGTACTCCACAGAAAACTGTTCCAGTCTTTCATTCTTTCGCCAGGTGCGCCGCCATCAACCAATTCAATGTTATTTTTAATGTAATTGTAGCGAATACCCGCCCGCCAGATTAAATTACTGATGTGCAATTCTTCCTGTGCATAAATACCCGACTGCAATGCGGTTGATTTATTGCCAAATGACTGATAGCCCTGAAGTGGGTCGGTCCAGGTCGAATAACTTGCTCCCTGATAATCGCTTCCAAAAATAAAGAGGTTTTCTTTCCCGTGTTTAATGGTTAAAGAAATATCGGCCGGGACGATTGATTGATCAACTCCATTATTAGATTTCAGGGTGTCAATCGCGCCAAAATTGCTTTCCTGCCATGATCTGTTGTAGTTCCGGATTCCCATGTGTGCCTGAAAGTTCATGCTGTCGTTTAACTCAATTGAATACCCGGCGTTTATGGTCCCGTATTCGTTGTCGAAACCCCGGTAAACCCTTCCGGCATCCCCAGTGTGAAATGTTTTGTTTACAAAAAGTGTGAATTTTTGTTTTTCGTTGCCAGCCGGATACCATGTTGCGCCCCCAAATAGTTTGGTTTTCCGGTATTCAGGGTTTTTCTGCATATTCAACCACGAATTAGCCGTGCCATAGTTGGTGTAATCTGAACTTTCGTAATTCGCACCTGTAAAATAATTTAGATTCTGAGTTTTTCCCTGATGATAGAACTGTCCGTTTAAAGTATTATATGAACCATATGCAGTTGAAAAGCTGGTCAGAGGTTTGTCGGTTTTTTCCTTTAAAATAAGGTTTACAGTACCAGCCAGGGGACTTTGATTTCCGGCAAAATCCTGTGAAAGATAATTTGGATAGATTACAGAGGCTGGGCCACGTTGCACCTCAATGCGGTCAATTGCCGATAAATCGAGGCTCATCGGATCAACAAACGCATCAACAGGCAATCCCTGCAACATGTAAGTGCTGTATTTGGCTCCGATACCACCATAAGTTCCCCAGTTTGCATCGTTACGAGATAATGAACTAACCGACACACCAGTTTTGTACATCAATACTTCCGAAATATTACGGTTTCCTGAAACTACTTTCCCAATTTCTTTGCTGTCAACCACATCAATCTTCTGGGTTACATTCCCTGATGATTGGGGTATTTTGGATGCTGTAACTGTAAATCCTTCTATCATTATAGTGTCTTTAACAGACTTCTGGGAGAAAACCTGTACAAGTGATACTATCATCAAACCTGCAAATAACAAGCCCTTCTTTTTCATTGCTTTTTAAAGACGTTACTAACTAATATATTCGTGTTACTATGCAGACAAAAAAATACTTATTCCGTGCGGCTCATCACAAGCTTGCCATGAATAATGCCCTTTATCCCTATCAGCTTGTCAGATAATTCAGTTAATCTGTTTGCCGTACCTTTTACAGCACATATCTCAAGACAATTATCATGGCTCAGGTGGAAATGCTGGGTGGAGAGGATTACATCAAAATAATTATGCTGAATATCGCCCGATTTTGATGATACATCCCCTTTATGATGGTCGTACAGCATCACGATAGCTCCGGCGACAATTTGATTGCATTGCCATTTTTTTTCAACAAGATTTTTTTCGACTAAATGCCGGATTGCCTGAGAGCGATTAGGCATATTATTTTCAATTACGAAGCTATCGAGGGCTTTCAGAATATCTTCATCTAAACTGACTCCAAAACGTACTAAAGACATCGTGTTACTTTTTTCTAATTCGTGACACAAATATAAACATATTATCAATACCAAAATAATAATTGAAGAATGATTCCGGATAAGAAAATATATTGATTATTTTCGTCAGTCATTACGGCAGTTTTGTAAACCCATATTTCCAGTTCCTGAAGTTATCCTGAAATGTGGGGAGAATCTCTTTCATGATTCAAAAAAATAAAAAACAGAAAAGGTACTTTATCAAATAACAATTAAAAAACAAATTATTAAACGATGAAAAAACAAATTAAAAAAGTGTCGCAATTTAATTCCTGGCGTATTGTAACCCAATCAATGGCCATGGTTGTTTTTGCTGTCTTATGTATTAATTATTCTGCAACAGCTTCCGGGAAAATAGGATCCAAATTCGGAGGTGTTCAGATTGGTGCTATTACCTACAGTTATCGAAGTATGCCAGATCAGTCAGTTTCTGCTATTCTGAAATATGTGATCGAATCAAAATTAAGCTCAGTCGAGCTAATGGGAGGTGCGGTAGAACAATATGCAGGTATTCCTCAGGTAAAAGATCCAAAGGTTATTAGTCAATGGCGTTCCACCGTTTCTATGGACAAATTCAAGGAAATCCGTAAAATGTTCAATAAAAAAGGGGTGAAAATTGATATTTTGAAATTGGGTGATCAAAGTTGGTCTGACCAGGAAATTGACTATGCCTTTAATGTATGTAAGATATTAGGGGCCAGAGGTATTACAATGGAGATTTCGGAAGAGGCCGGCAAACGCATGGCTCCATTTGCTGAAAGACATAACCTCTATGCGATCTTTCACAATCACGGTCAACCGGGTAACCCTGGTTTCTCTTTTGATAAAGCACTTTCTTACGGACCAAAGCTGATGCTCAACTTAGATGCCGGGCACTATTTCGGTGCCACCGGTCTAAACCCAAATATTCTGATAGAACGGCTTCATGATCGTATCGCCAGCATCCATATAAAAGACAAGACAGGGCCAAATGATTCAAAGCCCAATACGAACCAGCAATTTGGACAGGGGCAAACACCGGTCAAAGAAATTCTGCAATTAATCCAAAAGAAGGGATGGCCGATCACCTGCGATATAGAATTGGAATACCCAGTTCCTGATGGTTCAGATGCAGTAAAAGAGGTAATCAAATGCGTTGAATATTGCCGCGCTGCCCTTTTACCAGGTGAATAGTTTAGGCTCATATTTATCAAACTGGTGTTTTTTCATAATTTGCATTTTTCATTTTAAATTCATTTCCTTATTTGTGCCTGGTCTGATTAAAATATAAATTATGAGATTAGTTAAACTGACCATTCCGTCAATGGCAATTTCGGCACTTATAGGTTCCTGTACAGGTGGAGGAAAGCAAAAAGAATCATCGAATGTTGGTTTTCAAAAGCCCAACATCATATATATCCTGGCTGATGACCTGGGATATGGAGATCTTGGTTGTTATGGTCAAAAGCGATTTAAGACACCGAATATCGATCGGATGGCAGGGGAAGGTATGCGGTTTACACAGCATTATGCAGGCTGTACAGTTTCTGCCCCATCCCGTTCATCCTTAATGACCGGGTTAACAACCGGACATACGCCAATCCGCGGAAACAAAGAGTGGAAATCTGAAGGACAGTGGCCCCTGCCTGCTTCATCATATACTATAGCAGAAATGTTGAAAAAAGCCGGTTATGTAACCGGAGGATTCGGAAAATGGGGATTGGGATATCCGGGATCTGAAGGAGATCCTAACTATCAGGGTTTTGATGAGTTTTACGGTTTCAACTGTCAGCGGTTGGCACATAACTATTACCCGTCTCATTTGTGGGACAATCGAAAAAAAGTAATACTTAAGGGAAATAGCGGGGATAAATTTGAAGAATATGCCCCGGAGCTTATTCATCAGCATGCATTGCAATTTATTAAAAAGAACTGTGATAAACCGTTCTTTCTGTATTACGCGTCAACAATACCTCATGCAGAATTACTAATACCACATAAGAACCTTAAAGAATTCCAGGGAAAATTTCTGCCCGATAAAAACTTTAATGGAGCCAGCCCGGGAGACCCCGGGTTCAGGGACGGTGCTTACGGGCCGCAGTCTGAAAGCCATGCCGCCTTTGCCGCAATGGTTACTCTGCTTGACAGGCAGGTTGGCGAAGTTTTAGACAAATTGAAAGAACTTGGCATGGATAAAAATACGATTGTTATTTTTAGTTCCGATAACGGTCCACATCTTGAAGGAGGGGCAGATCCTGATTATTTTGACAGTAACGGTCTTCTCAGAGGTTATAAGCGCGATTTATATGAAGGAGGAATTCGTGAACCAATGATTGTCAGATGGCCCGGGAAAATTTCTGCCGGTTCTGAAACAGATCTTATTTCAGCTTTTTGGGATGTAATGCCCACCATGGCAGAAATTGCCGGTATCAAAGCCCCTGATAAAATAGATGGTATTTCATTTCTTCCTACCCTTCTGGGAAAAAAGGGGCAAAAACAACATGATTACATGTACTGGGAGTTTCATGAACTCTCAGGAAGAAAAGCAATCAGAAAGGGGAATTGGAAACTGGTAAAATACAATATCCAAAATCCGGATAATACTAAAGTTGAATTGTACAATCTGTCAGCAGATATGGGAGAAAAAAATAATATAGCAACATTAAATCCGGACATTGTGAAAAAATTATCTGCCCTTATGGACTCAGCCCGGACCGGCTCGGATGTTTTCAAATTTGAACCACCAACAGTTATAAAGTAATGAACTTAAGGAACTATCTTTTTCTACTTTTAATCCTCATAATTATTGATATCAACACCTCAGCTCAACAGAATAAAGAATTACGAAAAGTACATCTGCTTGATATCAACTGGAAGTTCATCAACGCTGAAGTCGTTGGAGGAGAATTGCCTGAACTGAATACAGATATCTGGCAAACAGTTGAAGTCCCCCACGACTGGGCCATTTCAGGTCCGTTTGATGAAAACAATGATTTGCAGATTGTACAGGTTACCGAAGATGGTGAGAAAGTTGCCAAACGACGGTCAGGGCGGACCGGAGGCCTGCCACATACCGGTATTGGGTGGTATCGCAAAGCACTTGAGATCCCTTCCGACTGGAAAGGAAAAAAAATATTCGTTGAATTCGATGGGGCGATGAGCCATGCCCGGGTTTATCTCAACGGTCAGTTTGTAGGTGAATGGCCCTACGGTTATGCTTCTTTCGGTTTTGACCTAACCGACAAAATTGCTTTCGGTGGGAAGAACATGCTCGTTGTCAGATTGGAAAACAAACCCAATTCATCCCGCTGGTATCCCGGGGCTGGTATTTACCGTAACGTGCGGCTTGTTGCTACCAATCCTGTATATGTGAAACAATGGGGCACATACTTAGTTACACCTGATATTGGAAAAGGGGATGGAACTGTCGTAATTGAAACTTCTTTGGAAGGAATAAAAGAAGGAGATAAAAAAATAACTCTGACTACTGATATTTACAATGCAAAAAATCAGTTGGTTACTTCGATAAATAATCCTGTTAAAGGTAAAATAACGATGCAGCAGCTGGTAGTCGATCAACCACATTTGTGGTCGGTTTCTGATCCATATCTTTACCGGGCTGAGTCTGTTATTACAGTTGATGGTAAAAAGTGCGACCGGTATGTAACGGTTTTCGGGTTTCGTTACTTCAAATTCACCAACAATGAAGGCTTTTTCCTGAATGGAAAAAAAATGAATCTTAACGGGGTTTGCATGCACCATGACCTTGGCTCTCTGGGAACCGCCGTTAACATCAGTGCGATTAAAAGGCAGCTGACCCTGTTGAAGGAGATGGGATGTAATGCCATTCGCACCAGCCATAATCCACCAGCACCTGAGCTTCTGCAATTATGCAACGAAATGGGGTTTCTGGTGATTGATGAAGCTTTTGATGAATGGAAATATGCCAAATGCGAAAACGGATATAACACTCTGTGGGACAAGTGGGCAGAGAAAGATATGGTAGCCTTTATTCAACGTGACCGCAATAACCCATCGGTAATTATGTGGAGTGTTGGAAATGAAATCCGTGAACAATCGATCAAAGGAGGAGAAGTATATTGCAAATTTTTGGTTGACATTTGCAAACGTGAAGATCCGACACGTCCCACCACAGGAGGTTTCAACCAGTGGGAACAAGCTATAAAAAATGGGTTTGCAGAAATTGTAGATGTGCCAGGCTGGAACTACAAACCTCAATATTACAGGTATATCCATAAAAAATACCCCAAATGGACCATGTATGCAAGCGAAACCGCTTCTACAGTGAGTTCCAGAGGTGAATATTTCCTTCCTGCGGTAGCAAAAGTGATCAAAGAGAGGGTTCCCTATCAATGTTCATCCTACGACATGGAATACCCTGGTTGGGCCACCTCGCCGGATACCGAGTTTGCAGCCCAGGATTCGTTTCCCTTTATGGGAGGCGAGTTTGTCTGGACAGGTTTTGACTACCTGGGAGAACCTACACCATTCAACGATGTCTGGCCATCGCGCAGCTCCTACTTTGGAATTATTGACCTGGCAGGAATACCAAAAGACCGTTATTATCTTTATCAAACCAAATGGACCAGTAAAGAGGTACTTCACCTTCTGCCCCACTGGAACTGGACAGGAATGGAAGGCAAGCCGATTCCGGTACATTGTTATACCAACTTTCAAAAAGCAGAATTATTTGTGAATGGCAAAAGTATGGGAATCCGAATGAAAGACCAGTCAAAACTATATACCAGATACCGGTTGGTATGGGATGAAGTACCCTATGAGCCTGGAGAGCTCAAAGTCGTTGCACTCGATAACAGTAACAAACCAATCCGGGAAACTATTGTAAGGACCGCCGGAAATCCTGTCAGTATTATTCTGAAGGCTGACCGTCAGGTTGTTTCACATTCGGAAAAAGAACTGGTATTTATTACAGTTTCTGTTGTTGATGAAAACGGGGTAGTTTGTCCCCGGGCAACAAACAAAATCGCTTTTACGATAGAAGGTGCAGGGAAGCTGAAAGCAGCTGATAACGGTGATGCTACATGCCTTGAATCGTTTGTTGATCCTGTTCGCAGTGCCTTTAATGGGAAATGTATGGCGATCATTCAGTCAACTGAATCAAAAGGAGAGATGAAGCTTGCAGCACAATCCCCGGGATTGGCAAAAGCCGAAATATCAATACGGATCAGCAAATAAATAGTTGTAATGAATTGCAAAATATTGATTTATCAGGAAAACTGAATATTTAAAAGATGAACAATCGATTTGGAATAATAAGCCTTGCACTTGCCGCCCTTAATTTAACAAATACGGCAGCAATTGCAAAGGAAAAGCCAAATATCCTCTGGATTGTCGCAGACGATCTCGGTACAGATACGGGCTGTTACGGAAATAAAAGTGTGAAGACCCCCTCAATTGATAAACTGGCTTCGGAGGGAATAAAATTTACCCAATTACATTCCGTCACAGCAGTTTGTTCGCCCAGCCGGTCTGCACTCATTACAGGTATGTATCCTGTTTCGGTTAATTGTAACCAGCACCGTACCTATAAAAAGAAAGTTTTACCTCCGGGAATACTTCCTATAACTGAATACTTTCGTCAGGCCGGATATTATGTAAGTAATGGAAATGCTACCAAAGCGGGGCAGGCAGGAAAGACAGATTTTAACTTTGATTACGGGATTAAAACGATCTTCGATGGCGCTGATTGGTCTGGCCGGAAAACAGGTCAGCCTTTTTTTGCACAAATGCAAATCCATTTTCCACACAGGCCCTTTGAAAGAGATTCACTACATCCGGTCAACCGGAAATCATTGGAAATTCCTCCGGTTTATCCCGATCGGCCGCTTACCCGCGAAGACTGGGCACTATACCTTGAGTCAGTTCAACATGTCGATGAATATGTGGAAAAACTCATGGAAAGATTGGAAAAAGAGGGTTTACTAAAAAATACTATCGTGATGTTTTTCGGGGATCAGGGCCGTCCGATGGTCCGGGCTAAACAGTTTGTATATGACGAAGGGACCCGCACTCCATTTATCATCCGGTTTCCGGATAAAAAAATGGCCGGCAGCCAAGTAGATGATCTGATCAGCAATATAGATATACCTGCCACTTCACTTATTTTTGCAGGAATCCCTTTACCCCGGGAAATGCAAGGGCAGGATATTTTTTCAAACGAAAAAAGAGAATTCGTGTTTTGTACCCGCGACCGGATGGACGAAACGGTTGACCGTATTCGTTCGGTCAGGAGCTCAAAATTTAAATATATACGGAACTATTATCCTGAACGCCCTTATACACAGTTTAATAAATACAAGAAGACAATGTACCCTGTGCTAACGCTGATGGAAGTATTGTACAAACTCGGGGAACTAACCCCTGAACAGGCCATTTTCATGAAGCCAAACCGTCCGAAAGAAGAATTATACAACCTGGAAAATGATCCTTTCGAAATGAAAAACCTAACTACTGATCCTGATTTTTCATCCGAACTTGCCCGGTTACAATTTACCCTTGATAAATGGGTTGCAGAAAACGATAAAGGGATTTATCCTGAGGATCCGGCAGAGATTGATTATTGGAGAAAAGATGCAAATAAAGCTTATCAGCAAAGAATGAAAAATTATAAATTATCGGTAGAAATTTCAGATGAGGATTTTCTGAAATGGTGGGAGTTAAAATTAAGAATTAAGAATTAATGGTAAGATAAATTATTCTTTCAATAATAACAGAGCCAATGAGTAGAATGAAAAAATTGTTGCCATTTTGCGCGGCAATTCCTTTGGGTTTCGTGGTACAAAATAGTTTTGCGCAAAAACAAACGGATAGCCCTAATGTTGTGTTTATCTACGCGGATGATATTGGCTACGGAGATTTAAGCTGCAATGGAGCTAAAACAGTTAAGACCCCGAATATTGATTTGCTGGCTTATCAGGGTATCCGTTTTACAAATATGCACAGTGCTGCAGCTACCTGTACTCCATCCAGATATGCCCTGCTTACCGGTGAATACGCCTGGCGGCACGAAGGTACTGGTATCGCAACTGGTGATGCCGGATCAATTATCCGTCCCGAAAGGTATACCCTTGCCGATGTTTTTAAAAATGCAGGCTACCAGACAGCGGTGGTAGGGAAATGGCATTTGGGTTTGGGGGATAAAACCGGAACCCAGAACTGGAACGGCCATATAACCCCGGGGCCGTCAGACATTGGTTTTGACTATTCCTTTATTCTGGCAGCTACCGGCGACCGCGTTCCCTGCGTATATATCGAAAATGAACGTGTTGTTAATCTGGATCCCATAGATCCTATTTCTGTAAGTTACGAAAAAAATTTTGAAGGAGAGCCAACCGGGAAATTAAATTCTGAGTTACTGAAGATGCATCCAAGCCATGGTCATGATATGTCGGTCGTAAATGGCATTTCCCGTATCGGTTTTATGAAAGGAGGTAAATCTGCTTTATGGAAAGACGAAGATATGGCTGATATTATCACAGGAAAAGCTCTTGAATTCATCGAAAAAAATAAGGATAATCCATTCTTTTTGTATTTTGCCACACATGATGCCCACGTTCCCCGTGTGCCAAATAAACGCTTTGCGGGAATCAGTGGCATGGGTGCCCGCGGTGATGCTATCATTGAATTCGACTGGTCGGTGGGTGAAGTGATGAAAAAAGTGAAACAGCTTGGACTTGAGAAAAACACTATCATCATCCTTTCAAGCGACAATGGCCCGGTAGTCGATGACGGGTATAAAGATCAGGCAGTTGAACTGCTTGGTAATCATAAACCTGCGGGTGAGTACAGAGGTGGAAAATACAGCAGCTTTGAAGGAGGAACACGGATTCCCGGAATCCTAAGCTGGTCTGGAACGGTGAAACCCGGAGTATCAGAAAAACTGCTTTGTCAGGTTGATATGTTGGCTACATTTGCTGAAATGCTCAAGGTCAAACTTCCTTCGGGCGCAGCACCCGACAGTGAAAATCACATTAATACCTGGTTGAATAAAGGGGGAAATGGCCGTGAATATCTGGTCCTGCAAAATGTAAACAACAACCTGTCGATTGAAAACGGAAAATGGAAATTTATTGCTCCCGGAAATGGAGCCGCCTATAATCCTCAAACCAATACGGAACTTGGAAATCTTGAACAGGATCAATTGTACGATTTATCCAAAGATATTGGCGAAAAAGTAAATGTAGCAGCCAAAAACCCCCGGATAATTAAAAAACTTAGAACCAGGCTGATGCAGTTTAAGAACTAATTAAGTTTTTGTTATTTTTGTACGCGGATATTTTATTTCGCTAACCTTTTAACATGTTGAATTTTAAATATTTATGTATTGGATTAATTACTTTGAGCTCATGTATTTCGATTCAAAAAAACTATGTTGGGGGAAAACTTAAAGACAATTGCAGGCCCGATAAAACACAATATTCACTTTCCGATACGGAAAGAGAGGATATAAACCGGAACGTGGATAGTCTTTTAAGTGTGATCACTTTACATAAAAATCTGAAAAAACCAATAAGGGCAGCTGAAATAAATCAACTCTATTCTGATTTTGGCAGGCTGTTGGATCATGACAGGTTTTACGATTCAATCTTGCATAAAAACCTTATAGTTAATTACAACCAGCGATGTTCCCAAACGTTTGCGGTGGCGAAGCTTCTTTCATCTGCTATGTCATATAATTCTATTTTTCAGAAAAACCGGACGATCCGGAGGGCAATAAACATGGGAGAATCAGGCAATAATATTCCTAAAAGGGTCCTTCAAAAAAGTAATAATTTTCTCTATTCCCCCTCTGTCAGAAGAAAAATATCAAATCAATGCAGGGAAAAATATTGCCTTCAAACAGACAGCATTCTCCATTTGTTACCAAAAACCAATATGTTCAAGGCATTGTATTACAGAGTATACAGACATAATGACAGATACCATTGCCTGATCCGTGATATCTGCCACCTTGGAAGTTACCTGGTTGGCAACGGTGTTGGATTTTTTCACGGGTCAACAGACCGGAAAACAAACGCTAAATTGCTTTTACCTTACCTGCAACCCTACGACATTATTCTCCTTAGATCGCCACATCATCTCACTGAAAAGCTTATTCCCGGATATTTCGGACATAGTGCGATATGGCTTGGACCTGAATTAACTAAACCGCTAATCTCGGTCGATAAACAGAATAATGATAAACAAATATCGGACATATCTATGAAATCGGCGATAGAGGTTTTACGTACCGGAGTAAAAATAAGCAGTTTGGAGGAGTTTGCAGATGGCGAAGATTTTTTGGTTCTCCGTTTAAAGGACCTTTCCCTGACACAAAAACAGAATATATTGATAAACATTCGAAAACAGTTGAAAAAGGCCTATGATTTTAACTTTGATATTGAATCACCGGCAGCCGTAAGTTGTACTGAACTGGTATTCCTTGCCTACGACTTTGTTGACTGGCAGGTTCGTTATACCTGGTTTCGGTACACTATTTCCCCCATCGACCTTGGCTTGACCGCTTTGAAAAACCACAATTTTGAGTTTCCTGCCTTTATCAGGAACAGCTGTGTTTTGATCAATCCTGATCGCCCATTTATTGGGTCAATTATTGGATTTCCCGATGAGACAGATAATCCGTAATATTATAAATCTCACTAATAAAACAGTCTTAATGAGAGTCGCGGGGAAAAGGGTACGGCTTCGGAATAAATATTCAGTGAAGTGGATTGATCAACCGGAACCCTTTCAAAATTTGAGTACCTGATATTCTTTGAATTAAAAAGGTTTAAAACGGATAAGCCAGTTTCACCGTCTACTTTTCCAATCTTAAACTGGTAATTTACTGCAACATCCACCCTGTTATAATCGGGTTCGATATATAGAGGTTTCAGTGTTGTTCCACTATTTAAAGGAAAGCCTGAGCCAAATACATAATTTGCAGAAAAGCTGAAGGGTTTAAAATTTAAGATTACTGCAGCTTTTAATTCGTGCCGCTGATCCTGAGGGGCAAGTCTAAATCCGTTTAGTGTAAAATAATCAAATTTTTCTTCTGTCTTACTTAGGGTATAGGAGATCCAGGCTGAATGAGCTTTAAAATCTTTTTTAATAAAAAAATCGATGCCAAAGCTTCTGCCTTCTCCCCTGTAAATTAGATCTTTTAATCTTTGATTTCTTTTAACATACCGTGTAAGTCCGTCAGTATGTTTAAAGTATGCTTCAACACTAAAAGTAAGGTCGTTCTGATGGTAAGAGCTTCCCGCTACCAAATGAACTGCTCTCAGTACAGGCACATCTGTATTATCACATGCTGTCCAGATATATCTGTAATTCCCCTGTTCGTCAACTACAGAACTTTTGGAAATGAACTGACGATATATACCCAACGCTGCATTAAACTTAGTAATATCAGAAAGTTTAATACTTGTCGAAAGGCGTGGCTGAATGAATATTTTATTAATGTTGAAAGGGATGTCAGCGCGGAATCCAAACTTAACATCAATCTCTCCGGATAAGGTAATATGATCCTGCACATATCCGTTAATTCTGGATACCTGTGTTTTAATACTAGTCTGATTTATACCTGATGAATCTGACATTAATCCTACATCATTCATTTCAAAACCAATTCCTGTCTCCAGAATATGGGCTCCCGAAATTGAAATAAAATTGTCTGCCCTCCCCGAAAATTCCGAAATCCGATTTTGCACCTGTTCATCACGTTTGACATTAACTGAATTATCGGCGCGTATGAACTTCTGTAAATCATAAAGGTCAGTTTGCAATGAAGAATATGAAGCTGTGTAGTTCGTGATATTTCCGTTATGCCATGTACTCCCGTAAAATCCAGATGCTCCAAATTGATAGTTGTTTTCAGAGCTTTCTTTTAACAGCTTACTGGTACTGTATAACCTGTTCAGTGTATACTTAAATCGATCGGCCCCGCCTAACAAACTGAGGTAAAATAGTTTTCCTTTGTCGTTTCGGGTTGTGAACTTTAAGTTGGCATCACGAAAATTATAATCAGGAAAAACCGTATAATCAATGTTTGGTCTTGATGGATTAGCAGCTCCAATGAGGTTATTATTGTTAGAAGGGAGTATATCCTTTCCGTTGTACAAATTGTAATAAGTCTGACGGACGGATAATAGCAGGGCGCTGTTTTTCCAAAGCGGAACTTCGACAAGCCCATTCATAGTAACATTATTAATATTAAGGTTAAAAGACGGTTTAACTGTACTGCCGGATTTGCCTGTAATGCGTACCACACCTCCTACCCTATCTCCCAGACTAACATCATAACCACCTTTGAATACTTCAATATCTTTAGCAATCAAAGGATTAACAGCATCTATATCATCATCGAAGCTTTTTAATCCCCAGATTGTAAACCCGTCAAACAGAATCTGGCTATGTCCTTCATAAGAGCCCCAGATAATCAGGCCATTAGATTGCTCGCTTGATGCCAGGATTCCAGGCATAAGCCTTAGCAGGGTAAAGACAGAATTATCATCATTACCAGGTATATATCTGGCTATCTGATGATTTATTTTCATAACCCCCGCTTTATTTCCTATTTGGGCCGAGCGGTCTGGTGATTTGGCTTTTATAAGAATTTCCCGTAATCCGATCAGCGAAGGAACAAGGGTTATCCTATGATTGATTCCTGCTACCAAAACTGTATCGAGGATGTAAAATCCAAGGTGAGATACTTTTATGTGAAAAAGGCTGTCGCCCGGGTGCTGATATGAGTAGCTTCCTTTAAGATCGGAAAAAAAGACCCGGTCGTCAACAAAAATTTGTGAAAAAGGCAGTGGTTCATTAGATTTTGCCTCTGTGATTTCACCAAAAAGAAAATAATTCTTTTCAGGAACCTGCTTTCGTTCAGGAAGAATCATAAATATTTCTCCTTGCTTCCGGCATATTAACGGAAGGCCGACAATCAGCGATTTAATAGCTTCACCAGGTGACCCGAAATTTCGGTTTACTGATAGATTAAATTGTGAAAGCAGTTTATCGTTGAATGAGAACTGAATACTGTATTTATCGCGTAACCCGATGAATATTTTATTTAGAGGCATATTATTAGCCACTACATCAATCTGTTGCGAAAAGCAGGCTGAGATAGTGACTAAAATGAGAATATGGAAAATTATTACACGTCGCCTCACACTACGGTGGATATTAATTAACCAGAAATTCAATACCTGATCTGGCCTCAAATTTAATTCCTAATGAAGTACAAACCAAATCGAGTACCTCGTTTTCTGGCATTGATTTTGAGAAATTGCCCGTATATGTAAGGTTAGAATCTGCTTTAAAAACAATTTTAACGTTATACTGTCGTTCTATTTCCTGCAGCACCGAAATAATTGAAGAACCGGTGAAAACAAACATATTTTCTCTCCACGACTTAACTACCTGAGAATTCACTTCCTGAACGAATCTGAGAAAACCGTCCTTATTAATAAAAGCCTGTTCGTTCGGATTTAGCAATACCCTTTCGCTTTTCCCGGCCGATACAACTGTCACTTTCCCGGTAAAGCAGGTCACACTGTAGTCACTATTTCGTGAATATATATTAAAGCTTGTGCCCAGCACTGTCGTTTCGCCTTTTTCTGACTCTACTTTGAAACGGTTGCCTTCTTTCACATTAAAAAAAGCTTCACCATCAAGTGTTACAGTCCGTGCAAAACTATACCAGTAAGGATGATAACTCAATTTTGACTGGGCATTCAATTCAACCTGGGAACTATCAGGCAGATAAATTGTCAGATGCTGGCCGGCCGGGGAGCAAACAGATTTCGAATAGAACCTCATGAAATATGAAATTCCAACTAACAAAAGCAATGTAGCCGCTATTGCCGTTCTGATAAAAATGTTTTCCAAAATAACCTTCCTGCTTCCGGCATGGGAATGTCTTATTTGAAGTAAAAGTCTCTCCCAGACCTGATCCTTCGAAAGTGAGTAGTGCAGATCAATTCCGGGAAAGTCTTCAACTTTTTCATTCTCGGGAAAATCATTATTTAAATCTATCTTTTTCATGAAATGCTTATTGCAATTTTTAAATAATCAAGGGCATTCTTCATTCGCTTTTCAACAGCTTTTAAACTTACACCCAGATAATCAGCAATTTCAAAGTACTTCATGCCATCCATACGACTTAAAAGAAATACCGTTCGTTGTTTTTCGGGCAGATTTTCAAGAGCCAGTTCATAATTTTTCAGCAACTCTTTATATCGCATCAAATCATAAGGACTCTCACTTAATTCAGACAATTCAACTCTTGAAGTGTACTTTATTACGACTTTACGTTTTCGAAGATGGCTGACTAATATATCACCTGCAATTTTATAAAGAAGAGCCTTCATGTTGCCATTTATTAATTTAGGCATTTTTTCCCACAATTTCATAAAGGTCTCCTGGGCCACATCAGTTGCGAGATCGCGATCGCCTGACCGATAGTAAATATAATCGCGGACACCACTAAAATAGGTGTCAAAAATCTTTTTAAACTCTTCGCGTGTCAAGGTCACGATTACTTTAATAAAGTAAATCTACAAAATAATTATCCCCCTATTTCCCAATAATAATTTCAGCAGGTCCGGTCTGTGTGGTACGGGTAGCCTTGTTGTCGCAGGTGCCATTCCCGTAATCAATAGTTGCAAATTTTCCGGCACTGTTCTTAAATTCAATAACCCCTTTCGTAATGAACTTGCAAACTCCGGTTTTTACAAGCGGAGTAGTAATTGTATTGGAATATTCGTTTCCTTTTGAATCTGAAACGACAACCTTTCCGCTTATTTCAATTACATCGTCAGCCGGATTAAATTCAGTATCAGATCCTGCAATCCATACCCTGACATGTTCCCCAACACGGTGAATAGCTGTTCCATTAGCCAAAGTGACAGTCAGATCGCTTTTTTCGGAAAATTTTGCCTGAGTATCTTTTGTCCGTGTTTTAACATTTGTTCCGGAGATACATACCTGATCAGTGCAAAAATTCTCGAAGGTAACGGTACGTGTACTGCCCGATACAAGCGGTGCCGCCGATAGGACTATAGTTATTTTACCTTTAAGGATATGTCCGTTGGCCAATTCAATTCCATCACCATAATCTACCGTCATGGTTTTAGGAAAACCACCATTGGTTGTGGTTACTGTCAGATCAGGAAGAATACCCCTCAGGTACCTGAGTTTAAAATTTGGAAAAAGTTCAAACATATTTCTGAAAATTCCTCCCCCGACCACACCGCTTTTTAACCCTGAGCTAAACGCCGTAACAGCACCATTGCCCAAAGAAAAAACATCCGCCTCGTAGCTGGCTGTCTCGACAATATTGTCAATTTGGCTGTCTGCTTCCACAAGATCATTTGTTTTCAAAGCATCTTCATTAATTAGTCCCGACCTGTGAGAACAGGTATAAGAAATCAGTCCCGATGCAACTACCAGTAATAAATAAAATAATTTTCTCATCTTTTAAAGTTTTAATTGTTTTATAACCCTTAACCGCATAGTTCTAAGTTTACCCTACCACAAATTCACCATATTTTAAACTTTTTTTCACTGGTGTCCGGTTAAATACACACAAAATATTCTAATGTCCTGATTTATTGCGTCCCTATGGGACTAATTAAATAATGGGGTTGCTTTTATTTCTACCGGTATACATTCCCTATCGGGACTGTCCCGTAGGAACAATATATTGGTAGCAAATAAATTACGAATTGGCAATAAGTCCCTTAGGGACGATATTTTAATTTAACCGGACAACAATAATTGCGATTACAAAATTAATTTTTAAATATGTGAGCACAAGAAAATAGATAGAAGCGACTATTTCCAATTAAATAAAGCTTTGAAAAGAATTGTTCCCGAAGATAACTCAGAAACTTCGATATCAGTTTTCATTCCCAGGCTGCCAATACGTAGTTCAATATAATCACCCCAATGGGTTTCAGAAAGAAATTCCAGGGAAAAATCTGATAAGACTTAATTTCAAATTTTTCTCTCCTGACCGGTTCCATAAATACAGCTAAAAATTTACTTCTGCGACATAAAGGTTTCATCGTGGCTGTATCAAAAGTCTTTTTACCGCGGAGAAACGCAAAGAAGGCGCAAAGTTGCGCAGAGAAATTCTGCTGTATTTTAATACTTTGCAATCCTCTGTGGTTTTTCTTAGCGGTTCTCTGCGGTTAAATTTTTTACTTTTGAATACAGCCTCATATTCAATATTTCATTGTTTATCAATCAGAATCCCCATTTTTTTCATCAGAAAAGTAGCATTAAGATTCTGGCATACGCCTTCATGCAATTTGTAATCTATAGCCATCCTGTCACCGGTGATTTGAATTTCAAAACAAAGATTCCTTACATTTTCGGGGTAATTCCGGGTTAGTTCACCAAGAATCAGATCGTGGGTTGCAATTAGCCCGACAGATTTATATTTAATTAATTGTTCAATAAGTGCTATTGATCCGGCTTGTTTATCCTTTGAATTGGTCCCTTTCAGTACTTCATCAAGCAATATTAGTGTCTGCTGTCCGGTCTCCAGTTTAGAAATAATCTCTTTTAAACGCTTCAGCTCTGCATAAAAGAACGATTCCTTTCTTGCAAGTGAATCATTGGTCCGGATGCTGCTGTGTAAAATGACAGGATGGAAAATAAATTCTGACGCAAAAACAGGAGCACCAATCATCGCAAGTATATAGTTCGTACCAACTGTACGCAAAAATGTACTTTTTCCTGACATATTTGCTCCGGTAATGATTAAATACTGGTTCCATCCGGAAATTGTAATGTTATTGGTAACACATTCGACCTGTGGAATAAGCGGATGCCCAAGATTGTATGCTTTAAAAATGAATTGGTCTGTCCGGGGTTCAGGGAAAATATATTCGGGGTTATTACGGGCGAAATTAGCCAATGAAGCAAGCGCATCGAATTCTCCGATAACGTCAAACCACCGGGGAATTATCATCCCGTACTTTGATTTCCATTTCCTGATAGCTGCGAGTAAATGAAGGTTGAACAGAAAAAGTCCGTTGAGAATCACTGAAACGATAATATTCAGGTTGGAATCCATCCAGTTCAACAATCCTGATAACTGTTTGATGATCTTCGCAGGAGATTCTATACCCTCAAACCAAAGCTGGTTTTTCAATTCAGATAAAAAAGGTGTTTTAAAATTTACCTTACCTATAAGTAACAGAAATTGAGAATATTTGTCAATTATACTGACTTCTGAAGTGAGCAGCAAATGAACTTTCATCGTTTTTCGACCATACACCGAAACAATAAACAATTGCATAATGAACATCATAACCGGGAGTTGAACAATAACAAGCCCCATAACAGATAAAATGATTAAACCAACGGTAATTATTGGCAGTGTAAATCTTATAATATTAAACAGGCGGTTATGCGACATTTTATTATCGCTTTCGAGCCACTCAATAAACTCCAGCCTATCCTTTTCACTGCTCTTATGCCCAAAAAAGACCAATTGCATTTGTTGAAGAAATTCTAAATTTTCTGACAGTTCGATAACTGAGTTTTGCCTATCATTTATCAGGTTTTTAAAACTATACGCTTTTTGAAAATACTCTGCCAACCTATTCTTCCCAAAGATAGTAACGCTCCGGTTGATGCAATTGAAAAGAGAATCCCGGCCAAAAATATCCAGATCAAAGCTATAGCTGTGATCCTGATTTATGTATTCGTCCCCGCATTCAAAAGAGGAAAAATCTCCTTTAATGGAATTTATTTCATTATGACATATCCGGATCAGACGTTCTGAATTCTCAATTTTATTTTTTAAAATATTATCCCACCAGGTTAAAAGTGCAAAAGAGGAAAGTGCAGTGACAGCCAGATAAATAAATATTATATTGCTTAATATTAGATAGTTATATGTAAAGATCAGGAATATCACAAAGGAGGTTAGTCTCAGTACAGGCAGGTATTTCTCTATTTTTGAAAGTTTACCTTTCCCCAGTGCGATCTTTTCTATTTGAAGTCTGTATTGTTCAAGTATAGGTATCATAATTTTTACGGCAATATCTGTACTGATAAATCTATCAAATATTAATTGACTTGTCGGATCGGACAGATAAGTGTTTCCCTGGACAATATCACACGTAACTGATTTTTCTCGCCGGTCGGACCTGATTTTAGCCGATAGATTAATTCAGTCCCCTGTTTTTAAGCAGAGGCCCTATTCCTGGTTCTTTCCCGCGAAAATTAATGTAAAGCTTCATCGCTTCATCTGTTCCGCCCCTTTCCAGAATATTTTTACGGAAGGAACCCGCAACCTTTGAATCGAATATACTCCCGGATTCCCTGAAAGCCTGGAAAGCATCACAGTCGAGTACTTCAGCCCATATATAACTGTAGTATCCGCTTGAATATTCCCCGTTGCCGGAAAAAGTATGAGCAAAATAAGTTGATTTATAACGTGGTATAATTTCAGGGATTAATCCGGCTTTTTCCATTGAAGCTTTTTCAAATTGCTCAACATCAATGTTACCTTCTTTTGTAATGGTGTGGTAATCCATATCAAGAATGGCAGCAGCAAGGTATTCCACGGTGGCAAAACCCTGATTGAATTTACCCGATTTCACAATTTTATTGACCAGGGCCTGAGGAATTACTTCTCCCGTTTTGTAATGTTTAGCATAGATTTTCAGTACCTCGGGTTCAGCCGCCCAATGTTCCATTATTTGTGATGGCAGCTCAACAAAATCACGTGCAACGTTTGTACCGGCCAGACCTTCGTAATGACATTGTGAAAGTAACCCATGTAATCCATGACCAAACTCGTGATAGAGTGTCTCCACCTCGTCGTAACTCAATAACGCAGGTTTATCACCTGCCGGCTTGGAAAAATTACCGGTAATTGAAACAACAGGACGAATATTCTTTCCTTCCATAGTTATATATTGCTCCCGGTAATTAGTCATCCATGCTCCACCTTTTTTAGAAGCCCGGGGAAAGAAGTCCATATAAAGCACGCCGATGTCAGAGCCATCCCTATCTCTTACCCTGTACACCTCACAATCAGGATGAAAGAGAGGCATATTTTGTAACCTACTGAACGTCAGTCCATATAACATATTAGCAACCGTGAAAACTCCCTGGCGAACATTGTTAAGCTCAAAATATGGGCGGATCTGTTCCTCGTCAAGATCATATTTTTCCTTCCTGACTTTTTCGGAATAGTACCACCAGTCCCAGCTGGCAAGCTTAAATTTTCCACCCTCCCTGTTAATCAGAACCTGCATATCCCTGGCTTCCTCCTTTGCCCTTTGAATGGCAGGGGTCCAAACCTGTTCAAGCAATTTATAAACATTGGCAGGCGTTTTAGCCATACAATTGTCAAGCACAAATGCTGACCAGCTATCGAAACCCATAAGGTTGGCCTTCTGAAGCCTCAGATTGACCATTTTGTTGATAACCGCCTTATTATCATTGGCATTGGAATTGTTTCCGCGATTATACATAGCCTTATATATTTTCTCGCGTAAAGAACGGTTTTCAGCATAGGTAACAAAAGGAATCCAGCTTGGTTTCTGCAGCGTAAAAATCCACCTGCCATCCATTTTCCGGGATTTCGCCTCTCCGGCAGCCCCTGCAATGACCGATTCAGGCAGTCCTGCCAAATCTTCTTTCTTGTCAATTTCCAGAATAAATGCATTTGTCTCAGCAAGCATATTATCACCAAATTTCAAATCCAGCAATGAAAGTTCCTCGTTAATTTTCTTTAACAAAATCTTTTTTTCAGCAGGGAGGTTGGCACCACCCCTGACAAACCGCTTGTATGTCTCATCAAGTAGTCTTGTTTGTTCAAGGTTCAGACTTAAGGAACTTTTCTTGTCATAAACCGTTTTTACCCTCCCAAAAAGCTTCCCATTGAGATTAATTGCATCTTCATGTTGTGTCAACATCGGTGCTACTTTCCGGGCTATCTCCTGAATAGAATCATTTGTCACAGCTTCTTTAAGATTGGAAAAAACCCGGTTGACCCGTTTAAGAAATGAGCCGCTATAATCAAGTGCTTCAATGGTATTGGCAAAGTCGGGGGCACTATTTGTTTCTTCTATGCATTGTATCTCCACATTATGCTGTTTTATACCTTCTTCAAAGGCAGGTAAAAAATGCGTATTCAGAATTCTATCAAATGGCGGAACATCAAAAGGCGTGTTGTAAGCCTTAAAAAATGGATTCATTTCATTGGTTTTTTTCTCTTGTTTTACACAGGCCATCAATAAACTAATGACAACCATGGGAATAAAAATATTTTTCATTGACATAATTCTTAATTTATAATCTGTTTAACTTAATAAAATTATGAAAAATATGTAAAAGCTTCAATGCAGCTTATGATTGACTAAATATATTGATAAATAGAGCAATTACAGGGAGTTATAATGGGCAACTATTTTTATAAGGGCAACATCTGACTTTACCGAAAGCTTGTTTTTAGAAATATATGATTCCATTTCCCCCTTTTTGTCCCCAAACAGTTCGATTAAGGTTTTCTTGGAGGCAATCAACTTAGCCGGAGAACCATTAATTGTAATAAAATAAGCTTTTTGCACATCGTCAAACCTTGGGGGTTTTGGGTCGCCGTAGGCTTTTGCCGCTTCCGGTTCCAATAACCGTATAGAATATTTCATCAGAAGTATTGCTTTCCCTTCTGAAAGTACTTCGAATAGTCCATTCTGAATTTTACCAAGCATATCATATTCCTTACAGCTAAAAATCGCACCACCAAATTCTGCCCTAATAATAAGGGTCTTTGGTTCAATATTATAAGCATCCTTATCTTTCTGAAATTCCAATTCATCACTATACGCATTATACCTCAGCGGAATCTCCGTATAAACAGTCCCATCCTTTGTAGTGATTTTCCCCGGACTGAATTCTCCATCCAGATATGGTGTACCCTGAATGTCGGATATCTTCAGATTATTATGTGTGTATGTACCATCTGTCATTTTAGTAAACCGATAATTATCCATCATACCGTTAAGCATGTTTTGTGCAGACAAACTAAATGTCAGCGAAAAAAATAAAGTGATAATAACAAGCGTAAGTTTCATATTCCTCGATTTAAAGTTTTAGATGCTAAAAATAGAGAAAAATGTGACCGGTAATTGAGTTTTGAACTTTTTTTTTGTTGGAATGCATCTACTATCTTAGCGCCAAAATTTTACGGTTTGGAAAAGCATTTGATCTCAAGTCACCTTAAACTCCATTTTGTCGTATTAATTTATGGTTTCACAGCCATTCTGGGGAAGTTGATTAGTCTGCCTGCCACACAGTTAGTCTGGTACAGAATGCTTATTGCCGTTATTACATTTTACATTTACCTGCGATGGAAAAGGACAACTCTTTTTGTTAGCCGCAGAGAATTCTTCAGGTTAACTGGAATCGGAATAATAGTCGCACTTCATTGGATTGCCTTTTTTGGAGCAATAAAGATCTCAAATGTGTCTGTTGCACTTGGATGTCTCGCTACAAGCACCCTTTTTACAAGTTTGCTCGAACCCTTCTTTTTTCGCAAAAAAATCAACGTTGTTGAGGTGATTACCGGACTTCTGATTATTTTGGGATTATATCTGATTTTCAGGTTTGAAACAAGATACTCGACTGGCGTTATCGTTGCCCTTTTAGCTGCATTTCTGGCGGGTCTGTTCTCCGTAATCAACAAAAAAATGGTAGTGCGGCACAAGGCATCAGTGATAAGTTTCTATGAAATGATTGGTGGAATGACTGGCATTACGATATACCTGGTGATTGCAGGATGGGGAAATATCCCATTAATTCTGCCTTCATCAACCGATCTGGTATATCTTCTGGCACTTGGAATAATCTGTACAGCCTTTGCATTTGCTGTGCAGGTGGATATAATGAAGCATTTATCTGCTTATGTTGTTGCTTTAACCATTAATCTTGAGCCTGTTTATGGAATTTTAATGGCCTATTTTTTGTTTGGGGAGACGGAACGCATGACCCGGGGCTTTTATTTTGGAACAACAATAATTCTCATTTCCGTTCTTGGATTTCCATTATATCATTACTTTCTCAAAAAAAACGAAGGTGTCTCAAAAGTAAAAAATACACCCTTGTTTTAATTTCTTAAGAGCTCATAAGTTTCACTCAAACTCATTTATCACACCCTTATCGAGCAATTCTGGTTCAATATTAAGGTCTTGCTCAAGAAATTCATCCATTTCCTCTTCTGTCGGGAATTCAGCGATTACCCCATTATAAACAACAGTCCAGTTAACAGATGATTGCATTATTTTTAATCCAGGTAATTCAGGACTGAAATCCTTTACCGGGAAACCGCTCTTCCCGCTCTCTTCAAATTCTATATCCTGAAGATAACGAGTATAATAGTCCCGTGCAGGAAACAGACTGTCCAATACATCATCATCATCAGCACGTTCGTATAATTCAGTCACGGTAAGGCGGTAAATCACCAATTTGCCCTCACCGTTAACAAATAGAATGTCTGCAAAGGGTTTCTCAGGCCTGTTTTCAATCTCATCAAAATCAAGCTGTTCAACTTTTGCGATAAAGCGGGGATGGTGGTTATGAAGTAAAAACTCGGCAGATTGGTCCCCTTTAGCCATTATATCGTTACAGATCAGATATTTTGAAGTTTTCATCTTTACTTATATTTTGAATTGTTACTTATTGAACCGTTTTTCCTGACCATGGCCTGAAATAAATTTATTCCCATTTAACGCATTTCAGACTAATCGGTCAAATTTAGCACAAGATAGAGATTTTTTGAGCTATAATAGTTGGTTACCTGGCATATTCGGATATTTTTGCATTGTGAAACCCAATGTATATTATTTCAATCCCACTTGTGAACTTGCAGTTGTCAATGGTTCGCCCTCGTTTACGGCGTCAGCACAATTGAGGCGATTTGAAAATGACCTCTGTACCCTACCGGGAATTCTGGCACAACCTGATGATTTTGTTCTGACAGATTGCTTAATAGCACAAAAATTCACTGACCGGTTAGACGGCGCAGGATTCAGGCTCCCCTCTTTTCTTACAAAAGATAGCGCTTTTAAGGACCCTGCCTTTTTGACTTTGGAAAAAGGGTTCCTCTTCCCCTGGGGATGGAGTCCTGCAGTTCACAAAATGTTTGCGCCTCTTAAATCCGCTTGTTCACCGGAATTTCTTGCCTCCCCGGTTGCGGAGTGGAATAAAATGCACAGGGAGCTTTACAGCCGGAACACATCATTAGCAATTCTGCAAAGTATCCTGGAAAGTAATAAATCAATCAATGTATTAGACTTAAATGATTTACCGGAGATTTGCACTGACCATGAACAAATTATCAACCTTCAGTCAAAATGGAGAAAAATTGTCGTAAAAGCACCCTGGAGCTCTTCCGGACGGGGATTGCACATTTTGCGTCCCCATGAATACAATCAAACTAACAAACAAGTAATTTCAGGCTTCCTTAAACAACAGGGATATATAATTGCCGGACCATGGCACGACAAAATTCTTGATCTTTCGTTTCAGTTTTTCTCACGGGGAAACGGAGAATTAGATTATCGTGGGTTAACATCCTTCTCAACTGACATTTCAGGTCATTATACAGGAAATTTGCTCCAGGAACTTCCTTCTGATCTATCAACCGGATTAAAAGTTTTTCTTTATGAAAACCTTCCTGAAGTGAGATCTGCCCTTCATAAGACTCTTTTAGCAAGTACTTATTCAACAGACTATTACGGATGGTTAGGTGTTGATTTGCTAGTTTTTGGATGCGAAAAAGGGAAGTTCAAAATTCATCCATGCCTTGAAATCAACTGCAGATTCACCATGGGTGCAATCGCATTAAGCTTAAGGGATCACCTCGCCCCGGAATCAACAGGGATATTCCGGATTATGCAGGCAGAAAAGGGTAATTTTTCTCAATTTTGCGGGCAGATGACTAAAAAAGAACCTTTAATTATTGAAGCAGGGAAAATTGTTAAGGGATTTTTGGCTGTAACGCCGACATTACCTGATTGTAGTTCAGGAGCATGGATAAGTGTAAAGAATGAAAGAATGAAAGAGTGAGGCAATTTGGTCGGGAATAATCGGAAACGACCCATCGGTTTACAGACGACAATCTGACAATGCAATTTTTTTTGCCCTGTCAGGGCATTATATTGGTAGCCCCGGGTAAGGGAGCATAGCGACCGCCACCCGGGGAAGAATGACCC
>Ga0247841_10000198_pt1 | contig 162523 bp, 154 predicted proteins | sample LaCruzMarch2015__2_FD_192410 | JGI IMG/M metagenome (GOLD analysis project Ga0247841, IMG submission 192410) | Freshwater microbial communities from meromictic Lake La Cruz, Castile-La Mancha, Spain - LaCruzMarch2015_18m | ecosystem: Environmental > Aquatic > Freshwater > Lake | place: Spain... | reverse complement strand
TCGTTCACCTCCTGTTGCTCTCCACCCCGCCTCACGGCGACGCAGTTACAGTCGGCTACAGGCTGTAGCGTTAACCTGGAGAGGACTTGCACCTCTCTGTTTGAGTACGCTCACAGGCGCACTGGGGGCCGACTCTTGAGTCGGCCCGTCGAGTATTGTCACAAACTAGAAAGGTTTTTTCATTCCCATGCTTTCCCGGAATATGTCCGTTCTGTTTGCCGTGGCTTTTTCGTCAAACTCCCTTTCGTCTCACATGTTACCTTCGTAGGTCATTAGGTATTGAGATTTGGCGACGGATTCTTATGCCATCGGCCCTCCCCTCCGGCCTGGGCATTGTGAGCGCGTGTTTACTACTTGATACTGAGTTCCAAACTCAGGCGCTTCGAGGGCACAAACCCTGACCGGTGGAAAAAGAGCAGAAGATCCTTGTCGCTCCAGTCTACCAGAGTGTGAATAGTCGTAACGCCAAGCTTGGCCATCTGATCGGTAAACTGCTCTATAAGTTTTCCCGCTACGCCCTTGCCCCCGGCCATGAGATGAACGCCGATAGTATCGAGATTTGCCGTGGTCTCGGGAATTCCGAATTCGCCTGTGTAGAGTTGTCCCATGATAAAGCCGACCAGTTGTCCGTCAACTTCGGCAACCAGGGAGCTATTGATACCAGCTCCTTTGGTAGCTGCATCGAGTTTTTCCTTGTAGTATTCCGGGCGTGAAACTCCGAAATACATGGCGTCAATGGCCGTTATGGCCTCCAGGTCGCCCTCGTTCATAACCCTGATTTCAGTTCCACCCGGTTCGTTCTCTTTCATGCTCATCACCCCTTTACTCTTTAGGCTTGGGCACAATGTTCTCGGAGCTGTACTTTGCCGGATGGGAGTTAGGTCGACTCCGAGCCAATGCGTATTTTGATTGATTTTTGACGACACCTAGTTTATGAATACAACTTACACCAAATGCTTGTCAAGATTTTTTCGAGACTACGCGTAACTTTTTCAGGGCGACACTAAGTTGCATTGTTCAAGGCACATAGAGCCCTCTAGCAAGCCGAGCATCCCATGAATGTGGGTTAGTGGGGCAGATACAAAAACTGCTCCGCTCAAAATTCGTCAACTCAATACATTTCTTACCGGTAATTCTAGGTTTTAGTGAGCCGTGTTCTCCTATTTAGATCAACGTCACAGGAAATGCTCGACATGAAATAGACATGAGTGATATTCGGGTGGCCGTAATATCGCATACTGATCATTCTCGCGTGTCTTGGACCCCGCAATGCCTGATGGCGACATAGTTGAACCAGAAAGCAGAATAGCCGTTCCCAGACAGCGAAGCTCTCTTGCTTCCAAGAAACTAAGACTGATTATGGATTCTGCGGAGAAATTCTTCTCCGCACGCGGGTTTCATCAAACCACCATAGCAGATATTTCCCATGATTCGGGTGTCCATGAGGCCTCCGTCTTCCAGTATTTTAAAACAAAGGAGAACTTGCTGGTTGCCATTCCGGAACGACATCTCACGAAAACCCTGGCCGGCATTACCGCGCATCTTCAAGGCATGAAAGGTGCGGAGCCCAAGCTTCGGAAGCTTATGTGGCACCAGTTGAGGGACCTGTCTGTCAATCGAGATTATACCTCCATCCTGTTGCGGGAACTCAGACGGATCTTCCGGTTATTTTGTGCTTTCTCGTTGAAACGTTCTTAGCGGCGGGTTAGAATGGTTCAACAACGGAGGGAGGACGACAATGTCTGACGAAGAAGGAATTCAGGTCAGTCCAGAATTGAGCCAAGATTTCAGGAGCTTCGAAGAGTTCTGCTCTGAGAATACTGGCAGTGAACTAATCTACTTCGATGTGGTAGCCAAGAATCCCTTGGAGATGGATCCGGTAACGCTGGCCTTCAGTATGAGGAATCTTGTCCGCTTATCCATAGGACTCATGGATTACCTCCTGGACTCGTTGAATGGCGATTCACCGCCCACCGTAAGAGAAATTCTTGCCGTCAGAGGGATTGAACTGGACAAATCTCAGGCGCCTCGGCTCAGGCAGATAATGTTTACCTTTCGAGATAACCCGGATGAAATAATGGGTGGGAACCTCGTAAAGGCCTTGCAATTAATGACGATCGCCAGGGAGTGGAGGAGAGTTTCTCTGAACCTAGGCGAGTCATACAGCCCCCCCGTCGAAGGGTGGACCTCCGAAGATTTTGGCGGCGACGATTCCATGCTGGAAGCTGTCCGCTCCGTTGAGAACCCACGGTGGAACCAGGAGGAGGAGAGTTAACAGCATGCAGCAGGACTACCTTCTTGCACCAATTTCAAACGATGGCAGACGAGTACTCGATCTCGTTAAAACGGACAGGCAGCAGGCTTCCATGCTGATGGAATCCTTGTCACTGGATGAGCAGGTGGCGTTGGTCAGTCGCCAGGCGATCCGCGATCCAAAAGGCGCACAGGACATCCTCTTTCTCCTTGATGACGCGAAAAGCAGGGGCATTGTGGATGAACTGGGTGACAGAACCGTCTTTAGAATTATGAAATCACAGAGTTCTACTCACATAGGTATGCTGCCGTTGATGAGGCCCGGTCGCATACAATCTGTCCTCGATCTTGATCAGGAGTTGTTCTCGACCAAGGGGACTACCGATCCTGTTGCGGCTTACCACTGGATGGTCAGTTTTTTGGAAGAGGACGAAGAGACCTTTGAGCGACTACTCATTTGTCTTGACATGAAGGTCGTGGCATCTGCGTTTCAAGATAAGATCGTGAGATCATGGGCCAAATCGTCTGAGTTAAGCGAGGACGATGAGGAAGTTCTGTTTCCGGCCGACTTCTTGGTGAGACTGGATCGAGGAGAACTAAAGCCGGAGGATTTGGATGTCACCGACGAGGAGACCCTCGATATTTTGACCAAGATCCACTTGACCGACCAGGCCTATTTCAATGAACTCGTCTCCTTGATGTTGCGGGAAGAGGACCTCAAGACCCGTTCAGCGGAGGAGGCCTTCGACAGAATTCACCAGCAGGTGGGAGACATGAAAGGAATGACGGAAGAAGCTGAGGACATGTTCGTCCCTCTGGAAGAGTGACGTCGGCCCTGAAAGAGCGGCACACAATCAGAATAGGATCCGGTTCTGTGCCACCCTTTCAGGGCTCTATCAGGGGTTGGGACCAACCTGCGGAAAAACTGAGCATCGGTGTTGCCTGTTTCGAGTCGAAGCAGCACAACGTTTCACTTGGGGCCGGTGGATGGTCCTACTGGGCCGGCTGGTTTAGGTGAATCCTGGTCCGGGGGAAGCAAGATCTGAACGTTCATTTTTTTCCTGAGAGAATCCGTCAACTTTTCATAATTGTCTTGCTGTGCCTGGAATTTCAACTGCTCGAATATATACTCCTTGGCCAAATCGAACGAACTCTCCTGTGGCGGCCTTTTGTCTTCGACGAAGAGGACGTGATATCCGAACTTACTCTTCACAGGGCCGGTGATTTGGCCGCTCTTGACTGTGAATGCAACCTCTTCTATCTCAGGAACCAGACTTCCCTTGGGAAGCCAGTCAAGATCCCCTCCTTTGCTCTTACTGGGACAGATTGAAACCTGACCCGCGATCTCGGCAAACTTTTCGCCCTTCTTAATGCGTTCTAGCACACTCTTGGCTTCTTTTTCAGTAGCAACGAGAATGTGGTGGAGGTGGACGCTTTCAGGCGTTGTGAACTGGTCTCGGAACTTATCGAAATATTGCTTTGCCTCCTGTTCAGACGGAGGCGGCAGATCTTTACCCATCCTGTCCAGGTAGATACGCGCCAACAAATCCTTTTGGGTAAAGTCCATGAGTTTCTCAATATCCGGGGCCTTGTCCAGGCCCTGCTTTTCAGCTTCTTCGGCAAGCACATATATATTGACTACGTATTCAAGGCTCTTCTTTCGGCCTTCCGGAGTGAGATACAGGTCCCGGTACTTCTCGGGTACAGCGTTTGCCAGCCCGTTCAGGTCCGCTTCAGTAACGGTTTTATTTCCTATCCGGGCCAGGACTTTTGTTTCCTGGGCGTCGAGGGGCATAGGGATTGAAGCTAACGCGATTGCCAAGGCACATGCGACGTACAACAAGTATCTCGAAATGTTTAGGCTATTTTTCACGTTAATCTCCTCCATCGGTTTATTAGTTGACATGTAACTTACTAATCATTTTAACCTTTTTCATAGTGTGAGCCTTATATCACAGCACACAGTTCAAGTCAAACTTTACCGGAAGTGTAGCGCGATTGCCGTCTCCGCTCTTGGTGGAGTCTACAACGACTTGTCGTAAAATGTAACGGTTCGGCTGGAACAGTTTGACTAATCATTTGAACGTGCTAATGGTTCTGAGAGAAAAAGTTGCCTGCTAATTCCGCAATTGGTCACAGGTTGTTGACGCAAGTCGGGATTAACAGCGCGGCGCTATATCAAGAACATCCAAATCACCTTGGGTTATTGAGGCCACAAGAGTTCTCTTGGCAAGAAGTAAAGCCTGTTCTAAGTGACCGCCTATAGCTGCTGCCTCAGGTGGTGCAGGCTATTAGACAAAGAGAGTGAGAAAGGGACTGGAAAGTTGCCAGTGTGGGCCGTTTGGGCTGGAGTATTTTTCGTGGTCGCCCTGTTAGCCGAGTTACTCCGTATGAGTTTACTTCTGGTCCGGGGCCTCAAAACTCAGCTTCGCCTCGAAATAGCCTCCTGCCCGGAGCTTACCGACCCATCTCCTCTCGTAAGCATTGTCGTACCAGCGAAGGACGAAGCACAGAACATAGAACGGACAGTCAGGTCGATTCTTGACTCTGATTACCGTAATTTCGAGATCCTGCTGGTGGATGACCGCAGCCTCGATGACACGTTGCCAATCATGAAGTGTTTGGCACGCCATGACTCTAGAATCAAAGTTTCCTCTGTGACCTGCCGTCCGGCTGATTGGACTGGAAAGACTCACGCATTATTCAATGGGACCGAATCGGCGTCAGGAGATATCCTGGTTTTTACAGATGCCGACGCGCTTTGGAGTTCGGACGTCTTGTCTCGCTCAATAGGGATATTTATGTCCGAAGATCTTGACATGTTAAGTCTTTTGCCAAGCTTCACGAGGAGAGGATTCGCGGAGAGAGTTGTTTATCCTCACTTGGCCCTCGGCCTTTTGTCCCTCTATCCTTTGTCCGACGTTAATGACCGCCAACGTTCGGCAGCCATCGCCTCGGGCTGTTTCATCATGATTGCAATGAAAACCTACGACGCACTGGGCACATGGATGAAATTTAGAAAAACGATAACTGAAGATGTAGCCATGAGCAAGGCCATCAAAGAGCGAGGCGGCACGTTGAGAGTGATGAGGGCAGGCAGCCTGATTCGGACGGCTCCTTTCGGAAGTATATATTCCGTCTGCCGTTTCTGGCGTAGAACATTTTACGGGTGCCTGGGGAAAAGTGTTTCCAAGATAATTCGGTTGTTTGCAAATTATATTTCACTTTCCCTCTTATGTGTAATATTTGTTCTGTCCGTATTGTCAGTCCTGAGACATGGGGCCGGCGCTCCGGAACTGATTCTCTTAGTAGTTTCTTCGACTGCGATGGCGGCGGTTATCGTTCCCTTCAGTATTTTCTTGAAACGAGAAGGGGTGAGCTGGCTATACGGATTAACTGCGCCGCTAGGAATTCTTTTGAGCGCCTGGGTTACGCTCAGTACGCTTGTGGCTGTGGCTTTTGGGACGGGAATAGAATGGAGAGGCTCAGTTTATAAATGATGCCAGGCCGTGATGCTGAACCGCACTACCTAGTTTTTTTCGTGCCTCGTTTCCGTAACTATTTTGAATGGCCCGGCACCCTGTTTGGCCGGCAACTGAATTGCGGGGAGAAAACAATTGACCATGTGCAGAGTTAGCTGTTATGATTCGGACTCGCCCGCGCGAGTCCCCGGACGAAAGGAGATTCTTCGATGAGCCTGCTGAGGGTGGGTATGTGTTTACGAACACCAATGTTTTGGATGATGGCAATTCTTTTTTTGATCCCGGCATTCTCATCGGCTGAAGATTTCAAGATTTTCACGAGCGACGAATACGGCTTTACAATGAGGTATCCAGCTTCCTGGGTCAAGATAGACCGGCCTCAGGGTAACTATTACGTCGTATTTCAGTCACCCGAGCTTGTCGACAACTTCCGAAGCCGAATTCACATCGCTGCCCATTCTCCGGTTAAGGACTCTTTGGAAGTATTCAAGCAAGAGTTGCGTAACGGTATCAGTGACCTTCAGGGAAAGTCCAGTACCCCGAAGGAAAAACAGACTGTGCAAATATTGGATGAGGGCGATTTCAAATGTGAAGTGCCGGGAGCATATTATTTTTTCATCCAGGCTTACGAGGACAAGCTAAAGATTTGGATGGATATCGTGATCGTGTTCTTTAAGCAAGAACAGACACTCCTCAGAGTATCGTGTTTGGCTCCTTCGCAAAGTATGGAAAAATTTCATCAAATTTTTAATAATGTTCTCGTTTCTGTAAAATTCATCCCTGGAGTTGCGTCTCAAAGCCAACCATCTGTTCCTCCACCCAGCCCCAAGCCGGGGACCCCAGGCGTGATTCAGCCTCAGGCTCAGCCGACGATGCCCCCGGTTGGAACCACGCTCACGCCGAGACAACCTTCCGCGGCTCCTCCAACCCCGGCGCAGCCTCAGCAGATGGCCCCCGCCCCCAAGACGATGAGACCGGAGACGCAGCCCGCGCCTGCTCCTTCTTCGACAGAAGTGCAACCAGCAGCTCCAGCAGGCCCGGCAACACAACCCGCGCCTGCGCCCAGACCCGGCCCTGGCCCACGCGGTCCATCAAGGACTCCGGAAGGACCGGCGACCGGAATAGTAAATTGATTGCCAATCCGATTAATTGTCTTACGTGTTTTCTTTGAGATCGGTTTCACATGAGTCTACCCAGGGCATTTGCTTCATTTGATTCCCACGAGGGATTCAGACAATTCAGAAAATATCTCTCAGACCCTCGACCTGCGTCCGTTGACGTACAGGCCTTCAGGGAAAGGGCGATGGAGCTTGCTGAGAAACATGAGCCCAAAGGAGATTATCGAGAGCTTGAACGAGCGTTGTTAGAATTAGAGGTTTCTTTTGACCCGACGGAATATAGCCGCGTATCTGCACTCCTGACTTTCTTAACCAGGACTATGTTTAGGGACGTATCGAGTCCGGTTCCCGCATCCATCAGGCGAAAGATAGTCGAATTTGATGGTCCTAAGTTTTTTTTCGTCGGCCACACGTCATACTTTGACTATGCCCACACTGCCGAACTCTCACGGAGAATGGGGTTACCATCCCCCATCATGCATGCTTCAGGCACTCTCACAAGAGGGTGGGTATCGCAGTGGCTGAAAGCTTTTCGCACCCTTGTTGTACCGAAGAGTTTCACTCCAGTTCAACACCGTGCCTACACTTGGTATTGTGCAGCCTTGGCAGAAGGTCCGGATACCCAAGCCCTTTTTTCCAGAACCAGTAGATACACCGTGAGGTCTCGGGATGGAATCTTGCGGGAACCATACGTTCCTCATGGTGTAATAGCTGCGGTAAAGGCTACAGGTAGAGGCCTTGTTATTCCAGTCGCAATTTCCTATTCATGCATTCCTGAGGACTGCTATCTGACTTCTCCGAAGTTCTTCCCTGTGCTATCCATGTTCCCCACAAGCAAGTCCTTTCTTATTCCCCTTCTGTTGGGGCTGGGCAAGTCGGAAAAGATTCTTAGGGGATTGGATTTGGTGTTCGGGGACGTGTCTACCGCTGTTGGAGAACCCTTTGAAATAGCCAACGACAGTTCCCTGACTCTTCAGAGGATCTCCCATCGAGGTATAGAAGAAATCGCCCGCAACAAGCTCATACATCCTAGCCAGTTGGTTGCGAAATCTATGCTCGGGATGGATAAGGTCGACATCAAGATACTGAGGGGAAAAGTCGAGAACGAAATAGACAGTATCCGGTCCTTCTTCAAGACCAGATACCGCAAGGAACCGCCATTTCATCAGGTTGTTACCTCTGATTTGCCCGAAACTATCCAGCGGGGCCTGAAGGCCTTGATCAGTAGAGGGGCCGTTTCCAGGTCTATCTTCCGTAGAACCTATTCCCCGAATAATTCTGCTCTCATGAGGTTTTATGCTTACCATGCGGACAGGCGAATTTATCCTCTGCAGGGCCGAAATACAATGACTGTCGTTAATGCCGGAATGTGGGGCTACACGCTTGCACTTCACATCGGCATGAATCTGTTGAAGAAGGAAGAACTCTCGGAGCAATCCCTTATCCTTTACGACTCCAGAGAGGACCTCGTCGAGAAACTGACCGTGGACGGGAGACATCCGTGGCATTTTAAGGATATTCCCTTGCCAAGGTCGGTGAGGCCTGAAGCAGACCTTATGGCCGCTGTCGGTGACACTTCACTGATTCTCATTGTCACGCCCAGCAAGTATTTTTACTCGACCATAGTAAAGATCGTTGAACTTGCACCGGAGGGCAGTGACCTCGTAATAGCAACGAAAGGCTTTATTCCGGAAACGGGATTACTCCCTTGCCAAACAGTCCAAAAGGAATTGGGTCGAGTGGGAAAGAAGATGAGGATCTCGGCCCTTTCTGGAGCCAACCTGGCCCACGAGATCGTTCTCGGAGGAGCCGGAGTCACTCAGATTGCCTGCGAACACTATGAGACTTTCGAAAGGCTGAGACCCCTTATTGAAACACGGCGTTTCAAAGTCGTTTTCTCCAGCGATGTCATTGGTACGACTATCTCGGCCGCGCTCAAGAACGTTTATGCCATTGGTTTTGGAATACTTGAAGGCGCGAAGCGTGTTCCTGAAAATTTTCTTGCCACTTATGCAACTCTTGTAACCACTGAAATAAGGCATTTCGGATTACTTCTTGGAGCCTTGCCGGAGACATTCGACGCAGAGAGCCAGGTCTGGATGGCGGACCTTCTGGCTACTTGCCGCGGTGGACGTTCGGCAACATTTGGGAGAGATTTGGCTGAAATGGATGAAAAACACGGTAGGTCAAGGCCGGCTCGTCTGTTGCTCGAACAGTACAGGAAAAAGAAAATAGCCATTGAGGGTTTTGAGGCTTGTCGCCTGGCTCAGAGGATAGCGACTCAGCGAGGCTTTCATCCTCCTATTCTGGGGGAGATTTATTCCATCCTCCACGGCGGAAAGCAGGTGGACGTGGACAGCTTTATAGACAAATGCCTGGATGCCCTTAGCCCAAGGATGAGCTATCCCATGCCGTCTACATTGCGCTACCGGTCTTCGAAATGACCTGCAATCCGATCTCTTTTGAAAGATGATTCCCCTTGTATTGTAACCGACTTTTTTTCTTAGGATACACCAGTCCTTGTAGCCGGGGAGTGACCTTTTCCAAAAATGTCCGGATATAATAAAATGATTGACGACGATTCCGTAGGCCCGCTGATAGCAGAGCCATCCGTGCGTGTCGGGGGTCAGATTTGAGCTTAGCCGTGAACAGGAGCAGTTCCAAAGAAACACAGATTCTGATTAGGGACTTTAAAACGGGCTACACGATCGACCAGTTTTTCCAACTTCGTTCTGTCGATGCCCGCAAGACTCGGTCAGGTCAGGACTACCTTGATTTGGTCCTTGGAGACCGTACAGGGACGATTGTCGGAAAAATGTGGGCCGACGCAATACGCAAATGGGGAAAGGACTTCAAGGCAGGAGATTGTTTGAAGGTGGGGGGTAAGGTTGAAGTATTTAAGGAAACGCTCCAGGTGATCGCTGAGCATGTTCGGAGAGCAGACATATCCGAGTTATCCGATCCCACGGTTTTGCTGAGGACGTCTGGCTTGGACCCCGAAACCCTTCTTGATGAACTCAGGCAATATGCGCTTAAGCTGGAACCCGTGGAATTGGGGAATCTGGTTGCGACGATTCTGGAGAATAATTCAGAGGCTCTGAAGGAGTGCCAAGCTGCTAAAATGATTCACCACGCTTACAAGGGGGGACTCATAGAGCACGTGGTCACAGTTACGCGCAAGGTTGATGCCATTGTCTCCGTCGAACAAAAAATAGATCGAAATCTTGCCATTGCAGGAGCGATATTGCATGATATAGGCAAGATAGTCGAACTCAATGCCACTGGCCAAGGAAGGACACCGGAAGGCCGGCTAGTCGGGCATGTGATAATTGGTATGGACATGGTGAGGGATGCCGCTCTGAGACAAGATGTAGCCGATAGCCCCTGGTTCAGAGAGCTTCAGCACATAATTCTCTCTCATCATGGAGAAACTGAATTCGGAGCCCCTGTGCGTCCCTCAACACGGGAAGCTCTTCTGGTTCATTTCATTGACAATTTGGATTCCAGATTGAAAATAATGGAGGAAGCCTTGGAATCAACGGATTCGGAAGGCTTTACCACCTATAATAAGTGGTTGGAGGGAAGGGTCTTTGCAGGATTCCGATCCCTTGCCAAGGAGCAACCAAATGATTGAAATTCAAGAAAAATTGGCTGAGATTCGTCAGAAATCTAATGAACTAAGAGGTTATCTTTGACCTGCCGGGCAAAATATCTCGGTTAAATGAGCTTGGCAACGTCCGGGAACAGTCTGAATTTTGGAGTGATCCTCATTCTGCCAGAGCGCTTCTCAAGGAACAGAAGCAGATTTCTAAATTGGTGGACAACTTCTCCGGTCTCGATAGGGAGTTAGACGACACAGCCGTCTTGTTGGAACTTGCTCTCGAGGAATCCGACCAGTCCGTGCTTAAGGAAGTAGAGGATAAACTCAGATCCTTGGAAGAAAGCATTTGCGGCCTAGAAGTTCAACGGCTTTTTGACAGACCCGAGGACAGAGGGAGTGCCATAGTCGAAGTTCATGCCGGCGCGGGAGGCACAGAAGCTCAAGACTGGGCTGAAATGCTATTACGAATGTATCTTCGATGGACCGAGCGGGAAGGGTACAAATCCGAGATCCTCGATACCTTGCCCGGAGAAGAAGCCGGGATAAAATCAGTCACCTTCTCTGTAGAGGGCGATTACGCGTATGGACGCCTCAAAGCTGAAGTTGGCATTCACAGGCTGGTCAGAATTTCTCCGTTTGATGCAAATGCCCGCAGACACACATCGTTCGCGGCTTTGTTTGTGTATCCCAGCGCCGATGAAGACGTAGATGTCCAGGTTAACGAGGCCGACCTAAAGATTGATACTTACCGGGCCTCTGGGGCTGGAGGTCAGCACGTCAACAAGACGGATTCTGCAGTGCGAATCACTCACCTCCCTACCGGTATCGTGGCCCAGTGCCAAAACGAGCGATCTCAGCATAAGAACAAGGCGATGGCCATGAAGATCGTGAGATCTCGTCTTTACGATCTCGAGTTAGAAAAGAAACGTGAAGAGAAGGACAGTCTTCACAAGAACAAGAAAGATATTGCGTGGGGATCACAAATCCGGTCCTACGTGCTGCAACCCTATCAGATGGTGAAAGATCACCGGACCAATCTTGAAATTGGAAACGTTGGAGCTGTACTCGACGGCGATATCAGTCGCTTCATTCAGGAGTATCTCTTTTTCGAGGCTCGTTCCAGGAGCGCACAGGGTCTGAATGCCGCGAACTGATACTTTGATTGCTTGTGCGATAGTGTTACACTGCTGTGATTTGCAGGACAGATAGGGATGAACTTGGAAACCGTTAGGGAGAATGCCATGGAGAAGTGCAAACTATACTCGCTTAGCACTTGCAGCCACTGCAAAGCCTGCAAGCGGTTACTGGGTGAGTGCGGAGTCGAATACGACTTTACCGATGTAGACCTGTTGCCTGAGGAAGACAGATCTGAAATTGTCGATGAGATGAAGCGGCTCACATCTCGGTGTGCCTTCCCCACAATTATAATTGGAGAGAAGGTGATAGTTGGATTCAAAGAACAGGACATTCGAGAAGCTCTGGGGACTTAATTTTCAAATCTCAACCTTGGCAGACGATCGGAACGTTCCTGGTAATTAGTGGATTAATTCTTCTCCCAGTGAATCACGAGCAGGACCCACTTGCTCCGGGAACCATCCGAAACTGAGACGGAGGGAGCCGGAGTTGAATCTGGGAGTATCTGAAAAAAACTGTTTCAGAAAAAGCCCTAAGTCTTTCCATAAAGTCGCACTCTTAATGCGCACAAATAACCACTTGCAACAAAGAGGAGTTTCTTCATGTTTTTGCCGAGAATTGACGAAGCGAAATGTAAACAATGTGGAGAGTGTATAGATGTCTGCCCGGCCGATGTAATCGCAATGGACGGTAACGAGACAGTTGTAGCAAATCCTGCCGACTGCCTGGGGTGTGAGTCCTGTGTGTCAGTTTGTCCTGAAGAAGCCGTCACTGTTCACGAGATCTGACAATCCGCGTCCCCTCTCATCAGCACAGGGGAGCTAAATCTTGTGACTTTTCCGACCTGTTCAACATCACCAAGAGAATGGGTGGGAGGCGATCTCGGGATCATTTGTTAGGGTGTCCAGCAGGACGTCTCATGCGAAATCCTTCCGTCAGAGATCCTGGCGTGGATCTATCGGGAATCCTTAACGGGCTAGCCCGAGCCGGTTTCGTATAGCGTTAAATCATGTTGGGCCGACCCATCCCATTGCGTCTGCCTCGAGATCAATATTGTTCCAAAAGGTGTATCCTGGTAGATTCTGGCCAACTGGAGCTTGACTATTTCCAATAGCGCCAAGAAAGTCGTTACCACGCTGAGACGTGATGAATCTTCGTCGAATAAAGACCAGAATGTGAGCCACTGTCTTGACTTAAGCCTATGTAGTATCTGGTTGATCTTATCTTGAACCAACAGACGGTCGGGTTGCAATTCAATGAGGTCTTTTCGGGAAATCCTCTGTAGAACAGTTCGAAAAGCGGCCAGAAGTTCACCTATATCCCCTTGTAAGGGTTGAGCCGACCGGGAAAGATCCTGACAATCCTCTGGAACCGGCCTGACAAATACCTCACGGTCAAGCATGTTCACTGATGCCAATTTTTCGGCTGCCTCCTTGTAACGCTTATATTCGAGAAGATGTTCTACCAACTCGGATCTTGGATCATCTCCCGGTTCAGGGATTTCCTCTTCATCGCAGGCAGGCAGTAACATCTGAGACTTGATATGAACCAAGTAGGCCGCCATAACAAGGTACTCCCCCGCGACATCAAGGTTGAGAGATTGCATAAGTCCGATAGTGTCGAGGTACTGTTGCGTGATCAAGGACATGGGGATGTCCGTGATACTCACCTCGTTACGCTGAATAAGGTGCAACAGCAGGTCCAGAGGACCTTCGAACACTTCCAGTTGGACCTCATAGGACATGGATCAGCCTAAGCCGGCCAGAAGTATGTTTTGTATGAAGCGCATGGGCGGCACGATGATGTAACCAACCGCCCCGCTCACTAACAGGAGGACAAGAATTATAAATCCATACGGCTGAAGTTGTTCCAGGCGATAGGCTTGCTGAGAAGGGAGAAGACCCGTAAGAATCCCGAAACCGTCAAGAGGCGGCACGGGGATAAGATTGAACACTGCCAGGAGGATATTCATCTGCACTCCGCCGAGCAGTATGGGAAACATGGGGCGGAGTATGAATCCGCCGAATTCGCCCAACGGCCTGCCCTGAAATGTGAAGACAAGAATATGGATAATGAGGGCCAAGACAGCCGCAGCCACAAGATTGGCCGCCGGACCACCCAGACTTATCCACAGCATGTCCGTCTTTGGATTACGAAGATTGCGCGGATCAACCGGAACTGGTTTGGCCCAGCCAATTTTCATCAGCACTAGGGCCAAAGTGCCCACGAGGTCCAGGTGACTGAGAGGGTTAAAGGTGAGTCTCCCCGCAAGTTTTGCAGTTGGATCGCCCAGTCTATAGGCCACATAACCGTGAGCAAACTCGTGGACAGTTATAGCCAGCAGAAACCCAGGAACGATGATGATGATTTCCTGAATAATTCCGGCAATGTCAATCTGCGGCATGGTACGGTGGGCCTTTCGTACAAACGGCAAATCACCATCCTGAGTCCCGGCGACGGAACAGACAGTTCGGAGCCCCCAGTACGGAAATTATTTCTTCTTTGGTTGAGGTTTGCCCTGTGAAGAGGCTTTTCCTGCAGATGCCGGTTTTTTCTTGCCGGTTTCAGGCTTCTTTTCTTCTACCTTCTTCTTGTCCTTCTTTTTCGTCTCGCCCGCGATGGTTGCTGCTCTTTCGGCCTCAGCTTCTGCTCGCCGTTGCTCTTTCTTTTCCTGAAGTTTTTGCGTCTGGTCTTGCAGGAATGAAATACGGGCTATGGCTGAGGTGATTTGCTTGACCTTTGCCTTGAAATGCTTAATTTGAGGATCTCTTGCGACAGCAACCTGACTCAGCCCATTGTTCAACAGGGCTCCAGTCCGATTCCGGCTCTTTTTCAAGTAATCGGCTTTTTGGGCCTCCCGAGTGCTTAAATCCTTTGATGACATGAATGACCTCTTTGGAGATTCTTCTAGAATTATTGGTTCGAATGCTCGTCCGCGTGCAATTCCCGTTCGCTCTTGACAATATGATTAAAGGTTTCGACCGCTTGGGGACGGACGGATACAATACGTCAAAACAGCCCCCACGAACTGTGCTCCACGAACAATTACCCTTTGAAGGACCTTTCTGTTCGTGCTGCTGGTCGGGTTACCTTTCGTCCGGATTTTCAAGCTGCCTTCATTGAAATGCTGTCAAGCCTATTCCTGAACGCTGTGGCTGGGGTGGGAGGATTCGAACCTCCGAATGCGGGTTCCAAAGACCCGTGTCTTGCCACTTGACGACACCCCACCATGACCGATCTTCTTCCACGACCGGTAGCGACTAACTCAGTCAATTGCTACTCCTCGTTGGACCGGCCTTGCGAAAAAGACTTTCCACTTGGGCGGTATACGTTCCTTAACTCTGATCACTTGATCACTGTCTGCAATTCCAAAAAACGTGGGCCCGCTTCCAGTCATCAAGATTCTTTTTATTCCCAGATCGCCTAAGGCCCTACGAACTGTACCTGTTTCCGGGTATAACCGTTCACAAACAGACTGCAGGTCGTTATGGAGCAAGTCCTCAAACTTATGAGGCAGCCCAAGTAGTTTCCATAATTTACCTTCCCTCGGTCGGCCTGTCAAGCCTTTGGAAAACTCGCGAAAAACTTGTCCAGTTGATACGCGAAAGCCCGGATTAATGAGAAGCACCGGGTAAGCGTCTTTTAATGTAACAGAAGTGAGGCACTCGCCGACACCTTCTCCCACTGCTGTACCCCCTTTTAAAAAGAAGGACACGTCCGCCCCAAGCGAAAGAGCGGCACGACTCATGTCCTCGTCCGTGAGGTTCAAATTGAACAGATTCCGGATACCGAGAAGAGTTGCTGCGCCGTTGGAACTCCCTCCTCCCAGTCCGGCTGCCTCCGGGATATGCTTCATGAGTAGTATATTAACAGGAAGCTTCTCTCTGAACTCGTTCTCGATCCAACGAATAGCACGAATGACAAGGTTGTCTTCCGTTTCGAGATCCGGATAACCGGGAACCTCAATGGTGGTTTGCCCGCCACTTTTCCTAATTATCAGCTCGTCACATAGATCGATGGCCTGGAATAGCGTTTCTATTTCGTGGTATCCGTCAGGTCTGACGCCTAGTACCCGCAAATAAAGGTTGATTTTCGCAGGAGCGGTTACACGGATATTGCGCACGGTTATGTCACCCGGGGTGTCATTGCGTGTATGAGAGATGGGCCCGCCTCAAGCATGATGCCACTCTCAAGATCGGAGCATCAGGCTTGAAGTATCTGTCACTCTCCTGAATCCGTCCGATTTCAGAGCTGACTTCGACAGGAGAGAGCAAGCTCTGTAACAGTACTCGGTGAATTAGCCTCCCGGTTAGAGCCGGTTTTGCGAACGCAGGCCGAGAATTTTTCCACAACAACTGATCTTGTAAGCGAAAACTTAATAATAGGCAACTTAAGTTGAGGCCACTGGCGCCAGGACCTGTGGTCCGCGAATCACGCCGAAATCGCTTGACATTGCAGAAAGTGGTTGCTAGATTTCAGTAAGTGCGGGCATAGCTCAGTTGGTAGAGTGCAAGCTTCCCAAGCTTGATGTCGCGGGTTCGAGCCCCGTTGCCCGCTCCAATGAGTGGTTCAGGCCACCCGGGTTGTTGATCCCGGGTTTTTTATTATGGCCCTTTTTGGGGAAGCTCTCTACGATGTGTTCAAAGAATCTTCATGGGAATTGGATCGGATGAACAGGCAACTGATTTCTGATCTTTGGGTGATGATCGAGCCTGTTGTGGGTCCGGAAGGCATAGAATTGGTGGAACTGGAATTTCGACCCGAGGGAGGCCGATGGGTTCTCAGACTTTATGTTGACACCCCTGGAGGAGTGACCCTTGAGGACTGCGAACTGGTCAGCCGCCAAGTCGGTGCCTTGCTTGATATAAAGAATCCAATCGAGCGCCCCTACACTTTAGAAGTTTCATCCCCTGGAATTAACAGGGTAATCAGAAGAAAAAAAGATTTTAACCTGTTTGCAGGCTTGCCGGTATGTATCAGGACTCGTAGGAAGCTGGAGGGAAGACGGAATTTTTCCGGCACTCTGAAAGGAACTGAGAATTCAAGAATAGTTCTGGAAATTGATGGGACACGGGTGGAGATAGATCTGGAGGAAGTTGATAAAGCCCGATTGGACCTACCAGAAGAAGATCTGTTGCGCCGAGACTTGCGAAAAGGAGCCGCCAGAACGGGGGAAGTGCTATGGTAAACCTGAATCGCACAATAGACCAAGTGGCCAAAGAAAAAGGAATCACCAGAGATACGCTGGTTGAAGCCTTGGAGGCTGCTCTTGTGTCTGCAGCAAGGAAAAAATACGGAGGCCGAGTCGAACTCGAGGCTCAATTTAGCGATGAAACTGGAGAGGTGGAAGTCTTTCTGTTCAAGGACGTGGTTGAACACGTCGAAGATTCCACAACTGAAATTGATCTTGAATCAGCACGACTTGAATTGGATCCGGATGCAGAAATCGGGGATCAACTCGGCGTGAAGATGGACACTGATAGCTTCGGCCGTATCGCGGCCCAAACAGCCAAGCAGGTAATTATTCAAAAAGTGAAGGATGCCGAACGTGAGAATATCTACTCTGAATATAAGGACCGTAAAGGCGATGTTGTCACAGGAATGGTTCAAAGATTCGAGAAGAGAAGTATTGTAGTGAACTTGGGCAGAGCTGAAGCTGTTTTCCCCTACACTGAACAAATCCCAAGGGAAACCTACCGCCAAGGTGACAGGATCAGGGCTCTGATTCTAGAAGTCCGGCGCACTCAGAAGGATCCACAAATAATACTGTCTCGCGCTAATCCGGCTTTCCTGGTAAAATTGTTCGAGCAAGAGGTTCCGGAAATTGCGGAAGGCATCGTCCGAATCATGTGCGCTGCTCGCGAACCAGGACAGAGAGCTAAGATAGGTGTTCGATCCTCCGATGCCGATGTAGACCCCGTAGGCGCGTGCGTAGGCATGAAAGGATCCAGGGTCCAGTCGGTTGTCCAGGAGTTACGAGGAGAAAAAATCGACATTATCCCCTGGAACGACGACACTGCTCGTTTTGTCTGTAATGCGCTCCAGCCTGCTGAAATCTCCAAGGTTATTATCGATCAGGACACAAACATTATGGAGGTAATAGTTGCCGATGATCAGCTCTCTCTTGCCATAGGCAAGAAAGGACAGAACGTAAGGCTGGCTGCCAAGCTCACTGGTTGGAAGATTGATGTGAGGAGCGAATCCAAAGAGGAAAAGATTACCGGTGAATCTTTCGAACGTCTCCTGTCAATCGACGGCATGGATGAAGAGACCGCCACGATACTGTTTGACAACGGATATCGAAATCCTGAGGACATAGCCAAGGCAACGCTGGTGGAGCTAACCAGCTTCATGGGCATTACTGAGGAAAAAGGGGTGCAGCTTCTTCAGGGCGCTCTACGCTATCTCGCCAATCCACCTATTGATGAGCTTGAAGAACCTGATTCCGTGGAAGACAGCGGCGAACCGGAAGCCCCCGTAATTGAACAACCGGTGAAACGCAAAAGGAAAAAGTCCAGCGAGGCCGCGACTGTACAGGTGTAGAAAATATGGCCTATCTGCCATGCATGCAGGGGAAAGACGCCCATTATCGTGAAAAGAGGTCATGTCCCTAAGAGAATGTGTATCGGATGCCGGCAGAGGAGGCCGGCAAATGATATGATCCGTATCAACGCTGTAGGAGACTCCCTGGCTGTGTCCTTCGCTAACAGGAGACATCCCGGGAGAGGATGCTATGTATGTCCCACTGAAGCATGCGTGGAAAAGGCTTTGAACAAGAGTCTGTTGCAAAAAGCACTGCGCCGAGATATTGCTGTAACACCCTCCAAAGAGGTATTACTAACTAAGAGGGCTTGAAGAGAAGGGGTGACCGGATGACCATGCTGACCGTTGATGACCTGGCCAGAGACCTGAAGGTCAGAAACGAGGACTTGCTCAAAGAACTCGCAACTATGGGCTACGAGGTTGATGGCCCTGAGAGCCCTTTGGAAACGGATGACCCTGCAGCTTTACGGGCTCAACTCGTGTCTGTTCTTCCTCAACGGGAAGTAGTGGAAAAGAGAATAAAGCCCACCGTTATCAGGCGTAGGATGAAGAATCCGCCCCCAGAGCTTATGGAAGAAGACAGATCATTAGAACCTTCTTTCGAGGGCCCCGTCGGCCCGTCTCCACGTGGAGAAGAAAGACGGGCTTCCACGGAGCGAATGCGCGCACAGGAGGCAGAAGCTGCCAAGAAACCTTACAAGAAGATCAAGAAATCCGAGCCTGCCCGCATCATCGAAATGGCGCCTAAACCTGCGGTCCCACGTATCCACAAAATCGAACAACCCCAGCACGTACGATCAACACATCCAATAATGGAGCAACCCGTATCCCCCGAGGCGGGCCACGGGATGCAGACCACTGTCGTATCACCCATAAAAGAGTCTTTAACTGTTAATGAGGAACGAGTTCGCCTCCCTGAAGCGGCGGTAAAGTCTGCTGGGCCTTTGCATGAGCGTCTACCAAAGGAAGCGGATTCCGAGGAGGCGACTAGCATTTCGGCGCCCCCCGGGGAAGCCGGGTTAACTGAAGACAGGCCTGCTAAAAGAAAGAAAAAGAGAGAGAAGAGGTTGCAGCCGGCCCAGATCATTGGAAAGGTGGAACTCAGGAAAGAACCTGTCAAGGAAGAGGAGCCGCCTCAACCTGTGGCTGTTCGGGTGATTGAACCACCCAAAATATTGGCAAAACCCGAAAGCAAGCCCACAGTGATGGCGCCCGTCACCATTGAGGACGAAGAGGCTAGAACAAGAAAGAAAAAAGACAAAAAAACCAAAATCCAACCGGACGAACGTATTGAAGAAGACAAGATCAAGGTTCGCCGACGCAAAGAAGTCATACTCGGCGCCGATCTCTATGACGAAAGAGGGAGACACGGCAGGCTGAGGGGCAGAGGGAAAAAGACCAAGCGCAAGACCGAGATTACCACTCCCAAGGCTATCAAGCGCCGCATGAAAATACCGGAGGTCGTCACGGTGGCGAACTTGGCGCATAAGATGAGTGTGAAGGCATCAGAGGTGATTCAACACCTTATCGCACTCGGAGTGGCCGCGTCCATGAACGAGCCCGTCGATTTTGATACTGCAACGATCGTGGCATCTGAATTCGGGTTCGAAACGGAGTCCAGCGTCCAGTCCGAAATGGATTTGCTTCCCGAGAAGATTAGAGATTCTGAACTCAATCTTGTTTCAAGGCCACCCGTCATAACTGTGATGGGACATGTGGACCACGGCAAGACATCTCTTTTGGACGCGATCAGATCCACTCACGTCACTGATCAGGAGGCGGGCGGGATCACTCAGCACATTGGGGCTCACAAGGTCAAGCTCCCAAAAGGCGAGATCATTTTTCTGGACACTCCCGGACACGAGGCCTTCACGGCCATGCGTGCCAGAGGAGCACAGGTGACGGACTTCGTGGTACTTGTCGTGGCTGCCGATGACGGCGTGATGGATCAGACGCGTGAGGCCATAAATCACGCACGCGCTGCAAACGTCCCCATCATAGTAGCTGTTAACAAGATGGACAAACCCGAGGCCGACAAGGACAGGGTCACACGAGAACTGAGCGAGCACAACCTTATCAGTGAGGCATGGGGAGGAGATACGCTTTTCTCGTACGTGAGCGCAAAAACAGGTGAAGGAATCGACGAATTCCTCGAACTGATACTGCTCCAAGCCGAACTCATGGAACTCAAAGCCAATCCCGACAAGAAGGCCATAGGTTCAGTTATTGAGGCCCGCCTGGATAAAGGGAAAGGAGCGGTGGCCACAGTTTTGATCAAGGAGGGGACCCTGAAGCTGGGTGACCCTTTTGTTGCGGGAGTTCATTACGGTAAGGTTCGGACTATGCTCGATCACGAGGGCCGTCCTGTTGAAGTGGCTGGGCCGGCCACTCCCGTCGAAGTTCATGGTTTCTCGGGTGTTCCTGAGGCTGGTGAGCCCTTCCTAGTCGTTGAGGAAGAAAAGGTGGCTCGCCAGATCGGTACGCAGCGACAGGAAAAGCAGCGCCGACAGGAAGCCTCTGCTGTCGGTCCCGCATCCCTTGAGGACTTATTGGCCCGTATGCAAGAGCACGAGACCAAAGAGCTGAATATCATTATCAAGGCCGACGTTCAGGGGTCGGTAGAGGCCCTCAGAGAGGCTCTACTCGGAATAACATCCGACGAGATAAAGGCTAGGATCATTCACAGCGGCGTAGGTGGAATCAGCGAATCGGACGTCATGTTGGCAAGCGCATCAAGAGCCATTGTCATCGGTTTCAGCGTGAGGCCCAACCCGAAGACAACACAGTTGGCAGAACAGGAAAAGATTGATATCCGCCTCTATACAGTAATTTACGAAGCCATCGAAGATGTTCGGAAGGCTATGGAAGGACTGCTCGCTCCCATAGAAAAGGAAATTGTGCTTGGCCGAGCAGAAGTACGACAGACCTTTCACCTTGCAAAAATAGGCTCTGTAGCCGGATGTTATGTGACCTCAGGAAAACTGGAGAGGTCGAATCAGGTGAGATTGCTACGAGACGATGTGGTTGTTCACCAAGGAAGAATGGCCTCAATGAAACGCTTCAAGGAAGACATCAAAGAGGTGGTCGAAGGGTACGAATGCGGAATTTCCATTGATAACTACAGGGATGTAAAAGCGGGCGACATTATCGAAGCCTTTACCGTAGAACGGGAATTGGCCAAGCTGTCGTAATCTTTGTTTATCGTGGGCACGTTGGTGGCTCGTGATTACGGAATTCAACCCAGGTTAGAGTTTTTTGCGGGAGGAATATATATACTTTGCGGTGAGGAGAGGCTATGGTAGTGGGTGTTGGTTTCATTAGGATGCTTATCCATCAGTCCTCCTCGCTGAAGACTAAGCGCCAGGTTGTCAAGAGTATACTGGGGCAGGTTCGCAGCAAGTTTGATCTGTCGGTGGCAGAGGTTGAAGATCAGGACAAGTGGCAACTATGCACACTCGGATTTGCCGTGGTTACCAACGATGCCGGCCACGCCCACAGCATGCTTGAAACTGTGATCGCCTACGTGGAAGGACTTCATCTCGCTGAGATCACTGATTCCCATGTAGAAATCGCTCACTATTGACAAGGGTTTCATTCCACAGCCAAACAACACGATTCATTACACACCGAGTTTTTATCCCATGCCCAGCTTCAGAAAAAATCGCGTGGCTGAACTTCTTCGTCAAGTCATAGCAGAAATTGTCGTCTTTCAGATTAAAGACCCTCGTGTACGAGGTGTCACTATCACCGAGGTCCAAATGAGTGCCGATCTCAAATCGGCCCGAGTTTATTTCAGTTGCATGACGGACGGACAAAATGAAATGCACAAGAAGGGCCTTGATTCGGCCGCGGCGTTTATCCGGAGGAAGTTGCGCGAGGATTTGAACTTAAAATATATCCCTGAACTTTCGTTTTGGTATGACACGGCCTTCGACCATTCTGTTCGGATCGGTAAAATACTTAAAGAAATTAAGGCACCAGAAGCGGATGACTGATAATTCCATTCCGGATGTCCTCCGAACTGAGGACAAATTCTTGATTGTTACCCATGTAAACCCCGACGGAGACGCTGTCGGCTCCCTGCTGGGGATGTATCTTGCCCTCCGTGAAATGGGCAAAAAAACATGGCCGATTAGCGGTGAAAAATTCCCGGATCTCTACGATTTTCTCCCTGGAGTGGACTCCCTCATTACCGATACGCATAGTCCGGATGTCGATCCACACTGGATAATAGCCCTTGACGTGGCCTCGGAACCTAGGATTTCAGGCAACATAGAGCGGTTCCGTAACAAGGCCGTGTTGATTAACATAGATCATCACGCAACTAATCCACTTTACGGACAGTACAATCTCATTGATTCCAAAGCCACGTCGACGGCTGAACTCGTTTTCCGAGTTCTCTCTCAGGCAGGATACAAGCTTTCGGCGGATGTGGGTAAGTGCCTGTACACCGGCATCTTGACCGATACCGGGTGTTTCCGTTTCTCCGGCGTCAACACTGATACCCTGGCACTCGCATCCCGGTTGCTTGAATCAGGATTCGACTCCTACGAGGTTACCCGATCCATCTATGAAGAGTACCCTCTTTCACGACTTGAACTGGAGCGTCTGTTGTTGAACAGGATTGAGATCCTGCTGAACGGCAAACTCGTCATCAGCACCCTCCATTACCAGGATTTTCAGAAGCTGGGAGCACCACTTTCCGACGGTGAAAATCTTGTTGATAGACTCAGAGAAAGTCGCGGGGTAGAAGTAGGAATTCTCATGACCCAAGTTTCCGAAGATGTGTGCAGAGTGAGCTTTCGGTCAAAGGGGTTGGTGGATATTGCCAAGATTGCCGCATCTTTCGGCGGAGGAGGACACCGCAGCGCAGCAGGACTTCGGTCGTTGGTTCCCCTGGCAGAACTCAAGCAACAGATTGTAGCGGCAATCGCGAAAAAGATCGACTAATACTGATTGGCTACAGATATTGGAACGCTGGAAAAGCGCCTGACAAGTAGCCCCTCATTTACTCGACAATTGATACTGTGCTTCAAACGGTAGGAGCCTGACGCATTAGGTCTTTGTAACCAAATAGCCCTTGTTCCTATAACATTGGAGGACAGTGACGCTTATCCCGCTAAAAGACTTCTATTACTGAGATGTTACATCTTTGATAGATGTATCACCATGAGATAACATTTGTTTGCATAACGAATTGATTGTTTTTCTAATAATAATTATCAGACATCTTCCCTCTTGCCTCTTTCATCTTGCAAGTTGATAAGTTATCTAAATATGTGATAAGATACTTAATGTATTGACGCTTCATCCCATGCAAAGGGCGGACTAAACCCCATGTTACGGCACATCCACATTCCAGTCCTGGTGATCACGCTCCTGGTTTCCCATAGCTTTTGCCAAGCCGACCCCATCATGCCGAATGCTCCGGCGTCCTTTTCCTGGATCCCGCACGGGTACGGAGCCACGATGCGCATTGACAATCCCACGTGCGCCCAAATACAGGATCTCTATGGATTCCGGATCTCCCCCCATTATGTGGGATCCTGGTCAGAGCCTGTCTGGGGATGGGATGTTCATTGTGGTCCCTATTTCGGACCTCCGGTTTCCTACCAGGATCCCGGCAAGTACCAGCTACCCATTGGCCTCATTTATCCCAACTCGGATCGGTGACATCCACAGTCTGGTTGGTCTTAAACTCCTTGACCTTGTAGTTGCCGAGGAGCGATCCACGCACTGATGAAAAATGTGGAGCGGAAGGAACTCCATCACTTGAGAAAAAACGACTTTTCCGGAATACACAGACAACCTCCCAGGAAAGGATTCCCCAAGGATGGCATTTTGGTCGGAAAGATTTCAAGTCGTTAAATAACATCTGGTTACTTTTCTCACATTTTGTCAGCAGGTTATAAACATAACCTGTATCAACGTTGGGACACTATTGGCCTTCTGTGAAAAGATCGCCAAACCCTTCAAGTGGAAATATACCAAAGATGACCTGAAGAAAACTCTCGAGCGGATCGCTGAACGAGCGGCAACGGCCGACCCGCTTCGTCTCGTAGCCTGAAGCTCTTAAAGAGGACCAAGAATATGCAACCGAAATTCCGAAAAGGAGTACTTAGTCCAACCCGCCGTTTGTAAGAATGTGCTTCGCAACTCTCACAAACGCCTATTTGTTAGGCTCGCCTGAACATCTCGCGTTGCAGAGGCCCGCTGACACGCCGGTTGATGCGGACTCCCATGGTTTTACCGCCGCTTAGCTTGAGAACCATGTCCGAAAGGCAGGCTGCTTGCACGACAACCGGCACGATTGGTAGTCGCGCACGCGTGCTACGTAGCGAGAATGTATTTACAACTCGGTCCATTAAATAAGCTTGTTGACAAATTGTCACAAATTTGATAGAGTACAATCGTTAGGTTTACGTATTATAGTCCTTTAATGATTTGATATTATCTTAATTATGGAAGGAATAGGAAGTGAAAAAAATATTACTGGTGTTGTTGTCTGTTGTCTTTGTAACGTTAACAGGGATCCGGTGTGGGCACGCCTATATGGTGAGTCATGGCAACTGGACGGGTTTCTCCGGTTCAGCATGTTTGCCCGCTGCTGGATACCCTCCAATCTCGATGACGCCACAGGTTGGACCTCCAGTCCAACCAATGATGGCAGGACCAATGGGGTATCCGGGATCGATGCCTCAGATGTATGCCGCTCCGAAGCGCATTTCCAAGTGTAGGCCGGGACCGGCGGCGGCGGCTTGCCTTCCCACTATGTACCCTCCGCCCGCGTGTGGTCCGATTCCCATGCCCGTCGTCTTCAGACCACCTGCACGGTGGTATTAAGAACAGTTCTTATACCTACATGGGTCAGCCCAGGGTAAAGCTCTGGGCTGTTCTTGTTCCTCTGCACCGGCCAAACCTCGTGAAAGCAATCACGGGGTGTCGCTCTTTCTTCTCTTGTCAAATTTCTGCAATTTCGGCTTCTTGATCTGTTTGGGGGGCTGAGTTTTTCCTGGGGGTTCTTCAGTTACGGTCATTCTATCCATTTGATCGCTGAAGGCCCTCCACGATGCCGCATATTCTCCGGCTTTCTCACGCATCATGTCCAAAGCCGACTGAGCTTCGAGAAAGGCTTCAAAAGACCTGAGTTCCTCAACTATGTTAATCTTCCAAGGTGACTTGGCAGTCTCCCGCACCACGCGAATCAATCTCAAGCCGCCCTTCATGGTCCGCACCTGGAGGAGAGCGAATGTGTCTTCCGACATGGTCACGATCGGAGAACTCTGTGGATCAAGAATGTTCAACAAGGCAGAGTCTTCGGGAGGATGTTCGAGCTTGAATTGCGATGTGAGGTTCAGGGCTAGTGCTTTGGACTCCTCCGAAAGAAATTTTCTACCTTCGGCAACGTAGCCCGATTTCATGCGCTCCCTGTATAACATAAAAACCGCCTCTGGTCTACTTGGGACAAATTCGCAACCCCACTGAAGGATCCCTGTGACCAGAACAAACAAGGTCGTCGCAGCACGAATTTTCCCACATCCGGTTTTACATGGTCGACTCCCGTGCAGGCTTATTTCGGCGCCTTCAATATGTGTAAACCCATTCATGCACTTTGAGGGCATTGGACGGTCTTTTCGCAGCCGTGAGGCGCGGTGAGGACTTGTGTGGCATCAACAGACTCTGCCGGGAACCAAGCTTTTACTAGGCTGCCCTCGCACTCTGCATCGTCAACCTCCAGAGTTCCCCCATGAAGGTGCACTATCTCTTTGCAGATGGAAAGCCCGAGCCCGGCTCCTCGCTCCCCTTCTGTTCCACGATCTCTTCCCTTGTGAAAACGTTGAAATATCTTGTCCCGGTCCTCTGGTTTTATTCCGATGCCGGTATCTTTTACCGCGAGTTCCACCCCCGGCATTCCGTTCCGCCTCAGAGACCTGGTCTTGACTGTGACTGTTCCGCCTCTGGGCGTGAACTTGATTGAATTGGTCACGAGATTGTTTATGAGTTGGCAAAGCCTTCCCAGGTCTCCTTCGATTCTTGAAATGCCCGGCTGGAGATCGGTATTGATCGTGATGCCTTTTGTTTTTGCTAGGATGCGTAATCCCTGCAAAGACTGGTTTACCGGAAGGTTCACATCTACGAACGATCGGCGTAAACCTATCGAGCCGGATTCCAGTCTGAGAAGTTCAAGCAAGGAGTTGATGAATTCCAACTGGTCCTTGGCGCACTGATAAAGGGATTCCACGTTTTCGGCCGCAGAAGACGGTATATGGCTCCTCCTCAGTAGCTCGATAGTACCCAGAAGTGTCTGAAATGGCGCCCGGACGTCGTGGGAAAGGACTGACAATAGCTCGGTCTGGCGGCGATTGTCCTGTTCGGCCTGCCGTTTAAGTCGATTTCGCTCAACCAGGTTGTTGATCATCAGTTCGATTTTCCTCGGATCAAGCCCCAACAATTCTCGCTTTTCGAGGTATCCGTCTGCGCCGGCTTTGAACGCTTCGTTCCACGCGTCTACGCTCTCGAGGGAAGAACTTATGATAACTGTGTTGTAGGGATCAGCCTCTTTTATTTTTCCGCACACTTCTACGCCGTTTCCATCAGGAAATACAATGTCTAGTAGGATTGCGTCATAGCCGTTGCCGGCGTTTTCCAATGCCGATCCGGCTGTGGAAGCCTCGCCAATGATGAACCTGTCGCCAAGCATCATAGATACTTTTCGGCGTATTATCGGTTCGTCATCGGCGATTAGAATGGATAGTCGCTCCGGCATTTTTCACTCCGTTGGCAAAGGCACCCGGAAAATAAACCGTGCACCTTTGCGTGGCTCACTTTCCACTTCGATGCTCCCTCCATGGGCTACTGCTATCCTTCGAGCCAGGTACAGGCCTCTACCCGTACCTCCGGTGGTAAAACCAAGCTGGAATATCTTGTCCAGATTCTCATGAGCTATACCGGGTCCGGTGTCTTCAATGCACACAAGCACTTCGAAGCCGTTTCTCGTGAGCGATACTGTTATCTCCGAACCAGGATGGCAAAACTTGACCGCGTTCCTGATTAGGTTGTCCACTGCTCGGATTAGATATCTCTCTTCTCCTCTGACCACAATAATCGGCTGGTCGAGATGGTCCGAGACTATCTCGACCTGTTTGGACGCTGCAGATTCCCGGTAATTACCGACGCTTCTTTCGACGACAAAATTGAGGTTAACATCTACCGGACGTATCTGAAAGGCATCGGAATGGAGTCTTATGAAATCAATCCTCTCTTCGAGCATCGAGCATAGATCAGACCTCTTCCGGGCCACTTGGTCAAGAAAATCCAAACCTTCGTCGAAACGCGAGTCTTTGAATAGCTCCCTGGCACTCTCGATGCCGACGCCCATGACATCAAGGGCGGCTCTGAGTTCGTGGCGGTAGAGTCTTCCGATTTCTTGGTTGATCAGATGTTGATCAGTTGTATCCCGAAGCAATATGACCTGTGGGCCTAGTTCCACATCATATCTCTTTCCACCTAATGTCATGGTTACTCGGTCCCCAAACACGTGGGTCTCGTCTCCGTTGTCGTTGATTGCGGAGGTTATTCCAGCAAGAACACGCTCCCTGGAGTAACGACGCAGAGCCTCCTCAAGCGAAGCAGATCCGAAGAGTCGAGCCTTGAGCTTTTCATTTTCGCTGAGCATAGTTTCGGCGGCAGAATTCATATAGTAAAGGAGGCCGCCCCGATCGATGCAGATGACGCCGTCAGGCAACATCTCCAAAGCCTGTCTGTCCAGTTCCTTGTTTCTCACGCGCCGTTGTCGCTCTTCCTTGAGACTCTCTGCTCGGTATCGATGGACTGATTCTCTTGCCACAGCGTACGAGTCGTAGAGAAACTTCTTCACCATACTCTGTTTGGCAGGTTCGGCGGAGAGAACCAAACCATCTCCAAATGGTTCCAGCAATCCGCACGACCGCAATGTTCGAAAAAATAGCTGATCCGTTGGGCTAAGCAGGAGAGCCCGCCATTCCTTAATGGTTAACGGTACATGGAAGAGAGATATCAGGTAGACCGTCCTCGTAAGAGAAGACAGCTCTTTCATATCCCGAACAGATCGAACCAGTTGGTGGAAATCAGCAATTCCAGAGTGAAATTCCGCTTTCAAAGCCGGGGCTACCCTTGAGACGCCTGGACGCCATAAGTAAACGTCCTCGACTCCTGGATATCGAGACCGCAGGTATCGCACATGGTCGGGGGAAACCCCGGAATCGAGAATGTTCAGAATGCATAGCCTCGAAGCTGTCTTAAGCTCTTCCGGTACATCCCGTCTGTTGATAAAACGTTGCATGAGGAACGGGACCGCGCGGGTTGGATCGGTTTCACGCAGAAGGATGATCTGCATGAGGGACATTTCTGGAGAGCGAAGATCCTTGAAAAGTGTCTCCGGGTTTCCTCTTAGCTTCCGGAACGCCCACAAGCAAGAAGGGGTCAAGAAACCTCTCTTCTCAATGGTGTTCCTCAGCATTACTTTTTGAGCCGATGCGGACCATCGCGCGCCTGCCTGAACGGCTACCTGGCGAAATGAAATCTCCCTCTTTTCCAAGAAATTAAGCAAGGCTGAAAAGGATTCATCAGAAAGCCTCAACTCATTGTGATTATTATTCTCCTTTTGAAAAAGTTCTTGAAAAGTTGACAGCACTGCACTCAGGGGGCGTCGCTTCTCCAGCTCATTTAACAACTTTGTTAACATGAGTCGTTAATTATTCGATATTACGTCAAATGTCAAGTAATATGGCAAACAGGACGACTCGCCAAGGCAGGGAATCTCGAACTTTGGAACGATTGTACCTAACGTAACCTTGATCAACCAAGTGGGAAGCAATCACGCACACTGTAGGCGTGCGGTAACGGCCCTAACGCATGTTTAAGGCTTAAGTGGTGGTGAATGGTAAAGGATTGGAACGTTCTCAGGTCGCTCGACCGAGTTCCTTGAGGATTTCCGGCTTAATCCGTGCTATGTCTCGGCGCCAGGTGGCTGCTTTTTTGATAACTTCTTTCTCCCAGGGTAATCGATCGGCTTCGTCCTTCTCTAGAATTGATTTTTCGAGATCAAGCGGCACCGGCGGAGTCAGAATCCTGCTAAAACGCTCCAGAATATTCTTTAAGATACGATCTCGTTCGCTCACCTGTTTTCTGGTGAGCTTCACATGTCCATCAGCGGGCGTATCCTTGGGAATCAGGTCGAGGCCTTCAAGGTCCCAGCCATTTTTTTGGGCAACCTTTATGACTGCTTTGACGTAGTCATAACTCCAGTTTGAATTAGTTTGAGAGGCCGATGCGTCGCCGCGCAAAGAGGATCCTGTAACCATGAATCTAACCCCCGATTTCAAATAAAAAAATGTAACAAAAACAGTAGATGGAATACTTGGGAGACCTGACCAGAAAACAGAGTTACCCCTGTTTACTCTTGTCATCACCCCGTGTTACGGCTAATAAGCCGTAATCACACGGGTCGCTATATTGCGTAATCTGGGCCTTGTCAAGTTTTTTTGTGGTTACTGCAACTTAATATTTGTGGTCATTGTCGTGGCTGTGACATTGAGCCGAAGTGTTACAATGTTCATGGGCGTGTTCATGAGAATGGGCATGGGTATGCTCGTGGGTATGAGCATGGCTGCGGGTTTCAACATGGTCCTCGGACACAGGTTCTTCGATCTCAGAAGACACGCCCTTTAGAGCTTCCTGGAATTTCGCGTTTGCGGACTTAACAAGCCGTATTCCCTCCCGAACTTGAAGAGCTGAATCCTCGTGGCCTCTTGTCTCGAGAACTTGAGCTACCTCAACGTAACCTTTCAGATGATCCAGGTTATGGTCAATCCAATGCGCCAGACGGACTCTACATTTTTCAACTTCATCCATGCTAACTCTCCGTAAAGTTTTTTAAAAATACTTTTTCATCGTGTCTTTAGAAAACCCTTTTAGATTTTTTTCTGCAATAACCATAGTCATGAAATTGGCCAGAATCTGTTTACCCCCATTTGCGGGGGAATTCGCTTCATGATGTGGATGCAAGCCCCTTTCAGGATGAAATGCTACTCCATAAACAGGACGGCCTGGAATCCGTATCAACTGGATCTCAGACATACTGCTTCTGGCCAGATTTATGAATGGTTCCGGAACCAACTTGACCTCTTCGTAATGATTATGCGTTACCCAGAATTTGCCTGGATGATTGACAACTCCCTCGAAGATAGGATCTGACATGAGAGTTTCAAGCTCCACAGTGCCCCGTTCCGCCACTGCTTCTTTTGGATAAGATCCCACAGTGCTGCATTCTAATGTAGGGTCGATAAAGCCCAACGAACCGCCGAAGGCAAGGGCCAGGAACTGGTGGCCTCCACATATTCCCAAAACCGGAGTCCGGTGATTGGAAATCATTTCTTTCAGAATAGTTTTGGCGCGTCCCAGTTTTTCAGCCGCTCCATTTCGATACATGTGCCACGGAGTTCCTTGAGGACTCAAGAGGACGAAGTCGATACTTCCGGAATTGAGTAATTCTTTGGTTACGTCCGAAAAATGAACGTAATCCAATTTCACTTGGAAATCGTTCAGGGCCGGAATTTCCGAGGGGAGTTTATTGAGGACAGTATACCTCAAGTCACGGTATCGTGACGGGTCTGGTCCTTCCAGTTCCAAGTCGATTAGTAAGCCTTTCAACTTCGTGCCTTCGATATACATCCAAAAAAAAGTAATACCGGCCGCGACCAGTGCAAAGAACACAAAACCGAGGACGATCCGGCGGCAATTTTTGTGACTGAATCCTCTCATGAACAAGTCAATTGGAGGCTTGGACGGGGTGAAATTCCACTTATCGGATATTTACAGAGAACCTGATCCCCAGCCGGGTTAAGTAATAGCTTTGTAATTGTGTTCCCATTCCTGCCCATGACTCCTGGGGCCGATATCGGATTCGGGCCGACCACAGAGCCACCATGGACCGTCACTGATTGTCCCACAAACCGGGAGGCATTCCCCAGCCCCATTGGCTGTACGGTCTTTGAAGAAAAACCTGATAGGAATCTCCATCGACCGCTCGAAAAAGACCTCGTATCGTCCCGTCTGGATAGACCAGTCCGTTGAATGTGTGACCTTCTTTAACTCCAAAGATATGGTTACCTCTTATCTTAGCGTTGATCTCAAATTTGGCCTTGCCGAAAAAATTTCCCCCTTCTACTATGCCATAGATATCTTCACCGCGTTGATGAGTAATCGTCACGCTTCCATCGGCCCCGAATATGGTCCCCTTGGCATTCCCGATCCAAGCGCCCCGGATATCCATTGCCATGCCCAGAGAAGGCCGGAACAAGACCGTACAACTCCATGCCACCATGCAAATCAATAATGTAAAACAGTACGTTTTGTTCATAACACTTTTATATCACATAAATTGATAGCATGACAAGAAATTGAGTATGGTCATGGAACAGATTCCGTGCCTGTCCCTATTAATGATTAGGCTGCCGAATTCGCTCCAGCCTTTTCGTGAAATATTGCGAGATCTTTCTTTTCCCCCATGGTAATCAAAACGTCTTGATCTTCGATAACTGTGTTTGGGCCGGGATTAAATACCATTTGGCCGTCCGTCTTCTTAACTGCAATTATAATAAGGTTGAGTTCCTTTCGTATGTCGGTGTCAACGAGTTTCTTTTCACTGTAGACAGAACCACTGGACACCTGAACTTCTTCCAATTCGATGTCCATCTGCTTGTGATCCATCGCCACCTCGAGAAATCCCATTACCGCGGGCTTGAGAATCCCCATCACCATTCTCATTCCACCGATTCGATATGGGCTGATGACTCTATTAGCGCCGGCTCTCAGTAGTTTTTTCTCAGCCTCCTCTTCACCGGCTCTGGCTATGATTTCCAGCTTTGGATTCAGTTCACGCGCGGTTAGGACCACATAAACATTTGCAGCATCCGAATTGAGCACGGACACTAGACCTCGGGCACTCATTATTTTCGCGGCGATAAGAACATCCTCCATTGTAGCGTCACCAGGAGAAAGGAAATAGCCTGTATCATTAACCCTATCCTGCATTTCCGGGTTGTTTTCCACCACCACGAACGGGATGCCACGAGCATGAAACTCGTGGCAAACGAAAGCCCCCATACGGCCGAAGCCGCATACTACAAAGTGATTCTTGATTTTTTCAATAGCCTTCATGGAGCGCCGCCTCGTAATAACCTTTTTTATCTCGCCTTCTACCAACCACCGACCTGCTTGAAAGACAGCTTGTCCAACCACTCCGATACCTATACAGATGATGAAGAGCGTAAAAATCTTTCCATGTGAGCTTAAAGGATGCACCTCAGTAAAACCTATGGTCGTAATGGTTATAACAGTCATGTACAGCCCGTCCAGGAAGGGCCAGTCTTCTATGAAATGGTATCCCAACGTTCCTGAGATCAGCACCAGCACTATACTGAGAACAGTTCTGATGATTCTCTGTCGAGTCTCCAAAATCTAAACTCCAAGACCCATTAACACGGGACATATTCCTGTTTATTGTGGACCCTTTTCATGCCGGCGACTTATTTTTAAATTCAATGATCTGCAGAAAATTCTAGTACTGCACCCACCAGAATCCCGAAAAAGGTCTCCGGATTCGTACGTGCATTGAGCCCATCATATTTCCACCCCAAATGTTGGAAACAGATTCCGCATAGCAGAAATCGCCAGCCATACCCGGCAAACCAGGAATGCTCTAAAAAGAGGTCCTCGTGCGCCACGACATTTTCACAATGGCCAAAAGTCATGAAGTTACACTGAATGCCAGACGGATTGACAAACGAGTGATTTTCGGCGCCATTGAGCTTTACGGTTGAACTTGAAGTCGTTATCAGGGTCCCACACTGCGCACAAAGGTACTTTTTAACATCCTCGTTAGAGTCATCCCGATTCAGTTTAACGTATGCAATCATGGGCAACAAAGAAATTAGCGGAGGAGATCTCCCTCGTCCGGGAGGCCGGATCAGTTTACCCGATTGAAATCAGGTTTCGCTCCGACTATTCTCGAGGCGTGCGTAATCCTCTTGCACTCAGGACACAGCTTCATGTCAAATGCTTCCTCGGGAACGCCTACCAACTTAGCCACATGTGTCAACATAATCTTGGACACGTAGAAGTCCCCACACCCCTCGCACTTTTCCATTCTGATCCGGTTAATAACGGTTCCGCTCATTAGGATAAGGCGTTCCCCGTCACAGTCTACCATTTGCAAAGCTCCTGTGGGACAAATGTTCACACACGACCCGCAGCCGATACATTTTGGAAGCCCGTGAATATAATCTTTTAGAATGAGAGAGCTTTCTCCAGCATGATGAAACCTGATTGCCGACACGCCGAGCCTGTCCCGACAAACTTCAACGCATTTTCCGCAGCGCTCACAGATGTCGCATCTCATACATCTCTTTGCTTCTTCCTGTGCGGCAATTTCGTCGAGCCCCAGTTCAACCTGATCGAACGTGTTCATCCGTCTGTCCAGATCTATGGCCGGAATCTCCTGGCGTTGAATAAAAGCTTTCTGGTGATAATCCATCAATACGGGCTGGATCATGTCCCTGGGCCTGGGCAAGGTTTTCAACGGAAGGGGGTCTCTTCGAAGATATGCATGAATAGCTTTGGCCGCGCGTTTCCCTGCTCCTATGGCCTGAACCACTGTAGCAGGGCCGGTTACTGCATCCCCACCCGCAAACACATCGTCAATACTTGTCTGCTGAGTGTGCAATCTTACCTTGATAGTCTCTTTCTTACTAAGCTCCAAATTCCCAAAACCGGGATAGTTTCTTATATCTGGTTTTTGGCCGATTGCTGCAATGACAGCTCCAACAGGCATCTTATATTCTGAGCCGGCAATGGGTATGGGTCTGCGGCGACCGCTGTCGTCTGGTTCCCCTAGAGAGGCCATGACGCACTCCAGAGAATCAATCTTCCCATAACTGCCTATTATCCTCGAAGGAATAGTCAATTGATGGACGTGGATTCCTTCTTCGGCCATCTGAATGATTTCCTCAAAGTGTGCGGGCATTTCGGACCTTGTTCTCCGATAGATTATGCTGACTGCCTGAGACCCAAGTCTGACGCAGGTACGAGCAGCGTCTATGGCTGCGTTTCCGCCGCCCACTATGGCGACGCTGTTGGCTGGTTTCACCTTGTATCCGAGAGCCACATCTTTAAGAAAATTGAGGGCACTGAGCACCTGGGGGTATTCATCTTCGCCCTGAATTCCAAGTTTCAGTCCTTCCCACGCTCCTATTCCCAAGAAAAATGCCCTGTAACCATCCTTCCTTAGTTCATCGAGGCTCAGACCGGCGCCGACAGGGGTATTGGAGACGATTTCAACTCCCATGTCCTTGATGGACTCTATCTCCCTGCGGACCACGTGACGGGGAAGGCGAAATTCCGGAATTCCTGTAACCATGAGTCCCCCGGCTTCCTGCATGGACTCGAAGACGGTCACTGGATAACCTTCCCAAGCCAGAAAGTAAGCCGCGGTAAGGCCGGCAGGGCCGGAACCCACTACAGCGACTCTATCTTCATGGTGGTTCTCTGGACTAGGGATCTTGTAATCGCTTCCTTTGTCCATAATCATTTTACCCGCCAGCCCCTTGAGGTCTTTGATGCACAACGGCTTATCAAGGTATCGCCGCTGACACCACGACTCGCAGGGGTTCGGACAAATCAGTCCACAAACCCAGGGAAAAGGGTTATCCTGCCTGATAATATCTATAGCTTCATCGTATCGGCCCTGGCCGATGAGGGCAATGTAAGAAGGGATATCTATTTCTGCCGGGCAATTGAGCTGGCATGGAGCAGAGGATTCCCGTTTCAGCCCATCTGTGTCATAAACAATATGATCTCTATCCGCTGCAGGACCGGGAGGAAACATTGGACTAACAGGCATGAAACACTCCTGTTGACGTCTCTAGAATTGGCAGGACTCCTGTGAAATTGGGTTGATAACAACCTTGAGCCGGTCTAGGGACGAAACAAAGCCAAGGAGAAGGTTTATCGTGATCCATACCGTGCTGAATTACTGGATGACGTTACTAACGTCTTACCCGAGAGTTCTCACGGATCAATTGTTCACGCCCACGTGAGACGATAGAGACCAATAAACTATTATGGTTAAGGATTCGGCCATCCGCTGACCACAGCTTTGGCAAATTTCTCTCGTCTCACTTCGGACGAGCGGGCTGGGCTGACCCACTTGAGGGCAGCGGTAGTGCATCCAGTGACACACGCCGGTTCAAGTCCCTCATCGACCCTGTCTTTACAATAATCGCATTTGAAAACCCGTCCCGTCCGGCTGTCCCACTGAGGGGCCCCCCACGGACATGCTGTTATGCACGCCTTACAGCCAATACACAAAGACTGGTCAACAGACACAATGCCGTCCAGCGCCCGCTTCTGCATGGCTCCAGTGGGGCATGCGGACACACACCAAGGATTCTCGCAATGGAAACAGGGCATGAAAATGAAGTGTATCCTCGGGATCTCTCCTCTCATGTGCGGACCGATAGGAATGATCTTGCAAAAACTGGGTCCTACCGGCACGTCGTTCTTGGTCTTACAGTGAACTTCACATGCACGGCATCCGATGCACCTATTCTGATCCTGGTATATATAATATTCGCTCATATTTCTCAGCCTCCGTGGTACAATCCAGCTAAGCCTTCTTGACTGTAACGAAGCAGTCCGTTATGGGACAATTACCGCCTATCGCAACCCTCAGAAGCCCCTTCATCAAGGTGTTATCCCTCATCCCCTTCTTGTATGCACGAGTTTGCAGCGGTATTTCCCTGCCATAACCGTGGAGCGTATAGACTGCCTCCGGATGAATATGGTCGGTCACAGATGCTTTGATCGTTTGGGTCACTCCGCAGGACGAGACATGAACCAGGTCTCCGGTGCTTATGCCGAGCTTTTTCGCTTCACCGGTGTTGATCCACAAGTTGTTTTCGGACTGAATTTCGTTGAGATACATGTTATTCAAAGAAGTTCCCTGAGTATGAACTGCGATCTTGCCCGTTAATAGCCTGTAGCAGCCTTCGGGGGGAGCCTTCGGGCTTTCGTAGGGCGGAAAAGACGGTAAGCCATTATCCTCAAGCAAGCTGGAAACAAATTCTATTTTTTTTGAAGGAGTTTTGAACTTGAGACCGTCTTTTCGGTCCCAAAGTATCTGATCCTTTGACAGAGGAATATGGCCCTTGTCGTAGAAATCCTCGAGCCGGAAACCCATGTCCTTCAATTGGAATTCTATCAGTTCTTCGATAGTTGTGTATGGAAAGTATTGTCCGAGATCCAAACGTTCTGCCAGTTGTCTGAAAATCCACCATTTCGGTCTACAATCGTACTTAGGCTCAACCGCCTGTCTTCTCAGCCACAGGGCGGGCTTGGGACCTGATTTGACAATGACCGGGTCGGTCCTTTCCAGGTATGTTGCTTCAGGAAGAATGACATCGGACACCCAGCCGGTATGACTGTAGTTGACATCTATGGTCACCAGCAGGTCCAACTTGGACAATCCCTCTGTGAAAGCGTCGGGGTCGGGGAAAGCTGACAATGGATCGAACCGGTAGTTTATGTAAGCTTTTACGGGGTAAGGGTCTTCATTGAGAATAGCGTGGGGAAGCATCTGGGCTAGGCCGTAGTCGGCTGAAAGATGTTTGTATTTCCATCCTACTCCGTCAAACCGCTTTTTGTCTACCTTGGGAACAGCGTCAACCAGTTTTCTGAGTGGTTTGTGGCCGGCATCAGCTTCGCCTTTATTAAAAATCAGACCTCCCCTGGCTTCATAGGCTCCGAGAAGCGCATAGAGAAAGTAAATGGATCTTCTGAAGTAATAATCATTTTCAGTCCAGGCCGTCATCCAACCCTGGTACAGGATGACAGCGGGCTTGTGTTCGGCGAGTTCATGAGCCACCGACACTATTTGCTTCGCCCCTATGCCGGTCTCTGTCTCGGCCCATTCCGGTGTATAAGGCTCCACAAATTTGACTAGTTCACCCATGCCGAGAACCCATCTCTCGACAAATTCGGCATCGTACAAATGCTCCCTTATAATCACGTTGATCAAGGCCAGATTCAGAGCGTAATCCGTACCGGGCCTGATTATGAAGAACCGGTTGGATTTGGCGGCGGTGTAATTCCAACGAACGTCTACATGGGTAAATTTCATGCCCCTTTCCAGAGCGTCTATGAAATCCTTTGCTTCCTTGGTCCCGATGGACTGGAGAATGTTTCTCCCGTACAGGATTGAATAGTTACAGTTTTTCCAGTCATAGGATACCGTATTTCTCCGATGGCCCGTCATGGCGTTGTGGGCGTTATGGACGCTGTTTGAGCACGAGCCGTGGTGATTAAAATAATTGGGAGAGCCCAGAGCCTTTATGAAGGCTTTTTGCATATCGGTGAAGGCGCCTCCCCGGTCTCCGAGGACCACGCTTTCACCGCCAAAATCGTTTATGATCCGTTTCAATTTATCGGCCACATAGTCAAGCGCCTCCTCCCAGCTTGCCTTCCTCCATTTTCCGGATCCTCGCTCTCCGTCTCTTATTAGAGGATGTTGGAGGCGCTCGGAATCATTTTGGAAAACTTTTCCGGCAGCCCCTCTCGGGCAGAGAAACCGGCCTCCCAAGAGGTGAGGATTACCCCATATATGCTTGACTGCTCCGTTTGCCACCTCTACTTCAATGGGACAGCGCACCGTACACATGGCGCAGATGCTGTAAACCGATTTGGTCACGCCTTCCGACATATACTTTTCCTTTCAAGGTGATCGAGAGACTTCATGTCACCGGCTCCGGCCTGGTAACTTTCCAGAATGTTTTTTATTCTCTTAAAATAGGGCAACTTATTTTTTATCCTCTTGAAGATCAGATATGCCGCGGCGTAAAGAGTTATAAAAACGCATACACTTCCCACCGAGCGCTCAAGAAAAAGAAGCTTAAATTCCAATTCCGAGAACCTGTACTGCATCCACGCGAGGGCAAAAAAAATGGGCCACAGAAAGGCCGCGGACAAAGCAATCTGCGCGAAAAAAGACTTGCCAAATGCGTCGTTGGCCAGCTTGTTCGCGGCATGATAAGCCTTCTTGTCCCCTGCCTTAAGCGCTTCGATAGAGATGTTACGGTATCTGACCACCGCTGCGTTGGTCTTGTCTATTCTCTTCCTGCCAGCCAGAAAGGCTAACGATATGGTGAACTCTCCAATTGTCAATGCGATGAAGGCCAGAACAAAGGTTCCAATCAAAAAATCCACAAAGGCGTACCCCGTTATCCGGTAAAACCAGATGAGGTAGGGATCTATTGCTACGTAGACCGGATGCATGTCCATTGTTGATTGTAAAGAAGGAAAGGGGGTTGCGGTTCCCCATTCCAGATTATGTCGGCATCAATCATTCCCAAAAGCCATGTCACAGCCCCGGCAGTACGGAATAACCCAGGAAACCTTTAGTGGTATAACCGATGCCGACATACAGTGCCAGGACCACAAAAAGCCTCTTTAGCCATATCTCGGGTATGTATTTGGAGGTGATTGGCCCCAAAATTGACCCGATAAAGATTCCAATCAATTCTGTACCTATCAGCAACCAGTCAACAGGGATTCTCTCAAAAAACATATAAGAGAATATGGAACTGATCATGCTCACGAGAACAGCCAGAGCCGACGTACCAGCCACAATAAACATGGGTAATCTGGCTACGGAAGTCAGGAAAGGCACGTAGAGGAAGCCGCCGCCTACGCCTATGAACGAGGAAATCCCCGAAATCACGAAGCCTCCGAGGATAGGCCAAACCGGATTAAAAGAAAATTCGACGCCATAAAACGTAAAGGCGATTCTCAATATACCCAAGTGAGTTACGCGGATGCCGTGAGATCGGTCGTCGGTTTTGTCGGTTGACCCGGCCTTCTTGCTTATATGAGCGTCTTCGAAAGCCTTGGTTGCGGCTTTTGCAGCTTTCCTGCTCGCCTGACCTTTCGGCGTGGTTTCGTAATAAAGAACTCCCGCGACCGCAAAAACAATCAGGCCGAAGTAGCCCACATACATGCTCAAGTCTATTTTTCCCGCTGTAAGCTTAGGTATGAGGTAGCCTGAGAGGATGCCGCCTCCTGCCAGACACAGCCCCAGAGGCAGCACCAGCCTGCCCATCCGATAGTAGGTAGTAGAAGAGATCAGGGCCGAAAATCCGACAAGATACTGGTTGCATACCCGGATAGAGTCGGTAAGAAGTTTGTTCAAGGTAGGATTCGTATCTTTGAAGGTCTTTCCGTAGTCAGCAAGGCCGAACACAGTGATGTGACCAACCCCTGCCATAACTCCACCGAAAGCACCCACAGAGGAAAAGATCCAGCCGACCCAAACTCCCCACAAGATAGTGAAGACCCAGAACGGCTTGGGGGCGCCGGGAATACCCATGAAACCGGGCTCGGCGTTGGGATCTATCATGCCTTTGCCGACTCCTTGGGGGGTCTTGGAAATTGCGTCTTCCAGCTTACCTGCTTCTGCAGGACACACGTACAAAATGGCCGTAAGAACAGCGAGGGTAGACACAATCCCTACAATCACCCAACCTTTTCTCTTCATAAAGACCTCCATGTGCAGATATATCAGCCCTCGTCTCCGGAGAACCTATTAAGAAATCTTTCTAAGATTGTTCATGAGTCTTTTTGGGGCAATACCATGCCCTACGGAATTCCCTTGCGCCAAGGTGAAGAATCATTAAGAACAATAGTCTCCATACGGGCTGTCTCATGCCATTTCAGCCTAGCTCGACAGGCATTACTTCCAGCCTGTAAATGGTGACGGAGTAAGACCGTAGGAGCCTTTGAACCTACAATATCCAGACGAACTTACGCGTGTCCAGCCCCTAAATGAGCTGTTCTTGTCCTTGTAAGCAATATCACGTCTAGGTCGAACACTTGATCCGGACAATAAATTCTGCCCCCCGAGGGCTCTTTGCCAGTGACAACCCGCCTCCGAGAACTTCTGCAAGGGCTTGGGCTCCGGCTAATCCCAGACCATGCCCGCGGACGGGGAAGCCATCTGCTTTACAATGTTGAAAATACTGGTCAAATATCTGCTGGTGATAGCAATCAGGAATTCCCGGTCCATCGTCCCGTACGGAAAGGATCAAGTAGCCACTGTCGGCAGCACACCTGAGGTAAACGCTCTTGTCCTTGTATTTGAAGGCGTTCGAAAGGAGATTGGTCATAATGAGACAAAGCTTTGTTTCATCCACGTGGATGGTCCTGTTAAGCTGTGTTTCTTCTGCCTCCAGGAAGATATGATTCGCAGTGAGAACGTTTCGAAATCTGTCCAACGTGTGAGCATCCTCGATGGCATCGGACACAGGCGGGTCCACAACGTCAAAGATCTCAATGAGGGCATTTTTTAGGATATCGGACAAAGTCGAGTTGCCAGGTTTGACTATGCCCATTGAGGCCATGTCCACTTCGAGCATACTATTGGCCAAATGCCTCAGCCGAAGAGCATTTCTTAGAATTCGTCTCACGACTTTCTCCTGCTTTGCTGACAATAATCCGTATCGTTCCTGATTCTCAAGCAGGGATCGAGCCCCGGTTTCAATAATATTCACGGGGTTCTTGAGGTCGTGTACGAGGTGTGCGGTTTGAATATTTTTGATGGTCACCGATTAACTCCAGAATCGTTTCGGCAGGATCATTAGGGCAAATCAAGATTCAATAATCACGGAATCGTTCACGCCGAGTTTCACATCAAATTTCTCCCAAAATTCCTTTTCACTTTTTCTCCATTCCGGCCCGAAGCGCTTACCAAAAGATGAACCGACCTTTTCAAAGACGGACCTCCAAGCAGAATTATAACTCAGGGTCAATACATCCTCAATAAAGGGCGCTATTTTCCCCAGTTGATCCTTGGGAAGATAGGCCCGTGCTCCTAGCTCGATAGATCTTTTCAGCGATTCCGGGCTCAGGGCATGGGCAGTGAGGATTACCACCGGAATCTTCCTGGACACGGCGAACTGCAGCAGTTCGAGACCTCGAACTCCCATAATGTCGAGAACGGCCAAATCATAGGTCAGCAAGGACATCTTTTCCATGCCCTCTTCAAAGGTTGATGCGTGGTCCAACTCCACATCGTATTCCTCAAGTTCTTCGGCGATGATCTCAATTATGTCCCGTTCATCGTCGACCGCGAGGATTTGTTTTCTCTTCAAAGGGTTTGATGGCATTGACGGTTCTCCGAACCCTTTATTTAATATACTGTCAAGATTCGTGTCAAGGTGCTTTGCGGCGATTCAGCGTGGAATAATTTAACGCCATCGCGCTTTGCCACCAGCTATCGGCTTTACCCTCCGCACTGACCCATAGTTAGTATGTAGTCACGAAGGCATGAAACGGTCCCTCCACGCAGGAATTATTCCGAAACCGTCCGCCGAGCGCACCGCATTTTCCACCGCCTTTTGTAACGCTTCTGCTGCCATGAGTCCGATACGGTTGGGGTCTGCCGGTCTGTCGCCGACTCCCAGGAGAATTGTCAGGTCTCCGTCAAGATGGCTGTGGAATGGTCGGATGACGCGATCCAAGCCCACTGTCGCTTGAGCCGCGATTCTGGATGCCATAATCTTGTCCAATCGCGCATTGACGGCTACCACAGCCAAAGTCGTATTCTCAAATGAAATTCTTCGTGATTCGGCTAATCCTTCTTTCAAGAGCGAAGCCGAATCCGCTAACTCTAGTGAAGAAACTGATTGCCTGGCGCCGGCGAGCAGTTCCCCTGCCGTGCCTGTCACATCTCCATAGGCGTTGACAACTACCAGTGCCCCGAGGACTATTTCGCCGGAAGTGACTGAGGCTGACCCCAATCCACCTTTCATGGCCTGTTCCACACCGAACAGTTTTCCCACAGTTGCACCCGTACCAGCGCCCACGCTGCCTTGTTCAAAATGGTCGGAAGATGCGCACCGGCACGCCAGCCTGCCCATTTCGCTATCGGGACGCACGGCACTGTCTCCGAAGTTCAGATCGAAAATCGCTGCGGCCGGCACTATCGGAATGGTCATTCCACCGTAGTGAAACCCTACTCCATGCTCCTCCAGGTAAGACAGCACACCTCCCGCCGCATCCAGACCAAAAGCGCTTCCTCCACACAGACACACGGCGTGAACGCGATCCACCACGTGCAACGGACGCAACGAATCAGCCTGCCGCGTGGACGGTGCGCTTCCCCCGATATGGAGGCCCGCCGCTGCGCCGGAAGAAGGGAGCAAAATTACCGTCACCCCGGTCTTGGCATGAGTGTCTGAGGCATTGCCTACCCGTATACCCGGGACATCAGTAATGTCCCCAGATAACAAACAGGAAGAGTTTCTCATACAGACATCCCCTCGCTCCCAATGATCCATACCATCGCGGTGTCGTGCAATAATATGGTTTTTCTTCCAGGGAATTGCAATGGCATTGGTCAAAACAGCCAATAACAAGACTCAAGGGTTTGCAACAACTCGGTTATCATGGACGCCTGCCTTGTGGACCCATTGTTTGACACTCGCTGGGACACCGTGATATAATACATCTCAGGTTGGGCGGGTAGCTCAGGGGGAGAGCACTGCCTTCACACGGCAGGGGTCGGAGGTTCAAATCCTCTCTCGCCTACCAGAAATATCTTTTGAAGTCAGGATGTTGCGTCAAAAGACCTCATCCTGATTTTTTTGTGGCTGACAAATGACGTCATTTTGACGTCGCTTTTTTTGCTTCAGGTTTTTATAGAACCCCGGCTTCCACTACGTTAAGCTGAGTCCATCCGTTGTCAAATGTCATCTCGTCAACAGCTTTCAGGAGTTCTTCATCAGAAAGATTTATGTAGAGGTCCTCTACGGCTCTTCGAGAAGAGTGACCACAGATACAGTTTCTTGTAGTTGCATCCATCCTGGCCCTCCGTGGGGCTGGATGAGCTGTTACCGACACCTGATGGATTGTCGCCGGGAAATACCTGCGCAAACGTGGCTGAAGAAAATAGAGCCAACGTCCCGAGGCACAACAATATGAACACAGCCACAAATCTTGAACGAGAGACTATCATCTCAACCATACCCCCATCATCAGATCGGCGATAGGAAAGACTTTGACTTAAAACTTGCCTTCCGATCAGCCCCCTCACATCATTGAAACAAAAGAACTCCCTATCAGTCAGTGATCTAAGCACCAATGCTCTCCTTCACCTCACAGACAGGAGATCACAAGAGCACATAATTCTTGGCCTCGAGTTCCTGTCCTGCTCATCTCGGGCTGTACCTGGAAAGAAGAAACACTGCTAAAACCCCTAACCTTCTCTCCAGACACTAGTTCGCTTTCTACTGATGTGGCCTGAATTTTATCCGTTCAGGGGGGTGCCTGTCAAGCGTCCTGAAGAAGGTCATCATGGAGCGCTTTCATTTGCTGGGACGGATGTGTTAGCCCCCCCCGGTTTGGCACGAAAGTTGCCGAGCGCTCTCTGAAATGGTGCGCATAGGCGCGCCATATCGCGACTGTTTTTCGTTTTCTCTTGCGATAGTGAATCACTATGATATGCGCTCGTCCCATGAATCGGAACGAAGCGATAAATCTCTATCGATCAGGCGAGAAGCAGACAGTTGATGTGCTGGTGGATTTGGGTCGGCGCATCGAACAGTTTGAGGAAACTGTGGCGAGGAAATCGACAAACTCCTCGAATTCCTCCAAGCCGCCATCGTCCGACGGATTTGTGAAGCCTCCGAAAAAGCGAAGGGCACAGGATGGAGAAGCCAAGCGGAAGCCTGGTGGCCAAAAGGGTCACAAGGGAGTCTCCCGAGAGCTTTTCCCACTTGATCAAGTGAGAGAGATTCTTCCCTTCTATCCTGAGAAATGCAAGAAGTGCGGTACACCAGTCCCAGATAATCCCACCCCTGAGATGTTCAACTCGGAGCCGATAAGGCACCAGCAGTTCGAAATTCCGCCGAAATCTCTCGACATCACGGAGTGTCTACGATTTGGGTTTAAGTGTTGTTGCGGGACTACCACCTGGGCAGAACTGCCTGTGGAATGGCAATCAGGTTACGGCCCCCGCTTGACAGCGATTTTGGCGTATTTGACAGCAGGTCATAGGATTTCACGTCGCGGAGCCGAAGACATAAGCGGAACACTCCTTGGAGTCCCGATCAGTACTGGATCAGTCTGCGGCCTTCTCAATCATGCCGCTGAATCGGTGAAACAGACATTCGAGGAACTCTTGTCGAGGGTACCCGACCTTCCGTTTCTCAATGCGGATGAGACCAGTTGGCCGATAGGTCGAATGCTCAGTTGGTTATGGATTTTAGTGGCCCCGAAGTTTGTTGTGTTCAAGATTGGCCCCCGGAATTCCGAGACCCTCAAGGGAGTCATCGGAGAGCACTTCGAGGGGATTCTGTGCTGTGATCGTTTCCGGGCGTATTTCAAAGCCCACGACGGCGTTTTTCAATTCTGTTGGGCCCATCTCATCAGAAACTTCAAAGAGTTGGCCTCCACATGCCCGAAAGAGGATGCGCAGCGCCTCAGTCAGCGGATGTTGGACGAGGCCAAACGCTTGTTCCATATCTGGCACATGTACACCGGAGGGGACATTACCCGTTCGGAACTGATCCAGCTGTCCCTGCCCATCCGGGCAAGGATGAACGCTTGCCTACAAAAATATCAGGCAAGTGAAAGTGCAAAGGTGAGCAAGTTTGCTAAAAACCTCCTCCAGTGCCGGCAAGGGCTGTTCACCTTCCTCTATCATGAAGGTGTGGAACCCACCAACAACATTGCTGAACAGGGTGTGCGCCCGCCGGTGATGTGGCGGAGGATCTGTCAGGGAAACAAAACCGACCAAGGGGCCAGAGCGACGGAACGGCTCCTCACCGTGATACAAACCTGCCGCATGCAGGGCAGAGATCCCATCGAGTTTCTTACTCAGGCAATCCGCGCGTACCGCAAAGGCCTTCCTGCGCCCTCGTTACTACCCACGGAAGAGAATCAACTCAAGAAAGCTGCTTGACCCCCCTGAACGGATACAGAAAAAATATCGCTTATGCCTCTTACGAATCCTTTAGACCATTGTGCGAATAAAGTTTCTCATCTTCGTTCCACGAATTCCACGATATTCCCATCTGGGTCTTTTGCCATGGCAATACGCACACCGGGACGTATTTCTGTTTCCGGTAAAGCAAATTCAATTCCCATGTCTTTCAAATCTGAACAGAGTTGGGAAAGATTCTCTATTACGAAGGTCGCATAACGAAAACCCAATTGACTTTCCAGACCGATAGCTCCTTTTGGAGGAACTGTCTTGGGTTTAATCAACTTGAAGTCGCTGGTGCCGAATCGTAGGCGGTGCATGGTCCCGAACCATAACGGGACAGTTCCTACAAACTCCAGTCCCAGGATGTTCTGATAGAAGTTGAGGCTGGCCTTAATGTCACTGACGATTACCCCCCGTGTTGGGTGACGACCTGAATCCCCAATCGTGAGACTGGAAAATGTCCTTTCAGGACACCTATTACAAACTTCATACAGGCTCTTCTAAAATCCGAGCCATCAGTTTTTACGAAACTACTTGGCAAAGTGTAAACGGTTGTCCTATTTGTTTGGAGAAGCAGCGCAGGATAGATGAACTCGAAGACCAAGTGAAGCGGCTTCAAGCAGCGTTGGGGAGACAACAACGCAAGGCAAAAGGCGCAGGAAGGGTTCTTTGGATCGTCCATGCCGTCGTCGAAGAAACCGCTTGCGAATTGAATTCGAATATGCTCCAATTCTGGCTCTATCGCCTTCATAGTACCTTCGCGTATTGGTTTGGGACACAGCCCCCGATGGACACGGGAGGATCTGAGTACCGTCAGATTGACGATGCAAGCCCTTAACTTAATGAGGGAGAGGGTGTGTATGATCGGATACAGCAGAATCTCATGCCTGTTTGAAGTGGCTTTCTTTCTACTCTTCATCGGGATTGGTGCAATTTAAGCGAGATCTCCCAAAGATATTTTATCCCATATTATGGACGGCCAACTGGGGGAAAGCTTTCGGTTAGGGATTCAAGTTAGGGATTCAAATTACGGACCTTGTCACAAGAAACCCCAGTGAAGTTCAGTAAAACAATGTCATGTTTGATCGGGACTCTGCAACGAACTCTGTTCCGTGAATTGGAGGAATTTTGGGAGACTGGTTTTCGGTAGTTTCTTGCGCGGACATCAATCTGGTGATAAATGACCGGAGGCGGTTCCTACACGATCCATATAAGGACTCCCCCGCCTATTCCCATGGCCACCGTACCGGCAATGTAGAGCACAGTGGCGCTCCTAAAGCTCTCTGAGATATCGTTCATTTCCCGCGACAGCCGTCCCTCGTAAGAAGTCGCAGAGGCCAGTCTTGTCTCATGATACAGGTATTCGACAGACCCCGCCCTGGCTCCCGATTCCGTGAGAGATCCGAGGTAGACCACCAGTGCCCCAAGGAACAACAAAATCGAGCAAAGGCTCGCCAGTGTACGCTCCCAATAGAGCAACCAAACGAGGAGCGCTAGGGCAAAGACGGCCAAGTCTGTAACAAGAACCTTTTTCATGAGTCGCATGGAATTGCTATAAGCCTTTCTAACTCATCATCTACAGTGGTTTCGCCAAAATATGGTCATTTGAACATGTTTTCCGGACAGAAAAATTCTGTGGCACCAGGGTTCTGTCTTTGAGGCTGGGAGAGCATCACTGTGTCTCTTCATGATTGAGTTGGTGTAGTGTTGGCGGAAGCGCCACGTCTACGGGACTTTGATGCACCTTCAGCCTCAAGCGGGCGAGCCCCTCGGCGTAATACTGCCCAGCCTTGTCGTACTCATTTGATAGCATATTGGAGGTACTCTCCCCTCATCGCCTGGTTTATGAACCGGTTTCGAATGGGGAAGGCCCTCTTGATCCAAAAGGCGTCTTGGAATTTCCGAAAGAAAAACATCACATGTCTCAGATCCGCAGTGAGACGAGTAGCCTTTGGAAGGCAAGAGGTCGGCTGCCCAATCGCCGATGACCACCCCAGATACGCCATGGTCTTCCAGCAACCTTATTATTTCAATCAGTACACGTCGTGCTGCCTCTACGGCATTTACTTGCGGCTCTACCATGAGGGTCGAATCACCTTTTCCATAAGTTCCTTGGCAGCATCTTCTCCTCTGCCTCTGTCCCCAGCAAGGTCAAGATAGACCTGGATCGGAGACACTACCTGAATTCCATTAAATTCAAAAGAGCCGTAGTACACACCTTCGTCATAGGGGGTTAGCAAAGTCACATTTGCGCCGCTGGTCACCTTTTTAAGATTGAGAAAATCCGTCACGTCTTCGTCACTCTCATCCACGTAAGCCATCATCTTAGAGTAGCGCATAAATGGAGCGATTCGGTCTGCGCCCGAAAATCCCGTCAACGCATACCTGATACCCTTCTTTGACAGTACCTCCGCGATGTGGGCTTCATTTCCCGGAGTTGTTTTCAGGGAATAAAAGTTACGGACCACATTCTTCCGGAAGGTGTGGTTGTGAGCCCATTCGATTAGCAGGGCCTCCGGATCAACAAGCCTCAGGCCCTTCGCCCCCTCCGTTATCCACTCCCGATCGGCGAGGAGGCTTTTCACTTTGGCAACCAAACCCAGGCTTACTCGGGCTACCTCCGAAAGGCCCTGAAGCCTCCACTCTGTCTTTGGATTTGAAAGAAGCACCCTCAAGATCCGAGTCGCCTTGGGGGAATATAGTGACCGTAATTCCCTCTTATCCGAAAAAGGATTGGGATTACCCATCTTCTCGACATGGATTTGCCCAAACGAGAGATGACAATTCCCCGCAAGATCCATATATCCGAGTCCCTCGTCAGCCCATATTTGGGCTGCTTTCGGAGATATGTAAGGTGCCGCGAAGACCCCGTAAGCATCCGGAAGTATCTCTCTATATCGCAAGAGTTGGTTTAATGCGTCTCTTGCTATTCGGGGTTGTCCCACAGTCTTGAATTCGATGATGATCCTTTTTTCGCCATCGGGAAGCTTCACCTTTGCGACGAGAGCTGGTCGCATATCGCCGACCAGTTCCTGTTCAGAAAGCGGCATCACACCTTGCACGAACGGAACTTTCTCCAGACATCGCTTGAGGGCATCAATGGTCTTTTGCTCAAACTTCTTCCCTGTATTTTTCACTTTCTATACCCCTTTCACCGAACGGTGAAAATATCTTACAGATTAGAGTAACCTAATCCGAGAGAAGTTTCACCACAAACATGGTTTTCACCATATGGTACAAAAACCTTATAGGATGAAAACCTTTGCCCTAGTGGAATAGGTATATTGTCATGAAGAAACAAAAAAGGGCGGCCTCTTGGCCGCCTTCTCAAGGTTCAGGTTTAGTCAACTAAGAAACTTTGAACTTGTACACTTCATTGGTGTGGGGATCGATCACATGCACCGCGCATGCGATGCAGGGGTCGAACGAATGGACGGTTCGCAGAATTTCCAGGGGTTTCTTGGGATCTGCTACCGGTGTCCCGATCAGAGCGTTTTCCACTGGGCCTTTTTGCCCTTTTGCGTCCGCCGGTCCCAGGTTCCAAGTTGAGGGGACCACTTGCTGATAATTTTTTATCTTGCCTTTCTCGATGTTGATCCAGTGTCCCAAAGAGCCCCGGGCCACGTCGTTCAAGCCCATTCCCATACCATTGGTGCTCTCATCAAGTTTGTACGATGTGAAGGTCTTTGTGTCACCCTTCTTGATGTTCTCAATCAAGTCCATGGTCCACTTTTCGGCTATCTTCGCATTGACCAGGCACTTTATGCCTCTGGCCCCGATCCGCCCGAGGGTTGAGAAAAGAGCCTCCGGACCAATCTCAAGCTTTTTCAACACCATATCGGTCGCGTCCTTGATCTCCTTATTTCCACCTACGTAAGAGACAAGACACTGTGCCAGCGGACCGACCTCCATAGGTTTCCCGTCATATCGCGGTGCCTTTATCCAGGAGTATTTCCCGTCCTTGGAAGAAGTGTCAGGAACAGCGCCACTAAGAGCCTCGCCTGAGAGCGGCTTGGTCACGCCGACTGATGGATGGAGAGGTTCGCCTTTTTCATACCATGCGTGGGTAACATCTTCTGTTATCTTGCTTGGATCTACCGGGACCATTTTGAGTTGGCCGTCAACGATCATTCCCCTCGGGAAGTAGAAACTATCGGGTTCCTTCTCACTCTGGGGGAAATCGCCGTAGCACATGAAGTTCTTGTTTCCTCCGATCTTGGTCCAATCCTTGTAGAATGAGGCCACAGCCAATAGATCCGGGATATACACTTCTTCTATGAAAGCAATTTGTTCCTTGAGCATGAACAGGTATTGCGAAATTCGGTCGGCATTAAGCTGTTCGACAACAGTTACGCCGCCCGGCAAGTGACCTTGCAGGTGAGGGTTCTTCGCGCCCCAAATGGCGGTCATCTGAGCTGCGTGTACCTGCTGGCGGAGGTTATCCAGATAGTGTCCTACAGCCATCAAGTTAGCCTCTGGAGGGAGCTTGTAAGCTGGATGGCCCCAGTAGGCATTCGCGAATGGACCGAGTTGCCCCGAATCCACAAAGGCTTTCAGTTTTCCTTTCAGACCTTCGCAATATTTTTTGCTCTGAGGTCGCCCGCTAACTGCCGCCGACAGGTCGGCGGTTTTCCCGGCATCCGCGGACAGAGCGGATACAACGTCCACCCAGTCCAACGCACACAATTGGTAAAAATGTACAGGGTGGTCGTGCATGTTCTGCGCCGCATGCGTCAAGTTTCTTACAATTCGTGCGTTTGGGGGAACGGTTAGCTCGAGAGCGTCTTCGACTGCCCTAACAGAGGCCAAAGAATGAACTAACGTGCAAACGCCGCAAGATCTTTGAGTTATGAGATGGGCATCTCTGGGATCCCGTCCCTGAAGTATGATTTCAAGCCCTCTGAAGAGCGTTCCGCTGCTCCAGGCGTCTTTCACCTTTCCGTCCTGTATTTCCACTTCTATGCGGAGATGACCCTCAATCCGAGGAATAGGGTCAACGACGACTCTTGCCATGATGTCACTCCTTTTCAACATAATATCGTTTGGTTAACGTTGCGTCGAGAAAGACCCGCATCCCCCCTCAATACTTGGCGACGTAAAAGGGGCTCATTTCGTCCCAGAATTTAGGCTGGCTGCATCCTATGCACGGGTGGCCGGCTTCAATGGGCCAGTTAGTACCTTGGTTCCATTTTATCTTTGAGCAATTATTGTACGTCTCGGGACCTTTGCAGCCTACCTTGACCAGGCACCAGCCTTTCCCTGCACCTTCGTCCCCAAATTCTTTCACGAACTCTCCGTTCTCATAATGACCTCGACGTGGACAATTGTCGTGAATGAGGTAGCCGTATGCAAAAAGCGGCCGGCCTATTTCGTCAAGAGCCGGCAGCTTACCGAGAAGCAGGTAGTGAACAATGGTAGCTACCATATTGTCCGCATTTGGCGGGCACCCTTCGATGTTCACCGTTGTCAGGCCCGTTACCGCTCCGACGCTCTTGGCTTCAGTGGGATTCGGCTTTGCAGCCTGTACCCCACCTGAACAGGCGCAGTTACCCACACAAATGGTCGCTGAGGCGTTCTTGCAGACGTTATTTGCTATTTCCATAAAAGTTTTTCCATGAACTTTTCCGTACACGCCATTGTCTTTGGTAGGTATTGCGCCTTCGGCTATACAGATGTACCTCCCTTTATTATCCTTAACCGTCTTTTCAAGAATTTCTTCCGCCTGATCACCTGCAGCGGCCATCACAGTTTCATGATAGGCCAAGTCGATAATGTCCAGGATTATGTCCGCGGCCCAAGGATGTGTGGTGAGGATGAATGATTCCGTGCAGCCGGTACATTCTGCAAAGTGCAACCACACCACAGAAGGGCGCTTGGTTGCTACCGCGTGGGCTATTCTGGGCACCATAGACATCGGAAGGCCCAGAATCGTTGCCATAAGTCCGCAGAACTTCATAAAGTCCCGTCGGGAAACGCCTTTGATTGCCAACCTTTCGGGAACATCAAAAGAATTGTCCATTGTTAACCTCCTTGGATGGACCTGCGTCGGTTAAAACTTGGCAGCACCGTCGCGAGACAAAATCCAGAAAACGACCCTGTTTCTCTGTTCCGCTCCCTCGAGAAGATGCTCCGCCTGATAGCCTAACTTATTAGAATTGTAAATGGGCGGTTCCCATGAGAATCTTGGTTGGATTACCGGGTATATTTTTGGTTTTTAGTATTGAATTTCTAACAGTGGAGGTTGACCAAGACGGCAATTCAGCGTACTGAATTGACAATAATGGACTCTGCTGCCGAAGTCCAGCAATTTACTCAGCATTAGCAAGGCGGTACTTATTAGTTTTGCGTGGCACACACCTCCAAATGTTTAGGGCCAATAAGCAGAGGCCAATATTGGAGCCGTATGTGTAAGGCTGCAACACTCGGCTCGACGGTGTTCCTTTTCAATCCGTGGCCAACAACTTCTCGGCCTTGTATGGACGAAAACAACTTTACGTGACCCTTCACAGGCTCTTCCTCACAGCATCTAGTGTCTGATCAATGTCTTCGATACTGTGTGCCGTGCCGACGAACCATGCTTCAAAAGCAGACGGAGCCACATAAACTCCGTTGTCGATCATTCGTGCGAAGAAGCGGCTAAACAGATCTTTGTCGGCCTTTAGAGCCTCCTCGAAGCAGGTCACTGGACCGGCATGAAAAAACACCGAGAGCATGGATCCTACCCTGTTGACAACATGAGGCACACCTTTTTCACCAAGAATCTCTTTCATGCCGTCTGCTAACTGAGATGATTTCCTTTCAAGCTCGTCGTAAGGGTTATCTCTTCGAAGTATTCTCAGCGTAGTCATGCCTGCTGCCACTGCAAGAGGATTTCCGGATAGAGTGCCTGCCTGGTAAACTCCTCCAACCGGGGCCATATATTCCATGATGTGCCTCGGTCCGCCAAAGGCGCCTACAGGCAAGCCTCCGCCAATTATTTTCCCCAGACAAGTGATGTCGGGTTTCACTCCGTATAATTCTTGCGCGCCGCCCAGACCGACACGAAAACCGGTCATCACTTCGTCGAATATTAGAAGCGCACCGTCCCGCGTACACAGTTGTCTTAGGCCCTCAAGAAATCCTTGTTTCGGCATCACAACACCCATATTTCCGGCGACAGGCTCAACAATGACCGCTGCAAGCCGGTTAGGGTTTTCTTCTATATGAAGGCGGACACCCTCAAGATCGTTGTACTGGTGTACTACGGTCTGTTCCACCACCGCGGGAGGTACTCCCATAGAGTCGGGGACAGCAAGAGTGGCCGCCCCTGAACCGGCCCTGGCCAGCAAACTGTCGGCGTGACCGTGGTAACATCCCGAGAATTTAATGACTCTGTCCCGGCCGGTATATCCTCTAGCCAAACGAATGGCAGCCATTGTTGCCTCGGTCCCGGAATTGACCAGCCTCACCATCTCAATTGAGGGAACCAACTCGGTGATGAGCTTGGCCATTTCGACTTCACGCCTTGTCGGAGCACCAAAAGATGTCCCACTCTCCATTACTCTCTGGACAGATTCCAAGACTTCAGGATGCGCATGTCCCAGGATGAGAGGTCCCCACGATCCAACGTAATCGATGAACTCGTTCCCATCTTCATCGAATATCCGACTGCCACAGCCTCTGGTAATGAATCGGGGTGGTAGACCTACGGATTTGAATGCCCGTACGGGAGAATTGACTCCCCCGGGGATTATCTGAGTAGCTTCGCGGAAAAGATCCTCAGATATGCTGTTTGTCTTCATGAGTGTCCCCCGTTTGTACAAAATCCTAATTAATGGGCGGTATGGTTTGTCGATCGGAACTTTCGCCGGCACGATTATGGGCCAGGCGCTTGTTCACAAAGAGCGAGCTAGTCATCCTGCAATTGAATCCCGATTGATATCAAGTTTCTTCAAAGTATGTCATGCTGACCTTCTTGAGTTCTCGGTTACTGAAAAGCACCTCATATTCTTTAACACCGGTCTTTTCGGACATTCTGCCGACAATGTCCCTGCATTCCCGCTCTGACGAGGCGTGAACCATGGTGAACAGAGTTGCTCCCAGCGCTCCGAAGGGATGCCGCTCATAGCAGTGGCTTACCTCAGGAAAATCTGCAAGAATTTGTCCGACTTCTTCAATTCTACTTGGCTCCACCTTCCATACGACCATTCCATTATGACCTATGCCCGCCTCGATGTGCCGGATCATGGCGCCAATTCTTCGAATAACGCCTTCACCTTGCATCCTCGTGATTCTTTGAATTACATCGTCTTCGGAAATATTCGCAGTCCCCGCAATCTGGGCATAAGGTTCGGGAGTATTATTCAGATCACCCTGAAGAGCCAAAAGGATTCCTTTGTCAATCTCGTCTAGTTCTGGGCTGGACATGCTGCACTCTCACAATATATAAAAACCAACTAGGGCGTTGGCCTTTCATCGACTCCCCGTCACAGGACAGGAGATCGCCATTGCTGATTGACGTAATCTCACTATATACCTGAGCTTAAATCATGGACAAAGAAAATCGCGTCCCGTGTCTTGTTTTTCCTATGGGGCTGGAAGCCTATCCTTTCCTCAAGCGGGTCGAGGTAAGGAGTCGAAGGCAGGCAGGACGGGCGGTGTACAGGGAAGCTTTTTTCGAGGGCTGTGAACTTATGATCGTGAAGTGCGGAATCGGGCCGGTCAAGGCGGCTGCGGCAATGCAAAACTTAAGGACCATACCTGCGGCCATTGTGAGCGCCGGGACTGCCGGCGCTCTTGTTGCAGATCTGAACATCGGCGACCTGGTAGTAAGCTCGCACACCGTTTCAGGAGATAACCCGACGGAACCTTTAGTGTCCTCAAGTCAGATCGCTGCCGCCGCGGCAGACGCTTGCCGGAGGCAAGGGCGACCACATCGGACGGCCAAAATAGTAACTGTTACGAAGCCTGTTTTTTACCGGGATGATCGCGAGATCCTTCATCGAGTTACCGGCGCAGACGCGGTGGATATGGAGAGTCATGTGATCGGTCTGGAAGCCCAGCGGCTGGGGGTGCCTTTTGTAGCTCTCAGAGCTATCTCAGACGATATGGACTGCCCTCCTCTTCCGGATTTCACCCGGCCAAAGGATCTGTTTCGAAATCCACATCAATTTCCTGCGCGATTGGCGGCATTATGGCGGTGGAGAAGATTCCTCAAGAATCTTAGATTTTCCGTGGAGGTTCTTCACCCGGTCTTAGTGAGCATGATACGATCTTTGGGAAGAGGGTAATTGAACTTCAATCAATGGGGCAGGTGCAATCAAGACAAAGCCTTTGATAGATTCGATCTATACAATCTCTACAGGCAACAATTCGATCCTTGACATATTGTTTATTATGGGCTACAATATGCGTGCTGGCCTTGCAATCGCCCGGCGGAACTACCGTATCCTCCTTGTTTGGAGCCATGCCCTTTTGTCAGATCCGTCGGGCTTCTTTTTTTTGCACCCCTATGCTCGCATTTTTTCTTTACGCCGAGCAATACAACTTGTAGGTATGTGCGTCAATAGACCTGCACGTAGGCTTGGCAGGTCAGGGGGCTGATTGCAATGATCGCGTGACGGACGTCCATGTCTACCGTGACATTGATTCCACTGTAGTGTTTTTTCCCAGATCTCGGATTCATCCGAGCACAACTGAAGACCGAAAAATATCCTTGTAAAGTGGTCATATCATTGTCAGTCAAAACCTCTAAGCCACTTCGTGATCGGCCGGATCGTGCGGCTGTCCGCTACGGAGGCAGGTTTGTTGAACTGGAGAATAACAGGGCTGAATTAGTTCTGTTGCTGGGCATCCTGTCACTGTTTCTTTGCGGACCTGTCGGCGTGGCGGCGTGGATCATGGGCAGCTCAGATCTGAGAAAAATCCGAGAGGGGATCATGATTCCCCGGAGGGTGGTTTACCTGAGAATAGGGCTTCTACTTGGTGTTCTGGGCACAATATTGTTCTGTGTGTGCGTTGTAGTTGTGGCACTCCTGTTTGGCCACGGGATTATCAATTTGAGTCCACTTAACAAAAGAGGGCCTCTGCCCCCTGACAAAATAGTTTTTGCAGGGGAATGGTTTGGGGCCAGGGGGACGTTCATCAGGATAAGCGTGGATGGCAGAGGCGATTACAAGGCCCGCCACGCCTCGGTCACCGGAGGGCAGGTTTCGATTAAGGAGGAATCACTTTCCATCACCATCATTGGTTTATCCAAGACCTGGCATATTGACAGGCGTCCTTGTTTAGTTAATGGAAGCTGGAAAATGAAGCTCGAGGGTGAGGAATTCGTAAGGAAAGCCGAGGAATTACTCGTGTATTTGATGACACCAACCATTCACGACCGCCGCACACGATTTATTCATGAGGGGTCCTTCACCGGATTTATCGTCTCCGGTAACAATTTCTCTACGGAACCTGGAAACAGGGATCTGCCTGGCACACGCTCTACTTGCTGAGCAATTTCCTGAAATGGTAACCGAAGATGGCGCTGGATACAGCCTCGCCAAAGGATTCTCGATGAAACAGGAACGCTTTGATGAGGAGTCTCCAATAGTAGATCCTGCTCTTGCCCTTATCCAGGATACCCAGGTACAATATGGATTTAAAAAAAGCTGAGATTTCCAATCGGTCTATACGTCTACGACGGACTGGCTTGTAATCTTTTAGAAATTCAAGGACACGGAAGTAATACTCTTTGGGCGAATATAGGCTATTAAGTACCGCCTGGTAACCCTCTCTGAGCGTCTGCGCGTCCATTTTGGTAACAAAATTCAAAGACCCGTCGCAATTGTCCCCGGTGCAGTCTTGTAGGAGACGGCCTTCCTCAGCAAGGCGCTTGTAAAGACGTGTGCCTGGAATGGCGTTCAAAAGTCCAATCATGGCTTTAACCACACCGCCGTCCTGTATGAACTTGATTTGACGCTCGAAAATGTTCGGCGGATCGTTATCAAAGCCGATAATAAATCCTCCCATCACTTCCATTCCGTTTCGTTGTATCTTTTTTACGGCTTCCAAAAGATTTATTGATCGATTCTGATGTTTGCCACATTCTGCCAGACATTCTTCCTCAGGCGTCTCCAGCCCCAGAAAAACCGAATCGAAACCCGCTGTGGTCATTAGCTTCATTAATTCATCATCTTGAGCCAAGTTCACTGATGCCTCAGTGTATAATGAGAAGGGGTATTTCCGAGTCTCTTGCCACGGGATAAGTTCACGCAGCACTGACTTTACCTTTACGCCGTTTCCGATAAAGTTGTCGTCCACGATGAAGAGGCGTCCTCGCCATCCTAAATTGTAGAGAAGCTGAAATTCTTGGATCATCTGTCCACTGGATTTGACTCTTGGCCGTCGCCCGTTGAGATTCACTATGTCGCAAAACTCGCAGTCAAAGGGGCATCCCCTGGAATACTGTAAAGACATGGAAGCGTAATAATTCATATTGATCAGATCCCACCTTGGCAGAGGGGTCCGAGTGATATCAGGCTTTTCAACAGTTCTGTAAATGTGCTTCGGATTGCCCTGAGTCAGGTCACTCAGGAATAACGGAAAGGTGATTTCCGCCTCGTTAAGCACCAGGTGATCTATGTAGGCATAGTCTCCGGCAGCGCTAGTGAAAAGGGGGCCTCCTGCAACAGTTTTCTTTCCCAGGCTTCGGCAGCGTTCAGCGACCTCCCTGACCGATTGTTTCTGAACAACCATCGCGCCAATGAACACCATGTCAGACCACACGATCATATCGTCAGTGAGGATTTCGACATTCATATCGACGAGACGAATTTCCCAGTCACGCGGCATGAGCGCCCCCACGGTCAGCATACCTAATGGGACGTGAGCGGCCTTTTTATGAATGAATTTTAGTATGTGTTTGAAGCTCCAATACGTATCAGGTATGCATGGGTAGACCAAGAGAGCTTTCATGGGTGGACTTCCTTACATCGGAATTGTTGATCGTCCTTCGCGGCCTGAACATAGTCGATGCCTGAACTTCGGTCAAGCCGGTTTAGCAAAAGTTCTTAAATGTGGAAGAAGGTTGCAGGTCGGGTTGGAAGTGGTCCCAGATTAAAGTATCTACCCGCTTAAGATCACGAATTGCCGGTCCGGCTCCTGTGCTGCCGGACACTGTAGATCCGACTACTTCCCCTTAGGAGAATACAAGTATCTGAGCAGCGGAGAATCGGGGCGGAGCAATAACGTGCTCTCCGTTCCAAACACTTTTTTGTAAACGTCCAGATGACGAAGAAAAGAATAGAATTCCTCGTCTCTGCCGTAAGCATTCGCATAAATACCAGTGGCCTCGGCGTCGCCTTCCCCTCTTAGAGTCTCGGCCTGTCTGTAGGCCTCTGCAAGTATGATCTCCTTTTCCTTTTCGGCGTTTGCCCTTATTTCTTTAGCCTGTTCTTCGCCCTCTGCTCTGTACCGCTTTGCAATTCGCTCGCGTTCCGCCTTCATTCTGGCAAATACACTGGCCTGAACTTCTTCGGGCAGGTCAACTCTCCTGATACGAACGTCTACTACACTGATTCCGAATTGTTTTGCTGCTTCAGCGGTTCCTTTCGTAACCTGGGCCATAATTTTCTCGCGCTCCTCCCGAATAAAACCTTTGAAGGTATGGTTGGCAACCTCCTGGCGGAGCCGAGCAAAAGTTGTGTCGTTCAGACGGGCGATTGCCCCCTGATCGTTTCGTACGGTCTGATAAAAGAGCAGAGGATCGACAATCTTCCAACGCGACACCGTGTCAACGGTTAAGCGTTTTTTGTCTTCAGTCACATATTCTGCTGGTCTGGCGTCTGCTACCAGAATTCGTTTTTCAAAGACCATTAATTCCTGGATGAGAGGATATTTGAAATAAAGCCCTGGTTCCTGGACGATTCTCACTGGCTTTCCAAATTGGAGGACCAGTCCCTGCTCCCATTCCTGAATAACGAATGCCGATTGAGACACCAAAAAAATAACAAAAACTAAGACCCCTATAATTCTGGCCATGTAGCCTCTCAATTACCTTTTTTTTCTGCTGGAGCAACCGGTTCTCCAGTCGCCGGCTTGGCAGAGGGAATACCAGTTGGCCACTGTGTCAGAGGGAGAAGCGGCAAGACACGAGAGTCTCCTCCTTCCATCAAGAACTTCTTTGAGGAGTGCAAGAAATGCTCGGCGCTTTCAAGGTAGAGACGCTCGCGAGTCACATTCTGTGCCGTCTGATACGCTTCCAGGACTCTGGTGAATCGCTCGGCGTCTCCCTGGGCCCTGATGACTCTCTGGGCCTTGAAGGCCTCCGCCTGTCTGATTTCTTGTTGAGCCTCCCCGCGGGCTTTCGGTACAACGTCCTCTCTGAATCCTTCGGCTTCCCTGAATAGTCGCTCACGATCCTCCCAAGCTCTTACAACGTCATGGAAAGCCTCTTGAACCTGGGCTGGAGGATCGACAACCAGCAAACGGGCTTGAGTAACCAACAGCCCTGTGTTGTAAGTGTCCAGAAGCTTCTGAAGGTACAGCTCGACTCTCTTTTGAATTTCCATCCTGCCTGTTGTCATCGTGTAATCGATAGTGTTTTCTCCGACCACTCCACGCAAAGCCACTTCGGCAGAAACCTTCAACGCATTTTCAGGCCCTTGAGACCCAAAGAGAAACTTGACGGCATCCTGAACCATGTACTGGACAAAAAGTTGAACATCAACAATATTCTCGTCTCCCGTCAGCATCAGTGACTCAGCCGGAACAGACCTTGTACGCCCCCCATCCGTTCGGAAACCAACCTCTGCCCGTCTCACCTTGGCAGTGTCGACTATTACGTGGGACATGAATGGCTTGGGTAAGCGGTAGCGCAGTCCTGGATCCACGATAGTGTGGACCTTTCCGAATAAGAGCACCACTCCCTTTTCCCCGGGCCCGACAATAAAAAAACCAGACAAGAAATATAGAACTGCCACGATCAGGCCTATGAGCCAGGTCCCCCATCCCCTAATAAATCTGTCGAGCAAGGCTTTGACATCTTTGACACCTTGCTGAATCTCTTGAACAGGATTCTTGTCCTGTCTAGGCCTGAATTGATCCATCTTGCCTCCAGCCCAGATTAAGTCGTACCCATTTATAGATCAATAGCGCCAGGAAATCAAATCTCAATATCAGGTAGAGTGTTGCAGCGGTTTTAAGAAATCTCCAGAAACAATTGCACACGGTGACGAGGGCGCATCGCCACGATTATCCGGGGTTGTGGAAGGGCTGATGCCAGGCAGGAAAAAAGCATTGCCCGCCCGATGGCCGATTTAAGGTCACCGGACAAGAATTAACCAGTGTCGTCTATGCGGATCTTTTCTTTCTTCTTATTTTTTCCAAGGTTGCCTGGAACATTTTGTGAGCACTGATGCGTTTGTCGTCGAGATCCGCACGCCAATTCTCCACTTTCTCAATTGCCTCAAGTTCCCAGGGAAGCCATTCCGAAGTGTCCCGTCCCCTTATCGATTTTTCCAACTCCTGAGGTATCGGGGGTGTAGAACATTGTTCATAATGACTTTCTATCTTCCTGAGAGATCTGAACAAATCCTTCATGTCCTTACTGGTCAGAGGAAGTGCGGTTTCCTCCTCTCCAAAAATCTCTCTTCTAATGGAGTTTCCATTTTTCAGTTTCAGCGCTTGAATCAGTTTTTTTAGGTTACGATAGTTTTGATTGAAATCATTTGACTCCGGTAAGGTCCTGGCCGAGGCATGGAATGCACTCTGAGTCATTTCCAACTCCTTTTCTCGCCCCAAAAAATTAGTCAAAGATTTTCATGGCCTGCAGCTAGGAAAATCTAAAATGGGGGATGTGTTACAACCGGCAAACGAATTATGACCAAGAGATCCGCGCGCCTCTTAGTGCCCGGGAAAAGGTATTAGGGAGGTCATTCCCTCGGGCAGGGGTCCTATCACCCCGTTTGGGCTTAGTCAAGACATTAATGTTAATTTATAGTGAATATTTATTTAATAGCAGATGTGATTCCGCGTATATTGATGGGTGGAGACCGCGATCTAATTCGCGCTGTATAGATAGCGCGAATTAATGGCGAGTTGGGTCCCTGGTGACTCTGAAAGACATGGCAAACCTACCTCCTTCAGGAAAAAATTGGATAAGATGCCGGACTCGGGGTAGAGCCGACAGAAGTCCGTGGTCAACGGTGTAGGAGTTTCATCCTTCATTGTGGCGCTCCTCACTAGAGGAGTTTGTGTCACGCCTTCTCAGTTCTCCTATAGATTATTCCGATGCTGAAGTCGTCATCCAATACTCGGTCAAAAGCTTGTCTCAAATCTGTCGGATCGTAATCTTGGGGCAGAGGATGCACCCATCGTTTCAGGTTGGCCCACGTCTTGAACACTTTGTCAAAGGTCACGCAGCTTGTATAGATATGAAATAACGAAAAACCCGGATGCCGTATTCCCTCAATCAGAGCGTTGGTTATGCCGGAGGGATCGCCTGCAAAAAGCCTTGCTACAAACGAGGCACCATAGGTGAGGGCCAGTAAGGTGGCATTCAAGGGTTTGTCAACAGTGCCGTAAGGGCTTACCTTACTCTTCGTTCCCTGAGGGCTGCTGGGCGACGGTTGACCCTTGGTAAGTCCGTAGATCGAATTATCAAAAAGTAGATAGTTAATGTTCACGTTTCGTCGCGCCACGTGCGGCAGGTGCCCCCCACCTATGGCCAAGCCGTCCCCATCGCCGCCGACCGCAAACACTGCGAGTTCAGGGTTGGCCATCTTCACGCCGGTTGCTACGGGAAGAGTTCTCCCGTGTACAGTGTGAAGGCCGTAAGTATTTGTGAAAAAGGGGTACCGACCGGCGCAACCGATTCCAGAGACCACGACCACTTTGTGGTGGGGCAGTCCCAGTTCCCGTATGCATTCGTTCAACCCCTGGTGGATCCCGAAATATCCACAGCCCGGGCACCACGTAGGAAGGGCATTGGACCGAACATCAAAGGCTCCGGATTCTTTTATTTGCTTAACATGTTCGGCAAGATCTCTACCCGGTATTTTCATTCGTCACCTGTTTGAATAAGATCTTCAATTTTGGCGAGTATGGCTGACGGGGGAAAAGGCATGCCCGTAACTCTGTTCAGCCTCACTACATCCTTTGTGTGCAAATGGCCTATGAGATTGGCCAGTTGTCCTTCAAAATTAAGTTCCGGAACAAGGCAATGACTACACCTGTTCATGAATTCTCTAATCACATCAAGGTGAAATGGAAAAATAGATGTGATTTTCAAGGCGCCGACATTCATGCCTCTGCCGCGGGCCATGTTTACCGCCTCAAGTACCGAACCAAAGGTAGAGCCCCATCCTATAACTCCAACATCCATTATATTCCCGGAAGAAAACTCTTCAGGTGCAGGCATGTCCGCAAGTGCTCCGAGAATCTTACGGTGTCGCTTTGCACTCATCATTGTATGCACTTCCGGTGAATAATCGGGTGTCCCTTTCTCCGTATGTTCTAGGCCCGTTGCCGCAAAGATGAAGCCTTCCATTCCAGGCAAGGCACGGGGAGAAATCCCGGATTCTGTTACGGAATATCTATTGTACGAGCCTTTCACCGAACTCCTTGGAAATATGTTGGAATTCTCTATCTCAGACTCAACAGCCTGAGGTATGGGGAAATTCTCCACTCGGTTATCCAGGTAAAAGTCGGTCAGAATGATTACCGGCGTCTGATATTTCTCGGCAAGCTGGAAGCTTTTAACCGTGTAGCGATAACATTCCGATACATTGGTGGGCGCGATAACAATTCGAGCCGAATCACCGGGTCCGCCGAAGACAGCGGCGTGAAGATCCGATTGCTCGGTCTTGGTGGGGAGTCCAGTGGACGGGCCGCCTCTTTGTGCATCGATGATCACGGCGGGGATCTCAGCCATTACTCCATGGGTTATGAGTTCCGTCATCAGGGCAAACCCGGGTCCGGAGGTGGCGGTCATAGCCCTTACGCCGGCATAAAAACTGCCGAGCACAGCCCCTATAGAAGAGATTTCGTCTTCCATCTGCACTACCCTGCCGCCCCTGTCCGGTAGGCGCGAAGCCAGATACTCCATGATAGGTGTGGCGGGTGTTATTGGGTATCCGAAGTAAAGCTTCAATCCTGCGTCGAGAGCTGCTTTTCCAATGGCCTGGTTGCCTGAAAGCAGCACGTTTTCATGCCCATGCGGTTGTCCAGGAGGTATAAAGATATTCCTTATGCGCTCTGAGAAGTTTTGAGTGGCATAAGTCACCCCGGCATCAAAGCTGTTAAGGTTCGCCAGCAGCACCTTTTCTCCCTTGGCCTTGAATCTTCTTTTGATCACCCTATGGAACAGTTCAGAAGGTATTCCGCAAATAGCTGTAAATCCTCCCAGGGCAGTCAAGTTTCTTCCTCGCTCCGTGCCTGACGCGGCAGTAGCCAGATCGCTCAATGGCATTCCGAACAACAGTGTTCCAGGCTCGACCTCGCCCGCAATGGAGCTGTCTTCCCTCACATAAGCAGCAGGGCTACTGTCGAAAATAACGATTGAGTTTTCAGACAAGAAAGGTACTCTTGATCTGGACTGTTCGTCATCAAGGGAGATAAGAACGTGGGTAACATCTCCCAACGCAACAACCTCATTATTCCCTATGCGGGAATGAGTCACACATCGGCCAAAGCCTCTTATTTCGGCTGGATAAGAGTCAAAACCCAATACTGAGAATCCGCCCTCTGATAAGGCTTCATTTATTAATCCACCGGCAGCAATTGTACCATCTCCTGCCATACCGCAGACCTCGACCGTAACATCGACTTTGGGCATACTAAAACTCCAACCACCACGAAGTGTTAACAACTATTCCGTCTACGGTAAAAATGCTCGAGGGGGCAGTTTCCACAGCATACATACCGCCCAATAAATTCAATGCAGCAACTTTGCCAAGGCTGATAGCGTTCTCATAACCGATGGATACCCAATAGTCCTTGATTCCTGGATGATATACTTGCGCGCAGTCTCCGGCAGCGTAGACCAAATCAAAACGGGTCCGAAGGTGCTCGTCTACAAGGATGCCTCGGTCTATGTCAAGCCCTGATCGAGCTAGAAACTTCACATCAGGGACCATGCCGTAAAATACCCCAAGAATTCCAACTTTGAACGTTTCCCAGTCGGTCTCCACTTCCAGTCGCACGTCAGAGATTCGAGCCACCCGCCTGATTCTCCCAGACTCGAGGACTTCCACACCTTTCTCCATCAATCTGAGTCTAACCTGTTGTGCAACCTCAGTTCCGAGAGGAACCGGCCAAAATGAATCCTCGTTAAGCATAAAAAAAACACGTTTCTTCAAAGACAGAAGGGCTTTGGTGAGACTCAAGGAAGTGAGGTCTCCCCCCACGATCAGAACAGAGTCTACCTGGGTTAGTCTATCAATCCAGACGGCAGCATCCGCAGGGGTCTTGAGTGTAAGCATCAAATCCTCGAATACTTGCATGCGCTCAGGTATTCGCTGTCTACCACCACACGCTATGATGAGACCGTCGAAGGAAATTATTTCCTTGTGAGACAGAGCGAGTTCTCTACTACAGAAGTCTATGTTCACGACTTGTTGGCCCAGCCTTACCTTGATGCCGGACCGTTTGTAAAATTCAGTCGGACTGACATAAAGATCATTTTCTGACAATTTCCCCGAAATATAGTCGGGCAGGAGGTGAGGCCTGTAATGAGGAAACGGCTCCTGTCCTACCAAGGTGATGAGCATGTCAGGGGAGTTCTCGCGAAGCGTGAGTGCAGCCTGATTAGCTGCCGGCCCGTTGCCGATGATGACACAGTGTTCTTGAGCCATCAGTTCCTCCCTGCCAGGAGCACGCGTTCCACCAGCTCCACTTTAGAAACAGATATGCAATCAACAGGGCACACCCTAAGACATTCTCCGCAGCGGATACACCTCGAGTTGTCAATGACCACTGCATTGACTTCTCTCCACTTGGTGGTCTCCACAAAACCGGTAATACCGCCCATTTCGTTGGTAATCACTTCTTTCACCAGTTTGATGCAGTCCCTTGGGGCCACGTCAATACAATACCGACAGTAGATACAACGAGTAATGTCTATCTCATAGTGAAGGTAACACAAGTAGCATCGCTTGGATTCTTCAAGGGCATCGTCACGATTGAAACCCAATTCCACTTCCAATTCAGTAGATTTCAATCGATATCCCATCGGATTGAGAGTTGGCATCCGACGTGGAGCAATGAAATCCCAGGAACGCTCTCTATCCGTTATATTGGCCTCTTCGATTCGCACTGCCCATTGACGGAACTTCATCCCCGTCAAATCTTCAGCAATCCTTTCCGCTGCTTGACGTCCACGAGCTATAGATTCAATGACCGTGGTAGGGCCTGTCATGAAGTCTCCGGTGGCGTACAGTTTCGGAACAGAGGCACTGAAAGTTATACTGTCCGCCTTCAGGACTCCCCTCTCGTCTTTGTCGCCTGGGGAGGCTAAGGGCTCGGAGCCTTGTCCTATAGCAACAATGACCGAATCGGCCGGGAGGACAAATTCGCTACCTTCTATTGGAGTCATGCCACGCCTGCCGTTGGGTAGCAATTCTCCGGGACGCGTTCGGACAAACTCCACGCCTTCAACTTTTCCGCTTCCCGTTATGCGTGTGGACAACATGAGTCCCTGGATTTTCACACCTTCCCGTTTAGCTTCGACGATCTCTTCTTCGGTGACTCTCAGGTCTCGCTCGGTGCCCCTAAGGCACAGGGTAGAGGTATCAGCACCCAATCGAAGAGCCAAACGCGCACAGTCGAAAGCAGTAAATCCGGCTCCCATAACGAGAACTTCCTTCCCAAGTGATGGGGCCCTCCCGGAAGCAACATCTATTACAAACTGCAAACCTGAGTGAACACCTACGAATTGTTCGCCAGGAATCTCCAAGGGTTTGGACACGTAACATCCTGCTGCTATGAGTACAGCATCATATTCTCCCAAAAGTTGGTCTATAGATACGTCAGTTCCCACTCTGACACCGGTCTTGAGCGTCACACCAACCCTGAGGGCCGCGGCTATTTCAGATTTGAGAACCGCTCTTGGCAACCGGAACTCTGGTATGCCGTACCTGAGCATTCCACCTGGTTCTTCGAGCGCCTCCAGCACTGTCACATCGAATCCAACGGCTGAAAGATCGTGGGCCGCAGCAAGTCCTGCAGGACCCGCGCCCACTATGCAGATTCTTTTTCCCAAAGTCGGGACAACTTCTTCCTTGTAACTCAGACGAGGATCCCTTAAGTCCGCTGCAGACCGCTTGATATGGCAAATCCCCACGGGTTGACCGAGTTCAGGTTCACCGTGGCGACATTTCTTCTCGCATGGCCGTGAGCAGATTCGGCCAAGTACACCTGGGAAGAGGTTAACGCCCTTGTTGAGTTCATACGAACGCGCGTATCTCTGCTCATAAACGCAGCGGATGTAAGCAGGAACATTCGTGAAGGCTGGACAAGCATTCTGACACGGCACGTTGACTCCTGCGTAATAGTAGTCTCCCGGGTCCGTTGAGTAGACGATATTCTTTGAAGATTCATCTGTCTTGTCCGGTCTATTCGAGGAGTAATGACTTTGTTCGCTCATGGACTACCTCACAGGAGTTGAAGCGGGTAAATGAGTTAGAAGCGAAATCGAATGGCAGGCGTCTGTTGACCTTCTTTCTTTTTTCTGGAAACGGCCTCCACCACCACCCGATCCCCAGGTTTAAGTTCGTCTGAAACAATCTGGATTCTTTCAGTGCCGAAAATGCCCACCTTCACGTTCACTGGGCGAATCCTGTTCTTGCTTTCGAGCACCCATACTCGTCTTTCTCCTTCAGGGGCCGTCTGAACATCCTGTTTTAACTTGGCAAGAATTTCTTCCGGAGGGGAGAAGCGAAAAGCCTGATCTGGGATCATAAGAGTGTCATGAACCTCACTGAGCATTATTTTTACATTGGCTGTCATACCCGGTCTGAGCTTGAGATCCTCGTTGTTTACATCAAGGATCACGTTGTAAGTTACCACATTTTGTTCCACTTTGGGGTCATTTCGGATCTGGTTTACAGAGGCATCCAAAACTTGATCTGGAAACGCAGGAACCGTGAACACCGCCTTTTGTCCCACCCTAACCCTTCCTATATCTGCTTCGTCCACGTTGGTGTGAACCTGCATGCGGGTCAAATCCTCGGCAATCTTGAACAGAACAGGTGTCTGAAAGCTGGCCGTAACCGTTTGGCCAACATCACCGGTTCTGGATGTCACGACCCCGCTCACCGGGGCGATGATTCGCGTATATTTGAGTTCGAGTTCAGCTTCCTCCAATCTGGCCTCTAGCTGAGCCAACCTGGCTTTGTCCACGGCCACCTGAGCCTCGGCCGCATCCGCCTTGGTTTTAGCCGCATCATAGTCACTCTGGCTAATCGAATTCTTCTCTATCAAACCCTCTTTTCTACGCAGAGTTCGTATTTCGTCGGATAACGTGACCTCCGCTTTCAAAAGACCAGCTTTAGCGGCGTGCATATCCGCTCTAGCCTGGTGTGACTTGGCTTCGAACCTGTCCGGGTCGATAAGAGCTATGAGCTGCCCCTTTTTCACTTCGGATTCGAAGTCAGCATAAAGTTCTTTGATGGTGCCCGAAACTTGCGTTCCCACCAGAACTTCCACCAATGGTTTGAGCGTTCCGGTGGAAGAAATTTCTGCCCTGAGAGTCCCCTTTTCAACCGGAACAGCAATGTAAGCAGTTTCGGGTTCATCTCTCGAAGATCGGCCCAATGCCAGGTACAGCACTGCAATCGCTGCAGCAAAACAAATAACGAGCAATAATTTTTTTTTCAATTTTTTGCCTCCCATCAGGAACCGGCAACAATGTTTGAATGCGCACGAGCGGGAGCAGTCAAGAAGTCTATTCTGCAATTTTTCCGTTGACCGGTATCGGCTTTCTCAGGTCTCCTTCGATCTTGCCATCGCGAATAAGTATTGTACGGTCAGTTAGATCTCCCATTTCATGATCGTGAGTCACCAGGACCACTGTTATCTTTCGGTCCAGGTTTAATTTTCTGAAAACGCCCATGATTTCCATGCTCGTCGAAGTATCCAGGTTCCCAGTGGGTTCGTCGGCCAGAATAATCTCCGGGCTGTTAACGAGAGCCCTGGCAATTGCCACTCTCTGCTGCTGTCCGCCGGAGAGCTGAGTCGGAAGATGATGCACACGGTCCCCAAGCCCTACAAGATTAAGGGCTTCCTCAGCGGCCTTACGGCGCCGGCTGGTACTAACGTACCCGTAAATCAACGGAAGTTCAACATTATGAACAGCATTAATCCTCGGTAACAAGTTAAAGCCCTGGAAAACAAAGCCCAACTTCCGGTTTCGCACATCTGCACGCTGATCTCGTCCCAATCCTGAGACATCCTCACCGTCCAGAAAGTACTTTCCTGATGTAGGAGCATCCAAGCAGCCTAGAATATTCATGAGCGTGGATTTGCCGGACCCTGACCGTCCCATTATGGCGAGAAACTCCCCAGTCTCTATGACCAAGTCTATGCCGTCCAGGGCCGAAACTTCCAATGAGCCCGCCCTGTAGATTTTTTGGAGTTTTTCCATGCGGATAAGGGCCATGAGGCCCTCCTGTCTGACTTACCGGCTACAATTCATGCGTTCATCAAATTGCGCTTGGTCTGATCCAAGCGACATAGTGCCCCACCAGGTCAATTTGGGTACGTCAACAAACCATCTCCCACGAATAATTTCAGGATAACTGATCCGGACAAAAGTATCCGCACCATCCAATCATTTTTATATTATTACATTTTCGAGTCAGTTTGAGCCTCGGTCCAAACAGAAATGAAGCTTAATTCAGGCAAAAATTTAATTATTCTCCCTAGCATTCAATTCTACTTAGGAATACTAGTTTCCAGGGCTGTTTTCAATTTCTCTTTGAGTTCGCTCAAGTCTGAACTCTTGACAACATAATAGTCAGCCGCAACGGCCTTGAGGTCAACCTTGAAGCTGGAATAGGCCGAGTTCAAAATGACGGGGAGATCGTAATACTTTTTCCGAAGGTGCTGGAGTAAATCCAACCCACTGTATTCCCTCATCTTAATATCTAGGACGATGCAATTCGGGCGCTCCCTGTCCACTACCTCGAGCAGGTCTTTACCGTCCGGAAGGGTGATAACTTCATATCCCTCGTCCTGAAGTTCCATTGAATAAAGCATCCGGATTCCTTCTTCATCATCAACGATCAGTATCTTTGCCATTTCCGGCTCCTTCAAACGATCCTACCTGTCAATTCCAGCTCTATTCGACTGCACACTAAGCAACGCTGGTCCGAGAAGTTCGGCCCGATGGTTCCAGAGTGGTGAGCTGGACAGGGCCAAGTCCCTGAGTCCGTTTCATACCGGACCTTGAATTTTGTCCAAAATTCTCTCGTGCCGTCATCACTGGAACCAGCGCTCCAACAGATACGGCTTGGTCTTTTCAAAATGAAGGCATTGATCCTCTATGAACTCCTCAACCTGCTGAGTGTTCATGGCCTCAGTTTCTAATACGAATGAAAGCGTTTTCGCGTAGTAAAGCGGGATCAGAGAACCAAGTAAATCATCGTGGGGGACGGCCCTGTTACGATAGGCTACAGCAAAGTCATAGAGAATCTTAGCCCAGAGATTGGTGGGCAACTCGAAACCATCCTGGGGTAGTCCGGCCACTTCTTCCATCTTGTTGAAATTCTGTGGGTTGACAAACTCCTTGTAGAGATTCCAGTTCCTTTTCAGACCGGTGTCGATCTCATCCGATAGGCTCTTGATGTCAATCTCCACTGGAGGGGGGACCTCCACGTCCCCAATGCCAAACCCGAAGACGGCGGTTGGCCGACTCCATTTCACATCCTTCCAGAACCTGTCGTAACGGCACATGAGTTCGAATAATGTTCCCAGAACGTCCCGAAACATTTTAGCCGCATCGGAAGTGACATCCCTGACCCTATGAATTTTAGCTTTGCCCATGAAGGACTGGATGACTGAAACACTATGGCGCATTGCTACGGTAGTCATCCAGATGCTTATGCCAAAATTTCCCACGGCCTCGTCACAATAATCTGATTCGTCTTTGTAGATGCGGGCGAGTTCCCCAGAAAAGCCTACTTCTCCGCCTACAGGTTGGCGCACCCGTCTACCGTAAAGCGCTCGAGTGAGAGGATATATAATGTTGTTGGTAAAGCTTCCGTCGTACTTGTGGCGAACGTACAACGGAGCCACCAAGTGGTAGTTCTCGAACAACGGTTCTCCCAGATTTCGTATCCAGAGTGGGGTCATATTCATAAGGTCGGCATCGACTACCATGACGGCCTGGGCAGACAATTCTACTGCCTTCAGTATCAAATTTTTAATATTATTGCCTTTTCCTGTAACACCATTTTCTGTTGACAAATACATCTTAGGTGTCTTAGTAGCGGTTTGCATAAATGCTTGGCGCGTATTGTCCGGCGAGCAGTTGTCACAATTAATGATTACAGCCGACCGTTCCGAGTAGTATTTGGAGAGTCCTTTGTCCGCTTGCTGCGTCGGAAAGGATATCCGAGACGCTTCATTATAAGAAGGAATGCCCACGATAATGTCTGCGCGAGCGATCCCGTCCGGGTTGTCTTCTCTAAAGCTCATTTACAATGCCTCAAGACTTAACATGGAGGTCCTGACCTGTTCATGGGTTATTCTACCACAAATGGTCGACCAATCAACCCCGCACCGCATGTTGCCGTTAACTCTCGACAGCGACCGGAGTCAGGCCGGGTGACGAAAAAGCAGAGGAACTCTACTGATGAATAGGGAACTTCTCAAATCCATAGTGGAAGGACTAATTTTTGCTCATTCTGAACCTCTTAACATTCAAGCCATTTCAACGGTCTTGCAGAGCGTCTCGGATCAACTGATCCAAGAGATACTGTACGAACTGGAGTTGGAATACTCAGAGAGGTCCAGAGGCTTCGTGCTGGCTAGGGTAGCCGGCGGGTATCAGTTCCGCTCCTTGCCTTTGGTTGCTCCATGGATTCTTGATATGAAAAGCATCAAACCTTCTCGACTTAGCCGAGCAGCTCTTGAAACACTATCTATCATAGCCTATAACCAGCCTATAACCAGAAGTAGAATCGAAAAAATCCGGGGAGTTGAGACGGCCGGCACGATCAAGAACTTACTTGATAGGGAACTGATCGTGGTCGCAGGTCGGCTTGACATTCCGGGCCGTCCACTTGTTTACGGCACTTCTCGGCGATTTCTTGAGGTATTCGGACTCACGGATCTTTCCTCACTCCCGCCTTTGACCGAAATTGAAGTAATACCCGACACCGATTCGTGATCGAAACCTCATAATGAAAGGTCGGCAAAGCCCACGCGGTTATGGAAGGTTTTCCTACCGCCGTAACGGGCTGAAGAGAGAACCGTTGTAAGCGGGCTGCGGGTTAGGGGCCAAAGGGCGGTGGCCAACCAGTCCGGTGTGACACAATCTGAAGAGGGTAAAACCACTAAGAATTCTTGTAAACCACCCCGCGTTTTCCGTAGTGTCCTAATTTGAACCGGTCCGAGGGGTCAAGTTAAAATTGTGCTTTGACAAGCTTTTTCGCAGTGTAAGTATTAAGTCCTTGACATGCGCGGGTTTTTGGGGCATAGTGCCCTATTAGGAGATCCACGGTTCTCCTTGTCAAGAAAAAAGATTGGCGCGACCAGATCTTTGGGGTATGATGAAGTGTCCCATACGTATAAAGAAATTTTATATGGAGCAGCCCAGTTGAGTCTTAGGAGGTAAGGCACAATGCAGGGGATGATCATGAGACAATATTTTGCTCAACAAGACAGTGCCGTTTCTGGTTATAAAGAATCTTATTCTAAAGCCTATTGTAAAACGGGATTTAAGGATATCTTGGCGCAAATTAAGGCTTCCTACCGGAACCGTGAGATTTCTGATCAGGATCTCCGTATCCTTTACATGACGCTGATGGGCTGCTATGTCGGCTGTCTCGTTGAAACCGAATTTGAAGCCAAGATGGCAAAGTGGAGTAATAGATTATTCAGGCACTGGACTTGGTTTTGAGGGAGGTTACGATTGAACGGAGAAGAATCATCCAAATCCCCTAAGTCTAAAAAAGAAAAATTGAACATCAAAGACGAGGAGACAAGCCTTCCAACTACAATTGACGCCGAAGCGAAGACAGACTCAGAGGCGGAAGCCGACTTCAAACGATTAGTGGAGGCTGTCCCTCCTCCAATGCGCAGCATGATGCTGCAGATGACGAGGATGCAGGGAGGAGGTCCATTTCCACACCCCATTATTGACAAGTTCAAACCAGAGCATGTTGGCCAATTTCTGGACTATGCCCATGAAGAAAACATGCGCGAACTCTCACTTGCCAGCTCAAACAGGTTGTTCCACTTAGCTTATATTGCGTTAGCCGCACTGTTCTTGGGCTTCTTAATCATCTATCTGACGCCTATTAATAAAGATCTCCTGACTGACATTCTCAGGATTCTTCTTGCTTTTGGCGGAGGGTTCGGGGCTGGCTTCGGAGCAAAAAGTTTCTTAGGGAAAAAGGAATAAATATTCTGTAATTAGTTTTCATTGCTCATCGCCACAAGCTCATCAATACTCCATAGTCTATCGACAATCCCCGCTTCCATCGCAGGAGTGGCCTTCAGCGTCTTATGAACCCTCACAAAGTTATAATGCGCAAAGTGTAGAGCCACGGCTGCCTTCAGGTTTTTAACTTTCTTCCTGAATGCATTGGTCAGTCTTGTAATACTAAGTTGCTTTCAAGATGAGATTAATTATCCAGTCGAATCCTGTGATTCTGGCTACTTTTTCCGGGGATTGTTCTAGCGTCAAAGATCTCCCACCAAATCAGGATTATCAGAGTCTTTTATGTGGCGCTGCTTCTTGCCCACATAACACCAGATTTCATCGACTTGAATATGTTTGCATGGCAAAATCTGCATTCTCTCATCCATGATCCGTTGACAACCTTCCCCGACGCGGACCGGGAGGCGGGTTATACTATCTCTATGGACCCCTGTCATTCGCTCAGTAGACCGAATAGAAGAGCCCTCCACCAACGCGCTCACAACTGCCGCTTGTTTATCAAGACTCAACTTATTCATTGCATCTTCCCCTAGTCTGTCCTATACTTAGGACTGGTGGAGCGCAGGGGTGTCGAACCCCTCAGAGCCGGGTGTAAACCCCAGACTGGTCCCCACAACGCGCCCCACTGTGGAACCCCGACCACCATCGGGGTTTTTGCTTTGGTTTTTTTTCTTTACTCTTGAGTTGTTCATTTCTTTTCAAACTGCGCCATCAACTTGTTCATTCCCTCGAACCAACTTGCCTGTTGCTCTGCGGACCATGATGTATCAAAGTCTGGAAATTTTTCTAGAATCTTATCCGCCATTTTGGCTAGCAAAGTGCTTTCGGGGGGGACAGCTCTCTCGGGAATGCTTTCGGCAGATTCTTGATCGCTAGATTTGGGTTGTTCCTGTGGTATGTTGATTTTACGTTTTGCTCGTGGGGTGCCTGTGCGCCGAGTATAGGCCCTCTTGAAATGGGGAGATAACTCTAAGCCAGCGACCCTAGCTGCCTTCAAGAAAAACGTGACGCACTTGCGTAGCGTGTCTCCGCTCGCTCCCTCTTTCCTGAAACCCTCCTGTAACTGATCCGTCGTAGCGCGATCAAGGTCAAGTCCGTTCTCAAATAGAAATCGGTAACTTGATGTCAGAATGTCTTTCAGTTCCTGTTGCCCTTCATCCCCTGTCGAGTGGACAAGCCTAGTTAATTTTTCAGTAGGAATTCCGGTATCAGAACTTATCAGGCCCAAATATTCTAAGGCTGACATGAGTTGGTATTGCATGGCCCCCGACATGGATTTCATGAGGCTACGGTCAATCCTTTGGGGCATAGCGACTTTCAGCCCGTCCAGAAAGTTAACCAGCGTCCTATATGGCAAGTAAGGTGGAACTGGCTTTTTTGTTTCTTCTTTTTCGTTCATGTCAAATGCCTCCATTGTCAATATGCCAAAATAATATCTTCTGCCAAGTTCAATGTCAAGACTTTTCTGCCAGCTTTTCTGCCAGGCTTAGACTTTTTTGGCGCGTGCTTTTTTGTCTGTTAAAATCGAGGGGACTTTAAGAATAAAAAGGTTCCTTTGCAGGGCGATTTGGTTATCGTGAGCACTTATGGAGGCATACCGTTGATGCGGCGCGTATGGGATGAGGACGAAAACGGGGTATATATCACGGACGACTCACGGTTTGAGCAGCTAAAGGCCGGCGAATCTGACCTGTGGCCTGTTGGATTTCCCAGAGAAGATGTTTTTAAGTATAATTCTGAATTAGCCAGTAAGCTTTAGGACTTATGCAAAGACGGTAAACAGGATTGGAATAAACTCGACCCTTTCTGAAGATTTGGTATAATGGCTTCAACATGAAATCACCAAAATCGAACATTGAAGCTCCGGTACGGGCTCTCGTTGAAGCTATTCGTAACCTTCACGGCTGTAAGAAAGCCACGTGGGTCGAGTCTGTGCCCATCAAAGAGACCTTTCGGGGTGAGACTGTTTGGGAAGGGGAAGTCCAGGTCTTCGACGTTTCGGAGCATTCTACGGCCACACGTTGCTACGCTTGGTCCTACGTCACAGACGAGAAATCCGGCAAGCGCAAATTCTTCGCCGTCCTGCATCAAGGCCCCGTTGACTCTCCCTTAAATGCTGTACGTGCTATGATTGTGGCTGAATACCGGGAGAAGAAATCCTAGGTACGCGTACGCTCTCTTCCTCCAAATCATGAATTTGAAATTAGGACACTACCGCGTTTTCCGTGGCCCCGACCGATGCAATAATAAGTAAATCCCATCGTAAGCATCTTTTCGGGATCGTAAAGATTCCGACCATCGAAGATAACCGGTTCCAATAAAGAGTTCTTTATCTTTTCGAAGTCGGGATGTCGAAACTCGTTCCACTCCGTAACAATTATCAACGCGTGAGCCCCCTCGAGACACTCGTAGTTACTGCCGGCATATTGAATTGAATCACCAAGCACTTTCTGGGCGTTTTGCATCGCTACCGGGTCGAAAACCCTTACACGGGCCCCTCTCTTTAGCAATGCAGGGATCACGTCCAGTGCCGGGGCTTCGCGAATATCGTCAGTGCGAGGCTTGAAGCTGAGTCCCCAGACCGCGAAGAGCTTCCCTGCAAGTGAACCCCCGCCGTAGTGGCCAACGATTTTCTTGCAGAAATGATCCCGCTGAAACTTGTTAGCCTCTTGAACTGATTCAAGGATCTTGAGATGGATACCATGTTCGATTCCCGTTCTGACCAGTGCATCCACGTCCTTAGGGAAGCAAGACCCCCCGTAGCCGATACCTGCAAAAAGGAATTGGTTCCCGATTCTTGGGTCTGACCCGATACCGGCTCGAACCATTTCAATGTCTGCCTCTACGAGTTCCGCCAGCCTGGACAACTCGTTCATGAAGGAGATCTTTGCGGCGAGAAGACCGTTAGCCGCATACTTGGTCATCTCTGAGGACTGAACATCCATGATAAAAATCGGATTACCGGTCCGGACAAAGGCGCTGTATAGCTCTTTGAGGATCTCTCCGACCCTCACGTCGTCAACACCTATCACAACCCTGTCAGGCTTCATGCAATCGTCTATGGCATTGCCTTCTTTTAGAAACTCAGGGTTTGAAGCAACATCAAAGGGATGACTGGTAACGGCAGACATGATTTCTTTGACTCGCTTGGTCGTCCCGACAGGAACGGTACTCTTGGTCACTATTATCTTGTAGGTTTTTAATGCCTTCCCTATTTCCTCGGCAACCTGAAAAACCTGGCTCAGATCTGCACTACCGTCCGAGTCTGGAGGCGTACCTACCGCGATGAAATTTATGAGAGATTTTTCTATGGTGCTCTCAAGATCAGTTGTAAAGGACAACCTTTTTTTTGCTGCATTGCGAGCTATCATTTGCTCCAAGCCAGGCTCGTAAATGGGGACTCGGCCCTCCGAAAGGCACCTGATCTTTTCTTCATCAATGTCCATGAGAATTACGTCGTTGCCCATTTCCGCAAAACATGCTCCGGTAACAAGTCCTACGTACCCGGTGCCGATAACGCCCACATGCATCTGGAAACCCTCTATCTATTGGAGATATTACTACCGATTCGCCTTCGTCAGACTGCTATTGACAGACAGGGACGCCCGTCATCACCAAAGCTTTCTCGTTTCCGTCGTTTTTCTTTGAAAGCGAAACGCTATGAGCCAAATTCAATGACCGGCTCAGACAAGCACTATTACACAAAAACCTACCACGAGGCCACAAAAAGTTCGATATGTCTACTAACGCTGTCCGTAGCGTAGCTGGACATTTTCCAGTTCGCGAATTCGATCCCGGAGATTAGCAGCTTTTTCAAATTCCAGATCACGGGCGAATGCGAACATCTCTTTAGTCAACTTTTCTATAACTTTTGGAATGTCTTTAGGCGGAACATCAGACAGGGTTTTGGGAGGCTCCAGCTCAATTGTAACGTAATCCCGTTCTGCCGGGGAAGAAAGGACATCTCTTATTTCTTTGCGAATGGTTTCAGGCGTGATATTGTGTTGTTTGTTGAATTCCATTTGAAGCTTTCTACGCCTGCTAGTTTCTTCAATAGATTTTTGCATGGAACCGGTGAGGTTGTCTGCATAAAATATCACAGTCCCGTCGATGTTGCGGGCTGCCCTGCCTGCAGTCTGAATCAGAGATCTTTCCGACCTCAAAAAACCTTCCTTGTCTGCGTCCATAATGGCAACAAGTGAGACCTCGGGAATGTCAAGGCCTTCACGAAGCAAATTGATTCCCACCAGTACATCGAATTCACCTAGCCTTAGATCTCTTATGATTTCCATCCTCTCGATCGTATGTATCTCTGAATGTAAATATCTGACTCTTACTCCTAAGGTTGCATAGTATTCGGTCAAATCCTCGGCCATCCTCTTCGTTAGAGTAGTGACAAGCACGCGCTGTCCCAGTTCCGCTCGCTTGCGAATTTCGTCCAGAAGATCATCTACTTGTCCTGACGCAGGCCGCAATTCTATTACGGGATCCATCAAACCGGTCGGCCTGATCACCTGCTGAACAATTCGGCTGCCTGCTTTTGTCATTTCATAGGGACCGGGAGTGGCCGAGACATAAATGACCTGATTCACGTGAGATTCGAATTCCTCAAATCTGAGGGGCCGGTTGTCCAGGGCGCTGGGAAGTCGAAAACCATATTCTACGAGATTCTCTTTCCTTGCACGGTCACCACGGAACATTCCGGACAATTGGGGTATGCTCACATGAGACTCATCAATAAAGAACAGGGAATCCTTGGGAAAGTATTCCAGTAAGGTAGGAGGAGGCTCGCCGGTCCTTCTACCAGTGAGATATCTTGAGTAGTTTTCAATGCCGCTGCAATAACCCATTTCCTTGAGCATTTCCACATCGAAACGGGTCCTTTCATCAATCCGTTGAGCTTCGATCAAACGATTGTGACTCCTAAAAAACTCCACCCGCTCTTTCATTTCCTCAAGAATTTCACCTGCCGAATTGAGCAGACGAGATCTTTCAGTCACATAGTGGCTTGCGGGATAGATAGCTACTTTATCCAGCGATCTCACAACTTTTCCTCGCAAAGGGTCTATTTCGTATATGCCATCGACCATATCTCCGAAAAACTCGATCCTCACCGCAAGCCCCTCTTCATAAGCCGGGAAAACTTCGACCACGTCTCCACGGACTCTGAAAGTACCCCTGTGAAAATCCACATCATTCCGATCGTACTGAATTTCTATAAGTTTTCTCAGAATCTGGTCACGGTCGCTCTCTTGATTGCAAATAAGATGAACCAGCATGTTCTGGTAGGCTTCCGGTGATCCCAAACCGTAAATACACGATACTGATGCTACGATAATGACGTCTCTGCGTTCCAGCAAAGACCTCGTCGCGGAATGTCTCATCTTGTCTATGGTTTCGTTGATGCTGGAGTCTTTTTCTATGTAGGTGTCAGTGTGAGGAATGTATGCTTCAGGCTGGTAGTAGTCGTAATAGGACACAAAGTATTCCACAGCATTTTCGGGGAAAAGGGACTGGAACTCGCTGAACAACTGAGCCGCCAGGGTCTTGTTAGGAGCCAGCACCAGAGTGGTTCTACCGGTGCGAGCTATGACGTTTGCCATGGTGTAGGTCTTGCCTGATCCTGTAACTCCTAGCAATACCTGATGTTTCAAGCTATTTTCGATGCCGATGACTAGTTCAACAATTGCGCTCGGCTGGTCGCCGCGTGGTGCAAAGTCTGAGACTAATCGAAACACGGACATTGGACTAAACCTGAACGATGATTGTTACCCAGTGGTTTCCGACGCGAAATTCCTGGAGCGCGGCAGTAAAATTTACTCAGTTAAATTTAGGATTTAATACCTTGAAAGACCGGTGGATTTGTCGCACTACTTTTTCAACATTGATGAAACCCTCAGGCCGGTCAGCGATGATCATCTGCAAGAGTTGATCTTCCGTAAGATAGTATTGAACCAATTGCACAACTTTTACGCCTCTTCCATCCTTGAACGAACAGATTATGTAACCTTGAGACCCTTCCAGCCCCGGCAACCTGCCTTCCTCAAGAATGGACGAATCCTTGGTGTCTTCCTTGAGCTTATTTCTGAAAGCATCTAGGAGTGCTTTTACATCAGGGGCTGTCTTTCGGGGCCGTTTTTCAACAAGCACTGTGATACGGAGCGTAGCCTTGGGGTGAGAAATCCGTACTTCGTCCGGAGTGGATGCTTCAACTCGCATGGTTGCGGGGTAGCCAAAGTGGAAACGCCCGCGCGCATCGACGTACTGTTTGAAACCCTCTTGACCCGACACTGCGCCGTGAGGATTGAGTACGATGCAGACAAGCACACAAAGCAATAAAGCGGAGGATATAGCTCCGGTGGACTGATGGCCTGTCCTTTTGTAAAGGACCGCCGGCTCAACTATTTGGACAAACGAGAATCTCACCAAAAAATCCAAAAGAGGGGCCAAGTTTTATTTATCCGGCAGTAAATCGAGTTTTTCACAAGGTGGAATCAAATTTTTCTTTACCACACTGTCAAACTCACCCCTGGGACAACCCTTTTCGGCCCAATCGATAAGGGCGCCGGAAATTCGGGTCCATGCACTGCGAGCCTCCGGATCCTTCAAGGAATCCTTCCCTATGGTAGCGACACCTGTCCTTGTAAAAAGTAAAGCGCAGTCGATGCGTTCAACTTTGTCGTCCATGGAGCAACTTGTTGCCACCTGGTTGACAATCTTTTGAGCCACATCACAAATTTTGAGGATTTCCGGCGATTCAGAATGGCTCGGCTCCGGGCAAGTGATGAGTAAAGCGATACATATCATAAGCATTCTGGCTGCGATCATAGTTTAGCGTGCTCCTTATTCTTGAGTCTGTGATTACTTGTATACGCCTAATCCCCAGTTCACAAAGATGGTTTCACCGGTAATATAATTGGAGGGCTAAGAGAGCAGGAAACGGACCACCTGAGCTATTTCCGATGCACAAGGAATCCGGCCCAGAGCGGTTATCTCCACCCTCTTCGCCAACACCTTTCGGATTACTGTAGGCCTTTTCAGTCATGGTAGTCAAGGCAAAGCCCTTTACGGTCCGAACAATCGCTAATCCTTGACAGGATGGAAATACCAAGGTACCAAAAACATAGGCCGACAGTTCTACGTTTCAGTGGGAAAGGCCCATGCGAGTGCTCTTGATCAATGCCAACCGGAAGAGTGATGTGTTGGCCGCTCCTCCGATTGGTCTGTGTTACGTTGCAACGGGACAACAATCTTGCAAAAAGACGAGGACCTTTTTTTATGGCAAAAGGGCAAACTAGACAAATTAGTCCCCAAGTGATTCAAGGAATGACTCTTGGCACTTTGCTCAAGGTTCTGGCAAGGAACGGTTATCTGGTTGATCCTGAGTGCTTGTGTCGTTTAGCGCATCTGGCCAGAATAAGTGTGCTGACGGAGATGTTCCCCAAAGCGCAGTTTCTGCACATAGTCAAAAATCCAGGAGTTCCGGGAGGGTCGCGGAGGATACGAATGTGCCTGATGGCAACTCACACAAGAAAGGACCTGGAGAAAGTAGTCGAGGAGTGTGGACGTGTGGGGCGGGAACTTGGGATAATCCGTTGATGGAGTTTCACCAATGTGTGTAGGTAAACCGGCTGTCTTGAATCTCAATAATTGGGCTGGAAATCTTTCTTCATTATCGCTGACAATTCTAGCAGTTTTAGGGTTGTTGCTTTGTTGGCCAAGCCTCGGTGATGGAGCGGAGTCGGCTAAGGATGTTATGGGATCAATAAATTCTCGGAATGACCGCGGCATTGAGCAAGGCACTCCGGGGGACAGAAAAATTTCTACCGAAAAACTAGAAAAAATAGAAGACACCCTTGAATTCATAAAAACCACGGGAGAAAAAGCCGAGAGCAGGTCGTACTTCAATAAAATGATGAGCCTGGAATTAATTCATTACGTAAAAATTATGGTGGCCATCCTGATAGTAATAGCGGTGGCTTTCCCTCTTACCATTTGGTTGATGAGTAGGAGAAGGCTGCTCGGTTTTTCCGGCCTTTCCACTGAAGTTACTGCGACGTTGCGTTTGGTTGAAGAGCGCCAGGCCAAGCTGGCAAACATTTTTAAGGAGATTCAAGAAGAAACGGATTACATGCATACAATGTCGGCCACTGATTTGAAAAAACTCATAGATCAGGCCGAGAGATACCTGAAACAAAATGAAAAAGACCTGGAACATACCGGTTTGCATACTGACACTCGAAAACGCAGTTAAGGACCTTTCACCGGTGAGTACTCGGTGAAGATCCAAACAGTTCCACCCAGCTATAAGCAATGACATGGCGCAGGTCGCCAGAAAGCCCCACACAAAAAAACAGGTCCTTTCATTGGGGTAAGGACGTTTCTTGACTCAAAAATCTGTGAGCGGTCAGCTCATTTGTTAGAATCCAGGGGGATAAACATCAGACGTAATCTCAAATTGATATATGTGCTTATTGCGGCGTCGGGAGTGTACATCTTCTCGCAATGGGATGCTTTGACCAATCCGTATGTCATTGGAGATGACGTTCGGCAGCAAATTTTCTGGATGCAGAAATGGAGCGACCCCGAACTCTTCACGGATGATTTGTTGACGGAATATGCCATGAATTACGTTCCCTGGGGAGTAAAGGCGATTTACGTTGCCACTCATTCATTCATAAATCCTCTTCAGTTTTCAAGCATCCTTTCGGGTATCCTTTTCGTACTGACGGCAGGATTTCTGTTCGGCCTGGGACTACGACTGGGAGATCAGTTGACCAGTGTGCTGACAGTGTGCCTTTATTGTTTTTTAGGCCATTTCATGGAAAATATAACGAGCGGTGTTTCAAGGAGCTTCGCGTACCCGTTGCTGGCTGCGTATCTCTTCTTCTTGTCTGCGAAAAACTTGATAGGCACCGGAGCGGTCATACTTTTGGCATCAGTTCTTAACCCGTATATTTTCCTTCTTTGCCTGGTGACTCAGGCTTTGTTCCTCATTCATCATTACTGGCCCGCCATAGCATCCTGGCTTCCTGGTTATGTTCGTTTCAAGTATTTTTCACGGCCGCGATTGTCCAAGTCGGAGCCTTTCATTGAACGGATCCATTCCGATGCCGATTTTTTGCAGCCCGACAGATTTGATAACGGACCCTTGAGGCATTCGAGCATTGTAATCAGCATCCTTCTGGCTGGATCCGGTGGTTTCTTCTTTCTCCTGAGGTATTTTTTCTTTAGCACAAACACTTTCGGAACCCTGGTGACGCCAGGAGACATGATAGGCCATGCTGAATACTCGGCAGTCGGGCGATATGAAATCTTTCCTCAACCCTCGTTCCTGACCGAAATAATTCATCCCTGGATATTTAACCTGCCGTTCATACAGTGGGGCCCCCTACCTGCATGGTTTTTTGCTCTTGTTGGACTCGCAATAATCGGTTACGCCGTGTGTAGTCGCAGAAAACTGGTCATGGATCTTTCAATTTTGAGGGTTCTCGGTTATCTCTTGGTGTCCTCGCTGCTTCTCTATGTGGCGGCACGAATCTTTATCTTTCGGTTATTCGTGCCAAGCCGTTACATAGAGTTTTCTTTCAACATTTTCTTTTGTCTCGTCATAGCGAAATGCCTGAGGGTAGCTATGGTGGGATGGGTGTCCGACCGCACGATTTTCCCTTTGTTGACAACGCTACTCATTATTCTGGCAAGTCTGCAAGTATATCACGTAGGGGTCTTCGATTATTCAAACGACGCCAAACTTTACCGATTTTTCGATACCACGCCGAAGAATGTTCTGATAGCAGGCCATCCCGAAGTAATGGACAATGTTCTCACTTTTGCCCGTCGCAAAGCTTTCGTAACCTATGAACTATCCCATACCTGGTATGCTTCTTACTGGAATGTGATTAAAAAAAGAACGTTCGATTTCTTCAGAGCCTACTACTCCGGAGATCCTAGAGATATCTATAGCTTCTGTAGAAAAAACGGCATTGATTATCTCGTGGTAAGAGATTCTGATTTCTCTGAGGAAAAACTCAAGAAAGGTGGACTTTATTTTGAGCCTTTCGATTCGTTCATCCGGGATCTTGCCAAGTCTCAAATCAACTTCGCATTACTCGACAGGAAAACATTTCCTCCGATTTACGAGGCAGGGGGAATTCGTGTAATCAAAACTGACTACGAGAGAGATGCTGATGGGGCGGGTCGTCTATGAGGTGCCAAGAGAAGAATTGATTTTCCAGGACACGAATACGATAATTATGCAAACCATTTACCAACGAGACGGCTTGCCATATTTACGCAACGATTCACCGGACGGCCGCGCCAAAAGGCTGGAGGATGTGTACAGCCCCGTCGGGTCCCATGTACCGTTCAAACGGATACGTTTGGATTATCCGATATCCAGGAAGCGGTCCTAACGAAACGAGGTAATCCTCTTTTTCGACCCACCACCAACTATTGCCCGTTTGGGAAATCAAGCCCTTCTTATAACAGTGATAACCGTTGAACTCGAATCCTCCATCAGTATTGCAGGGATTCACTTTCAACTCAGATATCAGGTAATCATGCGCTTTTTTCAGGCTGCGTTTCATTTCCATGAAGTCGCGAATTCCAGTTACACTGAAAGATGCGATCAAGACCAGAGAAACAACTGCAGGTAGAGATTTCCAGCGACCGAAATGGAAAGTGTGCCGGTCCGGCATGTCCGCAACAAGCCAAAGAATTGCAAAAGCGAAAACGGGGATAAGGTAACGGTCGTGGAATCCGGTAACCGCAATTATTCCTACGTACGCAATCCCCATCAACAAGGTGAAGGCAGATAAAAAATTAATTGACAAAGCTTCGGCACGGTTACTGGTGAACAATCGCTTCAACGAAGAAATCATCAGTCCAACCATTACTACCATCCCCAGCCAAGCCCAATATACCAGCAGGTAAAACAAAGGCCCGGGAAGCGATTGAGTTCGTTGAATGTGCAAAATGTAGGTGTCCTTTAATAATATCGGTCCGATGCCAAAATCGAATATAACGTTGGGATAAAAACCTGGGCGTGGACTTATAACGCCGGCAAGTAAGGCGGCTTCAAAGATTAGGAATCCTGCTGTAAATGTCATCAGGAAATACTTGAAAAGTTTTAATTTCAGGTATTGATTGTATCTCAACCCCAGGACAGGGGACACTAGAAAACCTGCGTAACTCCCAGCAAATAAAAGCTGTCCGCCCAAAAACACCAGATAGTCGGGAAAGCCTTTTGCCCTTGGGAAATCAAGGATATTGTGAATGACCAAGTGTTTGGTGAGAGGAGTCGCCCCCACCCCGGCGAGACAAAACTCGTACGTCAACCATGGAATCAGTATGATAAGTACTGTGAGGAACAGCGTTCGTAGTCGCCCCAATTCCTTGCCGCTGGGATGAACCAAACATGCAGCAACAAAACCCACGGGAATCACAATTCCGATTTGACGAGTCAGAATCGACAGCAAGGCAAACAACAGACCAAATCCTACAAGAGTCTGGGACATCTTTTCCAAACCCATTTGCAGGAACAACACCGAAAAGATTGCAAACGAGGTGAACGTGACGTCTGTCATGAATGTGAAGCATTGTGACAGAAACAGAGGGTTAAGAACAAAAGTCAGAGTGCCGTAGAACGCAAGCCGCCTCGAAGCTCCTGACAGCCTGAGCAGGACGAGCATGGCCAGTGATCCAAGGATCCCCAGAGCAAGCACCGAAAGTCGAACAACAGTGAGAGAATATCCGAAAACGCTGGACCACGCTAAACCCCAAAGCAGATGTGTAATCAGCGCCGGGCCGCCTGGAGCATGGCTAGGCCCCCAGCCGGTTGTCGTAGTGTATGTTCCCTCCCTGAACGACTCCAGCGCTTTCACAAACGCCCAGTCATCATTCACCATGAATTCACCCACAGGATTCACGATGAAAATGATGATACACCATATTGCCAGCAGGATACCAAATTCAGCCAACGAGTAGCGCCAAGGGCTGATCATGCCACGTCGCATCTTCGACATATCTCAATTTGGCCGGGATCATTAAAGTACTTTTGCCGAAAATCACATCGCAAAGTAGATTTATTCAATAGATTAACTATGCTGTCGTTTCTTATGTTTCCGTGAACTTCAATCCCCTGTGCATCCTGACAACAAATTGTAACATCTCCATTCCAAAAAACCATCATTCCTCCCCAAGCCCACATACATGTGCGGGAATAAGATAAGTCTGAGTACCTCGAAAGCTCAGGCACCTCAAATTCGTTGATCTCTAATTGCCCGGCAAAAGAATTGTGTGTGTTGAGTTGCTTGAGTCGTGGAATGAAGTTCATACGCTTCGCATAATCAATAAACAATTCCTTCTCATGAATATTCTTCTTTGTGACTACCATTTGAATCATTATTTCCTGAGTTATTGTTTTCCTTTTTTTCATTTCATCGGACAGAATCGTTATATTGTTTAAGACATTGTCGAAATCATCGCACCCTCTGTACTCAATGAAGGTTTCCCTGCTCATGGAATCCAAAGATACCACCAACCTTTTGAAAGGATAGTCTAATAAACGACGTATCCTTTTCTCGGAAATAGCACCAAAATTAGACAGTAATTGCAGATTGGACGTAAGCCCGAACGTGTGGGCGTATTCAAGAAACAACTCTAATTCTGTATTGAGAAAAGGTTCGCCAAAACCAGCTATAACAACAGTCGTTCCCGGGGATATTTGTTGAGCAATTAGCTTGAATGTTTCAAAATCCATTTTACCTTTTTCACGAATGTTAGTGTTAAGACCGGTGGAACAAAACTTGCACCTATGGTTGCAGTGATTCGTCAACTCAATGTTAATTACCATCATTGAGGACGTCAGGCGGGATTTATGTGCTTTGCGCAATGTCAGGAAACCGTTCACCAGTTGCCCTCTGACCTGCCTCAGCATGGCTCCCCGCGACAGCCCCCCACTTATCCTTGAGCCTATTCTAGCTAATGAATAATCTTGTTCACAGAAAAGAATTCTAGGTTCTCGCGCCATATAATTGACTCCCAATAATTCTCCTGCAAGACTCTATGCCAACCATTGCTCGCCTCTTAACTCTTAACATGGTTCCCAGTTCTTATCAGCCTAATATGAGACCATCTGGAAATCGAGGCTCGATCTGCTATCTCTAATTCAGCCAAGGAACAGTTCTCTCGATTGGGCATGTTCGGTAAACGAGACATGAAGGGTCATAAATCATATTCTTCATGCCAACGCGAGAAAAATATTTCAGTCATTACTTTTGGCAACTGTTATAACTTACACAGAATCAAACAGGATATCCGTACTGTTCAAATGTTCGCCTCCATAAACATGCAACTTTCTCACGTGTTATCTCGTCGACTTGATACTCGTTTTTCCTGTACCCTTCTATGGATTTGAGATAGCTGGAGACTTTTTTCTCAAAAGCATCAAACCCCGGCAAATTCAGAGCTTCATAAATGCCTCGGAGAGTCTCTATCGGCTCCGCCTCCAGATCTTCGAATTTGATCTCGCAAAGTGAACCTTCAGGAATGAGTCCCCTGTCTCTCTCGAAAACCGAATACATTTCGACGTACCAGGAAAAAATTAGGTTTTCTACCAGTTGTTGACTCGGTATTTGAAGATGGGAGTAGGCGAACGTGTTCCGCCAAAGTTGCCTAAACGACGGATAAACCTCATAGGGGTTTCTGACTATGTGCAGAAACTGCGCTTTTGGGAACATCTCCGTCAGCACACTCACCCTGGCCAGATGTGGTGGAGACTTCAGGACTATCCTCTCTACGTTAGGAGCATGGGCCACTTTTTTCAAAAAAAGGATAAGTGATTTTTTCCACTTCTCCAAAGCCTCGGGTGGAACAACCTGTGGGTCCAGCGCTTCGTATTCACTGTTTCCCGTTACTGGAAACAGCACCCTGACATAAGGTGAAACAGTAGACTCCGCTGCTAAGGCAAACTCGTCCTCATGGGGAACATCAGCGGCAAAAGCGACATTGTCCATAGGACGTTTGGTGGGGGCAATATAGTCAAAAACCCGTCGGCCCAATCTACTGTAAATACAATGATGAGGGAAACTAGCTTGAAAGGCTGTGGGACAAGTGAAATTGTCGTCATGACTCAACAAATTCTGCAGATGTGTTGTTCCACTGCGCCAATGGCCAAGTATGAAAAGAGGCGAATCGTCAATTCTCTGCCGACGGATCCTCCGACCGTTGAAGACGGTCTCGGCGGCTCCAAATACTGAATTAAATACTCCCAAGATTACCAGATGCGCTAAACGACCCAAGCACTGAGGATCAACCAGATAACCGTTCCTTGCCAGAACCTTGAGCAAAGTGCCAAGAGTCATTCCTTGAATCACTTGCGGAGGAATTTTTCTCGTCTTACATTGTCCCATAAAGGTCTGTCCTCATCCAGCGACTAATTTTGGAAGAAACCTTATGCGCTGAATTCTTTTGAAAGCCGGCGGCTCAAACTATTTGGCTTTATCCAGCAAGAAAACACTACTATAAACATACCTCAGAGTCGTACCGAAGCACAATGGGAAACGCTCCGAAAATTACGTTCATGAAATGTTATTCGTCAGAGTCCCTCTATACCCCTGTAGTGTAAGTCTTTTCCGAATCATCCCGACGATATCATGGGGTTGAGAAACGAAACGCACACCAAGCTTGAGCATTAGCTGATTAACACCCCAGATGTGCCTCCAGTACGGCTTAGGAATTTTCAAGAGCCTTCCAAAGAAAGCCCCAGCCTTGGAAGCGCCAAAACGCTTTGCCATTGAACCGGTCTGCGAAACTGAAATGCCACTTGGGTTCCGCGCCAACCACCACGGCGCCTATGACTTTTGCCCTTTTTCTCTTGTGGGAAAACTCTTGACTTCTCATTCCACGCCTTTCTCAGCCCAATGACGGCAAATAGTCCCTGACTGTTCAAAACTTGCCTCATCCCCATATATCCAAATGCCGTCGTCTTCTCGGACTTTTTTTTTAATCGCCGGTAATTCCACTTCCACCCAGGTTCTCTGACGCTCCTGATCGACTTTTGAAAGTCTTTGTCTTGGGTACTGAACCGAAAACCCCCCCTTGCGCAGAGTCCGGCGAACCTGGGATAAGCTCATACCAACTCCGAAGCGTTTCTTGATCACTTCTCCCACCACTGTCGCACCCCCCCACACCCCAGTATCCAGGCCAGGCCGGCTGACTCAGGCCCCTCCCCGTATGATTTCCCGAAGCTCCTGGTACTGCTCGGGAGATAATTGAGGAGCTTTCCCGAGATAGGGTCCTTTTTCCCTGACAGCTTGCAGTCCCTCTTGTCTGTATTTGCGAATCCATTCCGCCGCCACCGTGCTCCGGGCCACACACGTCCCTGCCGCTTGCTCCATAGTCTTGCCTTCATCACACAACAGAAGGGAACGTAGCCTTGTTCTTACCCCTGATTCCTTCCTCCTCTCACGCTCCAGAATGATCCACTCCCGCTCCTCATCACTCAATCTCAAGCCCGGTCTCGACATCAAGCAACCCTCACTTGATCTGATAGCAAACCTCGCCGCGAAAACCACATCATGTGGTTACAGTCACTTATCTAACTGCTCAAAAATGGGGCTCCCTGATTTCAATTACTTAAGACTGAACCAAAAATGAGCACTGTCGAAGATAAGCTTGACAAACGCTTGGAAATTTTCTCGGACCTTTACGCGTCACCAGTACGGTGTGCTTTTACCGCCTCAGTATTTTCTTTGAGATACTCTCGCAAATGGGGCTGTTCATGCACTAGCGTACACTTCAGGCAGGGGTGCTTAAGGTTTTTCGGTAGATCGTTTGCCGAGGCAACGTTGAATAGTTTCCTGGCCATGACATATTTCTCGTTTTGGCGAACCGCCACTATGTCATTTTCATGGTAGTCGGCGAAGTCGTCTTCTTTGAAATATAGGTAACAGCAGGGTGCAATGCCGCCGTCAGAATTCAGGACTATGGCTTGCCAGAGTTGTTTACAACTCTCGCCGCCAAACAAGCGACTCAATAGGGCCCGGCCTCTCCCTAACTCGGTTTCAGCCCACTCTGGGCCATCGGCCCGAACGGGCCTGAAAAGATCGACTCCTACATTCTTGGCCAAACGTTTTGCGTCGTCCACTTCTCCTTCGTTATGCTTGAAAACCAAGTGCTTCCACTCAACAATTGGATTCTGCAAGTTATTATTTCGCCTGTATTGGACAATGTGACGAATATTCTCCAGTACCAAGTCAAGCTTTCCCCCGCGGTGATATTTCTCGTATGTCTCCTGAGAAGAACCACTTATGCTAACAAACATAAAATCTAGACCGGCGTTACAGAGATTTTCAAGAGTCTTTTTATTATTTATACTCAGATTCGTTGACAATACAGTCCAGATACCCCTCGAATGAATTAACTCTACAATCTCCGTGATTCTTGGGTTCAGTAAAGGTTCCCCCCAATTAAATAGATTCACGCTTACAAGGTACTTGCCGACGTCATCCAACAATCGCCGCACTGCATCGAGTTCGATGAAAATTTTGTTCCGGTTGCTACCCTGTCTGCGACCGGTCGGACAGTAGGGACACTTGAGATTGCACGTGTTGGCCACATCGATTATCCCTACATAAGGGAAAGCCTTCGGTCGGGGGACTCTGCGGATCCTCTCCAACTCGCACCGAAAAAGGTTCCACAACTTAACGGTGGTCGCATATTCCAACCCGGCCAAACCCAGCGCCCCAAGCCTTCCCAAGCCGATTCCCCCTCCTGAAGGAATGAGCTTCATCACTCTAAAAGCAAGGTCCTTTGACGTCACGGTAATCGGCTCCTTTCAGTTTAGTGAGCAATTCAAGTTTGCCGCAAGGTCCTCAGTTAACAATGAACCTGGATGAACTGGGCGTTCATCAAGGTCTACGTACATGAACTAATCACCGGAAGATTCTCGTTGCTCACTGTACCGTTTGTGGTAACTCTCGGAAATACACAACATCCTATGCCAAGGTGGTGCGAGCCAAGATCGCGCTTTTTGCGAGGTGGGAACAGGAACGAATCTTTACCGCCATAATCGTAAAAGTGGTCAAGCTGTTTGACCTGAACACGTCGCAGGTACACCACGACACTACCAGTCATGCCGTGTATGGGGATTACGAATTGTATGACGATCCGGATCATGGACATCCGTTTGCAGGGCATATTGTAGCAATAGCATATTTCAATCCACACCCCCGAGCGAGGGCCGACATCTGGTCTGGTCGTGGATATCCTGCATATTTAGGTTCACCAGAGACTCCGAACATGTTGATATGATAGGATTCTCTCGTCTTTTGATAGAATGACGGCATTCTCTTCACGGGCAGTTGCAACAATAATCTGGTCCGCCGGGTCGCTGTGGAAAGGCTGCGGCAGTATCGTAGATCTATAGGCTATGACCGGGGACAAAGAGACGAGTCTTAGTTTGGGCATATCAAGCGCTGAATTAATCCAATCTTCCGGATCATGTGAAATGCCGAGCGTCCCTTTTTCAAGCAGTTTGCCGAATTCCCACGGGGAGATTGCGGATAAGAGCAATTCATTGTATCTGTCTGTATCACCAATCAGAGCGGTTACTTTCTCCGAAAGATTCTGTGGCCTCATGTGCCACCATATCCACGTGTGGGTATCAAGCAAGTACTTCATTTGCAGGATTCCCACATATCCGCCCCAATTGGGGTGATGATATCTTTTTCAAGGACAAATGCACCAGCAAGCTTACCCGGTGTGGGATTCTTTTCTTTGTTACGGTAAGGAAATATTTCCGCAAGCGGCTTTCCTCGCTTCGTAATAACAATTCCTTCCTGAGTCTTAGAAATTTGATTTATTATTTTTAAGGCATGTGCCTTGAATTCGCTTATTCCCATAGTTTTCATAATATTCTCCTTGTATATATCATCATAGTCAAATGAAATGACCATGTCAAGAAATCAACAGTTTTTTGACGTGGAAGAGCCGCTTCGAAATAGGTAATGGCGAATCCGGTGGAATTGCCCCCGGGCCTCGCCGGGAGTTGTTTATACCAGTTGCCAAAGTTCTTGTCCGAATCAGGGTTGATGTGCGGCTGCAAAGCATCTCCTTTTAAACTGGATGCCGGATCAAGCCTGTCTGCGTGCGACGCACAGGCAGGTTCGGCATGACGGAAGACCCTTAGTGGAGGCCACATCTTTTCCGGAAATCCACGCCCCCGGGGCGCTTGCCGGAACCTCATCAACGATAGACTGGAACTCACGGGGATGAACTGGACGACCAACGGTGCTGAGATCGTGATGCGCTTGCGTGCTGCCTGAACTATTACAAATGTAGAGGTACCCACAGCCACTGGACAACGGAGTAGCGGACGAACGCTCACGATAACCAGCGTGCTCCGTAGCGTCTGTGACTTCCCAAAAAACAAGGCGTAGCGCACGTCTGGTTCATTACGTTGTTAGGGCTAGCTGTGCGGACCGAGAAACCGAAAACCATCAAAATGGATAAGGTGAGAGGGCGCATCGGCGACCCATACCTCTGTTTCCCATGCGATCTCGCCAAGATACCGACTCATAGTTGCGCGATCTGGGAAAGCAGTCACATAGATCAATCCGGCCTTTGATCCAGCGAAGAGGCGAGCCAACTCTGCGTGTCGCTTGCCATCGACCGGTCCGTGGCTTGTGACCGACTCTACCAAGAGCAGCCAGTTCCGCTCCCTCACATAGAGTACTACGTCGGGCATCTTGCCGTGCGAATCGACATCGACGCCCAACGCGGCCAATAAGGCGGCATCAAAATAACCCCACTTGTCGCCCGTGTCACCAGCGTAGATCAGAACACTACCGGGCGCGAAACGCGGCCCGAAGTCCTCAATAATCGCCCGGATCAACTCGCTATGCTCGCCAGGGCTGAGGGTAATTTTCTTGCCCCGTGCGATGCGCACTGGAATGCGGTTCTGCTCTCGCTCCTTCAAGTATTTAGCGGTCAGAGTTTCGCACTGAACCAGGTAGTCCGTCAATTTATCGTGCCATGCCTGGGAGCCGAAACTGCGTAGCAGTTCCAGCGTTGCAGGCTCGATCTGATAGACCGCCTTTGGGCTGTTCACCGGCCGGTCTGGCTTGTCCGGGTTATAGACTGCGATCCCGGCATCCACGAACTGATGCATGGTTTGGCGGCGCACAGTTTCGCGCGTGTTGGGCGCATATTCTTTCCGGTAGTGCTTCCGCACCCACTCCATGATCGGCGTAATGCCCATAAGCGGGTTTTCCGCCTGCACCCATCTCTTGCGGGGCGTCAGATTCACCAGAGCAAGCAAGCACAATGCGGAACGTTCGTTCTGCTGCGCGCTCGGCAAACCAAGTAAGATAAGAATCTGATTCGCTTCAGTGATGTGCTTTTGGTTTTTACTCGTCATGCGGTCAGGCCTTCCAGTTTTTTGTCGATCATGGCCTGCGTCCGCTCACAGCAACTCATGGCCCACTCTCCGAGGGTGATCAGGGCCTCTCGGCTCGGATACCTCATGAGCTTGAGATCGGTAGCATTGACCTGAGTGTGGCCATTGAAGCGTCGGAAATTCTCATCAACGGCGGTCGTGTTAAGGAACACTGCCAACCCATGCGCAAGAGCCTCCGGCAAGCCCCGTTTGCCGACATGAAATACATTTAGGTGGTTCTCGAAGCCCAACATTTCGGCACCGGCAAAGTCGCCCGTCTGTACCACGCTCGCCACGATTCGCCGGTTCTCTTCCTTAGATGAGAACCGGCGTACGACGCAATAGTACCCGGTTGGATAAAGCCACCTTTCCGTTTCCGCGTTGCGGTGGATGACATTGGGCTTTTTCATACCGGTCTTAGGCCAAACGATACGTTCACGGCTGAAGTGGCCGGGGTAGAGCAGTGGAACGGTGCCCGGTTCGGGCATGTCTCGCAAGTGATCTTTCAAGCGGAAGTCTACCACCGGGCCAGTCGATACCATGATACCGATATCCGCCAACGAATACCTAACCACTTCCAATAATTCTATAGTGTTCATTTCCGTTGAGATCGGAACATGGATAAAGCGCTCCGGGTTATCAGGAAACACTATGCGGTCGAAGGGATGTGTGTGAGTAACAAGATCAGCAAAGCCGTCATCTGTCGAGGTCGAAACTGTCACTTCGCCCTGGCGACCTCCACGTTCAATCATGATGATAATGTTCTCTTGCAGCACGCTATCTTCCTTGAAAGTCCTGTTACGCGAGTCGAATAGATGCATGTGGCGAATCGCTGCGCGTTCCAGCACAAACTCGCGGAACGGCCGGTAGTACGGACCATTGCAGAAGCTTCGGGGTATGATCGCAACAAGTTGACCACAGTCGTCAAGCAGCGATAGAGACAAGGCCACGAAAGCCGAGTACAGATTGACAGTCTCAATGCCGACTCGCCTCAATGCGGCGCGGTGTGTGGAGTTGCTCCGTATCTTTTTGTAGGGCGGATTCAGGATGGCGTGCGTGTATTTTGGAAGAGCTTTGGCAAATAGGTTTCCGTGGAGTGAACGAGCAGCAATCTCTACGAAGTCGCCCCCCCGGACCGTTGACACAACATTCAGATGCTGCTTGTACTCTTCAAGCGTCTGGGTCAAATAGGGGTACAGGCATTCGTCGATCTCGAAAGCATCTGCTTCGACACGCAGAAAATTAAAGCCCCCGGAAGCCCACCTTTCCAGAAACGCAGCAGTAAGGGAGCCAATTCCTGCCCCAGCATCAAGCAAACGACAGCTGCCCGGAGTTGTTTGCCTAAACAACCCAGCCATAAACTGAGCCGTTCGTGCTGGTGTGAGAAACTGGCCTAACTGAGATTTCCGCTTGGCATCGGTGGTTTTCGACACCCTCAACCTTGATTGTTCAACTGCTGATAGCAATGATGCGCCTCCTGGTTTACGCCCTAACGGCTGGCGTTAGCGGCTTAGAACAACGAATGCCTGAATGTGTGCCAACCTGCTCGTTTTGTCAATTCTGCCTTTGGTCAGCATCTGCGATAGCCGTCAGCGGTGAGGAACTAAGAAACGATCCGCGGTGATCGCCTGCCACGCCCCCGAGCGAGGGGCGACAAAAATGATGGTGCGTCTTCTACCAAGGAAAAGAGTTTCAATCCACGCCCCCGAGCGAGGGGCGACACAAGTTCCCTTTCGGTGTTTAATTTTACCAATGTTTCAATCCACGCCCCCGAGCGAGGGGCGACAACGGACATGCTCCATTGTCCAGATATTCCAGCAGTTTCAATCCACGCCCCCGAGCGAGGGGCGACGGTTGCCGGGATATAATCCTCCCAGAATACGATCGTTTCAATCCACGCCCCCGAGCGAGGGGCGACTATCGTGTTCATGGTGTACCTTTCGTTTGTGTCAGGTTTCAATCCACGCCCCCGAGCGAGGGGCGACCCTGATTCGGATCACCGGCTGCCGCTTTCCGAAAAGTTTCAATCCACGCCCCCGAGCGAGGGGCGACATCGTAATATGAACCGCTTCTGATACCATTGTCGTGTTTCAATCCACGCCCCCGAGCTAGGGGCGACATAGATCGTGATGCGGGCCGCTGTGAGGGTCGTAGTGTTTCAATCCACGCCCCCGAGCGAGGGGCGACTCCATTAACAGACGTTAAGTTTGATCCAGTGCCGGTTTCAATCCACGCCCCCGAGCGAGGGGCGACTCTTCTGTAGTCATTATATTCTTGGGTTATAAAGTTTCAATCCACGCCCCCGAGCGAGGGGCGACTAAAATACGCAACGCTAGGCAGTCAGATCCGCAAGTTTCAATCCACGCCCCCGAGCGAGGGGCGACAGGCAAACTGGGGCAGGACATACATTTTCAAGTACGTTTCAATCCACGCCCCCGAGCGAGGGGCGACGATCGAAGTCCCTTCCCAATCAGGGTTGAGGTCTGTTTCAATCCACGCCCCCGAGCGAGGGGCGACGTTCTCAACCGGTACATTCGACCAGGTCATTTTGGTTTCAATCCACGCCCCCGAGCGAGGGGCGACCTACCTGATCTAAGATGATCATATACCATCTTCGTGTTTCAATCCACGCCCCCGAGCGAGGGGCGACGAAATTACAAACAGGGTTCATCGCTACCTGTTTTTGTTTCAATCCACGCCCCCGAGCGAGGGGCGACTCGAAACCCTTCACAGCATGGAGCGTAGTAAATGTGTTTCAATCCACGCCCCCGAGCGAGGGGCGACTGTAGTGTCTGTGGAAAGGTGCTCTGGAATAATCGTTTCAATCCACGCCCCCGAGCGAGGGGCGACTCTATTTGAGTAGTGCTTAGTTCAAAAATCAACAGTTTCAATCCACGCCCCCGAGCGAGGGGCGACTTTGATTGAAGATTTGCACTATAATTGCTCAAAAGTTTCAATCCACGCCCCCGAGCGAGGGGCGACAAGTAATCTAAATATATGTAAACTAGAGCATAACAGTTTCAATCCACGCCCCCGAGCGAGGGGCGACCATTAGTATTGCTGGTAAGCAAATAGCATTAAGTTTCAATCCACGCCCCCGAGCGAGGGGCGACCTAAAGAGGCAGTTCATTTAAGCCAAAAAAGATTAGTTTCAATCCACGCCCCCGAGCGAGGGGCGACTCTACCCAACCTATATCCCGGTGCACTTAACATCTGTTTCAATCCACGCCCCCGAGCGAGGGGCGACTGTCAGGCTTCAACCTAACGTTCTCACTGGTTTCTCGAGACGCTTTTCGTGAACCCTCCCGAATTTCACGCTCCATCGTCTCATCTATCTTCTGAAATCAGTCGAGGCCCAATAAGAGCAATATGTTAGACGCGTTGCGAACCTCCCAGGGATTTTCTGGTAGCTAAGGGTTCGCACAACCGGTTTCACACGATAAGAGGACCTTCCGGATCGTAACCCGGATTGGCTCCAACGTGATCCACTCGAGGCTTCCAGTTGCTTCCCAAGAAATAGAACCTGAGGCTGTCAGTTTCTGGGTCAATCAGTTTTTCAAGTCTGTTACGCAGGGAAGTCCATTGGGCCGGATCCACAAGGCATTCGAATACTGACTTCTGGACTCTTTGGCCCATATTTTTGCAGGTCTTGGCCACATTTCGCAACCGTTTCCGTCCTTCGGAAGTCTCGGTATTTACATCGTAGGTAACCAGGACAAGCATGTTTGACTCACTTCCACAAGAAAGGAGGATACCCGTCGATATCCCCACGCAGGTGTCTGGCAAGCAGCAGAGCCTGGGCGAACGGTAGGATTCCGACAGCAACCTTTTCATCGAGAAAAGGATGCCTTATTTCCTCTTGTTTGCGCTTCTGATAAGCGAGAAGGAGTTCCTTGCGAGTCGGATCATCCATGAGCACTGCCCCAGTCTCGGTTATCCTGAATCCCTTTCCTTTTAGCTGCTGTCTGTTGATCAAAGACAGCGCCAAGCGATCAGCCAGGAAGGGTCGAAACTCCTCCATCAGGTCCAAGGCCAGTCCGGGCCTGCCGGGGCGATCCCGGTGCAGGTACCCAACGGCTGGATCAAGGCCGACTGTTTCCAAAGCCGAAGCCACATCATGGGCCAGAAGGGTATAGAGGAACGACAACAGAGCGTTGACCCTGTCTAAAGGTGGCCGTCGGGATCTTTCGTGGAAGGAGAAATCGTCCTTTTGAGCCACGATGAGATGGTCAAAAACCGCAAAATAGGTCCTTGCGGCATCCCCTTCAATGCCACGAAGAGTCTCGAGCGTCTGGGGTTTCCTCAGGTTTTCCATAAGACGCAAGAGTTTTTGGGAAGCATCTTCTATTGGGGCTACATCAATCTGTTGAGCATGATCACGAACGGCTCTTAGGAGAACAGTCCTGCAGTTGGCGATCTTTGCGATGACGCAAGCGCGCGCGATCTCAAGGGTTGCCTCTTCATCATCGGCGCGGCGGTACTGTTCTCGACGCAGCAGAACATTGCCGGACACAGGCCCCTGTACCCGGCCCCAGAATCGGCCATATAGACTCATGAAACTTATTGAAACGTTGCGATCCCCGCAGAGTTGCATCAGCGGGGGACTGCATGAAACCTGTCCAAAGCAGACTATCCCGTCGAGCGTATGGATCGGGATACTGAGCTTGGTTTCTTTTTCCACTCGCACAAGGACCGTCTCTCCGTCTCGTGAGAGATAGGTCCCTTGAGTGGTCACATACAGTGTGTTCAGGAGGCGTTTCATTCACAAACCCTCAGCGTTCATTCAAGGGCCTTTTCCAAATAAGACCGAACACTTTTTTTCGTTCCGGTTGTCTTGGGAATGCAGGTTGAAATCAGAGAACACTTGTCACATTTTTTCTCATATTGCGCAGTTGGTGTTATCCCGGAGCGCACTATTTCGTGGAGACGCCGGGCCGCTTCTTCTGTCCGTTTGCGAAGATCGTCGTTAAAGGCTATTTCCATACGGCGGCCTGTCTTGCTGTAAAAAAGCGCCCCTTCGGCTATCTGAACTTCAAGCATCTCTTCCAAGCACATCGCTTGTGCACAAAGCTGTATTTCATAACCCTCTTCGTGACGCATATAACCGCTTTTGTATTCCACAGGAAAAGGCCTCCACATACCTTGGGTTGCCGGCAAAATTACTCCGGTCTTGAGGCTCTGGCCCTGAAGCTCCGGATCACAAGATTCTTGAATCCTATGAAATTCAACCACGTCAGCTTTCCCTGTGAGGCCCAGCCGGAGAGACCTCAGCAACAACCCTCTACTGATGCGAATATCATTGCGGGATTCTGTTTCGGCCATGTGAACTCTGTCATGGACCAATCGGCCCACCGCAGTAAAACGGTTTTCGTCCCAGATACCCTCTATATGGACCAATGCTGCCCGGCGCTCGCAGAAAAGCAAATGCTGCAACGACGACAAAGGCAGAAGATCTTCCTCGCTAAACATTGACTGGCGCTTCCATTATTTTTGCTTTAGGGAACTCATACGACCGTCCCATATTGCTCATGGTTTAGCTTCTGAAGCACTCCTGCCATGTACCCGAGGAAGTCGTCATAGAGTAATGTCCAACTATACAGATCTCGGAAACCGGCAACGCACTTCAAAGCATAGTCTTTTTCCTTGTAATGCCAGATCTGGACGCTCAAATTTTGAAAAACGACGGGATCAATCCGCTCGCGCCTTTCGAGGCTTTCAATAAGTACCCGGTCTACAATGACGGTGACCGTGTTCGAATCAATGACGGTGAACTTCTCAGCAACCTTTGGAAATTGCCGATTTCTCTCGGCCTTTAGGATGGCATTGTTAACGTCCCTCAATCCCTCCTGCCGGACCTCCCTTCGCATGGCCTCGGTTGAAGCTGCAGCTCCCACAAGGCCTTCACCGAACAACTCGCCGAGAATGCGCCCGGAAGCTGCAAAGGCTGGATGAGGTTTTAGAAATGCGTCATACTGCAACTCAATGTCCCACACGGTCGAATCAGTGTATTCCTCTTCGCGATTAACGCGACCGCCGACTTGGATCAGGCTATTAAGGCTGCACCTTTCCCGCAATCCGTTTCGAAAAGACAGATTAACGCCTGTCTCCACGCAGGATGTGGCTACCAATGTCCAATCAGTGTCCAATGGATCAGCAAGGCGTTTCTTAACTCGGTCAAGAGCGGCTTCTCGGTCACGCGGGCACAGGGACGTTGATAAATGCTCCACAGACTTGCGTCCAAACTGTTCGGCCATAGCTTCCGCAAGGACCGCGGCCGACTGAACCGTGTTGACGATTAATAGGCGAGGCGGAGGTATCTCCGGCAGCCACTGCAGCAAGGCTTGGCTACTCAATAAATCCGATCGGGACTGATACCTTATGCGATGCTCCTCATGCTTCGCAGCCTTGGCTCTCACAACAGGGGAGATCAGTTCAGGCACTTCAACGCAATCTTCCGAGAACTCCTCAAGTTTCCAAAACCGATTGAGCGAACCGGAACCAAGAACCAAATGACAGCCCCATTGAGATTCCAACTCACGCAACCACTTCCATGCCTGAGGCCATAGATGCGCAGGAAGAGCTGCATGGGCTTCATCAATAAAAATTGCCGAACCTGGAAGATGATGGAGTTTACGGAGGCTACCTGGACGATTAGCGGCCAAGGTTTCGAAGAACTGCACTGCTGTGCTTACCACGATGGGTGCTTTCCAAAGAAACGATAGATGCCTTGATTCGAGATTATCGAATTCCGCCTTATGGTGATGTGCAGCAACAACATCTTCGTGACGTTCGCCGGGACGCACCAGGGCGTGACGGTATACTTTCACCGACTGATCAATAATGTTGGTGAAAGGCAAAATCACGAAGATACGGCGAAGATTTTTCGATGCAGCAGCATTAAGAAGGTGAGCCATGACGGCCGTCGTTTTACCTGTTCCTACAGGGCTATCACAAGCGTAGAGCCCCGCTTGAGGGTCGGCATTTCTACAGGCTTTGTAAACTTCACTGCGAAGTGAATTGCGCTCGTCTTCTGTCTCCTTTTTGAGACCAGCTATATAATAATCGAGTAGTTTCAGTCGAACATCAGGGAGTAGCGGTGGACCTACGTGGGAGAACGCTTGCCCATAATGTCTTGAAGTATCGTAATGATCTGCATCAACCAGGCACGACAGGGCTATCCGGAATAAGAGCGGGACCAAGGGCGATGGCATAGGAGGCACATTGCCCTGTGGATCAATGAAGGAGTCAACAGCCGTTTTGTGCAATTTCAGGTAGTCACTCAGTCTTTGGTCGGTAATGGATTTCGTGGTTTGGCCTAACTTGTTGATCTCAGTATCTCTTAATACCGTTCCCGGTGCGCTAACTCTCTGATCCTGGAAATCAGGCAGCCCCCTATGATGAGCGTAAACCAGCGTGGCAGCGAACTGATAGGTGTTACCAAGATCAAGGAGGTGGGCAACTCCTGCATCCACATGATTTACTGGTAGTGAGCCCGTGTGGGAATCTGACATCATTACTGTCTGATTGGCTGGCTCCAGCTTTCCAAGATCATGAAACACGGCAGCTAGACGGACGGCCGCAACAAACTTGTCAACATCCCCAAGCCAAAATATTGACGATTCAAGGGCATTTCTAAATGCCAGTTCCACTACCCCACGGACATGATCCGTGTAAGGCTGAGCGGGAATCCCCAGGTCGGGACGTGCGCTGTGGGCGAGCGGTCCCATTTTAGTCGTAGCTCATGAGATCACGCAATGACTCTATTCTGGTGTTCAAAGCATCTGGTAAGGAAATGGGAACGTCATATTCCTCCCACGCAGCGGACGGTCTTTCAGGATCATTTTTCTTTCTGGGAGTGAGAGCAGAGATAAGTTCAAAATCAGAACACGATCCCAGGGCTGATTTGTGTCGAATGTACCAGGCGTGCCGGATGCCCACAAACGGACGTATGTAGGATGCCGTATGTGCATAAGCGTATGGGATGATCCGAAGAAGCAAATCGATATCGCGTTTTTCACAACCGGATTTTGTGGCAGCGGTCGGATTGATAAAGAAAGGCATGCAATATACAGCATGCTGTACAACTCGATAAGCCAGCGGAGCCATACCGCGATCTTTCCCCTCCTGCACCCCCGCCTTATTTGTATTTGTCATACGCTCAATAAGAATTGGAGCGATTGAGACACCCAGCCCAAATTGAACAACACCTGTCGTAATTGCATTTGACAAATCCTTCTCAAGGAATGTATTGCCAAAAACCCTGGCATCCCAATACCTCTGCACGAATGTGCCGTCCTTTATTTCCTTTGTAATTGCAGCACGATCTCTGTCCCGACTTTCCAGGATGCCAAAATATTCCGGTTCCAGGGCAGGATCAAAACTTTTTGATATCTGGTTCCAAACTGGTCCATCCTTTTCCTCTATAATGTCCCTTATCTTCCTCTTAAAAGATACCGGCGAAATCTCGCCGCGTTCATCCGGCCGTTGACGTGGATCGCTCTCGCGATCCGGGTCGCCATTGGGATTGGAATTGATTACTTCAATGACCAGTAAACCAGTAGCCCGAAGGATAGTTCCTTCATTATTGGCTTCAGTGGACATGCTATGCCTCCCCTTCCTGATTGATGATTGCATTATCTGTTGCCAGTTTATTATCCTCAGCCCGAGCAAGGTACCCCAACAGCATCTGTGCTTTATCTTCGTCGTTTGTCCGATCAGGCAAGTCCAGATGCGCAAGCTCACGTGAGACGTTACCCATCTGAGTGAGCACCCACTTAGTCAATCCTAAACCTTCCCCCAGAGCGGTATTGGCCCATGCCTGATAAATCATCAAACGCTGCTGAAGTCTGGCGAGCCCTCTTATAGGGTTGTCAATTGCTGCAGACATGAGGGCGTTGCCAATTAATTGAGGCGGAAGGTCGCCTTTACGTACGTGCAAGCAATATTCCTTATGGAGTATATCCGCCAGAGCGAGGAGTCTCCCGACCAGAAATGGTGCTTTGTGCATGTATGCTCCTTTCATGAGATCTTGCTTATGTAAGAGCAAACCCAACAGGCATGGAAGAAGGTTTGCATGTTCCTTATATCTAGGATCGAGCTTTAGAGAACTGTCACGGCGATGGTCGGCGTGGCCCAGGGCAAGCAGCATGGGAGACGCATTAATGATTGCTAAGTGCAGTGCTCTTTGGACAATCCTCTGTGCCGAACTTCCCGAACCCAGTAACAACTCAATTCCTTCACCAATCGCCAGCCCATGAATCAAATCGGTTCGCCGGCCATTTTGAAACCAGGCAACGTTCAGACACTTGACGACCTCTGCAGGAAAAGGGTCCAGCGGCTCGATCCACTGGGGTTTATCGTTGGTGCCAACATTGAGTCTGATCGGGGGGATGTTTTGGCAGCCATCATGCCATTTTCTTGCTCCGACAGTAAGTGCATGGGCATCGTATTGCTTGCTTACCAAGATCTTCGTTCTCGCTTTATCGGCTTTTGCTAGTACGAAGACACGCACTTCGAGGTTTGGTTGTTCCTTCGCCACGGTCTTCAATGCTGAGGTCACACGTGCAGCAGCGGATTCAAATTTCACTCCATCCGGGTCCACAGCCTCATCTTGCCTAAAAAAGAACCCTGCAAGTTCAGGAGGATCCTCGCACAAGGATGACGGGTGTACTAAAAACAATCCCGGCACCGGTACCTTCTTGCCATCTCTCTTTGTGAATCCACAAACGCCCGAGGCGTTCGCCCAGGTACTCCATTTGCGGTCTTTACACCCTAGCCATTCCAGAGCATCCTTCATTGCTTGCCGAACATCTTTACCTGCAGGGAAACTTTTTGCATCGATCCTTCCATATCTTTTCTGACATGGGCTCTCGCCACTCATGGCACGCAGAATCACCTTTCCTACGACCGGGAGATTAACTGAAGGAAATTTTTCCTCGTCGTCGCTTGGTTGAAAGGATTTCCCGAAGGCGTCAACTTCGGCTGAGTCGCGTCGCACAATGCCCGGCAAGGGTTGTACAAAGAGTTGTGCGTTGACCCATGCATAGACTTTCTCGTGATTTACAGGATAAGGAAAAGAAGAGCGATCAGCCAGTTCAAGCACGACCGAGAATTTCTTGGCTTGCTTGGCCGTACTTACAAGCAGAGTTTCGATCCACTCATCGACAGTTCCTGATTTTAGAATGGCTTCTCTAATTGTACACTTAAGCATTCTCTGCAAATCATCTGCAGTGAGTTCTTGTGAACGTTGCACAAGTTCGCGAAGTCCCCGGTAATCGGCAGGAATACCATTTATTGCCTCTCCAAGTTTCTCCTTCAGACCTCCTGATTGGAGGCAGCTAGTGATCCGCTTCACTTCTTTGGGGGGTAACCACAGCTTCTCACAAGCTTCCCATAGTTCGTCAAGTCTTTGGTCTAATGCCTCCTCATTCCTGTTCTTGATCTCATGTTTCATATGCTCTTTCAGTCGCTTTACAGAATCTTTTGCTTGATCACTCCCGGCATGAAGCAAAGGCTGAACGTTGAATGCAGGAAACGATACTCCATTTGCTACCTCATATTTTCTAAACTTCTGAATCTGCTGATCATCCTTCACCGGTTGAAGATGGCAAGTGGCACCTTCAGCCGGAATCAGAAGTACGAAAGTCTTTGATTTGGGGCACTGCTTCCAATGATCATGCCATGACGACTTCGATATACCCGCTTCTTCCAGGCTGTGGTTCAGGTTATGAAGCTCATTCAGCATAGTGCAATACTCCCTCCTCTATCTTGACATGCAAGTCGAATACCGGCTTCCATTCAGATCGCTTGCCGGCAGGAAAGCAATTTCGGAGCATACTGGGGATTACAAGATTTATATCTTTGCAAACCTGTGTATCCTCACGAAACGGCCCCACGTAGTCCGGTGTGAATTCTTTCCATCCCATGAACGGAGTAGAATAGAACTGGCCTCGTTTTATGCGGCGTTCGAAGACATCTTTGTAAGCGTGGGCGCCATGGGTTGTTCCGGTCGTCTGTTTTCCCGGTCGGCCGTGCTTGGCGTATCCGTCCTGGTCCGAACGGATATCAGCGTACATGCGGTAACATACGTTTACGAGGACGGAGGCGATGAGTTGGAAACTACCTCCTTTCTTCATTATCTCGCTTTTTCGAAGCGGTCCTCCATAATTAGTCGTGTAGCCATGGTATACTATTGGGCAGCAAATCTCGACTTTGGTAGGCACTACCTCGGCCCACTGGCTCCACAGGATGCATTCGAAAATGCCCTTAACGGCCCCAAAGGTCGGAGCAGGATAGCTCACAGGCGTATCCCCCGTATCCGGTCTCGTCCACATGGCTGTCGGGCCTGAAACTTCCATTTTCACCATGTATTCTTCCATTTCAGACCTCCTTGGGTTCGAGGTTCAAGAGACAGCATGCTTAATTCTCAAGACGTTGCCAGAATTGAGTGTAACAGCCCAGCAACTTTGGCTTCCTTTTCAGCTCCAAACGCCGCCGCATACTGAGCCGCTCGATCCGCAACCCGTGTCAAATGCTCCCAGAGAGGTTCCTCATAACCGGCTGAGTTCGCGGAATGCGCCAAATAGGGGCTGGTCATCTAGTCACCTTTTGCAAAGGCTCTAGGCCAAGTGGGGCTTGTGCTACGTCGAGAGCCGAGAAGAGAATGAGTTCGAGATGCTAACTTTTTAAACCTATTATAGCATAAATATGAGGAATATTGTAGATTTTATCCTTCACCCTTCCAGAAAATTGGTCAAAATTGGGCTGAAGGAAGCTGGGTTATGACCAAAGGCTTCCACCCATGATTCACGATCGCCGATCGGATGACAGCGGGTCCGACCAGCATTGAGCGGGACTCACAACCCCGAGTATCGCTTCGCTGGACGGGATTGATCTTTGCGACACGTTCACGACAATCTCTGCGACATGGGACGGTTCATGGGACATCACTCGTAATTCTCAAAGCTTGGCCGGAACTTAGTATGGTGCCCCCTGATTACAACGTGTTCGGAAAATAGAATGCCCTGCTTTCCCAATCTATGATCTTGCGCCGGGATCCCCAGTAGGTTACATTTTGCACAGGAGGATCCGGTCATGAGAGTCCAGACCGAACGTGAACAGGATGGTCGGTGGATCGCGGAAGTGCTTGAACTGCCCGGAGTCTTGGTCTACGGCCAGACGCGGGAAGAAGCTATCACGCGGGTTGAGGTTCTTGCGCTTCGAGTAATCGCAGATCGACTTGATCATGGTGAAGCAATTCCCGAACTTGACGAACTGTTTGCCGTGTCAGCATGAGCCAATGGCCTTCTTCCACCGCACGCCAAGTGCTCGGAGCCCTGCTGCGCATTGGATGGTCGGTCAAGCGGGTCACTCGAGGATCGCAACGTGTTTTATCCCGGCCTAAATGGCCCAATTACGTTTTTTCCTTCCACGATCGAGAGGAAATCGGTCCTCGCATGCTTGCCAGGATTGCCAAGAGCACTGGCCTCCAGCCTGAAGATCTCTGAAAGGCTACGGTCCACTTGCACGCCGCATATTACGACGAAGCCCCTCACCGGCGAAATGAAGTTTGACGGACAGTATGTGATTTGAAATTCTATTACGGGACATCATGCGTAATTCTCAAGACGTGGCCGGAACTTGGTATGGTGTCCCCTGAACTTTCCCGGTGGATTCTGGTCGGCCAGGCACCTTGACATCTTGAAATATATCATGATACGGTCAGCAATATGAAGACAACCATACAGATACCAGATAGTGTTTTTGAGGAGGCGCGCAAATTGGCCGCCAGAGACCGGACAACCCTGAAATCACTGGTAGAGGAGGGCCTGCGCCGGATAATTGCCGAACGCAAGCAGACCGCCGCTTTCCGGCTTCGAAAAACCACTTTCAAGGGTAACGGGTTGCAGACTCATCTTGCGGGGGCATCCTGGGAGCAAATTCGAGAACTTACCTACGAAGGAAGGGGCGGATGATCGCTGTTGACACCAACCTGCTGGTGTATGCGCACCGCGAAGATTCTTCCTGGCACGATCCTGCTTATGACTGTATTGTCAGGCTGGCTGAGGGGCGCTCTCCATGGGCAGTCCCGTGGCCATGCATTCACGAATTTCTCGCCATTGTAACCCATCTTCGAATCTACGTTCCCCCAACCCCTTTAGAAAAGGCTATTGACCAGGTCGAGGCCTGGTTTGAGTCCCCGAGTCTTGTCCTGCTAGCGGAATCAGAGGGCTATCTGCTGCAACTCAGTTCCATACTTCAGACCGGACGCGTGTCCGGTCCGCAGGTACACGATGCGCGGGTTGCCGCTTTGTGCCGACATCACGGTGTGACTGAGTTGTGGACTGCCGACAGAGACTTTGGCCGTTTCCCAAGGCTGAAGGCCGTAAATCCATTGCTTTCTAGGGTCAGGTCTTGAAATATAAGCGAATCCCTGAAACTATATTAAGGGGACACCATACGTATAATTCTCAAGAGGTGGTCGGAATTTGTATGGTGTTGTCTGAACCGGAGTCCGGACAAGCTGTTCCCTGATGATGATTCAAGAGCTTTCAGAGATCAATCCATCTACGTCGCTCATACGAAATACGAATACGCCCTCAAATAGATCGGAGAACCCCTGGGAATCCACTATACGACTGTGCTACCGTGAGCAAAGTGGTCTCAAGGAGAGAGACATGAACTAATATCTCAAGACCTGACCCCGTTTCGTTCAAAGGAGTAATGATTCATGAATATTTTGGTCGTGAACGGCAGCCCTCTCGGGCAGAAAGGTAATACTTACATTCTGCAAGAGGCTTTTGTCAGGGGAGCCACAAAAGCTGACGCAGCCGTCGAAGAGGTCTTTCTGAACAAGAAAAAGATAAAGCCGTGCCTTGGATGCCTGACCTGCTGGATTAAGACCCCTGGTAAGTGCATCATGAACGATGACCAGTCGGAGATCATAGAGAAATGCCGGTGGGCGGACACTCTTGTGCTGGCAACTCCGCTTTACGTATTCGGAATGACGGCCCAAACCAAAACGTTTATTGACAGACTGCTCCCCATGAGCAGTCCGGAATTTGTTCTGATCAATGGGCACTGCCGCCATCAACCTTCGGGGGATCGTGTACAAAAGTTTGTGCTCATGAGCAACTGTGGGTTTCACGAACTCGACAACTTTGATGCGCTCGTGATGCACTGCAGGCAAATGTGTTTGAACGGGGGCAGCGAATATCTCGGCCACCTCTTGAGACCTCACGGCCCCCTGTTGAGCTTCCCCCAAGTCGCTCCCGAGGCTATCAAAAAAGTTCTGGACGCTGTAGAGAAGGCTGGTGACGAAGTGGTCCGAACAGGCAAACTATCCCAATCAACAATGGATGCTGTGAGCAGTGAGCTTGTACCCAAAGAGACGTATGTTGAGATGGGGAACGCTTTCTGGCGCTCGGAAACTGAGAAGGCCATGGCTGAACGAAAACAGGATGAGTAGGCTCATACGAACATTCCTTGTTGTCAGGAACATTGACGCGCAGCGACGCTGCGCCATGCTCTCCTGGTCAAGCCCTTCACAGAGTTCTGGTATGAAGTTTCCTAATGGCGGATGAGACCACCAAGAAATCGGTTCTATTCGTGGCGACTCTGAGCGGTTTCCTGACGCCGCTCATGGCCTCGTCCATTAATGTTGCCTTGCCGGCTATTCAGAAAGACTTTGGGGTTGATGCTATCCTGTTGACCTGGATTCCCACATCTTACCTGTTATCAACCTCGATGTTTCTCGTTCCTCTTGGGAAACTGGCCGACATTCTGGGCCGCAGGAAGATCTTTGTTTACGGCATATCAATCTTCACTTTCGCCTCCTGCCTTTCTGCGGCTGCTTTGAATCTTGCAATGCTACTTGCCGCACGGGTCGTTCAGGGAATTGGTACGGCCATGATCTTCGGCACCGGTATGGCCATGCTGGCAACTGCATTTCCTCCAGGTGAGCGAGGAAAAGCCATCGGCATAAACGTAACCGCGGTCTATATAGGGCTGTCGGTGGGCCCCCTCATTGGCGGTATTTTGACCCAGTATTTCTCGTGGCGCGGAGTTTTTGCCGCCACCATCCCTCTTGGAATTCTGACCATCTATGTGTCGCTGGCGAAACTGACCTGGGCATGGCGTCGACCCCCAAGTGAGAGGTTCGACATCACAGGGTCGGTGCTCTATGCATTGTCAATAATGGTTTTGATGCTGGGGCTGTCGGCCGTACCTTCGGCCCGCGGTATCGTAGCAATACTGGCAGGAACGATTCTGTTCATATTTTTTGTCGGATGGCAACTGAAGGTTCCGTCGCCGGTGATAAACTTGGAACTTTTCAGGAGCAACAGAGCCTTTGCATTCTCAAGTGCGGCTGCTCTGATAAACTACAGTGCCACGTTTGCCGTGACTTTTCTCTTGAGCCTGTACCTGCAATACATCAAGAATTTGGACCCCACGCATGCAGGTCTAGTTCTCATGGCGCAGCCCATTACGATGGCGCTGTTCTCGCCTCTTGCGGGAAGGCTCTCCGACCGGATTGAACCTCAAAAAGTAGCGTCCTCAGGCATGGCGATGACGGCACTGGGTTTGGGTTTCATGACTTTCCTGGGCGAACATTCCAGTATCATGAGCGTGGTGCTCAATCTAATACTCCTCGGGCTGGGATTCGCCCTGTTTTCGTCTCCGAACATGAACGCGATCATGAACTCGGTTGAGCGCTCCTCCTATGGCCTCGCAGGGGGGGTGGTCGGATCAATGAGGCTGCTCGGGCAGATGCTCAGCATGGGGATAGCATCGGTGATGTTTGCGTTATACATAGGTCCAATGACCATAAGCCCGGAACTGCACCCGGTTTTCTTGAATTGTATCAACGCATCGTTTGGTGTTTTCGGGTGTACGTGTGCAGTTGGAATTCTCGCTTCCCTCGCCCGTGGGAAAATCATACGGTAGCTTGACGAGAAGACCTGCAAATTATTATTTTCGTATGGTACTGCGGCGAGGCGTGCTCGGTAAAGCAACGTATGCTGTAGGAGGACCCATTGACCATCGAGCCCAAGTCGGGTATGCATCGGTCCATATCCGGTCCTCCCCGTGGATACATCGTTTCGCAATTGCCATGTACCCCCATCCGAGAACCAGAAGCCAGATCCTTTACAGCCCTATCTGTGCGAAATCATTCTTCCGTTCCCTGACACAAAATCGCGGCACCCGGCTCAGAGAAGCCTTGAGGAGACAATGACTCAATGCCTGAGCGGTTCACGAAGGAGGGTCGGCACGGTCAGCCCACACAGGGTCTTGACATCCCGGGACTTCCGGGCAAATAGTGTATTGCTTGAGAACGAGTATGCTAATGTGTATGAGAAACGTTTGTTTTTTGCTCTCGATAAAGCAAACGGTAACATAATGACGAAACGCCTTACGTACAGAGGTTTTGGGTATGCGTATTGCTATGTTGGCCCCGATAGCGTGGCGAACTCCCCCTCGACACTACGGACCATGGGAACGGGTTGTCTCTCTTCTCACAGAAGGTCTTGTTGCAAGAGGCATTGACGTCACACTTTTTGCTACGGCAGATTCGGAAACAGCAGGGAGAATTCACGCTATTGTTCCAAGGCCTTACGAGGAAGACAAGAGTCTGATTCCCAAGGTCTGGGAATCTCTTCATATCAGCGAGGTTTTCGAGAGAGTTCAAGATTTTGACTTGATCCACAATCATTTTGATTTCCTGCCTCTCACATACTCCGGTCTTGTGAAAAGGCCGGTTCTCACCACGATCCATGGCTTCTCCTCTGAAAAGATTCTGCCTGTTTACAAGAAATACAACAAAAAAAGTTATTATGTGTCAATCAGCGATGCCGATCGGTCACCCGAACTTACCTATAGTGCAACCATTCACCACGGGATAGACGTGGAAGCTTTCACTTTCAACCCGTCCGGTGGAGAATACCTTTTATTCTTTGGCCGAATTCATCCTGACAAAGGTGCTCGAGAAGCCATTCAGATAGCTCGACTGGCGAACAGGGATTTGCTGATCGCGGGAATAATTCAGGACCAGCACTATTTTGAAACCGAGGTTAAGCCGCACCTGCATGGCAGTCAGATAAAATATGTAGGAAGCGTAGGCCCAGACCGTCGGGACACCCTTCTTGGCGGGGCAGCGTGCCTTTTACATCCAATTAGCTTTAATGAGCCTTTCGGTTTGTCCGTTGTTGAGGCCAATGCCTGCGGCACACCGGTAATAGCGTTCTCACGGGGTTCCATGCCGGAAATCATAACGTATGGTGTTAATGGTTTCCTTGTATCGAGCTTGTCCGAGGCGGTCGATGCAGTGAAGAGGATCCATACCATATCTCGTCCTGATTGCCGAGAAGTCGTGAAAAAACGATTCTCGAGAGATCGTATGGTTGACGATTATTTAAAAGTGTACAATCGGATCGTGGAAGAAACAAAAACAGAAGATCGCCGTCCATGGGGATACTATGAAGTTCTCTCCGACTTTCCAGATCACAAGGTTAAACGTATTGTCGTCTACCCGGGAAAGAGACTGAGTTTGCAGCGCCATCAGCGCCGCAGCGAGAATTGGACAATTGTAAGCGGCCACCCTGTCGTTACGCGGGACAGCGAACAGGTCCAGTTAAATCCAGTCGATTCTATACAGATTCCCAAGAAAGCGAAACACCGCATCTTCAACCCTGGTCCCGGTGATGTGGTTTTCGTGGAAGTGCAAACGGGTGATTACTTTGGCGAAGATGACATAGAACGTTTTGAAGACGACTTCGGCCGGGTGTAGTCAATGACCATATATTCCAAGGACTTCATAGTGCGTCGCTTCGAAGGGAATCCGATCCTCACGAAGGATCATGTACCATACGCAGTTGCGACAGTTCACAATGCGGCGGCAGTCAAAACTTGGGGCGAATACGTACTGGTTTTCCGTTCGCATCTCAGAAATGGCCGTTCCATACTGGGATTGGCGAGGAGCAAAGACGGCTGTAATTTCATTGTTGACCCCGAACCCTTTATGGTACCTGCGAGAGAAGGTGTTTTCGCAGAGTATGAGGAATTCGGAATTGAAGATCCTCGTATATGTCAAATTGACAATGATTTTCTCATCACTTACAGCGCTTATTCCAGGCATGGTGTAAGAATAGGTCTTGCCAAAACTCTTGATTTTAGGTCCGTTGAACGAGTAGCCCTGATCACTCAAGCCGATTGTCGCAATGTGGTACTCTTTCCCGACAAGTTTCAAGGGCGATTTGCTCGTCTTGACCGTCCGCATACGGAAATAGCTCCGTGGTCTATCTGGATTTCATTCTCCCCTGACCTTGTTCACTGGGGTGATTCTCGAGTGATCATGAAGCCGGCGCCTTACCATTGGGATCAGATGAAAATCGGCCCAGGAGCGACGCCTTTTCGGACATCCCAAGGCTGGCTTCATATCTATCACGGAGTCTTCCAGACCATGGATGGAGCAGTTTATCGGCTGGGCGTAGCTCTGCACGATCTTGAAGATCCGGCAAAGATTCTGGGCGTTGCTGACGAGTGGATTCTTCAACCCGAGGATCCATGGGAGGTGACGGGTTATGTCCACAACGTGGTCTTCACCTGTGGTGCAATCCCAGAAGACGACGGCACTGTGAAGATCTATTGGGGTGGAGCTGATACCGTCATCTGCATGGGAGCAGCAGTGATAGATGATCTGGTGCGTTTATGCCTGAGTGCTTCACGACCCCCCACTTAATCTTGTAATTCCTCCTCCTGTTTTGGCCGGCAGATCAGATTTTAAGATTCTCGGCGTGTTGAGCCGGAGCATCCACAGCCAAACCTGCTTGTCTCCAATCAATGTCTCAATGACCCGGATCCTGTTGTTCCTCCCTCAGCTTTCTCTCGACCTTGCAGATTACCCCGAACCCCTCCAATCCCGTGTCGAAGCAGCCATTGCAGGAAATGCACTTTGCCTTCCCAAGGTCCCCGCTTTTCCAGCGATTGATCAGGTGAGGCTCTCTGATCAGGGGGCGGGAAAATGCCACGTAATCCGCAAGACCATCGGCGAGTATTCTTGAAACCACAGCGAAAGATCTTATTCCACCCACAGTGATGATAGGAACATTGACCGCTTCCTTGAAGCGACCCGCCAATTCCGCAAGGTACGCCTCATTCTCTTCCCGCCGAATCTTCGTACGAGAAGGGGCCATTCCATTAGCCGAAGCCCTGCTGCCCGCGCTCACCTCTATGCAGTCTATTCCGTCTTCCACAAGCCGACGAGCTATATAGAGCGACTCCTCCGGCACCAGGCCCCCAGGAAAGTAGTCGTTTCCGCTCAGCTTGATGAAGAGCGGGTAGTCCTTGCCCACGGCCCCTTTTACAGCCTCCATCACCTCTCCGAGGAAACGGTAGCGCCTGCCTATGTCTCCTCCGTACCCGTCGGAGCGCCTATTCATTGCGCCTGACAGAAAATGGTTGATGCCGTACCCGTGAGCGCCGTGAAGCTGTACTCCGTCGAATCCCGCTCTCTGGGCCCGCAACGCGGCGGTTGCATACGCCTCGATAGCCTGGGTTATGTCCTGACGCGTCATCTCCTTCGGGATGTTTCCCGTCAAAGGGTCAGGCACCGCCGAAGGACCCCAGATCTCCCCTTCCTCAAGAAACAACTTGGGATTTGCCTTGCTTCCCGTGTGCACCAGTTGGGCAATCACCTTGCCGCCTCGTGAGTGAATTGCCTCGGCCAGACGGCTGAGCCCCTCCAGCAAGTCGTCACTGTAGTTGCCGATCTGGTGGGGCATAGCCACTGCGTTGGGCATCACGTACTGAAACCCCGTAACGATAAGCCCGACGCCACCGGCTGCAAGATGGCCGTAAAATTCTAAGGCCCTATCTGTGACGTATCCTTTCGGGTCGCCGACTCCAGACCACGTGGCGCTCCTGACGGATCGATTGTCCAGTTCAAGAGACTTTATTGCGGTTTTTTCAAAGAGTTCAGGCATCAAGATTTTCTCCTTTCACGCCGATGTCCTCCCAATCTCCGAGCCTTGGCGCCGGAAATCATGTCCTTGTCCTACAACACGAATAATGTGGCAACCTCTTTCATGGTCCCACCGAGCGATTTCCAACTTGAGTCGGACTGGGGTCAGTGGCTCTGAAAACCTTTAGCGAGGGTCATCAGGCCCTCTGTTGCGCTTGTCTTGTCGGTTTTCGATCTCCATTGACACCAGCCTGGCTAACAAAATGGCGGGAAAGAGCTGACCGACAAGTGCTTCCAACATGGTCAGACTCTGGGCTGCGGGATGAATGGGATAAATGTCGCCGTATCCTACGCTGGTGAGTGTAATAAAGCTGAAATAGTAGAGTTTTACCGCGAGCGAATGAACCCCGGTATGAGTATGGATCTGAGCTAAGCTGAATGAACCTGGCAACTGTAGGTCAACGAACAAGTACATACTCCCCCATGCCATGCCAATGAGCAGATAGACCGAGACGGCCCCTGCTATACGGTGAGCATTTATCGGGCCTTCTCGAAAAACCTGGAGAAGAATTACAATTATGAGTAAGGCAAAATAAATAGCAGCCATAAGTGCATTCAGTGAATCCAGCAGCACGCTGGGATATATGCCCGACACAGAACGAGAAATCAGACTAAGAATGACAAACACCAGGATTACTCGCCCCCAAATAGGGGTTCCCACCACAGTCATCGCGCCGGAGATGAGTATCAGCGAGAAAGAGATGTGGACCACCATCTTGCCGACCGCAGAGGTTTCGAATGGGTACAGAACAAAAATTTGCATGAAGAGCATGCCGAGTAAAACGGTGAGGCCAACGTCGTGGGTCCACAGTTTTTTCACATGGCGGTGCATTTTCCGCAAAGGCCTCCTGCATGGGATTTTATCAGTGTAGTCGGATTCGCCGCGCGAGGCCCCATTCTAGCCTAAAATGAGTCAGCCTCAAACATTATTGATCAACCACCAAGACTATGATTGAATAAGTCGCTGATAAAGACTATCGAAGGACAAGTCGGCGATCGCAGGACTTGCAGTATGGGGGGTGTCCGTCGCATAATTCCGGTTGATAAAACCATTGCGGAGATCATCGAGAACGAATGACTCCGCCAACAGGGAGGCAGACCCCATGTCGCGAGTGATGATCCATCCTTCTACCTATGACAATGTGAGAAAGGCCGTAGACCTAGCCTTTGAACTCTTTCCGTTGACGTTGCAGGGGAAAAAGATTTTTATTAAACCAAATGTGCTTCGATCCGCGGAAGTAAGAGAGGCTATCACCACTCATCCTGCAGTGCTTCGTGCCGTGGTGGAGAAAGTTGAAGCAATGGGGCCCGCCACTATCGTTGTGGGCGACAACCCCGGTATTTTCAGCTATGGCGCAAACGAAGAAAGCTTTAGAACAGCAGGGCTGTTGGAGGCGTCCAGGGGCCATTACCGGAATATTGGAAACGATTCTCTGAAGGTCGATTTCAACCCGGATTTCATGTCCTCGGTGAGCGTCTCACGGATTGTGCTCGATGCCGATATCATCATCAGTCTGCCGAAATTCAAAACTCACGGACTAACGGTGATCACGGGCGCGATCAAGAACAGTTACGGCTTCTTGCCAGGTGCTCAGAAAGCCAAATTGCACAAGGCGGCCGGCAACCCGGAGCGCTTTCATGAAGTGATCGTTGACGTGTTCCGACTGAGGGTGCCTGATCTGTTCATTGTGGATGCTGTGATCGGCATGGAAGGAAATGGCCCGGCTTCCCCAGACCTCAGAGATATTGGTCTCATTCTGGCATCCGATAATGCGGTGGCATTGGATGCGGTCATGGCCACCATGATGGGGTGTGAATGTGGTCGGCTGAGATTCCTCAGAAAGGCAAAAGAAGATGGACTGGGGGACTACGACCTTAGTTCGATTGAAGTCATCGGTGAGTTGAAACAACTGCCCGATTTCAAACTTCCTCCATTAAGTGGTGAAGCTATTTTTGAAAACAAGGGGCTGCAAGAGGTTATTCGCCATCGTACGCTTTTACGACCACAGGCTGATCCTGAGTTGTGCACAGGTTGCGGCACGTGCGTTGATCAGTGTCCGGTCTCGGCCTTGACTCTGGGTGACCACATCCCCCAGGTGGACGCCGACATTTGTATCACTTGTTTTTGCTGTCAGGAAATCTGTCCTGAGAAAGCGATTACGCTAAAATAGGTGATGTTTCAGCTTCACGCTCTTTCAGACCCATTGATGAAGGGGTTGAACACTCCGAAAAAAGATATCCACTCGGGCTTGCATTGTTAAAAGACTACCCTGTATGCTGAGGGCGGCCTTGCACAGCCGAATAGATGATCACGGAGGCGTGAGAGGGTGCCCGTTGTTGCTCAATCCAGCTATAAAGCTCCGTTGTTGTGTGCAAATGCGCATGTGCAGACCATAATTCCCACTCTTTTTCGGAAGGTTTCTGGGGTGGCGTATCAGCGCGAGAGAATCGATACTCCTGATGAAGATTTCATTGATCTGGATTGGTCGAGGGTCGGTTCCGAACGACTGGCAGTTGTGATGCACGGCCTTGAAGGGGATTCAGGACGCCCGTACATGAAAGGTATGGTTAAGGCGCTGAACCGCAATGGGTGGGATGCCGTGGCCGTTAATTTCAGAGGATGCAGCGGAGAACCCAACAAAAAGGCGCGTATGTATCACAGTGGCGAAACCGAGGACCTGAACTCTGTGATCTGTCATGTCGATGCCTCTGGAATCTACCGTCAAGTAACTCTCGTAGGTTTCAGTCTCGGTGGCAACGTGATTTTGAAGTACCTCGGAGAGAAGGGCAAGATGACACATCTGCTCATCAAAGCGGCCGTGACGATCTCCGTGCCATGTGATCTCAAGGCATGCTCAGACCGCCTGGATGAATTGCAAAATCTGCCTTACGTCCGAAGATTTCTCAGGCTCTTGCACGAAAAAATAAGAGCCAAAGCCCTCATGATGCCGGATAGCATTAACGATGTCGGTTATGAACGAATCAAGACCCTCAAAGCCTTTGACGACAGGTACACCGCTCCTATCCATGGGTTCAAGGATGCTGACGATTACTATGATAAGGCATCAAGCCGAGGGTTTCTGGCAACCATCCCAATTCCTACCCTCCTAATAAATGCTGCGGATGATCCATTTCTGTCGTCATCCTGTTTTCCAAATGAAGAAGCTAAAGCAAGCCCCCACTTATTCCTCGATATTCCTCAGCACGGTGGCCACGTCGGATTCCTGGCCTTCAACAACAGCGGCGAGTATTGGTCGGAAACACGTACAACCTCGTTCTTGGAAACGGTCGTCCCCAGGTCGTGACTGGGAGCTGAAATCAACAAGTCAGTTCTCGAAGAGTAGTGACCGCACCATAATTGACCCCGAAAAAGATTTCAGTTGTTCTATCCTTCCTTTCTTTGTTATATTCCCCACGTCTCTATAAGCAGAGCTTAAATGTCGTTAAATATCTCAGTATAAATCATGAGGGGTGTGGAATGCCGCGTCGAGATAATATCAAAAAAGTTATGATTATAGGATCCGGCCCAATCATCATAGGCCAGGCCTGCGAATTCGATTATTCCGGAACACAGGCTTGCAAGGCCTTGAGGAAACTCGGCTACCAGATTGTCCTGGTAAATTCCAACCCGGCAACCATTATGACGGACCCGGAAATGGCCGATTTCACATACGTTGAACCCCTGAATCTGGGGACCATGACTGAGATAATCGAGCGGGAGCGTCCGGATGCCTTGCTTCCGAATCTAGGCGGCCAATCAGGGCTTAATCTGACGTCAGAGTTGGCCAAGTCCGGGGTCTTGGACAAGTATGGGGTTCGGATCATTGGAGTCGAGGTTGATGCAATCGAGAGGGGAGAGGATAGGATAGCTTTCAAGGACACCATGAACCGGCTGGGGATTGAAATGCCGCAAAGCGATCCCGCTTACAGCGTTGAGGAGGCTGAGCGGATTGCGAATAGACTTGGATATCCGGTAGTAATTCGTCCAGCCTATACCATGGGAGGGACAGGTGGGGGGCTGGTCTACAACGTCGAGGAACTACGCACCATAGCTGCGCGGGGCATCGCAGCCAGTCTCGTCGGACAAATACTTGTAGAGGAGTCGGTTCTTGGATGGGAAGAACTCGAACTCGAGGTGGTTCGTGACGAGAAAAATCAAATGATAACTGTATGTTTTATAGAAAATGTCGATGCTATGGGGGTTCACACCGGGGATTCTTACTGCACCGCCCCGATGCTGACAATTGACCCGGAATTGCAGAGACGCCTCCAGAAGCATTCTTACGACATTGTTGAGGCAATAAAAGTGATCGGAGGCACAAATATACAGTTTGCCCATGATCCTCGAACAGGAAGGGTAGTTGTTATAGAGATTAATCCTAGAACCTCAAGATCATCGGCTCTCGCCTCGAAAGCAACAGGTTTTCCAATAGCGCTGATCTCCGCAATGCTGGCAGGGGGAATGACGCTTGACGAAATCCCATACTGGAGAGAAGGCACGCTGGAAAAGTACACGCCCTGGGGCGATTACGTAGTAGTCAAATTCCCGAGGTGGGCGTTTGAGAAGTTCGCGGGGGCTCAAGACAAACTTGGGACTCAGATGAAGGCTGTGGGCGAGGTTATGAGCATCGGCAAGACGTACAAGGAGGCATTCCAGAAATCTATCAGATCTCTTGAGATAGGCCGTTATGGCCTCGGCTTTGCAAAAGACTTTCACGAACGATCCGTTGATCAACTGATGGCCATGCTGGCAGAACCCTCCAGCGAGAGACAGTTCATTATGTATGAGGCTTTGCGAAAAGGGGTTTCCATAGATGAACTTTATGCAAGAACGCATATAAAACCTTGGTTCATTCAACAAATGAAGGAATTAGTGGAGATTGAAGAGGAAATAATCAGATTCAGGGGGAAAACCATACCTGACGCCCTGTTGGAACGGGCCAAGAAAGACGGTTTCTCCGACCGATACCTTTCCAAGCTTCTGGATACAAAAGAACATGCTCTCAGAAACCAGCGGGAATCTCTGGGCGTGGTCGAGTCCTGGGAGCCGGTGCCGGTAAGCGGAGTCGAGAATGCAGCGTACTATTTCTCAACTTACAATGCCCCGGACCAGATGGAGACCAGTTCAAGGCGCAAGGTGATGGTCCTGGGAGGGGGCCCGAACCGGATAGGCCAGGGGATCGAATTTGACTACTGCTGTGTTCATGCAGCCTTTGCTCTCCGGGAAGAAGGTTTTGAATCCATCATGGTCAACTGCAACCCCGAGACGGTTTCCACAGACTACGATACGTCGGACAAACTTTATTTCGAGCCTCTCACCGTAGAGGATGTGCTGAGCATCTACCATAAAGAGAAACCTGAGGGGATCATCGTGCAGTTCGGGGGCCAAACCCCGCTGAACATAGCCAATGAACTGGCGGCAGCAGGCGTAAGAATCCTGGGGACATCCCCGGACTCCATAGATCTTGCCGAAGACCGGGACCGTTTTAGGCACATGATGCGCAAGCTGGGCATACCTCAACCGGAATCCGGTATGGCAGCGAATCTTACACAAGCAATTCGGGTGGCGGATAGAATTGGTTATCCTCTCATGGTGAGACCGTCCTATGTCTTGGGCGGACGGGCTATGGAAGTGATCCGAGATGAAGAAATGCTCAGGCATTACGTTGCAGCCGCGGTAGAGGTTAGTCCGGAGCGTCCCATACTCATAGACAGATTCCTGGAAAATGCGATTGAAGCAGAGGCGGATGCAGTTGCAGACGGCACCGACGCTTTTGTACCTGCAGTAATGGAACACATAGAACTTGCCGGCATACATTCAGGTGATTCCGCCTGCGTAATACCGCCCATCAGCATACCTGCAAAACACATAGAGACCATCTGTGATTACACGAGGAAGATTGCTATTGAGCTTCAGGTGGTTGGCCTGATGAACATCCAGTACGCAATTGCCAACGATACGGTGTACATCCTGGAAGCTAATCCCAGGGCATCGCGAACCGTCCCCATTGTGTCCAAAGTGTGCAACATACCAATGGCCAGGGTTGCCACCAGGCTGATCTTAGGAAAGAAACTGGCCGATATCGCTTTGAGTCCCCATACCATCACCCACTACGGAGTCAAGGAGGCTGTCTTTCCTTTCAATATGTTTCCGGAAGTCGACCCGGTGCTGGGGCCTGAAATGAGGTCCACGGGCGAAGTGCTCGGACTGGCGGATTCTTTTGGTCTCGCCTTTTATAAAGCTCAGGAAGCCGCTCAGCAGCGATTGCCATCCCACGGCACCGTCGTAATCACGGTGTCCGAGCCCGAAAGGTCGGCTGTGCTGGAGGTGGCGAGGCAGTTTAGTGAGCTGGGTTTCAAGATCGCGGCAACCGGTGGTACCTACTCCTACCTTGCACATAACGGCTTGGATTGCGAGCGAATCGGCGATGTCCATGAATCCCGGCCCGACATAGTAGATGCCATAAAAAACGGGCAAATTCATCTCGTCATAAACACGCCAAGTGGAAAATTGGGAAAAACTGAGAACTCGCTCATTCGCAAAGCCGCCATCAAGCATAAGGTCCCTTATGTAACTACGATGGCCGCTGCCATTGCTGCAGCGGAAGGTGTTCGAGCATACCAAGGTGGACACGGGAGAGTTAGATCGCTACAGAGCTATCACGCAGACATACGGTGACACGAGGAGTGGCAGGTCCCCAAGGAAGCCGGCTGCGAGTTCTGGTCAATACCACTCGCAGCCATTCAGTTCAAATCATCAGCGGAAGAAAGGTCCGGGCCGGCATGGATAGACTGGATAAACCGGCATACACGGTGAACCATACCTGCTCTTTCCCGATTTGCTCGGCTTGCTCTTGTCCGTTTTTGCAGTTTCAGGTCCCCGAGGTTGTGAAGATACCGGTTGATCCGCCTTGGCGGGCGACAGTTGTTCCACTCTTGCACCGGAAGGCTGGGCAGTAACATTCGCCTTTGGCGGCTGATACTTGTCACCGGGAAGTTTCTCAAGAAGTTCCTGGCCTGGTTGGACGGCTGAAGGCCGCTCTGTTCCGGCAGCTTGTTTCGGTACTGGAGTTGATGACGCAGACCCGGAAGACGGCAAGCCGGTCTCCCGCCTCGAACTATCCGTCGACAAGGGTTTCTCCTGGGGAGTATACTTCTCCATCCTTACAGGTGGTGAAGCCTGCCGCGAATCAGCATCAGACACGTTCTGGTCGGCTGTTCTTTTTGTTTGAGGCAGAGGAGCGCCGGTTGTCTTGCCAGGGGAAATGTCGCTGCGTGAAACCTCGGAAATCTTTTTTGTCGGTGCAGCTATTGATGTTCTTGGCGAACCAGAAAAAGGCAAACTGTCGACTCCAAAGCTCAGGCAAGCAGCCAAGAGACTGCACGGGGCCGTAACAATGTCCACAATGATATCCACAAAGCCTTCAGAACATTCTTTGGCCGGAGCCTGCCTCCGAGATCCATTGCACCATCCAATCTGAGCAAAGGCCATTAAACACACAAGTCCGATGACTACGACTCTGTTCATTTTGCTCCCTCCCGTAACATACAACAAAGGTGCCTAAGCTTAAAGATGATTTCCAAAAATGTCAACCGACACAGACCGATTGGCTGAGAAGCACAATTAGCCACGTGTGGTATGCGGAAAATGTTGCTGAACCCTCCCAGTGGCAGGCTGATCGACAAGCTCGTCTTGTTTCTCGGTTCTCAACAACTGAAGAAAGCACGATGGGCTTTTCCAGGCTGCAATTTCTAAGCCGAGCGCCTAAGGTTTCCCATGCCCTTGACTATGATGAACACAAGATACGCCGCCCCCGCGATCAAGATCGTGGTGGCGCCGGTGGGATAGTTGGGGCCGTAGCTCAAAACAAGGCCGGATGTAGTAAATATCATACACAAGCCGGCCGAGACGGCCATCATGTGCTTGAGACTCTTGGACAAAAAACCGGCTATTGCAGTCGGCAGTGTCAACAGAGCGATCACCATAACTATTCCGACCACAGTTACGAGCACTACGACCGTGAGGGACGTCAAGCACAGCAGCAAGAGGTAATACAGGTCTACCCGAAGGCCTCGCACCCGCGCGAACTCTTCGTCGAAACATACTGCCAAGAACTGGTTATAGAAAATGAAACCCATGCCCAGAACGAGTATGTCGAGTGCGGCCAAAAGCCAAAGGTCATCAACCGAAACCAGGAGTATGTTGCCGAACAGGTAGCTCATGAGATCCGTGTTGTAACCGGGTGTCTGTGATATAAAAAGGATGCCCACAGCCATTCCTACCGCCCACAAAGCCCCGATCACCGTATCTTCCCTCTGTTTGGCTCTCAAACTGACCAGACCTATGATTATGGCCGCCACGAGGGCCGCTGCCACGGCTCCGTAAATCGGGTTAAATCCGTCCCATCGATATACGCTTTGGAAATAAAGAGCCGCTCCCATGCCTCCCAAAACCGTATGCGAAATCCCGCCCGCAATGTAGGTGATGCGCCTGACAACCACGAACGTTCCAATCACTCCACACGCCACACTGGCCAGGATTCCGCTCAAAAGCGCCTGTTGGAGAAAACTGAATTGCAGCAAATCGTTCAGGAAGTGATACACTTTTGGCAAGCTCCTGAATTTCCCAGATCGTGCCTAACCATTTTCACAGGAAACCCGTACATTTCGTTAATGATTTCTCCAGTAATTTCGCTGGTGGGGTGGACCGCAACTTTTCGCTTGACGCATACTACCTTGTTTACCAGCCTGGAAACAAACCCAAGATCATGTGAGACCATCACAACCGTCAAGTCTTCCATGATGGTTTTCAAGACATCGTAAAGTTCGGTCTCTACCGTGAGATCAAGACCTGCAGTGGGTTCATCCAACAACAAGAGATCAGGCTTCGAAGCCAAAGCCCTTGCTATCAAGACTCGCTGACGCTGACCTCCCGATAAAGATGAAAAATGTTCATGGCGAAGGTCCGCCACCTGCAGCTTGGCCAAAGCTTCTTCACACGCCTCCCTGTCCATTCCTGAATATGACCCAAAGCTCCTGCCATGACCCAGACGGGCCATCAAGACAACATCCGTCACACTCACCGGAAACTGCGGGTCAAGAATGGCGTGCTGAGGCATGTAACCAGTTCTGGGGCGGGCTTCTTCCGGCGGCATGCCCAGTATTCTCACGCCTCCCCTGGTTGGATGTAACAGCCCGAGCATGAGCCGCAACAGCGTAGTCTTACCCCCGCCGTTTGGTCCTACAATTGAAACAAAGTCCTGCCGGTTTACGGTCAGATTTACGCCTTCAAGAACATCGTGTCTTCCGTATGAAAAATACAGGTCTTCTAAAACAACTACCGGTTGTGCCTCCAAAATGGTCTCCACGTGAATGCCCCAGAGGATTGGCAATTATTGTGAGCGATCCTTCCGGCCCTCCAATGCACTCTTAACTCTTACAGCTATTTGCTTCATGTTGCTCATGTAGTCTCTTGCCAAGGGATCGATCGGTATAACAACGCCCCCTATGGCATCAGCCAAGGCTTCAGCACTCTTTCTGGAAAACTGCGGTTGTACGAAGATGACTGTCGCACCGTCTTTCTTGGCTCTTCTTATGAGTGATGCGAGGTGTCTTGCGCTGGGTTCTTTTCCGCCCGTCTCAACGGAAACCTGCTGCAGGCCGTAAGCATCTGCAAAATATCCGTACCCCGGATGATAGACATACAATCTTTGCCCTCTCACAGGAGCCAGGGCTCTGGATAACTCGAGATCCAACTCGTCGAGTTCCGCCTGAAACTCCGCCAAATTCTTGGCGTACTCGGATGAATTCGAGGGATCAATTCGGATAAGGGCGTTGGCAATATTGGATGCCTGGATTTTTACCAACTTTGGATCCATCCACACGTGAGGATCGCTCTCTCCCCTGTTGTGGTGTTCCGGGCCCTGGATCGCTTCCTCATGCCGGTCCTGCAACTCGTGTTCGTGCTCTTCTTCCTCCTGAAAGGCACGAAAAGGTATACCTCTTGTCGTGTCAACCACCTCCAATTTGTCAAAGATTGGGGTGATCTTCTTGACGATAGCGGTTTCAAACGGGAGACCCAGCCCGAAGAACACCCTAGCTCCAGCCAGTTCCGTTACCATTTTAGGGGACAACTCGTACGTGTGGGCATCCTGACCAGGTCCCACCAACACACGAACTTCCACGTGATTCCCTCCCAATCGCTCCACAAAATATGCTTGAGGCAGTACGGCGACAAATGCCTTTATCCCCTCCGCCTGACTAGTCCCGCATAGAAATGGACTAAGAATGGTTGAAAATAGTAATGGTAAGAATCTAAAATCAAAACGATGGTTCATCAATAAGCCTCCACATCTCAACCCTTGGGTCACCGGTTGACCGACACCGCGAAAGCGCCGCTCTCAGTGCTTGTTGTACGAGTCGTCGTGGCTGCAGATCAGGTGATAGGCATCGCATTGTTCGCACCTGTCCACGCGGTGAGCCTTGGCAAAGTCTTCCCAATGGGTCTTCTGATTTGGCAAAAGTATCCCCGTTCCCCTGCACAACGGACAAGTATTGTCCAGAGCAGACAGAATAGCCGCTCGAATGAATTCAGAGCGATTTGGAATGCCGCTCATAGCTTCTTTCAGAGATCCTGAAACCTTAAAAGTGATAACTTCCTGCCTTTGGTTGGACATTATTTCCGCTCCCCCGACCCATAAGTCTCTACAAAATCCGGCCATTCTTGCACGCCGTTTCACGTTGTGAACAAGTCATGATTGTGGTTAAACGCCCGTACGTATAATACCCGGTATTACCATGCTGTCAAGTCGCTTCTTCATTATACCGCGGATGGGACGCCACGAATCATGACCGCCCTCTGATACCGATTCGCCATAAGAAAAGCAGGATTGTGAAAAAAGAAATCTTGCAGGGGGTGGGGAGGACTTCCTTACGGCCACTATCAATGTAACTAATGCTACTCAGTGGAAGCAAGCCCTTCGGATCGTGCCGTTACAATTGGCAATCATAGCAGGTATTTATTATTACTGCATTTGCTGAAACAAGGTCTTAACATCTTTAGGCCCGGGCTGGCTCGCGCCACGGAACCATTCCTGAGATTCTAACTGTTGCCTGAGGCCTTCCTGGCCCAAGTCGTTCATGAGACCGAGGTTATAAAGAACCCCCAATCCTCCCTGTACCTGCTGAGGAAGTCCCTTGGATGCAGCATCTTGAAACCAGCTATTGGCCCTTAACTGGTCCCCAACAATGCCCTGGTAAACCTGTGACCAGTCCTGGGCAGGGACTGAAGACACGTGGCCGGAGAACAAAATCAGCGTCCATGCAACCAGTAGCAAACGTCCTCTGAGTCTGGAAATATGAACCACCATATCAGCGGCCTTTCTCATCAACAGATCCAGTTTATCTCGGCCTCGGACCAAATTAGTAGCTCCGAGGTCTATCTTCTGGAATATTATATCATAAACTTTCGCCGAACAAAAGCCCTCGTGCGTGAAAGCCCTAATAACAGCACGCCTCCTTAAGTTCGGCATCAACCTTGTCAGTCCGGATTTCACCGGGAATCGTGAGGGTCAATTCTTCAATGGTTGTGAGAAGATCCTGGAATGTTATAGGTTTACTTACAAAAGCGTGAAGCATTTGATAAGTTGCCAAATTCGCAAAATATCCAATCCTTGGCAACATGTATATGAAGAAACCGGCAAAAATGACAGCAAAACTCCTACCTAGCCATCGATGAATTGCCCGGAACCCGCGGTTGTTGCTATGACGCCCCAACACCTCAGACATCAACAAGGCGTTAACCGTGCCGGCAGCCAACAGGATAAGTCCCAACATGACGCTAAACAACTTGGCCAAATTGGGCAGGCATCCGGCGACCGTGGTTGAATTACAATCCTTTCGGGCATCCTAGTACCGAGAAGCCAAACGACAATCTCGGACCGTCTTCATTAGCTCCGGCCTGCTCTGATACCAGTTCACGAATCGTTCCAGCCCGTCCCGGATCAACGTCTTGGGTTGGAAGCCCAGTTTTTGCTTGGCCCTGGCTATGTCGGCAAAAGTTGCGACCACATCGCCGGGTTGAGCATGTATCATTTCCTTGATAGCTGTCATGCCCGTGAGATCCTCCAGAGTTCTTATGAAATCAAGAAGTTCGACGGGTTTATTGTTGCCTAGATTTATAATCTCGTAATTGTCCAGTTGCTCAGATGTTAATGAAGTGGTCACACCGCTTACAATGTCGTCTATATAGGTAAAATCTCGACTATTCCTGCCGTAGTTGAAAACCCTTATAGGCTCGGCGTTGAGGATGTTTTCCAAAAAAGACCAGTAAGCCATGTCCGGTCTGCCCCACTCCCCATACACGGTGAAGAATCTTAATCCGACCGTCTGCAATCCGTAAAGATGGTGGTAGGTGTAAGCCATCAGCTCGTTTGCCCTCTTGGTTGCAGCATATAGGCTGATCGGCGTGTTTACCGGATCAGTCTCCGAGTATGGCATTTTCGTGTTGCCTCCGTACACGCTTGAACTGGAGGCATAAACAAACCGCTTAACAGGAATAGACCTGGCCTCCTCTATCAGATTGACGAATCCGGCCAGGTTGGAACGCTCATAACTGTACGGGTTTATCAGTGAATATCTGACACCTGCCTGAGCAGCAAGATGACATATTATTTCCGGTTCGTGTTCATGGCAGCATTTCTGAACCGCAACCTTGTCTGCGATATCAATTTCCAATGGAACAAATCTGTGCCGACTACACAGAATCTCGGATCGGGAACGTTTCAGCTCCGTAGCATAGTAAGCATTGAAATTGTCTACGCCTACCACCTTGTGACCGGAATCCAAGAGAGCTTTTGAAACGTGAAATCCTATAAATCCGGCACTTCCCGTAACAAGAATGGTAGACACTTGTTGCTCCTGTCCCTTGATTATAATCTTACAAATCAGTGTGCGCCTCATCGGAATACAAAGCGTCCCGAAGAGTGCTCCCTTTCCTAATGGGATAAGTGTGTCCCGACCCGGCAATAACCCTCACCCTCCCCTCAATAGTCACATCCCTTTCAAAGAAAACTGGTCCCTGAACTTCCAGAGACTCAGCCTTCACCATAGAAATGGAAGAGGGGTCTTCAAAGCGAAACTGTATCTCCAAAGGGGAAGCCAGAAAGTCGGATCCAAATATCACTTCGGGCCTCAAGGGCAAATCAGAAGGTCTAAGAGGATTACTCCGTATCCGATCCATGGCATCGAGAATACATGCGTCTGACTGAAGAACAAATAGATCCTCCACTTTTTTTGTTGGAAAGAACCTGTCCCTGGAAACCCGAAGACCGCTCGCAGCAGGGAAACAACCTATTGCGGCCCCCATTGCAGTTTCAAGCTGGATTACCCCGGCTCCGGCCACCACTTTGGAATTTTGGATTATTGGAAATTTCAGCTCCCCCAAGTCTAGAGCCTTTGCAACCGCCCATAGATCCACCCAGACGTTGTTCGTGTTGAATACCGGAAAACGCTCCAGGTCCATGAAAGCGTCCTTGTCCTCGGGAGAAACCTGCGCGATTTCCAGTAAATCCAGCCTTCCACTCCGCATCACCAGGGTGCCGCCCTTCCTGTCTGACTCAGTCCTATCGGTAACTTCGATCAGGAAGTCTATTCCGTGGTGGTCGATTAGCCCGAGTATCCAGGGTTCTAGGGTTGCGGCTAGATTGTCGACATTAGAAATGAATGCCCAGCGGCGTCCGCTGGAAATGAATTCATCGAGGAGTCCGCTCAAGCGGAGGGTTTGGTACACGTCGCCGTGCCCTGGAGGAGCCCAGTCTTCTTCTGTTCCAGTTTGTAGAGGAGCCAGAGTGTCTGCCACCAATCGAGGGACTTGATTTTGGACGAACGTTATCACCGGAATCTCGAGCTTACCTATGACTCCCAAGGTGGCATCGTGCGTAAAAAAACTATTCATCAAAACGAGTGGAACCCTTACTCCCCACTGTTTTTCAACGGCTTTGACCTGTCCCGCGACTATTTCCAGGTATGACCGGCCACTCTTGGCCGCAAGAATGCCCTTGGGTACGTCCCCACCCATGGTAGTGCTTCGGCCGCCGTTGAGTTTGATCAAAACAACCCTTTCAAGCAATCCCTCGCCTGTTTTTCCAAGTTCATGAATTTGAGCCGGGTCGTCGGGAGTGTTCAGTAACCGGCTTTCGTCCGGGTCCGAAACTGAGTCGAGGGGTACATAGGCGTCTACTCCATTGGCGATGTCTCTCAGCATCGCAAGAAAATTGTCTATGACCAACTCCGGAACATGCCGTGCCAGCATTTGCCGCCTGATTGTACTTACTAATGTATTCAAATTAAGGTGATACCTGTCCTGATTACATTACTGAGCGTGCAACTTAAGTTAATTTAACGCGCAAGAGCGGTCAAGAGGAAAATATTATCTGCCAAATCCCGGCAAAGATGGGAAGATTTGGTATGACGAGATCAATCGATTGCCAGACTATATAGTGGGAACGTTAGCCGACTGGGACATAGAAAGTAATCTGTGCAGCAAACCAAAATTCGAAAAAGTCCTGCAGATCTGTCTTGCCAATAACTCCCATCAAGTAATTCTCAAATCGGAACCCAAAGATACCGTCATCATGTGTAGTAGGGTTATGAGCATAGCCACTTAAGATTATTCGAGCATTGCCTTCAGCAGGGCGTCCCGGCTGTCTGAAAAAAACTGAATGTCGATTTTGGTAGCCATATCGTCAGAGAGGTCGATGAGCTGTCTCCTGCATGACACTGGCATCAGAAGTGCTGTTGCCCCCTTCTCCGCGGCTATTTCCGCCATGCTCACCGGGTTGTGAACTGGCTCGATAGAACCGCCCAAATTTATTTCCCCTACAATGATGAGGCCTCCCCGAACGCTTTTCTTCAGTAAAGCAGTGCAGAGCGCCACCAGAACTCCCATCCCCATTTTCGCCCCCGACTTTGATGCATCGAAGGCCCTCAACTGAACCGTGAATTCGTGATGACGAGGATCCTTATCTCCCACCAGGTGCGCAGCCTTCGCGTACAGATTTTGCTCTGCAAATCCCGCACTCTCCTTGAAGGCAGGAGGAACTGGCTTGTTCAGTATCTTTACACCCGAGCCCGGCCCCTCGTTAACCTCTATCCTGTATAGACCAGGATAATCATCTGCGCCTCCCGGGCTGATCGTCCATACCTGACCCGGTTCCAGGGGGTCACCCCCAATACTATTTTCGTTCTGAAGTTCCGGCGTGGGGACAAACTTCTCCACCCCGTTTTCGCCCATGACATAACTCAAATGGGTATTTCGGAACTCTGCCGCGCCGATCCTCTTTTGCTGTTCCTTAACCCTTCGACGAGCCTCAAAAGCTATGCGAACCGCCCACTCCAAATCATCATCTGGAACGTGGTTTGCGCCTCCCGGATAAAGGAGCTTGAGCAACCCGCTCACCGTCTTGTTTACGGCATTCGCGTCTCGACCGCTGAGAGCGCCCCCGAAATAGACTCGATTGTGAAGTAATGGAACCCGGCTCTGTAGACGCAATTGACTCATGCACTCAGACAAGAAATCGCTTACCAGGCCGAAGTGAATGGTTAGAAGATCCTTGCCAATTTTTGGAATATCCCAGCCTGGCAAATACCCATGAATACGATCCATGAACGCCGTGTCATCTCTCATCTCGGGAGGCAAAGGACCAAAGAGATGCCCAATGCGTTGCTGGTGCTCGACATCCACCTCAAAATTGCCGACCAAGACCAGGCTTCCGTCGGCTCGGATACTCTCCTTCCCACGGCTGAATTCCCCGGATTCCATGTATCCCTTGAGTATGTTGACCCCGTCCTTCTGGTCGAAGGAAATTCCGGATATCTCATCGAAGCACACGACATCATACTGGCAGACAAGACCTCGTCTTCCTGTAGAGTTGTTCACGAACATGGTCGCTACAGTTGCTTTTCCGCCTGACACGAGGTGTGCATACGGAGAAACCTGCTGAAATAAATGACTCTTGCCGGTCCCTCGCGGTCCCAGTTCAACCAGGTTATAGTTTCGCTCCACGAACGGTACCATTCGCAGCAGGAATGCGTTCTTGGCCCTATCTGAAAGTGACGCAGGCTCGATTCCAATACTCCGAAGGAGGAAAGCCTTCCACTCTTCGGTTGAGAATCCTTCCCTTGCCCGGGCGAGAATATCGAGTACGTCTCTTTGGGAGAGTTGAATCTCCCTCAATCCGTTCACCCCAAAGGGTCGGCCGTTTTTTTCCTGTGCGTTGACAGCGTCGTAGCTCAGGGTAATCTCCGCATAAAAACCTCCAGTCAGCATACGCTCATTTTCGTTTACCATTTCTGGGCTTATGCGGACGTCCTTCAACTGAAGGCTCGGCAATGTGGCCAGGTATGAGTCCGTTTTCGTGTCAAGCCTCGCGCTGATAAGATCGATAATCTTCACCTCTCCCTGTTCTCTCGCCCGGGCTTTGAAGAGTTCTTCCTCTCCGGCTTTTACAGTGCGGGATTCTAATTGGCGTTGGACAATCTCCAGGCCTTCTCCGATTTCGTCCTGAGCTGTGCTGGCACAGTACCTCCCGAGCAAGAACTCCACAACATAAGTCGGCACGGGGAACTGGCGGCTAAAGGTCCGTACGAGGTCCTTTCGAACCAGGTAGCCTTCCAAAGAAGACGCTGCCAATCTATCAATGTGATCGAGTTCAGTCATTTGCTCTGTCCACCTATTACTGTCTCCACCTGAGCAACAAGTCCGTCTTGTTTATCCACCAACACGATAGTCGCATTTCTTCCTTCAAGTTCCTCGTCTTCCACCACTACGGAGGCAGTCCCATTCGTTTTGAGGGGCTTAACACTCAAGACCGCACTGGATTCCTTGTTCGCGGGCTCAAGTCGAATATCAAGATCCAATTCGGAGAAATCTCCATCCACCGCCACGGTGCATCGCATACCTTTCCAGGAAACGTCGGTGATTTCCACCGAGGTCCCATGCTGAGCCGTAGCCCCTTTCGTTATAGTGAGTTCAAGGGTTAGGCACTCCTGCAGGCTCAAGCCGCCGTGAGCGTATTCTTCGCCATCCCGATAGCAACTGATACCGTCAGCCAAAGCAACGCTCTTGGCAGGGTTCCAATACCAAGGGTACAATCTCTCGTTCGTCGAGGCATCAGGTTTGATCAAAGCACATCGCCCCCACTTGTGGTCCACGAGAGCACTCGGAAGTTCAACTTTTGGTAGTCCGCCAGGTACGAGAAGCCATCCATGGTCCGTCACGACTCGAATGTTTTTCCATCCAGCACCAAAGAGCTGGTAAATGCGGTCCACAATCTCATTCAGCATGCTGTCCAAGTGCCGAACCAACCTTGCCCCACGTTGATGCCCCTCGTGGTCAATGTTGCCGAACTCGCACCAGGCTCTACCATCAGGAGAACCACTCGCCGACTTTTCCAACAGTTGCCACTCGGCATCTTCAAGCTGCTTCCTAAAATGATATCCTCCCTTTAAGGACTGTCCTGTTTCAGCCAAGCAAGGTTCGAAATCCACATCGGCTTCTTTTCCCGTAATTTTCTCACGAATGGGCGCAACTGCAGGTTTTCCTGTAGCTGTAACTGTCGGGAGCGCAGCCCAGCATACAGCTTCTTCCACATGGTAACCTCTCTGTGACAATAAACTAGCGAGTCTGCGAGCCGTGTCATAGCGAAGGCCATCGACAAAGAGGATACACAGGCCCTTGGACAAATGAGGCCCCTTTTGATCAACCACCGATGTCCCCGGATAACCTCCAATTTCCAAGATCTTCTGGAGATGTCGAGCCGACTCCTCGGCCCACGGTATGTAGATTGTTCGGATGGCGACAGATATTGCTTCAAGGTCCACATTTTTCTCTGCGCAGGTCAATGCTCGGAGGACAGCATCATCGCACACCCATCCAGTATTTCGATAGCCTGCCGTTAAATCATCAATCGTTCCTGCGGCAAGCCCATCAGTGGTATTCTCAGTCAAAACGGCCAGGTGTTCGAGAGCACATGCCAGAGGCGACTCTCCCAATTCAGCCCATACCAGGGATCGCCTTCCGCGGTGCTCTTTTTCCAATTCGATGATTTTTGTGCGAGCCTCATGCGGCGTTAAATTACTCAGATTGAGAAGACCACGGCGCAACTCTTCTTCTTCGGCATCGTTGACCTGGGGCCAGCCCTTGAGCACGTCTCGTGCAGCAAACAGCGGAGGAGGCTTTGGGACCGGGCATTTCCGAATGAGAGTAGGAATATGGGGATAGCGCTTAGGGGCATCACAATAACGTTTCCACACAGCGAGCCATGGACCTTCATGGGAAGCAAGTCTTGCCCCGCCTGTCAAGACGCCATCCTTTTCCGGATTGAACGACAGACTGGATTTGCACACTTCAACGAATCCCTTCCACTCGTTTTCACTCCTGGCAGACCGGAAGTCCTCACCTCGGTCGAGCCATTCGAGGAGGTCCCGAATTGGGTCGCCGCCTGTAAGTAAGGTGTTGAAGAAGTCCTTGCCGAGGGGCTTGCCCCTGAGCAGTTCCACATCCTCGTCCAGAAACCGATAAAGGGCTAACTGCATTGCACTTATCGCGTCCTTGTCCTGGGCAACATCCAGCCCAAGACCGCCCAGTTCGGATCTAAGAAAAGCCAGTATGGTCCAGTCGTTGGTGTTTTTTTGTGACCAAATGGCGCCCCGGTATTGCAATTCCGCCAAGGGCTTCAGTTCGGCGGGACAGCTTTCCACGGCCCTCAAGTCCTGGCGGCTTACGGCTGGCAAGTAAAAAACAGGAGTGCTACGCTCAAATAAGCCGTTATCTTCGATTTTTCTCGCCAACACGCACCGCAACCAGATAGCCGGGCCTGTACGCTGTTGAGGATCATATTCGCCGAGAACAAATAGTTCTGGGATTTCCGTCTGCAGTTGCGGGATTACCTCCTCCCACTGGCGGCGTTGGTCAGGCCATAGAACACAGGCTGGTGGGGCCTGGACCTCGTGATTGTAAACAGCCGCGGAGCGGATGGCTTTTCTGAGACACTCTATTATCCTCATGGCGTCCCAACATCCATCATGAAGGGTATCATCGTGGTTTGTTCCACGAGTTTCCGGGTTCGTGCCTCGATATTTCGCACAGTCCACGCGGAAGATGCTGCGAGGTCTTGGTTGAGTGCATTTGATTGATTTATGCAAATGATAGAGCCCAAGAAATATCCCGGAGAGTTCTCCAGAATGTCGTCAAACAGGCTCTCGAATTGCGTTTTGGCCCAGGAGTATTCACGTTGATATCGTGGGATGGTGTAGATTACCCCTGCTTCGATGTCAAAGAGTTGAGATACCGGATAATCATGAGTGGACTTTATCATTTTGAACCCTCCCGAGCGGCCTTCTTCTCCGCGAGTGTCAAATGGTGCTCGTTGATGCGGTCTCCCTTGAACAGGTGATACCAAGGAGCCGACTCCACATCCTTGCCCCGATCCTTGTTCCACTGTATGTTCGGCTTATCCCGCAAGATTCCAGCGCCTCTCCTACCGATATCGGGGACTGACATGAAAGGCCTTATATTAAGTCGGACGCCGTCGTTCAGATCCGGATCCCAGCCCATTGGTTGTTGCTCAATGGGTTTCCAGCGCACAAAAATGTCCAAGGGCGATTCTCCCTCCAAGATGAGTTCAAGTCTCCGTTTGAGATTTTCGGCAGCAGTCAGGCGTTCCTCTGCACCATCGACTCTGGAATTGATGTCGTCCTTCTGTCGCCGAATCCAATCGCCGAGATAGGTGTACGTGAGGGCTTCCAGATTCTTCCTGTCGAGTTTATGGTAATTGAGGAGGACTGAGAAACCATCCCGCAGCCCATCCCAGATCTGCCAGATGAATGGACGGTCATGAAACAGTTTGCAGTGTTGAGTAAAAAACTTGTCTCTTAACCAAGTTTCCAGTGTCTTGCCCGCGTGATCCGATTGGGCAAGCAGTTCGGACAATTTGCCGGAACCCCATTCTTCGGCGTAGGCAGCCGCCAGTAGGTCATGCAACCTATCCGCAGCCGAGGTTTCCCGGGCCACTGAGGGGATACATACAAGGCCGTCTTGGTCTGCGTAAGGAAGAAGAGCTTCGCATTTCATAACCCAGGCTCGTGCCTCATCAGATAATTCCATCGTAGCATCCGCTTCAGCAGGCCAACGATATCCCAGGAGACGAGCAACCGCCACCTGGAGGGGATTGTCGCTCTTCACCGGATGGCCGTGGAAGATCCACTGGTTTGGATCATCGGAGTATGGTTTGGGAAGTCCGTTTGGGTATTTCTTCGCAGCGACTTTCTGCCAATATTCCAGGTCAAAGGGAACTTTGACCAAGGTGGCATTAGTCACATTCAGCTTTTGATCGATGCGACGAACTGCTTGGTTGTACTCCGGCGAGGAACAGAAACACCATATGGCGGGAAGGTGGGAAGGCTCGTGGGGGATGATGGCTCCGGCGTTCGTATCAAACGGTGTTCCGATAAACTGAGCTACCCGTAAATTCCTCATTTGAGAAACCATCACCCCAGCTTTGCCAATCGCTTCTGTAGCTCGTATATACACCCCAGACTGAATGGGATTTGTCATCAACTCATACCAAACTACCGATTCGCAGCCACCATGATCCGTGGTTGAATCAACCGTGCTTTGTAACCACCTGAATTCATGTGATAGGGAGGATAACTCCCAGAACGCTCTCCTAAACTTCAGGTCATCGCCAGTTGTGATGCCCTTGAATGAGCGAGCATAGTTTTCCAGTAACTCAATATCACTTGCCTCTTCCAACACCACCCTCGCGTCTGGATTCTCCAACTGCTTGTCCTGCTCCACCCCCTTAATCTCTCCGTTTCTGAGTAGTTCAGCTTTCTCGACGGTAGTGCGTGGGGTAGAAGCATCAATGCCGCGCATCATGTGCAAAACATGCGAAGTTTTTTGCGAGACAAACAATGGTGATTCAAGTGGCTTCCCTCGACAGAGGGTAAGAAGAATCGCTTTAACCACTTCCCCGCTGATGGTCTCAAAAGCCCCGGCTCCCAATCTCGAAATAAGATGCCAAGTATCTTCCTTTAGCAGCTTTTCACGGAGCTTCTTGTATGACGTCAGAAACAGCCAGTTTTGAGGCAACACCATGCTGATAGTGCCGCCCTCTTGGCAGAATTCGACACTACGCTGGAGAAAAACCGTGGCAATATCGTTTTTTGCGAGACCGTAATTCCTCTCGCAGAAGTCCTTGAGCCCATTACCCTGCTTCCCTCTCGCGAGATAGGGCACATTGGTTATGATCAAATGATATTTATCGGTCAACAAGTGTGTCGCCCTTACGAGGCCGTGAGCAACTACCCCCATCTCTTTGCGCTCTTCCGGTTGTTCTTTTGAAAGCGCTTCCATGAGCACTGGGGCAAGTTCTTCCCATTCTACCGCTATTGAGGCCCTGCTCTTTGCAGGATTCAACAGGCTGCCGAGCAACGGTGCTTCCCCGAATTCTTCGTACATCCAGTCCAGAGCCACTCTCAGCCTTTGATTGTCGTCAGCCAAGTCCTGCCACTCCTCCTTGGCCACACTGACGGATAGCCCAGAGCAGGCCACGTTAAGTTCCGGCAGAGGCCTGTACCCGCCAGCCCCGGGATAGCGCCAAGCGGTAAGGGCCAGGGCGAAGGCCGCCAGTTCAACGCAGCGCTGGTCAATCTCCAAGCCATGGAGGTTTTCCTTCAACACGGCATTTACCGCTTCTTGGGCGGATAACGTTTCCAACTCCATCCTTATGGGTACAAGCATCAGGAGGGCTGCAACGAGGAAATGACCGGAACCACAACACGGGTCCAGTACTTTGAATCGGCCCAAATCGTCCGGCCATCTCCCAAAAATACCGGCAGCCGGAACCCATTTCCCACCATCGTCCCTGACAAATCTCAGGTATTCCAGAGGGACACCAGGCAATGCGGCTTTTCCCCTCAGTTCCTCTTCAGTAGAAGCGGTTGTCAGATCCTCCGTTGTCAGGCGGCGTACCGCCCACCAGGCCCCCAATGAGTTGTCCAGCAGGAAGGCCACCATGTATGGCTCGGTGAAGAGCTGGGTTACCACGGGAAGCTCGCGGGCGCCTATCTTGACCTCTGAGGCATTGACTTCGTCTTTCTTCTTGCTCTGCCAAAACTGATAAACCCATCCAAGGCTGTCCGATGCCGTGAACACCTCAACTGGAAGCTCCGCTAACATTCTCTCCAGCTTGAGTTGATGTTCTGGTGGTAAAACAAGCTCAAAAACGGGAGAATCGGGCCGAAAGATCTGTGGCAGCATCCGTGCGGCAAAACGAGAAGCCAATTCCCAGCCGTTTCTGGCACCCTCCTCCGGTGCGAGTTCGTGGCACTCATCAAGAGTCACAGGTATGGGCTGATCCGGGTCCGGGTACATGAGAAGGTTATTCTCGGCCAGGAACCTCGCGAAGAGCATACGGTGCCAGTGCTCGTATGCAACCTCTTCCAGCAACCTATCAATCGCCTGTTTCCCTGATTTGGGATGACGGAAATCGCCGAGCTGACGGCCGTGGATCCGAAGCCTGCGCCGCAGGTTGCGGTGTTGTTCAGTCAGATGATCGTACGGGACCGATTCCCCAACCCCCAATTGCTCAAGAACCGATCTGGCTGCTGTCTCAGCAATATCACGGGCTTCTCTCACCGTCCGTTCCAGTGTGTTTCGAAAGCTTTTTTCAAGAGGCAACATGGGAAAATACCTTTTCCGCACACGACAAATGGGAGAAAATGGCCCTTTCTGTTGGTCGTGCTCCTTAGCCTTCTCATGAGCACGCTGCTGATGAAAACAGAAGGAACAATCTCATAGATATCTCATAGATAATTTTCTATGAGCATTTTTATAGCATTTCTTTGGACGGGCGCCTCTCGCGCTTTGTCAGAGCCGGATTGCTATAACGTTCTCTATGAAACTCTAGAGAGATAACTCGTAGCGTGTCCAGCGGCGCTCTCCAGTCTTGATTATTGAGTCGTTCTCCTTCATGAGTTGTTTCATGAGACGCCTCACTTGCGCCCTGTCATAATGTGTTATTTGTCTAACCTCTTCGTTGGATAGCCCCTTTTCCCCTCTCTTTTCACGGTCCTTTAATACGCTTAGGATTCTGGTCTTGGCGGCATCCCAATCAATGCGACGATCACGTTCCGGGTGACCCGGGCCTGCTAATTTCTTGTGAATTTGGGGGGGTAAAACCCAGTACGTTCCTCGGCCGGTCCCGCCTCGTTCGACGTACCCTTTTCGTTCCATTCCGCAAAGCAGATCCCAGACCATGGATTCCGAACGTTGGCAACGTGACGCGGCCGTAGCGGTGTCCATTTCGGAATGCGACAGGAGGTATCGCAATATAATCAATTCATCCACCTTCAACGTGGCCCCGCTGCGACTTTCTTCTTCGAAAAAAGCGCGGAAAGAGCCGGAGAACTCCTGATGCAGAAATGTCACTCGAACAGACCCTTCTATTTCCTCGATAGTCGGCGGTTCCTTGCCTTCAATGAGTAGACCCTGATACATCCTGCTGATGCCAAGGTTACTGCGGTTGACCAGACGCAGTCTGAGTAGCGCATCGACAAGCAACGGGTTGCGAGACACTGGCGGGTGATGGAGAATATTTGAAGCGGAAACACCACCTATAAAGCCTCCAGGGTTACTGATTTCAATGCGGTCGACATAGTGCTTGACCATTATGGGGCTGTTGACCCGATAGTCAGCGTGACACAAAGCGTTGAGCAAGGCCTCACGCAATGCGATGAGGGGATAGGTACGGTATTCGAAATGAAAAAAACCATATTCCACAGTAGTTATAGGATTGTCTCGATCAATGAGTTCTTCGAGCCTCAGTAATGCAATCGGCAACGCCTCACGACTATCAGTTCTGTTCGTGTAGAGCGCGTCCCCTTCCATCTTGAGATACGTCCACACGTAGCCAGGAAAAGAATCAGGGATGGCCTGGGACTTGCCGGCGATTAACAACCCGGCCCGAGTAAGTCTACTGTCTCGCATCAAACGTAGGGAAGCGATTAAATCATGATCGGAAAGCCCGGTTAGTTCCTGTGGTGCTGTTTCTCTGCGCGCCAAGTCTCGAAGCTGCTCCATGGCGGCAGGCGAAAGGAGGTCAACGAGATTTCCCGTGATGGTTTCCGCAGTGAAGTCTGTTTCCCCTGTTTCCACTGAGATTCTGCGCCGCATAGTTCCAGTAAGTGGTTGGCAGTCTTTGCCTATTCGAACTGTGCCGCTACCGGCGGTGTCCGTGTACGGAGGCATGCCGGTATATATATGCATTATCAGCAGTCTGCCTGTCCCTTCAGGCACGTGGAGTTCTTCGAAGACCGGAGTAATCTTGGGATCAGTCTTGTCATAAACCGCTTTCTTCAAGAGGTTTACGTCAACTTCGTTCGGAACACCTAATATGGCTCTGGTGCGCCCAATTACTTTGTCTGCCACCCCGAAGACCACGGTTCCCCCCTCACCATTGGCCATGCAGATCGCAGCCTTCACAACGGTGCCAATGGAATCCTGCATGCTTCGCTCATTCCATTGCTTGAACTCCAAGTCCTGCCCTTCCATGTCATCGGCAGTGTTGTTATTGAGTTCATCTAATAATTTTTCTACTTCAATAATACTGCGCATGCTCTCGTTCCGTCATAATGGTGACTGATCAAGTCCTCTCCCATCCGTCTCTCTACGCTCCGGCTTCAGCTAGACTATAATTGGGCCTTTTCTGATTCGCTCCATCAGCTTTTGTTTAACTTTTTCCACCCAGGCCTCAACGTCTTCGGTCGTTCTCAAGGTGTCGTGGGGCAATTCTACCACCTGGGTTTCCGGCTCCAGTAATTTGGCTGCAGATTCCCGGAGGCGTCCGAATCGCGCCGGGAGTGCGTCAATGCGGTCATACCAGACGTGGATTGGGTGTTGATCCAAGGTCTTGATGAGATCTTCGAGGGTGCCTACGGGGAGTTCAGGAGGTGGCGAAATCTCAGACTGTTCCCACAAACGGTCCCTTTCGTCGGGAGATAGCTTACCCCAAGAAGAATCGCTCTCCAGTTTAGTTTTCAGCTTTTCCATGCGTTCGGCATAGCTATTCCTCAAACTGATAAGGGTTTCCCGTAGCGTGTCCTGAAGTAAGTGTAAAATCGGCTCTATTGGATCAGGATCAAAGAGAAGAAGACGTTGATTCTGGATCGCCTGAGCTTGCTGTTCTGCCTCCTTGGCGGCATTTATGTCTCCCGCATGGGTCAAGAGATCCTGCAAATGCAGCCAGGACTGCCACCGGGTTTCAATGCTATTGGCCAAGGCTGTCCATTCCTCAGTGGCTTTGGTTAGCTCCTCACGTTTGTTATATAGAGCCAGGATTTGGTCGTTTCCCGAGGAAAGTCTAATGTCCTCTAGAGAAGATGTATCTGGTTTCTTAGGCTTTGGTGGTTCTCCCCCCGCCCGGTCGGCCAGACTCAACATTTTTTCGATGAATGCCGGTATGGCTGCTAATTCCTCGCCCTGTTTATGTTGGCATTTAAGCCGCTCCAGCAACATTCGGACCTGAATGCGTTGCGTCGCGGTTACGGTGGCGGATTCAATTTTGAATAGCACCTTGCCAATCTGTTTCCGTTCAAGGTCCTTGGGATTGACAGACTCTCCTCGCTCTCCCAAACCTCTTACCAATCCGGTCACTAGGAGAACCTGTAATCCACCGTCTGTGGCATCACGAGGCCATCCATACGGCGGAGCTTCAAAGTGATCACGGATCTCCGAGCCCTTCTTACCGCCAGCGACAAATCCCAGGACAGCTTTGCACACCGGATTGTCCGCCGTTTCTCCAGCATATCCGATGGCTTTGAGGGCATCGGGAGCCCCTTTCTTCGCGTTCGCGTACACCTTTTCCCAATCAGGTTGATCTGCTATGTGAAACTGAGGATAAAGGCGAGCCAGAGCACTCTCTGCTGCTTGGAGCACGGCATCCTGCAGGTTGGTTCCCAGCACCTCGTTCCCCCCGCCTTGGTAAACGTGCGAACCCGCGAATGCCTCCGCCAAGAATTCTTTGAGCTTTCCTTCGGAGGTCTGTTTCGTGGTTTCCATGGCGGCGCGCGCTTCTATCCCTTCAGCAGTATTGGGAACCCCTCGCTTTTCCAAAGTGGAACTCGCCGCCTTGAAGTCGATCACGTTCCGCCTTAGATCGTCTGCTGACCGCTTTGGGATGAATACAAATATAGTGGGTGACTGATTCGAGGCCTGCAGGGCGTCCACCCTGACGGAATTTTCATCCACATACCAACCCGTCCTGACCCAGACATAGATCCTCTTTTGATTGTCTGTCGGAAGCTGGGTATCAAACACCGGAGAAACTTCGCGGTTCACTTTTGAACTGCCATGTGTCAGGGAAAGCTTCTTGACCAGTTCACCAAATTTCTTACGTATTCTATCGTCCCGTTCCGCCTCCACTCGGTGGGCCTGGTTAAGGAGTTCACTTCGCTGATTCAGGAATTCATCGTTCCAAGCAGTGCTCTCTTCGGTTTGGATACGGTATTCTGATACGACCTTCATAACCAATTGACATTTGTCGAGAAGGTCGGGCAGCCTACTCCGCAATGTACTACTCCCGATTGAGATGTTTTCAATCATGAGGTCGGCAATTGTGTCAGGAGTGGATTGGATACCGATTTCATTGTTGCTGCCTGAGAGCTTATTTATAAGAAAAACCAGGCCGCAGGCCCTGGCCATGATTTGTTCATCCTCCGATCCCCTGATCCATTGCATGGTCTTTTCATAAACCTTACGGGGAAGAATGCGTCCTTGCAGCATTTTGTCCGCAGACTCAAAGTAGAGGTAATCTGCGGGTACAACATTGCCCAATTCCTCATTGAGATTGGTCTGCAGGACCTTGTGAACCATGCTGAGTTGATTTCTCAACTGGCTGTCTGTTCCAGTCTGGTCCAGAACTCGGAGTGTGCTCTCCCAGAAACGGCGCCGAGAGGGAAGTAGAGGATAATCCTGTGCGAAATACTCAACATCATCCTGGCGATGACAAAGTGTCGTGCCAGCCAGATGACGTGAGATTTCTCCGAGATTGGTCTGTAGGACCTCTTTCACGGCGTTCACGGCTTCAGGTTTCTTGGCCAGGATCACTTTCCGTATGACTGCGTCCACATCGGCGTCAGACAGTTCGATACGGATAGTGAATCGGCCTTCCAGCTTCTTGAGGTTCGCTGTACCTGTTACAGCCGTTTGACCAGTACCAACGAAAAGCAGTTTTCCCCCTATTTGCTTGCAGCACGCCTCAACCATCTCCTGGACATCGCTTGAACGTAGACTGTCTTCGCCGATAAATTGCTGAATTTCATCAAGTACGATCAGCGTCAGTGGGAATTTTCCATCCTTGGTCAGCGACTGGAGAATCAGCCTTACCATCTCATCGCTGCTGATATCCGAACGATATGGGTAGAGGTTAATGAGAATGTCAGCACACGTGGCAGGCGACGAGAAAAGGCCGGGCTTGGCATGCACAAGAGCTTCATGAAGAAGTTCAGCTACATAGAAGCTATCGATCTCCTCCTGCCAATTTCCTCCATTTTCTTCGACGATCTGGCGAACCTTTTCGTAGATGTTTTCCTTTCTAAGCCAAATGACAAAACGGGCTTGTGGTTCCTGTTCCGGCAAACCAACGGACTTGAATACGATCCGCAGCAGGGCTAGGCGAACACTCCCGCTTGCACCAGCGCCCAGGGTTCCAGATGCCGCACGCAACCCACCATACCGTTTCCCCTGGGTGCTTAGTTCCCTGAGTAGATCGCGTACGCCCTCCGGAAGTGCAGCAATTCCACGGGCAGTAGCTCCATCCTCGAATACACTGTCAACCCAAAGAGCCCGCAGCATTTTCACTAAATGGGATTTACCTGATCCGTAAAAACCGCTCACCCAAACTGCCGGTTGCTGTAGTTGATCGATGTTCTTAAGGTAAGTATCGAGGATATGTTCCAAGCCCTTTGCATACTGGCCGTCACATACAAAAGTCTCCAACTCGTACCGGAGAACAGCCAGAGCCTGGGTCGTTGCATCGTCATTTACGTTTGCGACCCCTTCATTTGCGAGCTTAACCTTTGAGGGATCCTTCAAATAAATGTCCCTGTTTAGCATGGCGAACCTCAGATCAAAACTCCTTATCAGCGGTTATTGGTACTGCCAAGTAGTTCCACCCGTCGTAACCGTCGAGCAACCTGTAATTGTTGTTTTCAAAGGTACCGGGAAAGAAAACAACGAGCCGACCCGGGACTTGGGGTGCCAACCTATCGACCACATCCTTGGCTTTGAGAAAACCAAACAGAGAGCCGACACCGATCAATGCAACAACGGAGTTGCCACTCACATCTTTTTCACTCAGGAAATTCTCAAATTGGATCGTTATGTAATCAAGGTACCGAGGCAAGAGATTTCCGAGCAAGTGCGGCTTTTGGAAGTAGCTCTTCGAATATTTTTCACTGGTAAGCCAGCTTTCGAACGTATTGGTCAGATCGAAAAGAGTCCAATGATGACCGGCTGCTTTGGTGACGATCTCGAACTCTTCTACTTGGACACGGAGGGGGAGTTCATCACCCTCATCGTACACGCAGAAGATAACTCGTTGCGGAGGCGCTGCATCATCATGCCACGGAACGGAGATGAATCTGCTATAAGACTTGATAAGTCGGCTGATTTTGCTCACGGACCCACTCCTTTTCCTCGGGGGTCAGGAGATGTGGAAACAGCACTTCGATAACGGTTCCGACCCGTTTGACAACAATCCAACCTTTTCTTGATGCCTCTTCGGAAAGCTCGATGGCCCTTTGAACCGAACAATCGAGGAGCTTAGCGTATTCGGTTTCAAAAAGCGCGGGCCCCCTGATGCCTCTTAGATATCCTAGAAATAGTGCGTAGGCTACAGAACCTGCTGAGGGGACTGCTCGTGAGCGGATCTTTCTCACGCGACCTTTCACATGGCCTGACTTGGTCCAGGTGGAATTGAGGTTTCGTGCCACTGACTTCAGAGTTGCCCTGCTGAACCGTCCAGGTTCCAGATTGTCGATGAAAGCCTCCAGTTCGATTTTATTTACAGGACTTCCCTCCTGAATACCCAACATGAATGGGGCGCTCAACCTAAGTACATTGTCTCGTGTATATGCACTCAAAAAGGCTAAGAGCTTGTGTGATTGAGGATCTCGCATCCAGAAATATCGTAAGACTCTGAAAAGAGTTGCATCGGGATCAAGAGAATACAGCTCTATGAGGTGGCGAGCAGAGAGTTTTCGTGTCTGTCCCGACCGCTTGGCCAGACAGTTGTCCGTCTGAATTGCGTGAATGTATACCTCTTTTTTGGCATTCTCCCCTGGAACATGAGCCATCAACAGTTCAAGCTCTTCAAGCATCATGGTGCGTGCCGTATGGGCTCCCCCGCGGCCTGAGCGGAAACCCAAACGCCCCATCCCATCTTCCTTGTCTCCCGGCATTGTCATGCCTTTCACGAGCCCGATCTGTTCGGGGAGAAATTAAGGCTTATTAGCAGGATCAGCCAGAAATCGTCTTTGACAGAGCTAAATGGGCAATGTTACATCAAAACGGTATCCCGTGAAAAGATGTTTCCTCCAAAAGGTTTGAAGGGAAAGGAATTCAAGCAACATACCTGGCATGACAAATTCAAAATGACTCTCAGGACCAATAAACAGCATTATGTTCCTTCATTCTACCTGAACCACTGGGCAGATCAGGGCACACACCTAGTTTGTCTTTACGTTCTTCAAACGTCTTAGATTATACCTCTTGCAGCCTTGGCAATCGCCACGGACTACACCCACCTCGACCAGCTTGGTCCAGTCACCGTTTCCAAGACATGCGATCAGGTCAAAAAGTCACGGAACAAGCGTTGGCCAGATCTTACCGCGCAAGAAGCGCTCTTTCCGGTTCATTTTTCTACTCGCTAAATCCTCAGCAACCGCCCGTTCCTGTCCCGCACCTCAATTTGATTACCGCTGTGAGTTTTGATTTCCTTCAGGCTTCCATCAGGTCCGCGAATATCAGTGCTTGAACCATGCTGACTCCAGGTCTCCACCAGCCGACCATGAGCATGGCGCACCTGCTTGTTCTGGCCCCAGGCCGGACACGTGAACAACAAAACGATTGTTTGCACGACTATTGTCAGCCTCATCTTCATGGCTTGGATGCGGTTTGAAGTCGCCGGTTCTTGGCATTGACTAATGTGGAGAATGATTTATAATCAAGGATTGAAGAGCTTATTAGGCGGAGATAAACATTATGACATTCTGGCGGCTACCGTTGGATGCCGAGGCCCATTCCATTCCGCAAGGACAGGTTCATATTATAGACAACCGTTGCAAAGGATGCGGCTTCTGTATCGAATTCTGCCCCAACGAATGCCTCAAACAGAGCAAACGGTTCAACGCAAAAGGATACCATCCGCCCGAACTCGTTTTCGATGCCGAGGACTGCGTCGAGTGCGGCCTCTGCAGTTTGATTTGTCCTGAATTCGCTATCTTCACCGAACTGAAGGAAGCCAAGAAGATCACGGAGGATGACATCCAAAAGGTCACCACTCGTTACTCCCGGAAAGATAAGAGATATCTTAAGCGTTGAAACCCGTGAGAAACTTGATCGGCCTAAACCATCCGAGATAGTCTATACCCCTTCAGTTGTCTCAAACTACCGAAGCATTGATAAGTTAGGATCAAAGATATGGCGGACAAGGATGTTCTTAGCGGTGAGCATTTCATTCATGGTGACGCAGCATGTGCGGAAGGAGGTTTAGCGGCGGGTTGCCGGTTTTTCGCCGGGTATCCCATTACCCCTGCCACAGAGGTGGCGGAGCGTATGGCCCGCCGGCTTCCTGAAATAGGCGGAGTCTACATTCAAATGGAAGACGAGATCGCATCAATGGCTGCGATTCTGGGGGCGTCCTGGGGAGGAGTCAAGTCCATGACATCCACATCCGGTCCCGGCTTCTCGCTGATGATGGAGAATATCGGTCTCGGCATGATAACAGAGACTCCATGCGTCGTTGTGAACATCCAGAGAGGCGGCCCTTCCACTGGATTGCCCACCCTTGTAGGGCAGGCGGACGTCATGCAGGCTCGGTGGGGCTCTCACGGGGATTACGGCTGCATAGCATTGGCACCATCTTCGCCGCAGGATTGTTTTGACTTCACTCTCGATGCATTTAATCTTTCGGAAATTTACCGGCAGCCGGTTTTCGTCATGGCGGACGAAGTGGTGGGGCACATGACTGAGAAGGTAGTCATTCCCAAACGTGAAAATCTTCACATTGTCCAGCGCAGGACGCCCCAAGGCAAGCGAGAAGACTACCTGCCCTTTGACACGACCGGTCCTCTGCCTGCTCCAATGGCTGTTGCGGGTCAAGGCTACCATGTTCACGTTACAGGCCTTACGCACGACGAGCGAGGATACCCGGTAATTACGGACGCCGTCCAGGAACGAAACGTGCGTCATATCGTGGACAAAATCAAAAAAAACGCCGACAAGATCATTCGGGTCGAAGCCGTGGAACTCGAAGACGCAGAGGTTGTATTAGTGGCTTACGGCTGCACAGCACGTACCGCCAGGCAGGCAGTGGAGGATTTGAGAAACCAAGGCCGAAAGGTCGGTTTGCTTCGACTCATAACATTGTGGCCGTTTCCTTCGACAATTGTCCGCTCTCTGGCTCAAAGGGTAAAGGCCTTTGTGGTCCCTGAGATTAACTACGGACAAATTGCATACGAGGTGGAACGCACCGCACAAGGAAAAGCCGAAGTGATGCTGGTCGGCCTCATGGGAGGAGCTGTCCACACTCCCGGCGAAATAGCGGAAGCGGTCGGCGAGTATCTGTAGATGATGTCATTTTCTCTGCCTTAGTTGCCGTGAATAGCGTTGTCGCTACCAGGGAATCATTGTTAAGTCTTGTCGGAATTTGGAGCGCTGATGAAAATACGTCTCAGAAAACTGGATCCATTCGACAAAGAGGCCGCGGACTCCGTTGTCAAGCAGGACCACGGTCTGCATCCGGATGACAAATATTTGAAACCTGGGAGGATTCCTCACATCTGGTGCCCTGGGTGCGGTCTGGGAGTGGTCCTCACGACTTTCATCGACGCTATCAGACGAAAAGGTTTGCCCGTAGACAAATGCGCAGTGGTATCGGGAATAGGATGTACAGGCCGTGTTGCGGGCTATCTGGACATGGACACGTACCACACCACTCATGGAAGGGCCATTCCCTTTGCAACCGGACTCGCGCTGGTGAAACCTGACATGCACGTGACAGTTTTTTCCGGCGACGGCGATCTATTTGCCATTGGAGGCAATCACTTCATTCACGCAGCCCGCAGAAACGTTAACCTGAAGGTGCTCTGCGTCAACAACTTCAATTTCGGTATGACGGGAGGCCAAGTCGCCCCAACCACGCCTTTGGGAGCTACGACTTCAACGACACCTTTTGGAAACGCGGAGCCCGGTTTCAATCTTCCGTACCTTGCCCATGCAGCCGGAGCGGTATACGTGGCCCGCTGGACCACTTTTCATCCTCGGCAACTCGCTCATTCAATAGGTCAGACCCTTGACAAGAAAGGGTTCACTTTTATCGAGGCTATTGCTCCTTGTCCCACAGGTTACGGCAGGCCCAATAAGCTTGGCAGCGGGCTGGATGAAATGCGCTATTACAGGGACATGTCAGAGGTTCGAAATGGCGCCGATCCCGGAGGAGCAACCATTCGACTGAAAGAAAAAATCTTGGTGGGAACTTTCGTTGATGTGGAACGGCCTGATTTCATGGAAAATTATCGAACCACCGTTCTCTCCAAGGCTATGGCAAAGGGTAAGAGCAAGGAAAAGGGCAGGACGGCATGAACGAAAAAAGGGAGATCAGAGTGGCCGGGTTCGGAGGTCAGGGCATAATACTTTCAGGTCACATTTTGGGCAAAGCAGCCTCGCTCTTTGAAAAGAAGAATGCGGTTTTCACTCAAAGCTACGGACCGGAAGCCAGAGGAGGCTCATGCAGCGCGGATGTCATCATATCGGACGGGACGATACATTATCCCAAAGTGGAGAATCCTCATGTCCTTGTCCTGATGAGCCAAGGCGCTTTGAGCACATACGGTCAATTTATCAGGCCAAACGGAATTCTGATCGTCGACGAAGATCTGGTCAAGCTCCCTCACGATCCCGAGGGAATAACAATTCACAGGGTCCCTGCCACTCGCATTGCTGAAGAAATGGGCCGGAAGATCGTGGCCAACATAGTTATCTTGGGAGCTGTAGCGGCTCTGGGAGACGTAATAACATACGATGCCATGAAAGAAGCAGTACTTTCATCAATACCTCCGGGAACCGAGGAATTGAACATGTCTGCTTTTAACAAGGGTTATGAATACGGTGTAAAGCTTGTGAAAAAAAAGGAAGCCTCTGCTTAGGAATTCCAACAGTTGCAGGGAGTATCCTTTCAGGAAGCGTGGTTGTGAAAGTCTATCGGACGGCTTTGACCGGGACTGTATCAAACCCGGCCCACGAGTGGCAATCCCGTGGAGGTTATAGTTCAATTGAAAGACAAATTAGAAAAACCTGATACCCAGTTCCCGTCGAACGATCTCAGGATCGGGGTCTATGTGTGCCACTGCGGGAAAAATATCGGTGGAACGGTCCGCTGCGAGGAAGTCGCCGAATACGCTGGACATCTTCCGGGTGTGGCGCTTGCTGTGGATTCACTGTACGCATGCTCCGAACCGGGGCAAGAGCAGATCAAGGCCGATATCAGGGAACACAAACTCAATAGAGTAGTAGTGGCATCGTGTACTCCAAGACTCCATGAGCCTACATTCCGGGCCGCGTGTGAAAGTGCAGGGCTAAACCCATATCTTCTCGAAATGGCCAATATCCGTGAGCACTGCTCATGGGTTCATCTTCACGATAAGGACCACGCAACAGCCAAAGCCAAGGATCTGGTAGGAATGGCCGTCAGTAGGGCCGCCAACCTTATGCCTCAGTTCGAATTGACAGTTCCGATTATCAGAAAAGCGATGGTGGTAGGAGGGGGTGTTGCGGGGATCCAGGCGTCTCTCGATATGGCCGACTCCGGCTACAAGGTTTACTTGGTGGAGCGCACCGGTAGTATCGGTGGCCGGATGGCCCAGATAGACAAGACGTTTCCCACTATGGACTGCTCAATCTGCATTTTAGCCCCCAAGATGAGCGAAGTGGGACGCCATCCGAACATCGACTTACTCACGCTGTCCGAGGTCAAGGAAGTCCAGGGTCACATCGGGAACTTCAGAGTCAAGATCCTGAAAAAGGCTCGTCATGTGAGTAAGGAATGCAGCGCATGCGGTGAGTGCATCCAAGCATGTCCTCAATTGGCTCCGGACGAGTTCAACGCAGGTCTTTCCATACGACGGGCAATCTACATACCTTTTGCACAAGCGGTTCCTTCAAGATTCCTCATAGATATGAATCGGTGCCTTAACAATCAGGGCATAGTGGCTTGCGACAGGTGCTTCCAAGCCTGTACGCGCAAATGCATAGATTTCGCAGAACAAGATGAACTCTTGAACATTGAGGTAGGGACAATCGTAGTGGCAACGGGGGTAGACGTCTATGATCCGACAGCTCTCACGGAACTTGGATACGGGAAATTCCCCAATGTTATCACTACACTAGAATTTGAAAGACTGATCAGCGCAGGCGGCCCATCAGGGGGAGAGCTTATTCGGCCTTCAGACCGCAAGAGGCCCGCCAAAGTGGCTTTCCTTCAGTGTATAGGCTCCAGGAGCAAGCGTAGCAATCCCTATTGCAGCAACGTCTGCTGCATGAATACAATCAAGGATGCGCTCTTGATCAAAGAACATTGGCCCGACACTGAGATCTACGTATTTTACCTCGATATTCGAGCATTCGGCAAAGGTTTCGAGGATCTGTTCCAGCGGGCACGTCGTGAAGGGGTCACGTTTGTCAGAGGCATCCCAGGCGAAATCATCGAGGACATTAATACCGGCGATCTCACTCTTCTAGGCGAGAATACCCTTCTGGGAAGCCACTATCGACATTCGATGGACATGGTTATACTTTCCGTAGGAATAAAACCCCGCAAGGACTCAGGAACACTACAGCGACTGTTAAATCTCTCCGCCGACACGGACGGTTTCTATATGGAAGCCCATCCCAAGCTTCGTCCCGTGGATACCACGACGGGGGGCGTCTTCCTGGCCGGCGCGGCTGAAGGTCCGAAAGACATAAAAGATTCGGTGACCCAGGCTTCTGCTGCGGCTTCCCGGGCCAACATTCTGATGAGTAAAGGCGAGGTCAAGGTGCCGGCAATTACGGCAAGGATAGATTCCGGCAAGTGTACTGCGTGTGGCTTGTGCGCCAGGGTCTGTCCTTATCACGCAATCGAAGGGAACAAAGATCAGGGATACTTTCGTGTAATAGAGGCTGCCTGTCAAGGATGTGGGGCGTGTGTGCCGGAGTGCAGATTCGGGGCAATCGACCAGGCTCACTTCACGGAGGAACAGATAGTGGGCCAGATCGACAAAGCCCTTGAGGAAAATGCCCGCGAGAAGATCATTGCATTTGCTTGCAACTGGTGTTCCTATGCCGGCGCGGACTTTGCCGGTGTTTCTCGAATCCAGTACCCTCACAACGTGCGCATTATACGGACAATGTGTTCAGCACGCGTTTCCCCTCGGTGGATTGAGAGGGCCTTTCTCAAGGGTGTAGGGGGTGTTCTGGTGTCAGGCTGTCATCCCTCCGATTGTCACTATAATAACGCAAACCAGAATACCGCACGCCGAATCGAAAAATTCTGGAGACGAATGGACAAGCTTGAAATCAACAAGGATCGGCTCAGGTTGGCCTGGGTATCTGCATCCGAAGGGGCACAGTTCGCAAGGGTAATCCAGGAAATGGAAGAAGGCCTCAAAAAACTGACCCGTAAGAAGATCCTGGATGCCGTGGATAAGCTGAAGAAAACCCAATGCAAAAAGAGCGAGGCATCATGACCGGTTTCAAAATCTGGAAGCATTTCAAGAGAGAAGAACTGTACGAATGCTATCAATGCGCACGGTGTACCGGGTCTTGTCCCGCCATGGAGGTCGCGCCTGCCTTTGGCCCTAGGGAGACTATCCTCAAATGCCTCGGCGTAGGATATGACGAGGTTGTAGAAGACGAAAGAATTTGGCTGTGCTGCACCTGCAATGTCTGCGAGGACCGTTGTCCCCAAAAAATTCCTATTTCCGAACTGTTGGTGGCTTTGAGGAATTCCGCCGCACGGAGAGGAAATATCCCAGGCAGGTTGAGTATGGCCATAGAACTCCTGGCCAAGACAGGTCGCTCCATGATCGTCCACCAGCTTGATGAAATGAGGTTCCATCACGGTCTTGATCCTCTTCCGCCCGCCCAAATAGATGAGATAAGGCAAATCCTTAAGAAAACCGGGCTGGGTGAAGTGATAGAATTCTGAATTCCAGGGCGTAGTTTCAAAGAAAGCCCACAAAGGTTGCCATGAAATATGCGTTGTTTCTCGGATGCGCTATCCCAATAAAGTATCCCGGCTTCGAAGCGGCTACTCGTCAGGTGTGTGCCCGTCTTGGTATAGAGCTTTTGGATCTACCCTTCTCATGCTGTCCTCCTACAAGCAGCATGAAACTGGTACATTACGAATCCTGGCTGGCGTTGGCGGCCAGGAACCTCTGCCTGGCCGAAGAAGCAGGCCTCGACCTTCTGACACTGTGTTCCGGATGCGTCAATACGCTCAAAGAGGCAAACCATGTTCTTAGACAGAGTGAGTCAAGAAAACGTAAGGTCAACAAGCTGCTCGAAGAGCATAACCACTCTTTTCGGGGAACTATAGAAGTAACCCACATCTTGGATGTTCTTTACCAGGACGTCATGGTTGAGAGACTCATAAAAGAGAAGGTCCGAGATATACCTCTCCGAGTCGGATGCCATTACGGATGCCATTATTTCAGGCCTCCGAAGGTCATGTATCCTGAAGAACTGTCGGATGCCGAATCGTACGTCCCCGTAAAGATGGACCACCTCCTTTCCATCATAGGGGTGGAACCGACTGAGTTTTCCAGAAAGTTCCTTTGCTGCGGTTCGCCGCTGGGTGCGAACGTAGACCAGGATGCCGGATATGCCATCACCAGGCAAAAGCTTTCCTATATTCAGGAGAGAAATATTCAGGCGTTGTCAGTGATCTGCCCGTCCTGCTTCGAACAGTTCGACTTGGGACAAATAGTCCTGTCTCGCAAAACCAAGGATGGAGAAAAAATCCCGACTTTCTTCCTTACTCAACTGGTGGGGTTGGCTCTAGGCTTATCAGTTCGAGAAGTAGGCCTGGATGTCCACCGGGTTAAGGCGAAAAAGCTTCTGGACAGCATCAACATTATTTGAAACTCTGTATTACTAAAAGCGGGAAACCCATGACATACGAAAAGAGAAAACCAGCGCTTTCCAAAGAAGAAATCGATGAACTTCGAGATGATCTCATACTGGCCGACAGCCTAACCAGAATTGAAAATACCCTTATGATTCTCTCAGGCAAGGGTGGGGTGGGCAAGAGCACTGTAGCGGTAAATCTTGCAACGGCCCTGGCAGCTTCAGACCGTGAAGTAGGATTGCTGGATATCGATATTCACGGGCCAAGCGTACCGATGCTTTTGAAGCTGGAGGGAGCACAAATTCCAGGCGTGAATGAAAGAGGAATGGTTCCTGTCAGGTACAACGATCATTTGAAGGTAATGTCCATGGAATTTGTTGTCAAAGACCAGACCCACGAAGCGGTAATATGGCGTGGTCCGATGAAACACCGTATGATCAGGCAATTCATCGCGGAAGTTGACTGGGGAGACCTCGACTTTCTTATTGTCGACGCTCCTCCGGGCACCGGTGACGAACCTCTTTCTATATGCCAAATGGCGCCGCCTCGTTCGCAGGCCGTCATAGTTACCACCCCCCAGAAGGTAGCACTCAAAGACGTGAGAAAGTCCATCCGGTTCTGCAAGAGCCTGGGGATGCCCGTTTTCGGCATCATAGAGAACATGAGCGGTTTCGTTTGTCCCGAATGCGGGGCAACTCACCAACTTTTCGATAGCGGCGGTGGAGAGAGACTGGCACTCGAGACGGGGTTTCGCTTCCTGGGCCGAATCCCCATAGATCCACGACTCGTTGTTACTTCCGACGAGGGCAGGCCCTATGTTCTGGAATATCCCACATCACCGACGTCAGAGGCATTTGATGGAATTATATCGCAGATTCTCGCCTTGTCTCCACCCAAATTGAAAAGTCACTAAGAAGGTGGCAGTTCGGCTCAGGAAGTTTCTCAGCAGGCGGGGAAGGGGTCCGGAGTTATGGAGGCATGCCGTCATACTTTTGAGAACGCAGGCGCCTGATGATCATAGAGAATCTGTTGACCTCTTACCTTAAGCGTAAGAATGCCCAAATTCTAAATTTTACTGACTTGGACAGCGTGGTTCCGCCAACGCCGAAATCAGGAACCAGCTATCTCCTCTACGTCCATATTCCTTTCTGCGAGGAGTTGTGCCCCTACTGTTCCTTCAATCGTTTCCGGCTTGACCGGGATCTTGCCCGCACTTACTTCAAATGTCTTGATCAGGAAATCAGATTCTACGCCGATCTCGGCTTCAATTTCACTTCGGTTTACGTGGGAGGGGGAACCCCCACGGTAATGCCGCAGGAACTCGCAGAGCTGCTCGACGACCTAAAAAAGCTGTTCGGCGTGAATCAAGTTTCCCTGGAGACGAACCCTAATCATCTTACTGAAGAGATAGTCGGCGTACTCAAAGACGGCGGCGTTAACCGTCTGTCTGTCGGCGTGCAGAGTTTCGATGACTCGCTACTCAAGCAGATGGAGCGATACCAGAAGTACGGCAGCGGGCAACAAATTCAGGACAAGCTGTCCCAACTCATGGGACGGTTCGAGACTTTGAACGTAGACATGATCTTCAATTTTCCCTCTCAAAAGCTATCGATGCTGGAAAGGGACGTCGAGATAATCAAGGAGATAAAGGCGGATCAGGTAACCTTTTATCCGCTCATGGTGTCGGACATGACACGCAAACAGCTTGCAGAAAGGTTCGGTCCGATAAGCTATCGCAAGGAGAAATTTTTTTACGGCAGGATCGTATCGATGCTTCAACCGAAATACGGTTTTGGGACCGCATGGTGTTTCTCGCGTCGCACTAGCACGATAGACGAGTACATAGTAGATTACGACGAATACGTTGGAGCAGGGAGCGGATCTTTCGGTTATGTCGGCGGATCGTGCTATGCCAACACCTTCTCTGTCGGACAATATATTGATAGCGTTGAAAAAGGAAAATTTCCGTTATTGGCAAAGAAAGACTTCACAATGACGGAACAAATTCATTATGACTTCATGATGAAATTGTTCGGCGCTTATTTGGAAGTGAGCAAAGCCGAAGAGAAATTCGATGGAAGATTCATGAAGACACTTTGGAAGGAAATCCCCTTCCTCCGGCTCTCCGGCGCCCTGGTTCAGGACAACGGGTTCCTGAGACTTACTCAGAAGGGGCGGTACCTCTGGGTCATTATGATGAGAGAATTCTTTACTGGGGTGAACAATTTTCGAGATATCTGCCGCACTCGCGTGAAAGGGCTCACCGATTGCTTTTGATCATACTGGTTTCCTGGGAGTGCAGGCATCTTGCCTGCCCACAATTGCTGTACCTTTTGGAGGCTGGAAGCCTGCGCTCCCAGGGAGATTCGTGCTTGGCGCCGGACAGCGAATCGGACATTAATTTTGACGCTCGCGATAGAAAGTCATACTTGTCATGTTTGAAGCCAAGGAGCGCTTGATGTCGAAACCCACTTACGAGGAATTAGAGAAACGCGTTGCGGAACTGGAAGGGATGGCGGGCGAACTCATAGACAGCGCTATGAACCTCGAAGACCATGAACTTTTCGATCTCTCAATCCTATGCAATATTGCTGAGGCGCTCGCCTCGACCATCGATTTGGATGAACTGCTCGTAATCATAATCGATGAGGTGAATAAAGCACTGTTAACCGAAGGGGCCGGCGTTCTTCTTTACGACGAGAACCGACATGACCTTTATTGGCGGCAAGTCCGGGACTCCAGGCACATTCTCGCCCCCCAGTCAGAGGCATTACGGCTCCCACTTGATCACAGTATTGCCGGTTGGGTTTTCAAAAACAACATACCCGCCCGGGTAAATGATGTTTCCAAAGATCCTCGCTATTACCCAGAAATGACAAGAAAGAGTGGTTTCGAGATTCGTAAGGTGCTTCAGGTTCCGTTGAACGCAAAGAACAAGACCATCGGCGTTCTCATGACCATGAACAAAATCGGCGGTGACTTCACTGATCAGGATGAGGCACTCTTGATCTCCATGGCCGGATCAATATCCCTGGCTATCGATAACGCGACCGTATACAAAAAACTTCAGAAATCTCGAGATGATTTAGAAATGATCTACCGGTCCAGCATGGCGCTGGGCACAACGATGGACCTGGATCATTTGCTGTCGGTGGTGATCAATGAACTGAGAGCTGCATTAGCTTCAGAGGCGGCAGGCGTCCTGCTGCACGACGAGCGGAGAGGAGACCTTTATTGGCGCGAAGTCCAGGACGAAAGAGGATTGATCCAACGAAAAAGCGCAGAATTAAGAATACCGGTTGACAAGAGTATCAGTGGCCAGGTGTTTCATTCCGGTGAACCCGCACTGCTCAATGACCCCACAAGTAATCCACTATTCTTCAAACCGTTTGAAGATCGCGCCGGGTTTGTCATACGAAATGAGATCATAGTCCCCCTGCATACGAGAGAAAAGACCATCGGTTGTCTTGTCGTGCTTAACAAGAAAGAAGGTCAATTCTCCGAAGACGATGTTCACGTGCTCAGCTCGCTGGGCGGTGTCGTGGCTATGGCTGTTGAGAATGCCTCCTTCTTTGAAGAGATGTTGAAATCATATCGGGAATTGGAAGACCTTAACCGAGTCAAGTCAAAGACGCTCAATCATCTTTCTCATGAACTCAGAACTCCTCTATCCATAATACGCGGCACCTTGGCCACTATGGAGAGGAAGCTCCAGGACATGGGAATCAACGATTTCGATCGCGCCCTGGATCGGATGAACCGCCACGTGCAGAGTCTCAATAGGCTGGAGTTACAAGTCGAAAGCATCATCATGACGGGCTACTCATGGGAAAGGAGGTACATAACCGGTTTTCTGCAAGCCGCCCTTGATCTGATGGAGGTTCAGACGGAGTGGACTCCTGAAATCGAGAGAGCAGCCACGGTCATCCACAAGTGGCTCGAAAAAACCTTTCCCGTGAGGCAGGACGAACTGGAACGAATCAATATCAAGGAATTCGGTCAACCAGTCTTTGATTACATCAGGTCAAAAGCCGACAAGGAGAAGCGGCAGGTTCGCCTCGACTTTGATCTGCAAGATGGAGAGCTGTTGATATCTTGTAACGTGTTGCAGGCCATCATGGAGGGACTCATCAGAAACGCTATTGAGGCAACACCGAATCACGGGCTTGTACGAGTAACGGGACGAGTCAAAGGCAACAGGTATGTGCTGACCGTAACCGACACGGGAATAGGGATTCCCGAAAAGGACAAAGAACTGATCTTTGAAGGTTTTTACCCAGTGCAGAATATTGAAGACTACTCCAGCAGGCGCCCATATTCCTTTAACGCGGGAGGAAAAGGCATCGACTTGCTCAGGATCAGGATGTTTTCCGAGCTGTATGGGTTTAACCTGACCTTCAAGAGTGACCGATGTCCCCGTCTCATCGAGTCCGAGGAAGGATTACGCGGAGATTTGGAGCCTTGTCGGAACTGCAATATAGTGGGGGATTGCGCACAGAGCGGCGGTTCGGAATTCGTAGTCGGCTTCTCGCTGGCAGATGAGAAGAGCAGCCCCGTCGGGATATAGTTTGTCCTCTCGCCGCGTATCATAACGATTCGCTTTCCGTGTCCTGAATTCCTGCTTCCGCCGGAATGACGAAGAAGGGTGTGGGAATGACAGGAAAAAATGTGGCATCCAGCAAGAGCCTCTCGTCATGCCGGACTTGATCCGGCATCCAGTTTAAAAGGGTGTGCTTTGCAGCCGCACATCAGACAAAGGTTCTCATGAAGTTCTAACAGCAAGCTTCCAACGCCTTTTTTAGGGCTGCCAGCAGAAGCAAGACATTCTCAGCGCGGCTGTTGAAACCCATCAGGCCGATACGCCAAACTCGGCCTGCAAGTTGACCGAGGCCTCCCGCAACTTCAATGTTAAAGTTTTGCAGGAGATAGGCGATCACTGCCTTCCCGTCAACTCCGTCAGGGACCAGCGCCGTGGTGAGGCTCGGCAGGCGGAACTCTTTATCGACATGGCAGTCGATCCCGAGGTCTTCAAGTCCTTCCCACAGCAACTCGGCAGTTTTTTTGTGTCGTTCCCAACGTTCCCAAAGACCTTCTTCAGCTATGAGTCGTAATGCCTCGCGCAGTGCATAGTTCATAGTAATGGGCGCGGTATGGTGATACGTGCGCTCCTTGCCCCAATACTTGCCCACGAGGCTCATGTCCAAGTACCAGTTGGGCACCTTTGACTTTCGATGGTTAAGCTTGGCCAGAGCCCTTTCGCCGAGTGTCAGAGGCGAGATGCCGGGAGGACAGCTCAGGCACTTTTGGCTTCCGCTGTAAGACATGTCCACGTGCCAGTGATCCAGAAACACGGGAACACCGCCCAGGCTGGTGACTGTGTCCAGCAAGAGCAGGCAGTCAAACTCTCGACACAGTTTGCCTATTCCAGTCATCGGTTGCAGAGCCCCGGTGGATGTTTCCCCATGAACGAGGCCCAACACGGCGGGCCTATGGGTTTCCAATCCTCCGGCCATCTCCTCGACGGTGAAGACCTCTCCCCAGGGCCTCTCAAGGCGACGAACGTCCGCTCCGTAACGAGACGCCATGTCGCACAGCCTCTCCCCGAAATAACCGTTCACTCCTATGAGGACAACGTCCCCGGGTTCGACACAGTTCGCTAGAGTCGCTTCCATAGCTGCACTGCCCGTACCGCTGATAGGAATGGTGAAGGGATTATCGGTTTGCCAGACGTACCTGAGTAACTCTTGAGACTCGTTCATGAGTTCAATGAATGTCGGGTCTAGATGTCCGACCTCGTTCATCCCCAAGGCTTGCCGCACCCTGGCGTGGACATTGGACGGGCCTGGACCGAGCAAGAGCCTATTCGGCATATCCAGTTGGCCTGCTTGAAGACGGTGGGAATCGCTAACTTGGCTTCTTCTGACTTCCATCTTGATGACCTCTGACAGTGAACGACACGTACAGGTTATCATATTCTATGAATAATACGTAATTTGAAAAGACTTTTCAACCTCCCCCTCTGCATTCCATCATGTCTTTGACTCTTGATTTCCAGCCGGATATGTTTGATACTTAACTGTAATAAAGCAAAACACCAGGGCTTAGAGACCGATTGTGACAGAACTCCTGCTGTACATTTCTATTGGCATGACGATCATTTATGCCTTTGTAAACGGATTTCACGATGGAGCCAACGTCGTTGCTACGATTATCTGTTCAAAGTCCATGCATCCCGTGAGGGCCCTGGCGCTGGCAACGGTCTCCGAATTTGCAGGAGCTGTCGTGCTGGGAACCGCAGTGGCCCAGACCATGGCCGGCGGTATCTTGAAGACCGACGTGCTTGGACTCCTGCGTGTCGAACACGTATATTCCATAGCTATTGGTGCGGTAAGTGCGGCCATCGTGTGGAATTTCGTTACATGGTTTCTGGGACTACCTTCCAGCAGTTCCCACGCCCTGATAGGCGGGCTGGTCGGAGCAGGGTGGATGGCTATGGGGCTGGACGGAATAGCTACCGAGACAGTCTTATGGAATGTGTTGCTCCCTTTGTTGCTTACGCCCCTTGTCGGAATTGTAATCGGCTTCTTTTTGTTTGCAGCCATCAGAAGGCTGTTCTCCGGCGTACACCGAGCAGTCGGACATCTTTTCGCTGCTCTGCAAAAGCCGTCGATGATTTTCCTGGCAGCAAGCCACGGTTCCAATGATGCCCAGAAGTCCATGGGAATAATTGCACTGGTGCTTTTTGTGGGAGTCTATCGAATGGGGGAGAGCATGCCGATTCCGCAGTGGGTTGTGATAAGCTGTGCAGGGGCTCTCGCCCTGGGGTTGTCTGTCGGAGGATGGCGAATCGTCAAGACCGTGGGGTATGGTATTTGCCGGTTAGAGCCTGTCCATTCTTTCGCGTCCCAGATTACCGCCACTTCGGTCATACTGGGGTCCTCTTTGTTGGGCTGGCCCGTGAGCACCGCCCAGGTGGTGGCCTCGTCGGTAATGGGGGTCGGCGCGTCTCGACGGATCAGTGGCGTGAGGTGGGCAGCCGCTGCAAACATTGCGTATGCATGGTTTCTTACTGTTCCGGTAGCCGGGTGTATCGGCGCTTTCGTCTTCTGGTGTCTCGGAAGGACAATACTTGCGTGACAGCGAGGTTCCTCTAATGTCTTTTTGGAAGATGTTCGGACCCAAGAGTAAGGTGGACTTCTTTGATCTTTTGCTCACCCAGGCTGAAAAGACCTTGAACGGTTGTCAGGCGCTGGCGAGATTCCTCGAGGGGCAAGGTGATCCGGAAGAAGTGGGCAGAATGGAGCAGGAGGCAGATGACATCAGGCGGATATTAATCGACGAATTGAATCAGACCTTCATCACACCAATTGACCGTGAAGACATATTTGCACTCTCCAGGGTCATTGACGACGTAGTGGATCATGCAAAGAACACTGTGAAAGAAATGGAAGTTTTTGAGGTGCAAAGCAACGAGCATCTCTGCGAGATGGCCATGTTACTTCAAAACGGCGCTGAGCAGCTTGTAGCATCCATGCGTCATCTCAAGAAGAACCCTAATGTGGCGGTCGAATATGCCCTGCGCGCCAAACGCACAGAAAACAGGATGAATGACAATTACCTGGAAGCCCTAAAACAATTGTTCTCGAGTAGTGACACCCGTCTCATGTTCAGTCTGAGGGAGATATACAGGCACTTCAATAGAAGCGCCGATCGTGTCGATGAGGCAGCCAACATCATCAGCAACATCGTGGTGAAGATGTTTTGAAAGCTGTTTACAGTTACATATCAGCAACTTCCGAAAATGCCACTGTAACAAAATGGGGCACAAAATCGGATGCAAATCGGATGCAAATCGGATGCAAATTCATAATTCTTAGTGACTTCAAGCACTTAACCTATACCGTGGCTTAACCACCCGATATACCCCATTAATCACCGTCAAATTAACTTTTTCCAGTTAACATTTGGAAAATCAAGAATGGTCATGGTTTTGGGAGTAAAGAAGATATAGCCATTTTACACCCGTCATCCTATCCGGAGGAACTAGTATAACGATTCATAATTACCTTGACATTAGGTGCGAGAATAACAGGACGCATTCTTTTTTTTGGGGGAGGCGCGATGACAGCGAGAAGAATGCGTTCAAAGTTGGAGCTGGGCAGCGAAGACATGGAGAAGTTGCTGCAGTTAAGCGTTTCACGGACAGAACCTTATGACCAGGTCACCAGGGCTAAGATTCTGTTGGCTTACCATGCGGGCGAGAGCAAGAGTGCCATTGCACGCCGTATCGGAGTGAGTCGCCCCACTGTGCATTTGTCTTACTTTCCGCACCAATCGGCGGAGATGAGAGATGATTTACTTAGGGGAATAAAATTTGCGCGACAAGAGGACAGGATTTTGATAAGTGAGAGGCACCCTCAGGGGGTGCAGAATGAGAGTAATGCCAGGAATCCTGTCCCAAGCGGACGTGCGCTATTTACCTATTGTCTCTGCGTTTGTCAAGAAAATTGGCGTAGCCGAAGAAGTTGACCGTTTGTGTGCCATGGAGAGCGACGTGAGTCCGGGTCTTGTGGCGTCGGCAATGATCCTTGACACGCTTTCGGGTCGCAGTCCGTTGTATCGGTTTGAACGATTCGTTTCGGAACTGGACACTGAGTTGCTTTTGGGGGAGGAAGTCACCGCTGAGAAATTCAACGATGATGCGCTAGGCCGCGTGTTGAGTCGTCTGTGCGAGGTGGGAACAGGCCGATCTTTACCGCCATAATCGTAAGGGTGGTCAAGCTGTTTGAGCTGGACACATCGCACGTACACCACGACACTACCAGTCATACCGTTTATGGTGATTACGAATTGTATGACGATCCGGATCATGGACAGCCGTTTGTTATCACCTACGGCTTCAACAAGGATCACAGGCCGGATCTCAAGCAGATCGTCCATAGCCTTCTGTGCGTGGATCACGGGATACCCATCCGGAGCAAGCTTGAGAGTGGGAATAAATCCGACAAGACCGTCAACGAAGATCTGCTTCGCCGGATCTCTGAAGTGATGAGTAAGCTGGGTGCAAAAGACTTCTTGTATGTGGCCGATTGTGCTCTGGTAACCCAGACAAACTTGGAGTTGATGAGCGACACAAAGAAGGGGTGCCATTTTGTAACCAAGCTTCCAGAATCATACTCAGAATGCATCCAGGCCATAGATCGCGCAGTAGCGGCTGACGCATGGGAAGATCTCGGCATTCTCTCACAACAGGCGCCGACCAAGAAAAGGAAACCCGCCTCCTATCGTGGTTTCGAGACAAGCGTCACACTGTATGGCCGAACCTATCGAGCTTTGGTAGTTCATTCCGATGCCCTGGACAGGAGAAAAACCAAGAAGCTCGCCAAAGCGATGGAACAAGACTGTGCGGAATTGACCAAGATCAAGACCCAGCAGGAGAAGATCAGCTACGCATGCGTGCCCGATGCCCAGGCTGCCATTGCGAGACTGCCCCAGGGCAAGTTCCATCGATTGGTTGCTGAGGTAGGTGAAAAAATCAGATACGCCAGGGGAAAACCCAAAGGAGATGGGACTCGGAAGATTGCAGCGATAACGTACCACCTCTGCATCGAGGTCAGCCGCGATGAGTCCGCCATAGCACGAGCGCAGCACAAGGCCGGCTGCTTCTTGCTGCTGTCCAACGCCCTGTCGGAGAGGCCTGACGCGATAAGTTCCAGAGATCTATTGTTCGCTTACAAGGATCAGGGATACGTGGAGCGCAATTTTGGATTCCTCAAAGACACTGTCATTGTCAACAGTCTCTTCCTTAAATCTCCGGAGCGCATCGAGGCTCTGGGGCTTATTCTGGTACTTTCACTGCTCGTGTGGCGCCTCATGGAGAGAACCATGAGGTTGTCTCTTAAAGAAACGGGCTCTACGATAACCGGGTGGGACAAGAGACAAACATCTCGCCCTACATCGTTCATGATGACCACATATTTTCCGTCGGCGCCGGTGATCCAAACCACAGGCGGAAGGATGCTGGGAAAGCCCCTGAAGCCTATCCAGCTCAGCTATCTGGCTATACTGGGGCTGTCTCCGACGATCTTTGTGGACCCGAGAGCAGGCTTCGTTCCACAGGTAACTCCTTTTACAATTCCCGGACCGTCGGGATAATTCAACCCGGACATGGCTGACATCTCATTCATCGGTCCTGTGCGCTTCCAATGCTGGTGCCGTTCTTCCTCGAGAACTGGGCAACAACCTTATTGCGCGCGCTTTCCCCAGAACCATAAGCCGCTGGAGACAAATATGAACAAAACACGAAACAAAATACGTTCAGACCCTCCAGACACCTAGGCAAAATGACCGAGTGCGGAACAACCCGAGGCATACTCGGGAAAATAGCCACACCGACACGCCTGCGGGCGCGGAAAGGGAGATCAGAGAGGTCATTTTGGCCAATGAGGGGCACACAACTGCGTAAGCGTACAAATATTCTCTGATGACCTGTCGAGGAGCTTTTGGGCGAATGCCGGGTGGGGCCCAACAGGGACGAGGATCACTGATTCGAATCTCCCCTCGTCCTGCGCCATGATAACCACGGGTCTAGAATCCTGTGGATCTCTGGATTCCACATGTTTACCGGCTATTTCAGGGAATTTTTTTTAAATTCCTCCTAGCGTCCTCTCTCGCTCCAACATGCTCCGGCCGAGGCACTATTTTACGCCATCCGTGCCGTTTGAGGAATCGATAGACACTGGTGAGGTGCGCTGAATGGCCCAAGCGCTTCTCAAGGGCCTTGTGAATCTCCCTTGCTGTTGCGATACGCCCAGCAGCGGCTCGCTCGAAGAACGGCATGAGAAACCCGACTTCTTCTTCCAGGCTTAAATAAGCTCTCCCACGATTGCCTTTGCCTGGGCCTTCAAGAGCCTGTGATCCCAATCGATTATATGAGGAAATGAGGTTATGGATCGTCTGTTCAGCAAGACCCGTGTGCCGAGCAATCTCCACTGCAGGGCAAGAGTCTACAGTCGCAATCAAAATAGCAAGCCACTTCTGGACCCTCCCAAAACCCCTAGTCTGCTTTATGCTTTTCAAAATCTCTTCCTCGGAAAGATGCGGCACTGCCCTGGTAACCTTGGTCATGAGATCCTCCCTGAAAAAATTGGGAGGCCAATATCATATTACCTATAACAATGCAACTTGGTATAAAACTGCCAGAGTCTCGGATTTGTCGGTCCTGTGCAAAAGTCCAGCGGACACGCTCCTCCACGGAAACCAATGGTCATGAACATAAAACAGGGAGACATCATTCATTCGTCACGATGCCGGAACCGGTAGAGGTCCAACGGATTGATGAGATTGAATGGGGTTACATACGTCTCATCGGGGGGTGACCACACCATTCTATCCCTCCCTTTCAAACGTGGACGGCTTTACCCAGGACATCTTCGGCCCATTGATTCAGGCTTTTCCCTGCGGCTTTTGCCGTGGCAAGAGCCCTGGCATGGACCTCAGGAGAAACGCGGAGCATCAGCCTGCCGGAAGCCGCCTTCAACGGCCTACGGCCTGCAGCCGCACAATCTGCTATATAATGATCGATGGCGGCCTGAAAATCGGACCGGAGTTCTTTTACGGTTTCTCCGTGAAACATGATGCTATCCGCGATCCCTATGATCTTGCCGGTAAAAATATTATCCTTTTGATCAAATTCGATCCGGGCCGTATACCCCTTATAGGTCATTACGTTTTTCATGGTGTCACATCCAATTGTCTCAGCCACTCGCGCAGTTCTTCGACCTGGTAGTTTCTTGCTTCCTTGCCCGGGTGGGGTCGATGAAGGTACTGTCGGCTTCCCTTCAGTTCAAATACAATGCGAGAACCCGCACCTTCTCGAACATCCCCTCCGAGAGCAATTATCAGGGCTTCAATGTCGGAAAATACAATACCTCCTCGCGTGGGGACCGCAAAGATTGCTTCAAAAATACGCCTGTGTTTTGCCTTCATATTTTATGATAGCAACAAGTGCTATCATCTGCAAGCAATTTCTGATAATCCAAGTCCTCTGTGACCTATGACTGGGGTTTTCCAAATGGGGGTGGTCTTCACCAGCAACTAGCTGAGAACAGCTATGAATCACTCCGCGTTAGTGTAGTAACACTTGTCTGATTTCGTTTAATCTAAAGAGGTGCCACACCTTTCCTGTACTCTGCTTCGTTCAGTGATCTTCCTGTGGGCCTCTGCCTAGTTATAAACCATGATGACCTCTTGAATGTCGCACAGTTCATCCTTGAGAAACTGAGGGCTCATTGTGTATCCGGCCATGTGGGCTTTCCATTGCATGACACGCATCAACGTCAGTGCCGGTAGGCAGCAGAAGGCGTGGGGTGAAGCTATTTTGTGGCAGAGATCAGGTAATCACTTCGGGCTATTTCTTCGTTCTTCACCGCTGACGGCTATCGCAGATCCTGACCAAAGGCAGGATTGACAAAACCAGCCGGTTGGCACACATTCAGGCATTCGTTGTTCTAAATTGAGGAAGCGCCAGAAGTTCAGTTGACGTGCTTCACGCGAGATCACGCGGCACGACCACGCCTGTCGCTTTTTCCCCTCTCTGGTCCTTGGCCGACATATTCTCTGATGCTATCTTGCGGGAAAATTGACCCGATGGACAAAAGTGGACGGAAGCGGGAAGGTAGTGCCGCTTCCGTCGGTGATCTCATACGCATCACTTCTTCGCGGGCTTGGCAGTCTCTTCCTTTGGTAACTTCTTGAAGCAGAAGAACCAATCAAGGCAGTTTACATCCTTCTGTTTTTTCTCCATGCGTTCCTGAGCCATTCCACAGGACCCGGGAGGTGGGACAATCACGTCGTCTCCAGGTTCCCAGTCGGCGGGTGTGGCCACTTGGTGAGCGTCAGAAGTCTGCATGGCCATGAGCAGTCTCTTGATTTCTTTAAAATTCCGGCCGTTTGACAACGGATAGTAAATGACTGCCCGAATCTTGCTCTCGGGATCAATAAAAAATACCGCACGCACGGCCTTTGTATCGCTGGCTGACGGCTGTAACATGCCATACTTCAATGCCACATCCATCTTCAGGTCAGCAATCAAAGGGAAGGTGACCTCCACGTTTTTCATTCCCCGATACTCAAGTTTCTCTTTTATGGTTCTTAACCATGCGATATGACTGTAATTGCTGTCTATTGACAGCCCGATGAGTTTGCAGTTCAAGGCCTCAAACTCTGGCATCATCGTTGCAAAAGTCATGAACTCGGTCGAGCAAACCGGCGTAAAATCGGCTGGATGGCTGAACAATATTACCCATTTTCCCTTGAAATCTTCAGGAAAATTGATCTCACCTTGCGTTGTCTCCGCCTTAAAGGATGGGGCTATCTCACCGATCAGCGGGATACGGGGTTTGTCGGTTGCAGAGGGATCTCCTGCAAAAGCGGCCGCATTTGTCACCAGAAACAGAATCACTATCAATATCAAACTCTTGGTCGCTGACATATCAACCTCCTCAATCCGTTGATTCTATCGGTCAAGGCTTGAGAAAAGCCATGAATTAACCAATATCGTTAAAGGACCGTCATTGTCAATCTTTCGGTGATTCTTTGTGGATTTATGATTCTGTCCCTGAACGTGCCAGTGGGATTCCCCATGGAGATCATTCTAATTCGTACTAACCCAACTTCGACACTAACGACGGTTAACTTGTTGTTATTGTAGGATTTGGTCATTTTATTTGGCACTACATATTTTCATCTTTCCTGATCCATGTCCTCACGGGGGAGATGATCGTCTTGGG